>Ga0164293_10000046_pt1 | contig 74583 bp, 109 predicted proteins | sample GEODES118metaG_FD_111487 | JGI IMG/M metagenome (GOLD analysis project Ga0164293, IMG submission 111487) | Eutrophic lake water microbial communities from Lake Mendota, Wisconsin, USA - GEODES118 metaG | ecosystem: Environmental > Aquatic > Freshwater > Lake | place: USA: Lake Mendota...
AATTAAATATGAAACACGTAAAATTATTTGAACAATTTATGAGTTCAGATTCTTCTGCTACTTATAAGGACGTTACAAGAATGGGAGAATCAGTATTCTTATTCCATGAAGAAGACTCAATTTGGTATGGTATATTTCCAAATGATGTTGCAGAGGAACTTAGAGATGTTTCCGAATCCTATAAAGAAGTTGCAGTTAAGTTTGGATCGGATGAGAATTTATACGACATTTTGATTGACGGAAGAGAAGGACTTGCTTATATCGAATGGGAGAGTCAAAATGAATGGAGAGCTTGCACCACAGGAGAAATTAATGTGGATGATTACGAATACATTACTATGCCAGACGGAACGGATGTGGAGACAAAAGGCACACCGAAATATGGAGGTCTTCCTTTATTTGCTTTAGAAAGAGGAATGATCACTCATTATCAAGGAAACAATGGAACAGAATCTATGTCTGTTGACGATTTCTTTGATCATTTAGATGACGAAAGCGATAATTGGGCTGGTATGTAATCTCAGGATCTAAATAATATATTAAGCCAGCTTCTAGCTGGCTTTTTTGTGCGACAATAGTTTGCCCTCCGGGCTTTTAGATTTTTCTACACACTTTGGAAGTGGCCCAGGGGGCCTTTAGCCTTAGATGGCTTGGAATTCTCTTTGGTTATGTGTGGATATATAAGATATGATTTACTTTGTTAATGCTTGGGAGATTACAGATGGATCTGCAGGACCGTATCGCACTTATAGATTATATTCCGGTGATTCTCCTGATGAAATAAAATTTAATTTAGTTAGAGATTTAAAAGACACATGGCTTGATGTTTCTAAGAAGATTGATAATTTTAAGAATCCCACTAATATGGATTTCGGACAGATCGGTGATTTCTTCACCGATGTTATAGATGGGAAGGATGATTACATAACGGATTGTCACATAGAAATTAGTGCACCTTATACTAATATACAAGAGGCTGCGAGATTTTATGGAAATCATTTGGATGATGATGAGGAGTTTCCTGATGCTGAATTGGAATTTTACTCTTATGGTGAATTCGCTAAAGAATTGGAGAAAGTGCTTCCTCTACTAAGTGCTTTAGTTAGGGACTATAATGTCCATATTAGTCCAGATATAGTTACCCGTCTTTTAGCAAGAGGACTGATAAAATGATCACATTTTTTATTCGAAGAAAATATTCTTAACTTTGGATATGGCCCAGGGGCCGTGATCTAAGATGGCTTAGAATTCTCTTGAATTATGTGTGATATATAAGATATGAAAGGATGGATTATAGATTACCAGGCCAATGGGGGTCCTGATTACACTTTTAGAAAGATCATGGTTATCATTGATAAGGATGAAGAATCTGCTAAGAAAATATTTATAGAGCATGATGAGTATCCTAATGGCGAAGATTATTTGTTATGGGGATTTGAGGCGATGGTTACTGAGATAGTTGAAGAGGATCCAGAAGAGTATATGACTGGTGCTGGTTGGTCAATGAGTGTTAATTCGTATGATTATTATGAACGTGTCTCTTCTAATGAGCCATCGTATAAAGATTTTTATTTCGATACGGAGGATCCTAGTATTAAAGATTTATATGATAGTATGGTTGCTATACTTCCTTCTATCAATGATTATATCAAGGATAAAATCGGAATAAGTTCACATTATAAAATTGATGATTTAATAGAAAGTATTGATTTAGATAATGGTGAATTTGAATTTCTTCTAGTTCCTGGAATTTCTCCTGTGTCTATTTTAAAGACTATGATTAAAAGAGGCATCATTTAGATCTATATTGAGGCTGTTAAGGGTTATAGAAAAAATTGTATCATTTGGGTTTATTTTTATTTACTAGGAATATTCTTAATCTTGGATATATAATATAGCATATGAAACACATTAGAATATTTGAATCATTTAATCTTAGCGAAGCAGGTACTGGATACAATTCGTGGAAGGCGTATGGAGATATTAATGATCTAGCTGATACACTTAATAAAAAAATAACCTTCGAAAGAAATATTAGAGCTACTTTTAAAGGAATTCCAGGAATGGAGAAGATTATGGCTAAAGCTAGAATGATAATGCCTGTTATTGTAAAGAATGCTTGGGACTTCCATAAATTTATGGAGGTATTTGATATATTAGGTAATCCTCCTATGGGCGTATTTGATTTATCTACATCTTCTGATTTAAGTTCATTAGAATCTCTTAATGATGCTGCTGAAGGATTCTATGTGTTACGCAATAGTACTATGGTGGATACGAATATTTTAAATAGGATTGGACAAAAATCGCCTGAAGCTGTTTTTATTAAGATTGAAGAACGTAAATTATCATCTAGTGAAACTGATGAAGCTGTAAGATATGCTCAAGCAGGTAACTATGTGATGCTACAAGAAGACCCGGATTTCTTTATATTATTATAGGCTTTTTAACCTATCTAAAGGAAATCTCTCAATAGAATATTTAGTTACAATAGCACTAGAATCCCTTAGGCTTTGCATCAAGTTATTGTATACGTCTGAGATGTCTACGGTTTTTGTAATGATCATTCCTGCTTCTTGAGCTTTCTTCGCTATGAAGTTGGCATATATCTTAGATCTTCTTTCGTCTCCTTGAGATTCAGATTTAGCTACCACTATAATAGATGCTAGGTCTCCTCCTTTGCTTCTTTCTTTAGCCCATTCCTTTACTGCCCACCACACACTTCCCATAACATCCTGCATGTTGTTTCTTCCTGTGAGTGAGTCTGAGTATTCTGTGTCTGTGATTTTTGATTTAGATGCAAAATGTATTTCCAGAGTGGCTGTGTTGTCTTCCCACCTTCTCACCATGATGAACACTTTGTATATAGCTCCGTCTATTTCAAATTCGTATGTGATATCTTCATCTCTTGCTGGGATTCTATTTATGACATTGATGTCTGGGATTGTGTCCCACATCTCATTAATGAATTTGGAGTATTGAAAAATATTTTTCATTCTATTATATATCTTTTTTTGATATATAGCATATGATATTAGCATACGATAAATTTATACTCGAAAAAAAAGGACCTTGCTGGGCTGGCTACAAGCAAATTGGAACCAAAGATAAAGACGGTAGACCTGTACCTAACTGTGTGAAAGAAAATTCCGGGGTAAACGAGGAAAAAGAGACCATTCAAGAATTTGCAGAAAATAGATTAGCAGGTGCAACAAAAATATCTAAGGCTGCAAAAGAAAAAGGTGGCGATGCTTTATTAACATATCATCATTTTCATGTTAAACTTCCTTATTACCAAAAAAGTGTAGATGGCGAATTAGATATGGAGTCTCTTAAATCTGAGTATGACGATTTACTTACAGATCTTTATGAAGCCACTAGAAACTCTATGAATATATCTCAGGTGAAATTTCAAGAGCTTGTAGGTAAAATAGAGGTTGTAGGAGAGTTACTAATTGAAAATAAATAAATAAAATTCTCGTAAAATCAAAAAGACCTTAGGGTCTTTTTTTGTGTGATAATAATTAGATATATAGTAGTATGAAACATCTTAAGTCATTTGCACTTTTTGAAAGTAAGACGCACAGTTTAGAGCTTCCTACGAATGAGAATGAGTTAGCTAAATTAAAACAAATGCCATCCTTTAGAAATTTACAATCTCTAATACCCAGAATGGTAATCGACCTTAATATAATTAGAGGAGGTTCTATTAGAATAGATGGACCTTCGTATGATTTTAAGATCACTAAGAATGGTGTTTTTTATTATGGTGCTTATCAAGTGGGACCACAGAATGCTAAATTGGATACATGGGATAAAGTTTTTGATTATGTGTACATTTATTATTTGGCTAATGCTTTATCAAGAGGAGTAAAATCTTCTGAATTTGAAGATTTTGTTTTTGGCGGAATTATTGGTAGTAACACATATAATAAGATAAAGGGCAACAAATTTTATCAAAATGTATTAGAACTTAGTAGAAAATATAATGGGGATTTAGCAGATCAAGCTGTTACTAAAGCGATGGCGGAATCAGATAAATATATTAGTGATCCCATGAAGGTTTTAGAGACTCCTTCATATAAGTTTTTCGATTCTATTTTAGATTTCTCTCCTAGTATTTCTGATAATGATCCTTACGAATTAGTGGTCACATTAAAAAACGTAACACCGCTAGGAGTTTTTAATAAAGGCGAAGGACTATTTCTTAATAGTAAAATAGATATCACATTAGAAGGATCTCCTGAGGTTGGAACTTTTAAAACGAAGGTTAAAACATTCAAAGGTTTAGATAAAGCATTTCTAAATAAAATTAAAGAATTCTCTAAACAGACTATCGCAACATGGAGAATGGATGAGATTTCTGTAATAAAATCTAATACCGCTATTCAGATATTAAAAGATATTATAGCAGCATATGAATCCGGTGATTCCTACACCCCCGATCCTTTAGATATGGTCAAGGCGAAAATTTTAGAAGTGTTAAATAATTGGGATTATAATAAGATAGAAGAATTCTTTAAAACTGTTTCTGAATTATTAGGTGATAAAGATCTAAGAGTGATTGTTGAGGAATATGCTAATAGTGAATCTGGTAAATCTAAGATGCGTAAGATGTTATTAGATTTAAAAAATAATAATGTATTAGATTATGCTAAAGTGGGTAAAGAATGGGGTAACAATCCAATTTTTGCTGATGTATTTAGCGATATAATGAGAGACGATGCTAGTATGATAAAAGGAGGATCTATGATGAGAAGATTTGGATTCGGAGATGATAAGAATTAAATTGGATAAATTATGAAACATATAAAACTATTTGAAGCTTTTTTAGCTAAGAAAAATCCGGTCTATAAAAAACCAGAGTATGAGTTTAAAGAATTCTACCGAGTTTTTAAGAATTATCCGGAGTTAAAGGCTCTTCTTCCTTCTGATATTGATCAGAAGATATTTGACATCAAAGCAGACGGATTTAATGGCGAGCCTAAATGGTTAGAAAAACACGTAGATCCACCTAGTAAGTCTGACGAGATCACAACTGAAGCACTTTTAATACTAGCGGAGCAGAATGACCCAAGGTTTATTCCCCTTATTATTTGGTGTCGTGAATTGTTTGAACAAGGGGAGATGGAAAAGATGCCTTTAGATTATATACGTCCAAGATTAAGTTCTAATTTTAAGAATCACGATTGGGATGCTTTAGAAAAAAATCCAGATTTTTTAGATGAATGTGAGAGAGAATACAATAAAGCAATCGCTGCAGGATTAGATGATGCGACTATTAGTAACACATTAGGTCTTGTACAGAAGTATCCTGATATCACTATAAACATGGCTCAATTCTGGATTTACATAAAAGGATCAATAGCTCATTTTAATCGTGTCGAAGCCAGCGGAGGAGAATTACCTTGTACTCAGTTTATACTATATAGAGGTAACTATTACACTGTGGGTGGTAGAAGAAGAATGTTCTGGCATTTCTATAATCATGTTGATCCTACTGTTTGGGTAATAGGTATATAATAATATAAAGAAATAAATATGAGAACCTTAAAAATTGGTCATATTGAATTAATCCCAATTGAGCCAAATAAGAGTTACTTTCATTGTTATAGTGATCTTAAAGATTATTTAAGTGAATTGGGTTCCGAATATAAATTCACTTTAGTAGATGTTAGCTCGTATATAGTAGATGAATTTAGTAAATTAAAAATTTATCGAAATTTTAGTGATCTATACCAAGTTAGTGTCGTGACCCAAATTGATGTTGTTACAGATGATGGGAATTTGGTTATGATAGATGACGAGGATGAAATAGAGAACTTTCATAAAGGAAAGGAATGTTATGGATTTGATGAAGATGGTGAAGAATCTGATGTTCATATGGACAGTTGTCAATCATTTGAAGATACTGGATATTATTACTGTTTTATATATAGAAAAATATGAGTACATTAAAACTTGGCCATATAGAATTGATTCCTATACATAGAGATTTCTCTAGCTATAAAGAATTCTTGGATTGGGGTGATTCACTGAGCGATGGTTTGAAAAGAGCTAATTACAAACAATCAAAATATATAATCAGCTTAAAGAAATTAGGTGTTTTTGATCATATCAAGAATAATTACTCAGTGACACTCACTAGTGAAATAGTATTACAAGTTGATAGTGATTTCGGATATGGATCAAGTGTATTAATCGATGATCCTATAGAGGTTGAAAAATTTCTTAATTCAGAAGATGCAGTAGGGTATGATGGAGATGGTGGTGAGATTGACTTGAACAGGGATCAGGCTAAAATTATAGATTGGTCAGAGGAATCGAGTATATCATTTATTATAAGGACAATATAAATCAATTTAATTCAGTTTCACGTTAAAATAAGATTACTTTTTACTAATTCGTATCTTCTCTTAATTTTTTAGGAATATATAAATAAATGGGGGATTTCCTAAAAAATAAATAATCGAATGATTAAATTATCGGATCAATTAACTATCGTTATTCCTTGTAAAAACGAAAAGAATACCATTCTAAAAACCTTAGACCTTTTAAATTATCAATCAGGTATTAATGGTGTTAAAGTTATTGTTTGTGACGCTTCTAATGACGGTGTAACAAAGCAAGATTTAATCGAAAGATTAGAGTATGGACGCACGACAGATATGTTTGATCTTCATTTAATGGACGGGGGACTTCCCGCAAAGGCAAGAAACAACGGATTTAAACTAGTTACAACACCATATGTTCTATTCATGGATGCAGATGTATTTCTGTTAGATCCCAAAGTGATTATCAGATCTATTATAAAAATAAACAAATACGTATTAGATTTAGTCACCACTAAATTTAGATCTGACAATGGTAAATATAATTATGTCTATAAGACATTCGATTTAATACAAATGGCATCTAAATGGACCACTCCTTTTTGTCTTGGTGGTTATATGTTAGTGAGATCAAATACTTTCAAAGAAATTGGAGGATTTGACGAGGATATAAAAGTTGCAGAGGATTATATTTTTTCCAAACAAATAACACCAAAAAAATTCGGAAGAATAAACAATATTGTGTACACTCCTCCTAGAAGATTCGAATCCAAAGGAATATGGTATATGCTAAAGTTGATGCTGGGATCTTTCTTTAACAGCAACAATAAGAAGTTTTTTGAAAGTGATAAAGGGTATTGGAAATGAAAAAGTGGAGAACTATAATAATGAGCGACTTGCATCTAGGAGCAAGACAATCACAGACTGATAAGATTATAAAATTTCTAGAAGAGAATGAATCAGAGACTCTAATACTTAATGGAGACATTATAGATGGATGGGCATTGAAAGGAAGCAATAAATGGAAACCTGAATGCACAAAGGTGTTCAGAAAGTTTATGAAAAGATCTGAGAAAGACACTAAGGTGATTTACATCAGAGGTAACCATGATGATTTTCTAAAACCATTTATTCCATTCACTTTAAATAATATAGAGATTGTTAGAAAGTACACACACATAGGAGCAGACGGTAGAAGTTATTATTGCTTTCATGGAGATGTTCTAGATTTTGTTATTATGAAAGTGAGATGGCTAGCAGTTGTTGGTGGATGGTCTTATGATTTCGTAATCAGATTAAACACTTTATACAACTTCATAAGAAAAAAATTTAATCTCCCTTACTATTCATTGGCAAAGACAATTAAACAGTCAGTAAAGGGTGCAATTAACTTCATAGACGACTTTGAAAAAAATGCTAAGGGATTAACAAGGGAGAAAGGGTATGATGTTGCAGTATGTGGACATATACACCAACCAAAACTAGAGTCTGATTATATGAATAGCGGAGATTTCTGTGAGAATACCACATGTCTTGTGGAAGACTTCGAAGGTAAATGGTACATTATAGAAACATAGAATATCTTAAATCTAATATATAATTCATAGAGATATATAGTATATGAAGCATATTAAATCAATAGACCAATTTATTAATGAACAATTATTTCCGGATGCTAACATACTTGCTAAAGCATTAGGCTTCGGAGATAAATCAGAGGAGACCTCGACTTCTACTCCTAGCGGTCCTGTATCTCCTACAAGAAATGATGAGTCTTCTTGTCCAAATAATGACTGTTGGACTCATTTTGGAAAGGAAGCATTTTGGAATGGGGTAAGTAAAGTTAACGATAAAACAGTTCCTAAGATTGCTATAAATAAAACTCCTACCGCTTTTAATATTATTTATGATGGCCCACAATCCGGATTTCTTCTTAAACATGCTAAAGGAGGTAAAGGAGATACCATACATCAGCTTCTGAATGTGCTAACTTTAGAATTAAATGAATACCTTAAAACTATTAGTGCCAAGCCAGATATTAAAAATATTAAAATGGAATTAGGAGGAAATAAGTTAGTTGTGTCTGTTCCTTTAACAAAGATCCAAGATGGCAAACATTATGAGATAGCAAGAAGAGGAGGATTAGGTCATTCTGGCGATTATAGCGGACTTGAAAAATATGAAGGTAAAGAAGGCTATGAAGAGGTTATACATAAATCTGGAAATCTCACCGAAAAATTCGTAACTGCAATAGCATAATATATGAGAAATATTTCTAAATACGAAGACTTTGTAAATGAATCTGGAATTTATGCTCATCCCACAGGTGAAGCCACAGATTGGGTTCAGCTACATAAGCCAGATACTGCATATAAATTTTGTGTGGTTAAGAAGACAATGAGAAAACATGGTGAGGATTATGCTACACATTCTGCTCTTAGAATCAAAGGACCTAATGGTGTTAAAGATTATAAGATCACTTCTAAATCACCAATTTATCAAGGTGGTGTAACTCTTTCTGATTTTTGGAAAAGCACTAGAGGAGATTTCTATGTTATCAGAGACAATGAAGGTGAAAGGAGAAAGATTGAAGCAGCGGATATGAAAAAGATTATTCAAATTTATAATTCAGAAGACAAACAAATCCCTGTACCCACATATGATAATTCTTCTGATGCTAAGTCAAAGATTGTAGATCTTATATTTAATATAACACCTGATTGGAAGAATATCAAATAATATAGATTATGAAAGAAAATAAGAGAGAAATACACCCGATTATTTATGTGATTATTTGGTTTTCATTTATTGGATTACTCGGATACTTTTTCGGTTAAATCGTTTTATCTATTTCTAGTAGCATCTTTTGATATTCGCAAGATAATAATGCCGATCCTTTTATCAAAAAATCCATATACTCTTTTACTGGAAGTAGTCCTTCCATTATATGTTCAGGCTGTGCTATATAAGTTATACACTTAATTGCTTCTCTGTCAGTTTCTATCTCTAAGATCTCTCTTCTATAATGTTTTGGTGCCCCTTCAAATTTATCAAGTAGTTTGAGATCGCTTTCTTTTATCGTAAAAACTAATCCTTCTACGATATCTCCTTCTGACTGTTCTATATTGGCAAAGCTCCAATCTCCTGCAGATGCTTTCTTATTAAATTTTAATTTCCAATTTTTTAGAGTGCCTTTGTGCCTCGTTTCTGGATTTACACCTCTATTAGATAGTCTTGTCATATCCATATTAGATCCGTATGCAAAATATTTAATCATAAGTTATATATGAATCATTTTTTTCTTTTTGGATTAATCTATACTTTTACCAAAATTAATAATATGGAAATAGGAAAAATGACAATCAGTGAAGCATTACCACATTTAAAATGCGTAGCTTTTGCTTATGGACTTAGACTTAATAGGGCTAAAGATTTTAAATTAGCCAGGATAATATTAGCTAATCTTTATAGCAGAGAATTAGTATAAAGTATAATTAACCAAATAAACAAAAAAATGAAACTTCATATAACAACCACATTATTATTATTAGCTCTAATAGGAGTAGTTATTTATATACTCAATAGTCCTTTTATTATGAGCATAATCCTTCTTGTAGCATTGATCTATTTTGTGATCTGGGCTTCAATAAAAGTTTATAAAATGATCTACCAGATGATAAAGAATTTTACATCTTAATAAATCATTTTTTTATACGATTTATGCTTTATAGATTTGCATCACAATTAAAAATTAAAAGATATGGAAGGAAGAAGTAAAAAACAGAAAGGGAGATTATTTTTAGGCACTGAATTTTTTTCTATTGGCGAGGATTTTTTAGAGACAGAGAATGATAGAAGGATTGGTAATATGATTAAACTCACTGCAACTCTCTATATGTGTAATACGAAGGAGTTTAGTGAATTAATTGGAGATCTTGGACATGGGACATTTGAATCTATGTGGAAATGGTACACTGAGAATGTAACAAATAAAGTGAAAAATCCAGACATTAAATTCAGAAATACTGGTCTAATAAGACAGAAATATAGCAATATTGATAATGTGGAAGATGGGATTAAAAAACTGTATGATGGGCTTCCAGCAATTCCTTTTAATAATCTACAGGGATTTGTTTCTAATACGTTTGACACTAGATTTATAATGGAATTGAAGGCGAAGGATGATATAAAAGATTATGAAGAAATTTCAAAAATGTTAAATATAGTTGCACTTTCCATTATGATTTCTTGTCTAAATAAAGATTATATAGACACGGTGGAATCTATTATTATTAAAAGATCTCTTAAAGGTATAGAATCTCCAGATCGAGATGCAATAGTGGGAACAGACTACAAAAAAATTGAAGATATTAAAAATAAATATTCAATACTTAATAATCTAAATTAATATGAAAGCTCACGGAATTTTATTAAAGTCATCAGGTAAATCAGAAAAAATAGAGTTTTCTGGAAAGATGATAACTTTAAAAGAAATGCAGGATTGCGTTAAAGGTTATATAGAATTTGTCAGAATTCCTGATAATAAGATAATGGTAGTTAACGAAGAGGGAAAGATTGATGGACTAGAATTTAACACCTCAGCAACTTTATTTTTGCAGAATAATGGAATTTCCCACATCATTGTTGGTGATGTACTAATAATTGATAGTAAATTCGTAAATTAGTTATTTCAATTTATAATAATCTATTCCATTGGTGATTATTCCATAAAGCGGAGAATCAACAATGAACGAATAAGAGTTATCTAAAATTATTTCAGAAAGCTTAGAAAAATCTCTAGTTGATACTAGGATAACCGTGGGTCTTTCTCTTATATTATATCCGTGTGGACTTATTACTATCTGTTTGTTTAATATCTTAGATAGATCATTAACTCTTACCATAGTGATTGATCCTGGTTCTTGCCATTTATTAGATCCTGCAGAAATATATTCTGCTTCTATATTGGGATCTACTGCAACTATAAAAGGCGTTTTACCTTTATTAGATATCATAGATTCTATACCTCCTATTGATATTGGTGTAGGCTCTTTTTCATTAAAGAAATTTTCAAAAAGTATTAAGTGTTTCATATTCTTGTCCAGTTGAGGTTATTAAGAATTTTATTTTTAATTAAATATTCTTTGTACATCTCTTTTATTTGTTCTTCTGACCCTATCCCTTTTTCTTTAGCAATCGATTTAATAGCAAAAGGTTGAGCAGCATCAATGTATCTATATTTTGGTATTTGCATTTTAACTTGATTTATTAAAGCAAAAACTCTAGCTCCTATTTCTAATCTTTGTTTTGCTGTTAATGTATATGTTTCGTGTGATATTTGACTATTGAATGTGTACAGAACATACCCTATTATATTGTTTTCTATTCTTTTTTTAATAGATTCGTCATTAATATCTGGAATTATATTATCTATGTCAGCTTCTGCTTTTCTTATTGCATTACGTTTTTTGTAGTTGTCTATAATATTATCAAATAAATTACTGGATAATAAAGCCTCTTGTGTTTTATTTGAAGTGATATCTATTATTCCTGCAAGAATCTCGATTATTTTATTTGATATATTTGCAAAATCTACAAAATGCTGGGTGTTATCATCTATTATGAGCATTTTTCCAGTATCCCCGTTTTCGTTACCAAATACGCAATCTACTACCGCGTCAACGAATTCTTCTTTTGCTGTATTATATTTAGGTCTAAGAAGGGATCTTACACTTCCTTTAATACCTGTTGATTTAATATTAAATGAGGGATTTTCTTCACCACCTTCTATTCTTTCTCTAAGACTTTTTGCTATTCTTTTTGCCCAATCTTCTACAAGAGAAGCAGTGGTAGAAAATCTATCTATAGGGTTTTTATCAGAATCAAATCTGGGTATTTCCATTTCCCTTTGGATAGCTCTTTCTAAAGCTTCTTTATCTATTGCATCATCTGCATTAAAGTAATCAATCTTAGTTAAATCTATTACATTTGCTTCCGGGTATAAATTTAATAAAGAATCTCTCATAGTTTTTACTAATCCCTGTGATGATCCCACAGTAACTATATAGTTTATATTCTTCGATGATAAATTTTTAATTGCAGTTCCTTGAATAAATCCTTCTAACGTTTCTCCTGTGGCCATTGAAAAAATATCAGGGTTTGAATCTTTAAGATTATTCATGATGTATCCCTTAGCTCTTTGAGATGCTGGATCTCCGTTTGCTCCCCTTACCCCTGAATAAGGTGTTTTGGGATGTAATCCATAATAAACTTTAATACCTCCCATACCAACTTTATTAAAGTTGTCTCCATTTAGATATGGGGTTTTTAATAATTCGTTCGGATTATTAGGATCATTTTTTAAAGAAACAAAAACTTTTACATTTTTCCCATTTTCCTCGTACCAAGCACCCTCGTTGATAAAATTTATAAATGATTTTAAATGTATCATTAAATCGTTTTTTTATTTCATTAGTATATTCTATATTTGCTATATAAAATCTGTTAATATGAAGTATATATCATTCACTAAAGTTGCTTTACCTTATGGCTGGTTAGGTAATATGTCACCACATCCAGTAACATACAACGGCGAAGTTTGGCGAACTACCGAAGCTCTATTTCAAGCTCTTCGTTTTAACGATCCCTTGATACAGAAAGAGATACGGGACGAGAAAAGCCCGATGGGTGCTAAATTGAAAGCTAAGGGTATAATGAAGCGTCTTAAAGAGTCTGGCGACATTAGTAAGATTGCAGTTACACCTCTATCTTCAGAAGATTTAAAAAACATGGAGATGTGTGTGGAATTAAAAATATCTCAGCATCCTGATCTTTTAAAAGAGCTATTAAAAACGGATAATCTTCCAATATATGAGGATGTGGCTTCTCGTGGTAAAAGAGGAAGTAATTTATTTTGGGGTGCTCTAATTGAAGAAGATTCTTGGATCGGACAGAGTCATCTTGGGAAAATATGGGAAAAAGCAAGGGCTAATTATTCTAAATAAGAAATATTTTTTGTGTTCTTATATAATATATAGAATATGAAATACATTCTTTCTTCTAGACAATTTGAAAATTTAGAATCTGGTAGTAATACTGATTTAAAATCATATCTAATCAGTTATGGTATTTCTATTAATGAATGGGGTAAAGGTTACGCAAAAACTATAGAACATTTAGCGAAAGAAATAGAATCCAATGAATGTTCGCTGGTGGATAAAAATGGTGTTCTTGTAAGAGAGATAGAATTTGTAATGTGCGAGATATTTTATAAAGGTCTTAAACTAAAAGAAGAAAAACAAATATTTAAAGACGGAAGAGAAAGAACTAGAGTGAAAGAATCTTCAATGTCGGAGAAAATGGAAATAGGTGAAGACCCTTTGAATTCTTTAATTCGCGGAATAGCAGAAGAACTTGGTGTTGATGTCAGAGAGGATCAATTAATATCAGGTGGTTCAATAGACAGAGAAGGTGGATCTAGATCATTTCCTGGACTTACTACAAGATATATTGGGCACAAATACTCCTGTACTTTCGATGAATCTCAATATAATCCTGCGGGATATGTAGAGCACCAGAAAGATAAATCTACATATTTTATATGGGAATGATTTTTTTTAAGAAATCATTTTTTTCTTTATAGATAAATCTATACATTTACATTATTATTAATTAACAAATATCATAATTATGGCTGTTAAAATGCAATCAGCAGATTTGCTGAAAGATTACTTCAATGGTGTTCTAGGTAGAGCCGATCACCACGCTAAGGGCGTACAAGAGATTTCTTTAGCTCTTATGGGAGCAGTGATCTGGAAATCCGAAGGGGATATCGAGGTTAAGTCCGTAAAAGACGGGGGAATGGGAAATATCCTTTGGTTCAATGCTGAAAGTGGAAGATACGCAATGTATTACAATCACGAGACTATTAGTATTGAGATGAGAGCTAGAACAATGAATGGTGATACACTTCATGTGTTCAATAATGAAACACCTATTTCAGAAGTGTTTAGTGTTTTTAAAGATCTGTAAAAAGATCTTTATAGTCAGGTGGCGGAATGGTAGACGCTAACGTAAAAGGGTTCACATCCCGAAGATGAGCAAGTGTAATTGCTAACGTAGATGGTGTCATATCATCGTAGAGGTTCGAATCCTGTCCTGACTACAAACTAATAAAAAAATGAAATTAACACACGAGGAAAAAAAAGTTATTAGGGATCATTACGATTTTTATATAAAAGAAAGGGATCCTTCATTTGAGCATATACTCGAAATGTCAGTGAATCATATAATATTGGAAGGTGTTATAAATTTAACTGAAGATGAAGATGGATCGTGTGAGGAAGCATTAATTGCCGAATCAAGAATATATTTGGAATCATTAATGCACCAAAAAATTTAATTAATAAAATAATATGGAACTGACAAAAAATCAAAAATCATCTATCGAAGAAAAATATGATTCGATGGATCCAAGAAATATAGAATTTGAAGATATGGTAAGCATTATTGTAGACGACTTGCTTGACGAGAATATAGTTGATATTTCAGGAGACGAAGATGGAGATGCACACGAGGATTTATATAATAGTGTTTGGGAGCATTTAGAATTTTACTTGAAATAAATCTATTAATATAGCAGGAATCATTTTTTTGTTTTAATAGATGTTTCTATATTTGTTTTATAAAAATAACAATATGGATTTAAAAGCATACCTAGAGACAGAAGGATATTCAGAAATCAAAGAGATACCAGGAAAAGGTATTTGCGGACTGAAAGATTTTATTTTCACTACTGGATTAATAATAGGAATGACGGAAATTGGGTATCTAGGAAGATATTGTTATCCGACAGAATCAGAAGCTCTTGAGGCACTGAATAAATGGAACGGCGAAGGAGATCCTTCTGGCCCTTGGATTAAGTATAAAGGAAGTCCAGGAGAAAGAAGTAACCCATTAATAGAAAATGGATGCCTAACCTGTAAAGCAAATGGATAGAAAGCCATGCAAAGAATGTCCATGGACTAAGGATGATTCACACAGTAAATCTTGGCCAGGGTACGTTAAAACTATCGAAGGAATAGGAAAGATTCAAAACAAAAAACATGCTTGTCATATGATAACTTCTGATATATGGGGTTATAAAGAGGATATAACAGATAATAATGTCTGTATTGGTTCACTAAAATCTAATTAAAAAATTATGGATAATATAGTATTTGCACCAGAAGATATAAAAGAGATAGTATCTCCAAATATGGATTTTTTAAGTATGATGAAAAAAATGAGAGAACTTGATAATATCGGGGATATCTACGGAAGGAGAGAGAAATTCAGGGTAGGAACATCATGGCACGTACCAACACAGGAATTGATCACTAAATTATTAGAGTATGGTCCGATAGTTTCCGTTGGCTGTGGTTTTGGCTACACAGAAAGCATAGCAATAGTACAGGGAGCTGATATCATACCAACTGATATACAGCCAAATAAAAAAAATGGATGGTGTAGAGATGGTAAATTCCATTGTAAGATCGAGAAATTAAATGCTAGCGAAGCGGTCAAAAAATATGAAGATCGTAATGTTTTTATGGCTTGGCCTCCTTATGATAATCCAATGGCTCATGAAGTTGTATCAAACATGAAAGTGGGAACATATTTAATCTATATAGGAGAAAGTGATGGCGGATGTACAGGTGACGATAATTTTTTTGAAGCTCTTTATCGGGATTTTGAAGAATGTGACTATTTGAGTATACCTAAATTTGCAGGTATAAATGATGGATGCTGGATTTATAAAAAAATCAAATAATATTGAGAAATAGTAAAGGCCAATTCTCTAAAGGATTAATTCCGTGGAATAAAGGAAAGAAAGGAGTTAACGGAAAATCCGATACTGTATTCACTAAAGGAGATCACCATACGGGGGAAAATCATACATGTTGGAGTGGAGGTGTTCAGGTAATGAAAAAAGACTGCGCTTATCTTTGGAACGGTACAGGAAAAAGAGCTAGGAGACCCAGAGTTGCTTACGAGGAAACATTTGGGGCTATTCCAGAAGGTCACGTTATTGTACATATAGATGGAGATCGATATAATGATGATCCAAATAATTTAGAAGCAATATCAAGATCAGAAAATCTAAGGAGGAATAATAAAAAAAAGGATATATAGTCTATATTAATATATAGAACATGAAATATCTAAAAACATTCGAATCTATTACTGGACAGGATACAAGTAGTATTGACCGTATGAAAGCAAAATACCCTAATGGTGTAGATATTCCTAAGGAAGTAAAAGCAACAGGATCAGGGAATTTTAAAATTGGTGTAGACTCTTTAGATCAAGCATCTAAGAAGTTTACTGAAATAGTTCAATTAATTAATGATCTTCTACTGAATACCAATGGCACAGTTAAAGTTGTTGTTGATAGCGGTGCTTCTGCAGTAGGAGCTAAAGGATTTGATAATCAAGGATTAGCAGAAAGAAGAAGAGACAAAACTATAGAGGATCTAAATAATTACCCTTTTGTTGACAAAAAAAGAATTCAATTTATTAAAGGTAAAGCCACTGTAGGTAAAGCCACTATTAAAAATTCTCCAGAAGCTGAAGCTGAACAATTTGTTACTGTTTCTATATCAGGCACTGGCAGTATAAACGTTCCTATTACGGGTGTACAAGGTGATAATACTAATGTTTATAGACCGGAATTATTTAAGGCAGATCTGATTAAAAAGAATGTAATAGATGATGATATAATTAATATTAAGATAAAAAGAGTTTGTGTACAAATGCCCGAACAATATGTTGAGGATTTTAAAAAAGCTGTATGGAAATTTAAACAAGATCAAAGTATTACCAATCTTCCCTTAGGAGTCTATGATATAAATCCCAAAAAATAAATATATAAAAAAATAAATAAATGGAATATCGTAACATATTAAATTTTAGCAGCTATACCCAAATATTTGAACAAGAAGCAGCAGGAACTGGTGCAACTGGTGGAGGTGGCACAGAAACAGAAAAACTTGCAGCAAAGAAAGCGGAGGAGCTTTTTGGATCTAATAAAGGAGCATCTGGATCTACAGGAGGAACTGGAGGAACCGGAGGAACTGGAGGAACTGGGGGAACTGGAGCAGCAGGTGAAACATCAGGAGCAGTAAAAACTATAAGCGAAGTAATATCTCTATTTTTTAAGTGCTATATGTTTGCAGCAACTAAGGCACCTAATTACCCAGATGTACTTGCGGATTTATTATCGGTATCGGAGGAAAAAGATCCTACTAAAAGAGCAAATACAATGGAAGCTGTAATTAAAAAGGTTTCCGATAAAGTAGATCCTAAATATGCAGCTGTAAAAGAAGAAGCTAATAAAGCAGCTTCATCTATTAAAGATCTTTATAATGATGTTGCTTCAACAGAAGAAGCTAAGAAATATAATGACGTAATCAATAAGATGGTTACTAGTAAGATCATAAGCTACCAAGATATTCTTAAAAACCAGCCATTAAAAGAAAATCGTAATGTCTCTCCTTATAAAAATCTATTAGGATTTGACAATTATCATTACCCTTCACTTTACGAGAAAAATACATTTGATGACGAAAGAGATGCTCTTTCTGATAAAATGAAATCTATTTACTCTGAAATGATCTCTCAGCAAAAAAATCCTAGCAGTGAGACCTTAAAAGGTAAAGCTTCTGAGGTTATCAGTAAATTTGATGAATACCAAAAGTTACTCTCAGATAAGGGAGCTTGGGAGAAGATGAAAAGGAAAGAAAGAAAAGACAAACTTGAATCAATGAATTCAGAAATTGATGAAATAATACAAAAAACTAACGATCTACAAAAATCAGAATTAACTAAAATTGGTGTTGATAAGAAGATAGCAGATACTATGTCTACTATTATCACAAGTATAAATTCAATGTCAGACAAAGCTAAAGAGATAGATGATAAAGCAATTGCTGATGCTAAAGCAAGTGAGTCGGAAAAAGCTATAGAATATAAAGCGGGTGATATAGTTAAATATAAAAGAGAAAACGGAGAGGAAGCTCAAAGCGAAATAATTAAAATTGAGGGCGATAAGGTGTTCTTTAAAGATAAAGATGGAAAAGAATTTACTAAAGACAAAAAAGAGCTTACTGGAAAAGTAGAAGCGGGTGATGAAAAAAAAGAGGCGGACAAAGATATTAAGAGTGGTAACGTCGAAAAGGGAAATCTTAAAAAAGATGGAGCTAATGCACCAGTCATTAAAAAATTCCAGGAAGATTATAACAATTTAGGAATAGGAATAAAATTAACAACAGACGGAGCATACGGTAAAAATACAGAGAAAGCTATAGTTAAAGTTGCTAACATGATTAAGAGCCTATCAGGAAAAGAAGTTAAAGTTGATGGAGGTAAGATACTTACAGGAGAACTTCAAGGATTAATTAAAAAGCTAATAGAAAATAAGGATAAGATCAAGGGTCTTTTAGGATAAATTTAAAAAAACCCCAGAACTTTAAAATTCTGGGGTTTTTTGTGCGTAGTGGTAGAAACTTAAGATCACATTTGGTGTATAAATTAATATTATTAAACTAAAAAATGAAGTCGATCTTAATACTTGATGCTTTTATCACTGACGAGGTGGATGAAAAAATTTTAAATAACTTTCTTGATTCGTCAAAAAGCTTTGGAGATGATGTGTTATTAATGACCAATACTAAGATTTCCAAGGAAACCCAAGATAAAGTAGATTTTCTTTTTTATGATAAAAGAAATCAGCTTTTTACTGGTGAATACGAATTCGATAATAGCAAATTAGTTAGTTATTATACCATTAATGAATCATTTAAAGTATCAAACATTTTTATACACTCGCAGCCTCACGGTCTTTCAGTTTTAATTAATATATTTAATGGTGTAAAAATTGCAAAAGATCTGGGATATACTCATTTTTATAAGATGGAATATGATGCTCTATTAGGTAATGAGACTAAAAATAGAATTAAAGAGATGAATAATTCTTGTGAATTAAATAGTAAAAAGGGTGTTTTTTTTACAGGGAAAGATGGCGAAGGTGGAGTTGAAGCACATTATTTCTTTTGTGAAATTGATTTTTTCTTAAATAATTTTTGGAATATTAGTAACGAGCAGGACTATATCGAATATTTGAATCGGGAAAATGGTAATCGTAATTTTGTGACGATGGAAGAATTTATGTATAAAAATTTAATAAAATCAAATACTGACGAATTATACATCTATGAAGAATTGAGGGAAGTATTTTCAGATACACATTTAAACACAAAACACACTAAGGTTTATTATGATGAAAAATTTAAAGATTGTTACACACGTTTTTATTTAATTAGGGATAGACCTACTGTAGCTATTTATAGTGTTAATAAAAAACCAGCACCAGATTTTAGAAAGATTATTGTAGTCTTTACTGATGGAAATCAGATAGAATTGAATCACGAGTTTTTGTCTTATGGAGAGTGGTGCTATCATATAGTTGATAGTAATATTGAAAAAATGATGGTTTATGATAAGGATGATGTATTCTTATACGAAGATTATTTTAAAAACATAGCAAACGAAATAGAATTTTATTAATATGGCACAAGGAGTACATAAAATTACTGAAGATTTTGAAAGATCCCTGTGTGATTACACGGGATCACCTCATGCAATTGCATTGGACAACATGAGTAATGCTTTATTTTTAGCTTTGTATTACGAAAAAAACATAAAGAAAAGTTTATCATCAGGAAAAGTAGATTGCCCATCTAAAACATACCCCTCAGTTCCGTGTGAGATTATTCATGCAGGTCTTAAGGTTAATTTTACTCCTGTTAAGGGAGATAAGATTAAAGGTGCATATCAGCTATCGCCAAGTAATGTTTGGGATTCAGCATTAAGATTTGATGCTGATATGTATATTCCGGGATCGCATATGTGTCTTTCATTTACTGGTCCTTATAAGACATTAAAATTAAGTAAGGGAGGCGCAATTTTAACTGACGATTACCAAGCTATGCTATGGTTTAAAAGAGCAAGGTTTAGTGGAAGGAGAGAGTGCTCATATCATGATGATAATTTTGATATGCTGGGGTGGAATTTTTATATGATGCCAGAGTTAGCTGCGAGAGGATTATTAATGATGAGTCAATTTTATAATTTAGATGGCTCTAAAAAACATAATGTTGATTTGGAATTACCATACCCTGATTTGTCCAAATTTAAAATATACAAACAATGAGAATAGAGCAAACTAGCGTTGCAGGATGCCTTGGCTTCTTTAAGCCAGGATTCCTTGATAGATGGAAATTGGACGATTATAATGATGTAAATAAACCCTGCTTCTTTCTTGGAATAGAGCAGGTTGATATCATTAATAATCATAGAGGATTAAAGATTATCTATCCAATAAGTCCATATGATTGTACATTCCTTGAAAGAATAGAATACTCGGACAGCATCATCCTTATAGGAAGTCCATTCTTACCAGAGAATACAAGATATAAGATTAAGAATGTAGAATTGGAGCTTAAAGATTACTCAGAATTTAAACCAAACGTGTTAGGTGATAAAATATATTGTTATATTGGATTCGAGTCAAGAAAGAATGAATTTGATTTTGATAGGATATGCAGGATACAAGAAAGAATAAACTACGAGATCATATATGTAAATACCGGTAGTCTATATGGGTACCTTCCCCCTAAAACACTAAAAGAAAACTATTACGATAGATGCTTTGTAAGTATAAACCTCAATGGAGGAACGGGAATGACCACCGTCAGGGAATTGGGTTTAATGGGAAGAAATACCATTACAAATTCGAGATATAATTTTCCATCTATGCTAGAATATAAGAGTGATGACGATATAATTAGTCTCATAAATTCGGAGGCTAAAAAAATAGGAACCGTACAGGATTCAATGAATTGCCATAATGTGAATGATGAATGGCTTGATTGTGATTTCTGGACCAATAATAATGAAGATATGAAAATAATAGAAATGAGAAATTCCTCTAATACACAGGGACTGCTTGATCTGATTAAAGCCTTACCAGATAATATTATAATGGGTGAGATTGGGTGTTATGCTGGAGAAAGCACCAGCATGTTTATGAAATCAGGCAAGGTAAGAAAAATGTACGCTATAGATATATGGGAAGATGAATTGAACGTGTATGAGAATATAGAAAAAAATCATAGCTTCAGACTAGTAGAAACCAAATTTGATGATGCAACAAGGGGTATGAATATAGTCAAATTAAAAATGGATGCTGAGAGTGCATTACCAGAACTACCAGAGCTTGATGTAATATACATAGATGCAAATCACGAGTATGATTATATTAAAAAAGATATAGAGGCTTCACTAAAAAGACTGAGTCCGGGATCGATTATTTGCGGTCATGACTATAATTTAGATTCTCCTGGAGTTATACGTGCAGTTAATGAATTTTTTGGAAAACCTGATAGAATATTTTCAGATTCAAGCTGGCTTGTTAAATTAAAAAATATAAAACTGGTACAATGCTCAGAGACATATTGGGAATTTGTTAGGTTATTAAGACTTGACGAAAGGGTTATTAATGGATTTATTAAAACATCACATATAAGCGCAGAGGAGCAGAGCGAATATATGAAAGTACACAGCAAAAATTATCGAGTTGCATTATTTGATGGATCACCTGCCGGGTATATTGGTGTTATTGATGATGATATTAGGATCTGCACGCATCCAGATTTTCAAAGAATGGGTGTTGGTAGATTTATGGTTAATGAATGTATGGAAATCTGGAAATCTGCTTTTGCTAAAATAAAATTGGACAATTATGAGAGTATTAGATTTTTTGAATCATGTGGATTTGAAAAGAAATTTTACATTCTAAAAAAAAATTAATTATGCTACATAATCCATATAAGATAGTGCAGATGTTTGAGGAGGAGATTGCTGAATATACAGGATCAACCTACGCTGTATCGGTTGATAGCTGCACTAGTGCTATTTTTCTGTGTTGTAAATACCTAAATGTTGGTAGTGTTACTATACCATCAAAAACATACCTTTCTGTGCCTATGAGCATAATAAATGCTGGAGGTGATGTCATTTTTGATACTAACCAGGAAACAAACCACTGGGTAGGCCAATACCAACTTAAGCCATATTCTATTTATGACTCAGCAAAAAGATTAACATCCAGCATGTATATTAGCAGTTCGTTTATGTGTCTTTCTTTTCATATCAAGAAACAGCTACCTATAGGTAAAGGAGGAATGATATTGACAGATAATAAGGATGCAGCAGATTGGTTTAAGCGTGCAAGATACGAGGGAAGAAGTGAGAAATATTATAAGGATGATAATATCGATATGATTGGCTGGAATATGTATATGACGCCACAGGAAGCTGCACATGGTTTATGTTTAATGCAAAATTATCCTAGACATAATTCGGATATGAGCGAATTGAATGGCTATAGGGATTTAACTGAATTCACGATATTCAAAAATAATAAAATAATAAAATAATATATGAATAATATTATATACGATAATAGATATGATTTAATTAGTGATTTAAAAAAATTAATTCCAAGCGGTAAAGGAGTTGAAATTGGTGTGTTTAAAGGAGAATTTTCTAAACACATTTTAAACAACTGGGAAGGAACCCTTTATATGGTTGATGTTTGGAGACCATTGGGTGATGAATATGAGGATGATAGTAATCATAAAAATCATATGGAAGCTTATCAAGATACTATGGAAAATATTAAAGGTTTTGAGGATAAAGGTATTATGGTAAGATCAACTTCAGAAATCGCTGCGGATATGTTTCAAGACGAGTCATTAGACTTTATTTTTATTGATGCTAATCACGCTTATGATTTTGTTGTTGAAGACATTAGTTTATGGTTCCCAAAGTTAAAAAAAGGTGGTATCTTTTCAGGACATGACTATATTAATATGGATTGGTATAATGACCCAAATTTTGCTCCGAACGGGAAAGATAAATATATTTATACCTCAAGATTAGATGGTACTCCAATATATAATGGGATTTTTGGTGTTAATACTGCTGTTGATGAGTTTTGCAATAAACATGGATACACTCCTAATTTAACTAAAGAGTGGTTTGGTACTTGGTGGTTTATTAAATAATAAAATAATATATTAATAATATTATGTACGATCATGGAGCTGATTTATTAAAATTTAAAGTTTATAATCAATGAAACAATTATTTTTAGAAGGATACCTGGATTATCTAAATCATATGCGGGGAGTAATACAGGATTATGATAATTCTGTAGGACACGGAACTCGAAGAAAACAATGTCAAACTTTAATCGATTCAATAAATGACAGCTTCAAATTTGAAAATATTATTTTTTTAGAGACTGGTGCTTCTTCAAGTTATGGAGATGGGTTATTTGGCTTATTTTTAGGTTATGTTGCAAAAAAAACGGGAGGTAAAATGATCTCAGTTGATATATTTCCAGATATTACAGAAAAAAGTAAAGCAATATTTAAAAATGCAATTCCGGGATTAGATTACTCTATTCACGTTGATGATTCTGTTTCTTTTCTAAAGGGGCTTGAAGAAATCCCAAATTTAGTTCATTTAGATAGTTGGGATTTTGATTTATTTAATCCGTTACCAAGTGCGTTACATGGATGGGAAGAATTCAAATCAATCGAATCAAAAATGGAGAGTGGAAGTATTATAATAATCGATGATAATTATCGACAAGGTACTTATCTTGAATGGTTTCATAACGATGGCCAAAGGGCTGACGATGTGATTAAATATCCAATGATCGGTAAAGGAGCTCATGTATATCAACATGTGTTAAATAATGTTACTGATTGGAAATTGATTGGTGCTCACTACGATACTCACGATAACATTAAAATTATTATTCAGAAGAAATGAAAAGGGCATTAATCGGATATGGTGGACACGCAAGAGAAGTCATGGCTCAAATGGGTGCTAAATTAACTTGTTTTGTTGACGACGAATATGTTGTGTACGGGACAAATCGAATATCTGAGTTTGATCCTAATGAATATGATGTAATGGTTGCTGTTTCTAATTCAAAAGACCGATTTGATATTACCCAAAGATTACCTAAAGAAACAAAATATTTCAGCTGGGTTCATCCAACGGCTTTAATTATGGATGAAAATATTGAAATAGGTGATGGGAGTTTTATTGGTGCTTATTCAATTTTAACTACAAATATAAAGATAGGTAAACACGCAATTCTAAATAGAGGTAATCACATTGGACATGATTGTGAAATAGGAGATTACTTTAGTGCTATGCCGGGTGCGATTGTTTCTGGTAATGTTAAAATATTTGATTGTGTTTATATGGGTAATAACTCATCTATAAGAGAAAAATTATCAATTCATAGTTTATCCACAATTGGTATGAATAGTGCGGTTGTTAAACATATTGGAGAACCCGGAATTTACGTAGGTTGTCCTACAAAAATGATTAAATAATATGTTATTAAAGAGTAGTGAAAATAAATTAACTTTTATAGTTAACACGATGATTTCAATCGGGTTAGAAAATAAAGGAGCATCTTTTGCTTTACATAAATTAGCATATGAGATAGCTTTAAAGGGGCATCATGTTTATGTGTTTAATAACCCAAAATATAATCACGAGAATATTGAGGTTATACCAACACATGTCTCAGAAATTTTTGATGATGGGTGGAGAAACAATTTTACATGGGAAGGATTTAATTTCAATTTAAGTAGAACAATATCCATTTCACCACAAACAACATATGGTAATCAATTTAATACTATGTACAATTCTAGATGGATATTACATGATTATTCACAAGAACAATGGGATACATTTAATGTTGATGATGTTATTTTTAATTATGGTACCTTCAAAGTACCTGAAGGGGCCAAACAACTTCCATTGACCGTTTTTGATTATAATTTTGATAAATTTTATAATACTAATAACCCGCGTCGAAAAGGATTCGGACATATTATACATAAAAATACACCTGATTGGGGAATAGAATTTTTAAATCATTTAGGGTCAACAGATATACCACATTATAATGGAAAAAAGGATCTAGATTATTTGTTAGATGAATTTAATAAATATGAATATGTTTTAACATTTGACGATAAAAGTTATTATACTACCGCAGCTACATTATGCGGGGCTAAAAGTATAATACTAAATCCAAATAAAGATATTACACCTATTGAATATCGATTACAAAATCCAATTCAGATGTGCGGGGTTGCTTATGGTATGAATGATATTAAATGGGCTGAACAAACAATTGGGTTAGTTAAAGATAATTTATTAGAATTAGAAAAACGAGATGGTAGAACTATTGATGAATTTATAAAATATTGGGAAAATAAAATTTTAAAAAATGAATAATAAAATAGTTTTAATACAAGTTTGGTTTGGTAAAATACCAGACTACTTTTGGTTTCATTATGAAACCACGAAAGATATTATTGGGTTTGACTTTATATTATTCACTGATCAAGATATTAAATTAGATTCTAAAAACTATACAGTAGTTAATACAACAAAGGATGATATTGAAATAAGACTGTCTGGTAAATTAAACTATAATATTAAGATATCGAATAATAAAAAAACTTGCGATCTAAAGGCAGCTTTCGGTGATATATTTGAGGAATATCTTGTAGATTATGATTATTTCGGTTGTTACGATATCGATACTTTATTCGGTGATGTCTATAATGGAGTAAAACCATATTTGAATCATTATGATTTTATTACTATTGGCGAAGAAACTTTCCATAATAGATTAGCAGGTCCATTTTTAATTATAAAAAATACTCAAGATTTACGAGATCTTTATAAAAAAGGTGATTATATTGGATGTATGTTAAGTGATAACGTTGAGTGTTACGAAGAACATACTTTAAGTGATTTGGCTAAAGAAAAATACAAGGTCAAGATCTTCAATTCAATGAATTGTGAATCCGAAAATGGAGGTAAGAACACCTATGATGTTTGTTGGAGTGGAGGTAAATTAATAGTTGGTGATGTAGAAAAGCATCTCTATCATTTCATTAGAAAAGATCACACAATTTTTCAAAAAGTCGAAAATAAGATCTTTGGACGATACGACAAGAAGTTTATTGGCGATTTTTATTGGGTGTTTGGGTTTACGGAAAATTATTCCCATACAATTTCATTCTTAATGGATTCAATAAATAAATACTCCAATAGAAAATGTATAATTTACTCTATTAATTTTGATTACAACATACCAAATAAATTCTTAACCAGTGATCAATTTATCTTTAAAAGAATTGACATAGAATCAGGAAAGAAAGATTCAAGAGGAAGGGATGAAAATATCATTAGTTGTAAGCCAAGATTAATGGTGGATGTTATTAATTTCTTACCGGATAAGAAATTTATATTCATTGATAGTGATGTGTATTTAACAACAGCTTCTGACGACTTCGCATCATATTTTAATCAACTCGAAAATTATCCTCTAATTAATCAACACACTCATGATAGATTGTATTTGTGTAATATAATCGATGGTGAAGACTGGACTAGTACTGTTGATATTTTAGCAGAAGCAGCAAACGTAGAAGTTACTGTATTTCCTAGAAGAAAAACAAACGTAATGTTATTCGACAAAAACTCCGAATGGTTTTTTAAAGAACAACTACAAATGTATGAGGAGTATAAGGATAGCAGACCCGGTATTTTTACATTACATGATGAGGATTCAGCGAATGTTATTTTATCAAAATATGGTTTAAATAAATCATTACATTTATGTGATATAGAGGAATCATCAAACATTAACATGTCTAAATTTACAGATATGAATCATCCTTTCCATGCAACTGAACTTTCGGAGCATTTAATATTACCTAGTCATCAGAATGATGTATTTTGCTTTCATGGATTAAAACATGATTGGCAGTATAAAAACATCCAAGGTGATTATGGCAACTCTGTAATTGATTGCGAGGAGATTTTGGTTTACTATAAAGACAACAGCATCTCATTCGATAAAAATTCTTTCTTGAGCACTAAAAAAATTAATGAGAATGTCGATTTTATTATTAAAACAATCGACGGAAAGGTGGTAGAATCTTTAAAAAATCAGAACTTATTTCAATATTGGTTATTTTACATATCAGATATAGAATTAACAGATAGAAGGTATATAGTTGAAATAGTTAAAACAAACAGCAGAGTAAAAATATATAACAATTTATTAGAGATATCATGATAGAAAATATACATTTATGGAATGCGGACAGAGGAACTTATTTTGATCGAAATGTCAATATAATTTCTTGGAGCGATGAATACAAGATCAATGTTGGAAAGTATTGTTCAATAGGTAGGGATTGTAATTTCTTTTTACATGCTAATCATAGATCTGATTGGATAACAACAAGTTCACAGCTTCTAGGACCGGTTACTAATGAGATTGCAGAAATGCACATGGGAATGGGACATCCTTCTTGTAAGGGAGATATAACAATAGGAAGTGATGTCTGGATTGGCGCTAAATCAACTATAATGTCCGGTGTTAGGATTGGACACGGATCAATTGTTGCTGCTGGTTCTTTAGTCACAAAAGATGTTGAGCCATATTCAGTTGTAGGAGGAAACCCAGCAAAGCATTTAAAGTATAGATTTGAAGATCAGCAGATAATTGACTTATTAGACATAGCTTGGTGGGATTGGACCGAAACTAAGATAAAAGAAAATGCTATGATAATGTGGAGTCAAGACATAAATTATTTCATTAAAAAACATAAAAAATGATTACTGTAACATATAACACTGATGGTATTAAAGTTAATGTAGGTGAAATTAGTAAATACAATAAAAATTTACCCCTAAGATTAAAAATAAAAAAACATGTAAGTGGTGAAGAACAATGGTCAACCGAGCTAAATGATAATTGGTTTGCTACTTTCCCTAATACTGAAATGTTCGATGTTGAGATATGTGATAGCACAGATAGGCTAGTTTATAAAAAAGAATGGGACATTATGGAGCATGGAAATCATTTTTATAAATCTCTATACATATTTAATAAGAGCATTATATCAGCAGGAAAATTTCCAAGAGGACTTGTTATAGGAACTCATGACGGCGAGTTTGGAGAATGGGTACCAATTGTCGAAAAAAGAGAGTGTGAGATTATACTGGTCGAAGCTTCAGATAAACAATATAATAGATTAAAGAATAACTACAAGAATAATTCTCTAGTTAAAACAGTACAGGAATTAGTAACTACCAACGGAGAGGACGTTGAGTTTTTTGAAGGAGGCGCGGGATACACTAATACGATTGTCGAGAATGTTATCAGACATTGGGAGACTGAAGAAATTAGTTCTTCGAAAAGAAAATCAATTAGTATTACTGATTTAATTATGAATGAATGCAAAGGGCATATTGATTGGCTACATTTAGATGTGGAAGGACTAGATGCTGAGCTGATTATGAGTATAGATGAATCCAAGATTAAATTGCCAGATCTTATCATATTTGAAGATTATAATTTAACACAGGATAAAAAAGAAGAAATTTATAACTGGTTTCAAAGTCGGGGATATCAAACTTATTCCGATGGCGGAATTTGTGAAGCAATTAAATAGAATCACTCTTTTATTTTTGTGCGATTTCGAAAGATAGAAGAATCATTTTTTTATAAAATAAGAATTTTCTACTTTAGCGTTTATAAACTTTTAAAACCTTATAAATGAGACAACTTAAAATCGGACAATCCATTACTAATCGTGCGGATAAGTCTTTGGAGAAATATCTGAGTGATATTTCAAAAGAAGAGATGATTACAGCAGAGGAAGAAACAATATTAGCAAGAAAAATTAGGAATGGAGACCAAGATGCTTTACAGAAGCTAACTAAAGCAAATTTAAGATTTGTCGTATCTGTTGCTAAACAATATCAGAATCAGGGATTACCTTTAATAGATATTATAAACGAGGGTAATGTGGGTTTAATAAAAGCTGCTAAAAAATTCGACGAAACTAGGGGATTCAAATTTATTTCATATGCTGTTTGGTGGATCAGACAATCTATACTAGAAGCTCTTTCTGAAAAATCAAGAATAATAAGAATGCCGCTGAACCAAGTAGGTGTATTAGGAAAAATAAATAAGGTAGTATGTAAATTGGAACAGGATTTAGAAAGAATGCCTACACACGAAGAGATTTCTGCTGCATTAAATATATTAGAATGTAAAGTTTCCGAGACTATTACCGCATCATTAAAATCTTCATCTATTGATGCACCTTTAGGCGGTAACGAAGATTCTTCGTCTATGCTTGAAGTATTGGTTAATAATGATTCTCCTTTAGCAGACAGAATGTTAATACAGGAATCATTAAAAATTGAAATAGAAAGGAGCCTTAGCACACTAGATCCCCGTTCTAAAGATGTAATTAAAATGTTCTATGGAATAGATCATATATGTCCAATATCTTTAGATGAGATTGGAAACAAATTAGAGATCTCTAGAGAACGTGCAAGACAGATAAAAGAGAAGAGCATTAAGAAGCTCAGGGTTTCTACAAGAAGCAAATTACTAAAATCTTATCTTGGATAATATTTTTAAATTGGATATATAGTTTATATTATTTACAAAATTATGAGTTATATAGAATCTTTTCAGTCTTTTCACTTAAGAAATATGGGGATAGACTATGACGACCTTTTTTCTTTACAAGAAAATAAATCACAAGCAAAATATTCATTTCAAGAATTTAAAAATTACTTCTCCGACTTTCTTTTAGAAAGTGAGGGATATATTGACGAGTCTCTTTTAGAGAATTCTTTTGCTTTTTATGAATGCTCTATGCTTTACGAAGCAAAATCACATTGGTTTGAAGGAGCTGGGATTGGTAATTCTGATTATTTAGATTGTGGTACACATGCACTTGTTATTAAAGACGGGGAAGGATTTTTAATAGAGAAGATAACATTCAATAAAATAAACGAATGGCTTACCATGGATGATATCCATAAAGCTTGGGGAAATTTAAAAAAATCAGCAGGTAATGCCTGGGATAAAGGCGAAAAGATTATAAAATCAGCAGGTAAAGCAATATCTTACGGAGCAGAGAAAGCTTGGAGCTTTTTAAAATCTTGCGGAAATGCAGTAGTAAAATTCGTACAAGGAATGACATTCTTAGAATGGGCCGCACTAGTATTTAGTATACTTTCTGCAGTTCTTGGTATAGCTGGAGCTGGTGCATCTGCAACTGGTCTTGGAGCATTACTTATACCAATTGGCGGTCTATGTCAGATGATTTCTGGAGGTATTCACCTATATGAGGGATGGCACAAATACGACGGTGCAATTAAAGCATTTGGTAAAGGCGGTATTAGTCCGGAGCAGAAATTTTATACTGCTTTAGCTACGGCTCTTCCTGAGGGTTTGGTTGGTACTTTGTTACTTCTATTGGGAATAAATGATGTTATAACAGGAGCAGGAGGATTAGTTGATCCTAGTGCTGGCGCAAGAGCAGTTGCAACTAACACTTCCGCTAAAATGACACTGAAAGGATTTTTAAAAGCACCGGGAGCAGCTATAGAAAAAGGAATTGAGGATTTAGGAATGCATGCTTTAAAAAAAGCTGGCATATCATTATCCCACGCAGCAGCAGAGGGAATGGGTAAAGTTGCAACAACAGTTTTTGCTACTGTAGCCCCTGCAATATTAAGTTCAATGTTTACATGGTTATTTAAGTCTTTGTTAGAAGTTGGTAGCGGGATAACAAAAGGGATAGATGCACTAATTAACATTCCTGCTAAAATATCGGATTCAATTTCTAAATTCCAAAAAGGAGCAAAAGGAGGTTTAGGCGGATTACTAGCTAAGGGATTATCAACAGTTGTTAAACCTATGACTGATTGCGCAGCCAAAGTTATTAAAAAGTATATACAACCAATGGTAGACAATGTTAAAAATTGGTTTAAGAATCAGCTTGCATCATATGACAAGAATAAAAAAATAATGGACGAGTATATGCACGAATTGCATACAGGAAAGAAACACGATCACAAGGAAGAAAAAAAGGGCAAGCCTGTATTCAATGTCGACAAGATAAAAGAATTATCAAAGAAAGAGGTTGAGTTGATAAAAACTGCTGCAGATAAATCTAAATCCGAAACAGGATCGAAAGACAAAAATAACAAAAAGAAAAAAGTGAAAGAATCACAAGTCTGGGAAATGAACTATCTTAGATCATTTGATGATTTAGAATTTATTTAATTTAATCCGTATGTATACATTGTTTGTTATTTTTATGACACTTATGTTATCTTCTGGTATTATTGTGTGGTTGATATCTATATTTAACCAAAAAATAAAAAGACCATTGGTATTATTAATAGGATGTTTATTTTGGCCTTTGAGTCTAATTTTTATTTATACCTACTTATTTTTATATAATAGGGTATTTTCTAAGGAATCATTTTTTTCTTAACCGAATATTCTATAGATTTACGTAAAATAAAAAAAATGAATAGAAATATCTTTCCTATATTATTTATTATCCCTGTTGTTTTAATGTCTCTTAATTCTTGTAATACTAGTCCCGAAGAGAAATTAAATAAGCCCAATGTTATAGAAGTTACTAACTATGCCATTTACACTCTAGATGGATGCGAATACGTTAAAGTTGGACACGGGAACTTTTCTTGGGGATCACACAAAGGGAACTGTTCTAATCCAATACACAAAGGACAGAGTTCTTCCAATGATCAATTAGAAATAGATGATGATTATTATATAGCCACTGACGAAAAGCACTTTGATTGTGTAGTAAATGAGGCTATTATAGAAAGAAGAGATAATCCACCTTATGCTTATATTACTGAATGTGGGATTCTTTTTTATTCCGACGTAAAATATAAAGTGGGAGATGTGATTGAAAATTTTAAATCAGGAAAGCACAAATAATACACGATATATAAATAGTGAAAAACATAAAATTATTTGAAAATTTTGATTCTAAGTACTTATGGCCAGAAGCTAAATTTTGGATTGATAAGTTAGAACCGGAAGAATTATGTTTTCTTGGTGTTTATTCTTACATGTTAGAGAATGATAAAAAACAACCATTATTTGAGACTGAATATGACGGAACAAATGAAACAGATCCCGATGAACAAGATGGCGATGGAAGTTTGGAAATGTCATTTACTTTCCCTGTAGCAAAAGCTGAATATTCTCCTAGTTTAACGTGTGAGATCATATTTAGCGGTGATTATTTACCTTATGATCCTGGAGATTATATGAATGCCCCAGAAGGAGGAGAATATGTATTAAATAACATTGATATTGAATCTGCTTATTATTTAGATAAAGACGAAGTCAACGATTACGAATTGGCCAATATGGAATATAAATCCGAATTTGTTACCAAATCGGATATGATTAATCTATTAAAATATATTGCTAGTTATTTTATAAGACATGACGAAGATAGTACGGATTCTAAACCCCCAGTTATTCCACAGGGTCTGAAAGATAAATGTGAAAATTTAAGGAAAGAAATGCCTAATGTTACTAAAGGGTATGGAATGATCAGTAGATTTACTGGTAAGTAATTAATAATCTTTATCGTCTGCATAAGCTTTAAGATTTGATATTTCTATTTTAAGCCTTATTATCTCCTCGTTAAGCTCTCGTATTTCGTCTATCTTCTCTTTGACCATATCAAACCCTAGATTTACTATTTCTTTCTCTGTATGGCTAAAATCATCTTCTTTTAGTGATACTCTTTCTGAGATTATTTTTATGTATTCTTTTTTTAGATCCATTTTTTTTTATTTTTTCGGGAAACAAAAATATTCTATATTTATATAATATCCAAATATATTATGAAAATCTTTTCCTTAAGCTTATTCTTATTGTTTTATGCGACGTCATATACACAAGATTCATGGAACCAAAGAATATCTTTAGTTTCTCCTAATAGAGATACATTATGGCTTCTTAATAATGATATTGGTCATTCAATTGCGTATTCTTGGAAAAATTATGAAGATACACAGGAACAGAAGAAACCTGTTATACTTCTGGTAAATGCTCTTCCTTTAGATAGATATTGTTACACAAATAACAAGAAGAAAAATGAAAAAAGGAGAAGGAAATAAATGTTTATATTGCGGGGATCCTAATTGTGATCTTAGTTGTAAACCTATTAGTGGTGTCAATGAATTTTTAATTTTATTTATTCCTGTTATTTCATTAACTGCTTTATTATATTTTTGTTTTATACGAAAATAAAGATATATAATCTATAAAAAAATATTAAAATGAAATATATTAAGCTTTTTGAAAATTTTGATTCTAATATAGGAAGCACAGACGATCTAATTTTTGATTGGATGCCTTTCGACGATCAAATAACTAATCCGATACAATCATCTATACCAGAGACTCTTTCTATTACTGAATTGGCAGATTTTTTAATGTCTGCAGAAAAAAATGGAAATGATTCACAAATATTAGAAGCAGGTCTTTTTATGTCTCATAGAAAAAACTCAGATGGGGGATTTAATAGATTTATTACTAAATCAATTTCTCCTTTAATGTTCGAGATTGAGGTATTTAATTCAGATTTTGAATCTGTTAATAAATTTGAAAATGTTGATGCTAGTAAGATGGGTAATTTAGGTGCATTTAATAAAGGCGCATCTATGTTAGGAAAATTTGGTCTTTTTGGTAAAGGTGGAAAAGAACAATTATAAGTAAAACATTGTTAATAAATTATTAGCCTGCTTTTTAAAAAGCAGGCTTTTTTTATGCTTTTTTATTTAATAATAGTTGATATATAATCAATAAATAATTTTTTTAAAAAATGGAAGAATTCGGACCTCATATTACCCTAGATTTAAAAGGATGCCCAAAAGAGGTATTATCGGATTATAACTTGCATTTTGATTATTTAAAATCCCTTCCTGGGTTAATTCACATGACTCCTATAACTCAACCATATGTTTTTCCTTATTCGGGATTAGTCCCTGAGGATAAAGGAATTACTGGAATCGTTATTATTGCGGAAAGTCATATATCTGTTCATTCGTTTGAAGATAAAGGATATTGCTTCATTGATATATTCTCTTGCAAAGATTTTGATGTTGAAAGAGCTATACAGATAACTAAGGATTTATTTAAACCAGAGAATTGCGAAATACACGTAGTTGCTAGAGGTAAAGATTTTCCTAGATAATTAATTCTTTTTTATCTTCTTTTTCATCTCATCTATCATAGATATAGTTGAACTGATCCGGGGTTTTTTGTAAACTATTACTTTCTCCTCTCTAGGTGATTCAGGTACAAGCATCATAGATACGGAGGAATCACCAACGGTGTATATTCTTTTTTCTTTTGAAATAGTATTAAGTCTTACTATTCTTTCTTCTGTGTTTCTATTATTGCTTCGAATATCACCTTTTAATTGATCTAGCATTTGTAAAAATTCTTCTTCCCTGAATACTATTTGATTTGTACATTCTTTTTCGTTTCTTCTTATACTAGATTCTAATGAATCAACATCAGATTCTAATTTCTCTATCTTCACATCTTGTTTTTTTATTTCACTATCTAATTCGTCCCTATCTAATGTTATTGATGATATAAAAGAAGGTGCTATACTAATTATTACAATTGCTAAAAGTAGCATGGAAAGAGCCACAATTTTTTGTGGAGTTGAGAATTGTGCTAGGATTTTTGAAATATATTTGAACATATATTATATATTACACCTTCTTTAATATATAGTGATATATGAACAATATTATTTTAAATAGGCTAGAAATAATGTTTGAGGATCTTCCTAATAAAATGCCATGGACATCAGTTGCAGGAGAACTTGAAGCATTGGGGGGAAACGGATGGAGATTACCTACCGAATTGGAATTTAAAGATATCTATAACTTTTCTAAATTAGGAATAGGTGGATTTAAGCCAGAAAAATATTGGTCAGCATCTTCATCTGGTAATAAAGCTTGGTATTACAATTTAGGCAAAGGATATTCACCACACATTACTAATCAATCTAATCAATTGTATGTGAGATTAGTTAGAAATATCTAGTATTGATCCTGGTTTCTTATTCTAGACAAAGACTTATCTATGGATCTGTCTAAATCTTCCGTTGCTTTTCTTAAATCCTGATTGTGTATAGAAGATAAAGATCTTGCTATTTCATATCTGTCTAAAAATACTTCGTATTTATAATTTTTCTCTTTTAAGATAACTTCATCAGCAATTTCTTTTCCAAATTCTTCTAATTGTTTTTCGTAAGACTTCATGGGGTTTTATATTAGTTTTTTGTAAATGTAAGAATTTACTACATATAATTGTATATTATATATTCGAAATAATTTCATTCTCTCACACTATAATTAAATAAAAAAGAATATGGCAAAGAAGAAAGGTCCTATATCAATGTTTATAGAAAGAAATTACAAGCATTTTAATGCCGCTGCATTAAAAGATGCAGCAATTGGCTACGAGACTCACATAGATAAGGGAGGTAAAATGCTAGTTTCGCTTGCTGGTGCAATGAGTACAGCAGAGCTAGGTATTTCTTTAGCAGAAATGATTAGAGCTGGTAAAGTTGATATTATCTCTTGTACTGGAGCTAACTTAGAAGAGGATCTAATGAATCTCGTAGCACATTCACATTATAAAAGAATACCAAATTATAGGGATCTTACACCCGAGCAAGAAAGAGAATTGCTAGACCAAGGTTTAAATAGAGTTACTGATACATGTATTCCCGAAGAAGAGGCTTTTAGGAGATTACAATCACATATCTATAATCTTTGGAAAGAAGCAGAAGATGTGGGAGAAAAATATTTTCCACATGAATTCATGTATATGTTAATTAATAGTGGTGTTCTCACACAGTATTATGAGATTGATCCTAAGGACTCTTGGATGGTTGCTGCAGCAGAAAGAAATCTACCGATGGTTGTACCTGGATGGGAAGATTCAACATTAGGGAATATATTTGCTTCTTATGTTATAAAAGGCGAATTAGACCCGAATACTGTAAGAAATGGTATTGAATATATGGTTTATCTTAGTGAATGGTACAGAAATAATTGTTCAGAGCCTGGAATAGGATTTTTCCAAATTGGCGGAGGCATTGCTGGTGATTTTCCAATATGTGTTGTTCCGATGATGTATCAGGATCTTGAATGGGAAGATGTGCCATTCTGGTCTTACTTCTGTCAAATATCAGATTCAACAACATCTTATGGATCTTACTCAGGAGCAGTACCGAATGAGAAAATAACATGGGGTAAATTGGACGCAGACACTCCAAAATTTATAGTAGAATCTGATGCAACGATAGTTGCTCCTCTTATATTTGCTTGGATACTTAATCAATAAATACATTATCAAATAAAACCCTCGTATTCTTTTGATATATAGTAGATGATAAGATCCTGTATTATTATAGGACTATTTTTTATATTAGGTTATATACATAATAGAAGTAATAGAATGAAGCATTTGAAATCAATAGATGAGTTTAAACAAGTAAACGAACAATTGTTTGGAAACATTACTAGGGAGCTTACTAAAGGTATTTTAAAAAATGATGATTCTAAATCTAAAGATGATAGTGGAGGAACAGGAGGAGCAGGAGGAGGAACAGGGCCTGCACCAGATAAGGCAGCAGGAGTTGTAGGAGATTATGGCAAATTTAGTGATGGTGCAAGTAAATCATCGCCATTAGCTATTGTTTTTGGGGGAATTCCAGTAGGCGGGAAACAAAGTGGAGAGTATATGTACGATTACTTTAATAAAACAGGAAACAAGTTTAATCTTTTTGTCGCATCTAATTCAAATGTCAATGGTAAGGCTTCTTATGATTCAGTAATTAAAAAAGATATAACTCCATCTAAAAAGATACTTTATTTATTTTCTGGGGGATATAAACCAGGAATGGAATTATTAAAAAGTGTTGGTGCTGATAAATTTGATAAAATCTATCTAGTTGATATTTGGATGGGTAATTCTTCTGTATCAGATTTCTACACTAAACTAGCTAAAGACAATAAAGAAAAAGTTGAATATTATTATACCAGTTTTGGAGCAAATAATAATACAGCAAGAAATACTATCTCGCAGACTGTTTCAAAATCTGTAGCAAATAGCAAAAATAATCACATGGAGACAAACAATGATGCAGTTGAGGCATTGATAAAATATATTTAATAATGAAACACCTTAAAACCATAGAGAATTTTAAAATTGTAAATGAACAATTATTTAAGGCTGATATAGCTATGTTTAATAAACTAATGGGAATATCTGTTGAAGAAACTGGAATAGCAGAACCTAATCTTTTTCCAGCCGAAGCTCCTTCTGGGTTAGGACAAGCATTAGCTCCTATAGCTAATATAAATACTGACCAAATGGATTCTTACGGATCTACTGCGGGAATAATGGATAAGAATGACGGTGCTGATTATAAACAACCCCTTAGAGGTCCTATAGGAAATATAGTCAATTCAGCTTATGCTAATCTTAATGTACCAACAAGAAAAATACCAGGAACAGGAGGGGGTAATCTAGGATGTGCAGCAGCTGTTTCTATTATATTTTATAGAGCAACTGGATATGCTATAGCTGGATCTGGAGCTATCACTCTTGGTACAGGATCTCTTTGGAGTTACATGAGTAAAGAAAGTGAAAAAAGCGACGGTGTTTGGAAAAAAATAACAGATTGGAAAACAGGATCACAACCTGGCGACATAATTCTAACTGCTAGAGGATCAAAAGCTGGTCACGTAGGTGTTGTTATAAATGGAGGAAATATAATTTCTAATTCATCCGGGGGATTTAAAGGAGATAAAAAAGGACAGATTGAAATGAACTATAACTTGAATAGCTGGTCTAGTGTTGCTGCAAGAAATCCTTCACAAACTGCAGCATTCAGATATGTAGGTCCATATAAAAAAACATGGGGATCTGAAGCTCAGTTAGCATAATTTCAGAAATCATTTTTTTATACAACTAGAAGTTTCTATATTTACCCAAAATAACTAATATGGGTGAAAAAATAATTAAGGTCCTGGATAATTACCGGACAAATCCAGAAAGCCATATTCCTGGCGGTTCTGTAGTAGAGACTTTTAACGACAAAGGTCTAAGATTAGTATATGACAAGATTAAAAATCCTGGAGCATATATTAAAAGAATTACTAAAGACGAATCAATCATTAAAGTTTACGTTGATGGAGAACTCAAGTTTGAAAGATAATTCTAATACATTAAATTGGGAAAATTGTAATATTATCAAAATCTAATAAACTAATCTTAAATATTATGGCACTAAATTATGACTTAAGGGAAATAAAGAATTACAAAAAATTGTGGGAAAGAAGTGAAATTACACAAGAAAATACACAAATGAAGGAACCTTATCGTACAATAATTTTTTGTACAATGATAGTGGGAATGAGGGAGATAACGGAAGAGAACTGTTCTAAATTCCTTGAGAGAGTTTCTTTCGTAGAGAAAACACAGGGTAGCTTTTTCTATAAGAATAAAAAACCTCTATACATCTCTGAGAAGGATATCAATAGAATGATTGGTTTAAAAACTAATGCTTCACTTCTTACCAAAGCACAATTTATTAAGAGACACACACAAGATTTAAAGATCTAATTAAAAAATTAAAATCATGACTTATTTAGATTACGAAGTAACGCAATTACCCAATAGTGTCGAAATGATCTTCTGTAAACCATTAGACGAAGATGGAGTGAGAAAAGGATTAGATGAAACACAAAAAAAAATTATCATTAAATTACTTCAATTTTCACAGAGTGAGATAGATGAAATGTATGATGATATTAAGTCTCAGCATGGGATTTTATCAATATTAGAAGGTAGATTAAATAGTATTAACTGTAAGATTGATAAAGCATCAAGAATATTAATATCTCTTTCCTGTTCATCTCCGGGTGAAGCTGTCATGTATACATATTACATAGCTTATATGATGAAAAAAAAGAATATAAGTGATTTGTCTTTAGATAGACTTTTTATTGATGTATTTCATGTTGGATTTTTTTCTGCAGAGTCTCTTTACGAATACTGGAGCAAACAAAAAGTTAATCAAGGAAAAAATCAAGGGGGTGACAATTTATTAGATTATCCGAAAGCATCAGAAAGTTTATTGATGAAATAAAATAGTTTTATCCCAGTATAATAAATAAAAGAATATGGGAGATAATAAAATTGACGAAATCGGAGCTATCGAAGAGATGGTTAAAAAATACCCAAACGATTCAGAGCTGGGTAAAAAAATAAGAGAGCATTTTATAGCTAAAGGAATATACGAAAATACTGTAGCTGGGGTGAAAGCAAATAAGTAGTAAATTAATGACCGAAAATCACCAAGCACCATCAGTAACAGATTGGGAAGCTTTTGTTAATAACGAAAAATCTATAAGTATAAAGATTAATGAATCTTTAGATATTACAGATAGTAAGATTAAATTCTTAGGGAAAAATCGGGAATTCTTAATTGAGATGAAACTTAACTCTCACAATATTAATATCTGCTTAGCTATAGGAAATCCGCTATTTGTGGAACTACATACGCCAAAGGGCGTTTCTGTACAATATGTAAAAGGATCAGGAAAAGATCACTATAAGAAATTGCAGGAAGAAAAAAATAAATAATTATAATGGAATCTGTTAATAAATTTTATGCTGGAATAGGTTCTAGAGAAACACCCCCAGGAATAGAGCCAATGATTGAAGAAGCTGCTCGGTTTTTAGGACTTTTTGGATACACTTTAAGATCAGGAGCAGCTCCTGGGTCTGATTTTATGTTTGAAACTCATTGCATTCACGACAAAGAAATATATCTACCATGGAAAGGATTTAATGATAATATCTCTGATCTTTATCTTGACAATATGGATCAGACTAAAGTAGCTGAAGCTAGAGAGATAGCTAAGGATCACCATCCTTCTTGGAACTATTTGTCTGAAGCTGCAAAAAAGCTTATGACTAGAAACACATTCCAAGTTCTAGGCAAGGACCTTAAAACACCCGTTTCTTTTATTGTGTGTTGGACTAAAGGTGGTAGGATAGAAGGAGGTACTGGACAAGCACTTAGAATTGCTAAGAGAAACTTTATACCCATATTCAATCTATATAATAAAGATTGTTTACATCAAATAAAAATACACATAACAAAATAAAATGTCAGAAACTATTAATTTGCCCAGTCCAAAAGAAAGAAAATTATTTCTTGATCGTCAGGTATCACAAAGTTCCATTAATGCTATCTCTAAAGAAATTATTGGAATTAACGACCACGATGAGTATATTGAAAGAATATACGAAGCTCATGATTTACAATACGTACCTAAACCTATAAAGTTATATATAGATTCGTATGGTGGATTAGTCTATCAATGTCTAGGTCTTTTAGGAATAATGAAATCTAGTAAAGCTCCTATTCACACGATAGTTACTGGATGTGCTATGTCTTGTGGATTTTTAATTTCTATATCAGGGCATAAAAGATATGGGTATCCAAGATCAACTTATCTTTATCATCAAGTTGGGGGTGGAGCAGTTGGTAAGGTTAAAGATATAGAAGAAGAATTAGTTGAGATGCTAAGACTACAAAAACACGTAGAAGAAATTACTCTCGAGCAGACAAAAATACCGGCTAAAAGATTGGAGAGAGTTTATAAATCAAAAAAAGATTGGTATATGGATTCAAATGAGGCAATTAAATTTAAAGTTATAGACGAGGTTATTTTATAAAGAATGAGCGGGGAAAAAGTTAAGGACAAAAAATACAAGTCAATAGTAGATATTTCCACATTAAATGGCGATCAGAAGAAATCTTTTGATGAATTGAAAGATTTTATTTATGATAGGAATGACGATAGTATTTATGTACTAAAAGGATGGGCAGGAACAGGTAAAACCTATTGTGTTAGTTTCTTGGTGAAGTATGTTCTTGACGTGATTTATCCGAACAAAAATTGGTATAAAATAGCAGTAACTGGACCAACTAATAAATCTGTTAGAGTTATAAAAAAGACTACAGGTATAAAAAATCCTAGAGTAACTTTTCAGACAATACATAAGCTTTTGGGACTGACTGAAAGAATCACTTCCGACGGTCAACAGGAGTTTGTAAATCAAGGAGATTTTGAGCCTCAGATAAAAAAGACAAAGCTTCTTATAATAGATGAGGTTTCTATGCTTAACGATGATTTATTTCACGAGATTCTTAGATATAGAAGTGATATCAAAATAATCTGCATGGGAGATCCGGCTCAAATTCCTCCGGTTGGAAAACCTGATTGTATTCCATTTATGGATGAATTATTAGAAATGTATGGTATAAAAACTTTGGAGTTAAAAACCATCATGAGACAGAAAGGCGATAATCCTATAATTGATACATCAGTATTAATTAGAACTGATTTGGAAAATCCTTATATAGAGACTGGTATAGAATCTAATCTAAATGATAGAGGAGAGGGAATAGAATTTCTAAATCTTAATTCTTCTTCGATAAGAGAATCTTTTAATGATATACTTTCATCGTATTTTAATAGTGAAGAATTTAAAGAAGATCCTGAATATTCTAAAATAATTGCATGGAGGAATAAGACAGTAGAGAAAATGAATCAATTAGTAAGGAAAGTTATATACGGGGATGAATCTATTGGATCTAAGATATTACTAGGAGAAAAGCTTATAGCAAATAATCCTATAATTGAGATGGGACAAATTCTTTTCAACACTAACGATGAATTTACTGTTGATAAATTTGAAATAAAAACTGAGAAGGTTAAGGTTGCTGACGAAGAAGGAGGCTTAAAATATTATGAAACTGGAGTTACATTCTTAAATGATGAAGACAAAAAAATCACATATTTTATTGATATTCTTCACGAGGACAGCGAATCATATTTCTTTGTTCTAGCAAACAAATTAAAAAAGATAGCAATAGAGAAAAAAGGCAAAGAAAAATCTTGGATAAAGTATTACGACTTTATCAGAAGATTTGCAGATGTTAGCTATGCTTATTCTATAACTGCTCATAAATCTCAAGGAAGCACATATACAACAGCTTTTGTTTTGGATGATGATATAGATGTTAACCCCAATGTTGTAGAAAGAAATAGAATAAAATATACAGCATACACAAGATCAAGTAAAAAACTATATGTACTTAAACGATTCTAATATTAAACACCTGTTAGCCATTTTCTTCGGAATTGGAATTGCTGAAGAATTATCAATTCTATTTGATGTAAGAATGCCAATTTTAGCACTAACCTATGTTGTGTGTCTATTCATTGTGATATTCAATTTTTCCAAATTGAAAGAAGGTAAATACATATGGGAACCTGGATTTGGATTAATAGGAATTTTTGCTATTCTATATCTTATATTTTTAGGTATTGGATACAAAGCCCAATTCTTTGGAAAATTATCAGCTGGTGTATCTTTAATGGTGTGGATAAGATCTATAAGATATTTAAGTGAAGATAAAACAGAAGAAAATAATGATCAAGATGATCAAGAAATAAATGAAGTAGATGGAAATAAATGAAAAATATAAACATATAGGATATTCATATCCAGGTGTTCCTAAAGGATGGAAGCATGTAGTTGAAAAAGCAATAGAGGATATTGAAAAAGCCATGTGGCCCAGTTGGATACCTATGTTTATTAAGCGTAAAATACACTTTTTAGCAACCGGAAATTCCGTTATTGGGATTAAGTATAGATTTTGGTATAAAGTGCGTAAGAAGCTAACTAACGGACAAATAGTAACGGATATTAAAGATAAGTTTGCAGGACTTAGAATATATGGACATTTTGGTCCAGAGATAGAAGAAATAGTAAAGCAAGCAGAAGATGAATGCTACAGAACTTGTGAAAGGTGTGGAAGCAATAAGAATGTAAGAACTATAGGTAAGGGATGGCTTTATAATCTATGCAAATCTTGCAGATATAGTAAAAAGAAATAGAATCGGTTTTTTACTCAAGTATTTAAAATTAAATTTATAGTGTGAAAAAGATATTAACCATAGGAGATGTTCACGGTCGTAATAAATGGATGTTTCATACTCACGGAAGTGATTATGAATTCAATCATTGGCTGACGATGGTCGAAAATGGTGTTCCCGCGGACGATAAGGAATTTTGGAAAGAAATGCCTTATACCCAATATGATAAGATAGTATTTGTTGGCGATTATGTTGATAGCTATGATCTTAGTAACGTATTGATTCTAGATAATCTTAAAAAAATTCTTCTATTTAAAAAAGCATTACCTGATAAAGTTATACTTCTACTTGGAAATCATGATATACAATATTTTGTTCCTAATGAAGTGTGTAGTGGATATAGAGCAGAAATGAAACCAGATCTTTATCAGATATTTACTGAAAATCGGGAATGTTTTAAAGTAGCACATTTAGAAAAAGATAACACTGGTGTTAAGTATTTATGGACACATGCTGGTGTTACTAGTGGATGGTTAAAAGACACTCGTAATGACATTTATAATCCAAGATATAGAAATTATGAAATAACTAAAGATTTTGATACAGAGGATCTTGAAAAGTTTATAAATGATCTATTTGAGCTAAGAGTAGATAATTTATTTAATGTGGATGCTCATAGTGGAGGATACAACTTATGGGCAGGTCCTTTCTGGGTTAGACCAACAATTCTTAATGACTTTCCTTTAGAAGGAGTTAATCAAATAGTTGGACACACACCACAGAAGATGATAAAAGATGTTATTTGTGGAGAGGTTACTCACTATTTAGTTGATTGTCTTTGGGAAGATTATAATGATGTCTTAGTTTTAGATATTGATGTATGACAAGAAGATTTAAATTCTATAAGGAAGATAACAGATGGTTTGCTGATCTACCGGAATGGGAAGGAGAAAAAGACGATCTAGAGATGGTAATGGGTGCTGACATTTTATTAGAAATTCTTTCGGGAAATTCAGACTATTGTTATGTTACTTTTAGTGACGAGCCTTTTGATGATGCTAAGATTCTTTCTTACGATCATAACGAATCTACTGCGGGATATTACAACAATGACGCGTGGCACGGTCCTTCTACTATTTGGCTTTGTTATGTGACTGAATTTGTTTTTGGAGGATATCCGGAGAAGATTTATTTCTCGTAGTATTCTATCATCTTTACAGCATTTGATATTAACCAGGCATCAACTTCAGGGACTTTCATTAAAAAATTAAGTTCGTATCTGTAGCAAAGGGACTCTTCCTTATTAGGATCTAATTTAAAGTAAAGTTGCTTAATGTATAGATGCATGGATTCATGAACTAGTATAGCAGCTATATTATAGATATTGGATGACTTTATATCATTAACAGCTATAGTTATCATCGAATCTCCCTCAGTTGTTGAAAAAGCCCCGTTCCAATATCCTATATTATGACACGTCTCTAATAAAACATTATATTTTTCTTGATCATATTTTTTTATTATTAAAATTGCACTATCTACTTTATTTTTCCACCCATCCCCGACATCTGCTACTTTTATTTGTGCAAATAAAGGGAATAAATTAAAAGATATTAATAAAATAATACATGATCTAATCATAGTTTAGAAGCTGCTTCGTGTATTGCTTTTTTAAGCGATGTTGATACAGTCATTTTTTCGAAAGGAATAGCTCCTTCCTGAACCTCTATCATAATAGCTCTTATTTCGGTATCTGATTCACCTATACCTTCGTACTTGTTACCTTTATAGTATAGCCTAACACCTACCTGTGTTATTGTATTAGTTTTTTCTACACCAACTATTCTTATTGTCGTTTTAGGTAAGCCAAAATAGAATACCTCAACCTTAACCGGATCACCTTCGTCAGAAAGACAAAACTTCTGAGATAACTCCTCCTCGACTATTTGTTTTATACCGAATCTTATATCCCTAGATCCTAGCTCTCTAAGCTTTGCTGTAACGTAAACCGTGTCTACCTTTACACAATCTTGTGCTTGTGCTGTTATACCAATAAGTACAAGTCCGAAAAATATGATAATTTTTTTCATTATTTAATAATATATTTAGTGTAGTCAGTTGATGCTGGCTTTTCATTTTTAAAATAATATCTCTCAACATTATTTCCGTATTTAATTGTCTTAATGTATCCATCAGGTATTGTTGCACCAGTTGGTAATACTATAGATTTGCTAGAAAATATACATCTTATCTCGACAGTAACTGTTTTATTAGTTCTAGCAAGTTCTCTTTCTCTTACTTCTAATAATCTCCAAGTTGTTCTATTTAGGTTTTCTTGCTGTAGTGAGCAGTTCAAATATGTGAATGTTTTATATAATAATTCCTTAGTGCAATTAAAGTCCGCTGCTGGAGCTAAATGTCCTTTATCGTAAGGGTTATTTTCATAATCCTTATTGTCTGAAGTCAAAATTGAATCACATATATAAAAATCCATCCCAGTCCTCGGAGCAGTTCCGTTTGGACATTGTACAGTGTATCTGATAAATTTAGGCTGTTGTAATTTTTCTGAGTATACAATCTCAAACATATTAGTTTTAATGTATACTGAATCTCTTAACGTTTTTTGCCCATAAATAAATAATGGGGTTGTAAATAGTAAAAATGATAGTAATAGATTTTTCATTAGTCTGATTTTCCTGTTTTTATTATATAAAATACCGAAGACCCACCGGCCGTCGGATTAGTTAATGTTATGCTTTGTGATCCTGGATAAGATGGTACCGGATTTCCTGGGTGTGAATTTATTAATGTAAATTCTGTCTGCGTAATAATTCTATAATTAGGTACTCCAATAGGCCACGATAATCCATTTATTTTCATGTATATCCAATATATATCAGTAACAGAAAGTGTAGAATTAGTATTCACATCCATTCTATAGTAGTCCATTTTTTGAAAATTCTGATTCAATATTTTATCAATAAAGAAATTTACGTCTAAATTATTTGGTAGATCTACAGACAAATTATCTAGTGTAACTTGAAAATCATAAATTGCTGTATCCAGCTGAGTAGTTATTGAAAAACTTCCTAATGAATTTGTAGTATAAGTCTGTAGTAACGTATATGTTAATCCTGATTTTAATTTATAAAATAACTTAACTGATATTCCAGGAACAGCTATAGATTTAGAGTTGTATATAATCCCTGAATACGTAAATGGAATAGGATAGTTTACTGTAGCAATGACTGGTGTTCTTGAAGAGCTAACACATCCACTTGTTGTGTTTCTTGACTGAGCATAGTATGTTGTTGTATTTGATATACTAGGTGTAGTGTAATTAGTAACACCTAGACCATTTGATAACACATTTCCCCCAATTGAGTTTGCGTACCAATCTACAGTAGATCCGGAAGGAGGGGTTGCAGATAAAGCAACAGTTCCAGCCAGCATCCTACTTCCGTTAATACCACCAGGAGCATTAGGAGCATTTGCAGCAGTACAAGATATTTGGTGGGTAACAAACCCGGTATAAAACTGTGTAAATGTTTGGTTAGCTGGATCAGTCCACGTACCGTATTCGATTACATAGGGACAAGAAAAATTATTTGGTAAATCGTTCCATTGGGATCCGTTCCATTTAGTAACAGCATAGTGTTCACCCCCTGCGTTATTAGGTTCTCCTCCAGCCCAGTTATTATATTGACCAGCTATGTTACCCGCAAATTGACCATTTTGAGTTTTAATTAAAGTTCCATTTTCTGGACCTGCATCTATTCTCCAATACCCTTCTTGAGCAACATCGGATAGTGCAAACCATATTTGAGACTGAGGTACATTATTATATATGAATGCGTCTTCGTCTGCTGATGTGATAGTTACTAAATACCCAGTTTGCCCTTTAAACGTGGTAGCTGCAGCTGCAGATTTAGCTGAACTGTAAAATGCACCAGTTGAGATCGGTCTATAGAAATGTCCATTAGATGGAAGATAAAAGTACCCAACAGGATTCTCTGTAGCAGTTACTGCAATGTAAACATTACCTGGGATAGATCCAGTATTTAATCTTAAAGAAGCCAATACGCTATTTACATTAGATAATGTCCCAGTAAAACTTATTCTCGTAAAGTTTGCTGTAATATTGTATCCAGTACTAGCAGTTACTCCTGCAGTTGTATTTAGTCTTAATGTTGTTCCTGAAGGTGGATTAACCAATCCTATTGTGATTAGTAGAGTTGAAGAGGCATTAAATCCCGTTACTGAGAATCCACTTATAATTTGGTTAGATGTATTTTGAGGGTATGATGATGCACTTGGTGCCACAACACTCTGTGCACTTAAAGAAGTCCAAGTGAATAATATTATTGCCCAATTACAAATCTTGTACCACATGTTATAGTATAATTTAAAGCGCTTGTTTTTAAATCCCAAGCTCCTCCGCCATTTATATTAAATTTGAATTTCTTAGTTATTTTTATGTTTGTTCCTATACTTGGAAGCATCACATACGGTGATTTTAAAAGTACATCGTTATAATAACTTACATAAGGAGCATAAACCATTAAATTCATTAGTTTTATATCAAATCTTTTACCTACCCTAAAATCATATGTTCCACCCACTATTAATGCAGTTCCTAGAAATGATTCCCTATATACTGTACCGTATGAAACCGTGGCCATGTAAAGCAATTTAAGATTCTTTGGTTTTTTTATATTAAACATTTGTCCTGCTGCAAATGTTCCGTATAATGATCTATTACCTTCGAAACCTATTGTTAAAGTACCTGAAGTCAATATAATAGACTTAGGTCTTATCCATGCATAAAATGTTGTTATGTTAGGTCCTTTTAATGCTGATGTGTAATCTACAAGAGCACCATAGCTTCTTTTTCCGTCCCATCTCATCGATGTATATCCTCCTGTTGCTTTAGCACCAGTCTTAACTTCTGAGTTTTTAAAATTGAATCCTATAAAATCAGCACTTCCAACAACAGTTGGTTTTCCCCCTTCCTTACTAGTTGGTGTTGATTTAATTGTAGTAGAAGCACCTGCAGTTATATTTGTTTTGCCTTGTCCTTGTTCAGATTGTGTGTTTGTTTGTCCTTCTTCCGTCTGCCCGTTAGAATTATTATTTCCTGAACCATTCCCATTATTCCCAGTGCTACCAGTATTACCATTGGGATTATTATTACTAGATTCTCCATTTCCTGATGTTTGATTATTTGTTTGCGCATTCTCCGATTCTTGAGAAGTTGTATTACTGTTTTGCTGTTCCCCTTGTGTGCTTGTTGTTCCTTGAGTTTGTGTTGTTGTACCTTCCCCTGTAGTATTTGTTTGTCCGTTTTGAGTATTTCCACCACTAGTAGTTGTTGTGTTTCCTGGTCCTTGAGGTGTATTGGTTGTATTTCCTGTATTTTGTCCACCTTCAGGTTGGGATCCTGATCCTCCGTTTGTTGATCCTTGCCCTTCCTGTTGAGATCCAGATCCTCCGTTTGTTGATCCAGGTTCAGTATTTTGAGACCCTTCCTGCTGAGATCCTGTATTATTAGTCTGATTTTGAGATCCGTTTTCCTGTGTCTGTGTGTTATTTGCTGATTCGTTATTGTTATTTTTTTTATTTTCTTTTTTTCCTTCACTCTTTCCTCCACCAGCATTAGAAACTGAATTTACTGATCCGCCTAATATATTTGTTGATCCTGCTATATCTGATATAGTTGATAAAGAATTTAAAATACCTATTACATTTAATGCGGTACTTTGTGTTACGTTTACTGCTGTCCCTAGTCCAACTATTTCTGAGCAAGGACTATTTGTTCCGTATTGTGAAAATATGTTACTTGCCCACGCCTCAAAATTTCCATTAGTAAAATCGTTATAGCTAAAAGATCCTATTGATCCATAATATCCTACTGTAACGTTTCCATTTATAGGGACTATTATTGTTTTATCGTTACCTGTACATGGATCGGTATAGGTGTAGTTGTATGTCTGTGCACTTATTTTATAAGAACTGAATAGACAAACAAATAAGAGTAATATAATTGCATTTGGTTTCAATTTTTAAATATCCCTTTCGTAATCATTCTGCTTACCACTCTTGACGATGCGGTTTCTAAAGCTTTCTTTGTGGATATACCTATAGTTGATTGATTAAATTTAACATCATCTGAAATATCACCTAAAATATTAGATGTTTTTACTGTGCTTGCTTCACCTAATCCAGATCCCACAATAACTTGACTTGTTTCAGCATCTACGAATTTTATTTGTAATCCTAATCTTGTTGTTTGTGTAGTTGTTTGTTGTCCGTTAATCTTAACAACCTCATCTTCAGAAACACTAAAGTCATATACTTCAATGTATACAAAATATTTGGCTAGTATTACATTTCCTTTTACGTCTATTTTGTTAACTGATATACCCTTATCTGAAGCTTTATCTTGTGATATCATTCTTTGCTTAATATCTTCTTTTTCTTCAGTGAATATGAATCTACCAGTATACTCTAGATATTCTATAACTATATTGGTTACACCTAAGCCTACCCTTTTGTCTTTGAGCTCTGGATATAATTCATATAATTCCTCATTTATACCAATCTTTAAAAGCTGTATAGGAACTTGTATTGTGTCTGTATAATCTGCAACATCGTTTATAGATTGCTTTTTTTCAAACTCTGCCTGATATTGTTCAGTTTTTACTGAGCCAATACCACCGCCATTATTTTGAGGTGGCTGTGCCTGTAAATTTTTACAACCAAATAAGCTTAATATTGATATTATGAATATTATTTTTTTCATTTTTACTCTTCTATTTGACTTCTTAATAATCCACATGTTTGGCATTCTTCAAAACCATCACCATCTGAGTCTCCCCAAATATGCTCGCAATTTCTATGTTCAAAGTATTCATCAATATCTCCATCGCCATCAGTATCGTAACCGTCATTTACTCCGTCACCATCTTCGTCAACTTCAACTTTTTGTGATTCGTTTACAATATATTGTTCTACAGGAGAAAAATATTCAACTGCCGGTTCCTCTTCGTAAACTTCCTCTACGTCTTCAGTTTTTTTTTCGGCGGTAGGTGAATCCATGGAAGGATCAGCAACATTAGAAAGAGTTACACCATCTTCTTCGTCAACTTTTTGAATTAGCATTTTATCTCTATCTTCAGAATTGAACCAATAATCTACTACTTTATTTAAGTTACCTACAAATGCTCCTAATAGTATTAATAGCATTTCTTTCCAATCTTCTCCGATGCTCTTTCCTAAAAATACGCCAGCATTAATACCTAATATAATAAGAGTAAATAATCCTAATACGATTGCTGTTATTCTCCATCTATTTGCTTGCATCTGTTGAAGCATGTAGTAGAACCTATTTTTATCTTCTACTTTGACATAGTCAGTTTTACTGTTAAAGAAATTTTTAATTGCCATTTTTTTTTATTTTTTTTATTTTTTTACCAAGATTCCTCTTCCTCTTTTTTAGGTTTAATAGGTTCTTGTGTTGTTGGTGCAGGTTTTTCAATAATTCTTTCGTGTATAATTGTATTACCTCCACCATTTTCAGTCTTTTGTTTATTCTCCTGATTTTGCTCTACATTGATAGTAATTGGTGCTTGTCCCCCAGATTGTTCTGTTTTATTTTCCTCTGCTGGTTCGTCGCTACCGCCTCCGAACAATGTAGTACTTAACCATATTCCACCGCCTGCAATTACTGTAGTTAGTGTTCCGATGATTGTCTTTTTTAATCCAGACCAAGTTCCATCATTAGTCTCTGGTGCATTTGTTTCTTCGCTCATATTTTTATTTTATTTTAGCTATTTTTTCCACTATAGTTTTTCCGTTTTCTGTAGATAGAGTTACGAAATATAATCCTGATTGTAATCTGCCAAGATCTGTACAGTAAGAAAATTGTCCATTTGGTACTTGACCAGTTAATATTGTAGCTAGCTTCCTTCCTTGTAAATCCGATACATATAAAGTAGCATTTGATGTTTCTGATAGGCTAAATGTTATTGTGACATCTTTTTCAAATGGATTAGGATAAACTATCATAGAGTTTGAATCTAATAATTGTCCATTAGATATCTTTAATACTTGAAGTATTCCATTTGTTGGTGTTAGAGTTAAATCTTTAGAATTTGCTGCATTTCCTGCAAATTTTCTGGTAGTGTATAAAGGACTCTCATCCCATTGATTTTGCGGTTGAAGTGCTACGAATTGTAGTGTAACAACATCGTCTCCATTTTTTAAAGTATTCTGACTGTTAGTAATATCATATCCTCCCCAATCTATTTCACCGTCGTTTGCATTAATATAAGTTAACCATTTCATTGCAGAAGATGATGAATAAACTCCTTTGAATAAAAGTAAGTCTGAATTATATTTCAATCCAAATTGTAGTGAGTTTAGTTCAATACCATTAGTTAATACTTTAACTGGTATATTTACTAAGTTACCCTCTTGAACTGATATGTGAGGCACATTAACTTCTATAGAAGATGTTGGGAAATCATATTCAACTTTAGTGTCTATTACATTATAGATCTGATTCTCTAATCCTGGTGCAGGTCCTACAAGAACTTCAATTGGAGTTACACGAGCCATATGATAACCTGTACCATTAGCATCACCAGGTACAACTACGTAATAAATAACCGAATCTGGTTGACCTGGCAATATATCGAATGTAAAGTTTGTTGCTCCTGATATTGACGCAGTATAGTTAGTTGATGATCCATTAATAGTATTGTATTCTGTCTGTGTAAAGAATTTAACATCTTCGGTATTATTAGGCCATACTGAGAATCTTCCAGAAATTCTACCGAATACCCCATATGCGTCAGATATCGTTATATTATCTGATTCATTAACATCTGCTGCATAATAATTAAATCCTGTCATTGTACCGTTACCTAATACCCATTGATTTATTAACTGTGCATCTGCAGTTGAAATAACATTACCTACTGCCATTGAATCTCCTTGTACTGCTAATCTTACATCCCAATAAGTAGTATCTAAAGGAACCGAGATAGCAAAGTCTCCGTTTATGTCAGTAGTATAAGCCGAGTGTTGTGTCCAAGTATTACCTCCTAGTGGTCTTCTCTGTAATGCTAATGTTAAGTTCTTAGCTGGTGTTCCGGTTACATTATTAAATGTTCCGTGATATGCAAAGTTTTGAAATATAAAGTTACCACCATAACTGTGTATATTTAAAGTCGTATCTGTTCCATCCTGTTTTGCTGAATACGGAGGAAATGTATTAGCTGCTGGAACAACCGACCAAGCTAATGGTGTGATAGATGCTAAGTTATTAAATATTGATGAAGCAGCGTGTGTGAAAGTAATCTCGAATCTTTCTCCATCTGGTAATGTATATACAGAACTAGCTCCAGTATAAACTAATGTCATAGTTACATAACCGTTTGCGGCACTTGTTATATACTGAAAATCTAAGTTGGTTGGAGATCCTAAAAGAGATACAGTAGCATTAGTGAATGCTATTTTATCATAGAATACTCTGAATTGTACACCTGTATATTTAGTAAGAGTTGTATTTTTTAAAGTGACCTTTGCTGTGGTAAATCCTTGTGTAGTTGTACCGACTGTGTAATTAGTGTCGATTATGGCCCATATACCAGTAGAAGGTGCTGGTGGACCAGATTGTGAAAATAAGTTAAGAGTTAGCGTCATAAAAAACGCTAGAACACTTAACATTCTTAATGTCCTCATTTTTTTTAGTTATTTAGTTGGTTGTCTACATATATATTTTTTACCCGTAAAAAAACTGCTAGCATTTTAAAAAATATATTAAATATTTAAAATAATTGAATTAAAATTAAAAAGGGCCAAGGTGGTTGCGATTTCCTTGACCCTTAGATTATTACTTGCGTAACATCACGGTCCTAAGCCGTGTAAGATTGAAATTTTCGAGTCTTTATATAGTATAAATATTATATTATATATCTAAAATTATGGAAGAAAAATTAGAAATAACACAGGGAAGAAAGTTAGAAGGAAGTAGATTAGAATTGTACGAGCTATTTAGAAAAAAACACCACAAAGGAAATAAAGAAGCACAAACAAAAATGTGTTTGCAAATAGCAGACGAAAGAATTAAAGTATATATAGACATATTTAAAGAAAAATAGAATTTTCTTTTTTTATATTAAATATAAATACTTACATTTGGAATATGAGAAAAAAAATTTTAATATCATCATTAATTTCTTTATCATTTTTATCATCTTGCTTAGAAATCAAGGAGAAAAGAGAAATTATTAAATGCGTAGTTGTTTCATGTGAAGAAATAACTCCCGTTTCTATACACGACGAAATGAATATTCCTCTGGGATACAGATTAGAAACATCTTGCGGAAGATCATTTAAGAGTAAGGTCAAGTACTCCTCCGGGGACACTATAGATGTTACTCGCGTTAGTTATCGATAGTTTTTGTTAGACTGGGAATATATAATGAAAAATATATTCTTATGTTACTTAAAAATGGATCAAAAGGAGATGATGTAAAAAAACTCCAAGAAAAATTAGGACTGGCCTCAGATGGTTCTTTCGGTCCCGGTACAGAAGCTAAAGTTAAAGAATGGCAAGCAGCTAATGGATTAACAGCAGATGGTATTGTCGGCGATGGTACTTGGTCTAAAATGTTCGGTTCAGCACCAATTGCAGCAGCACCAATTTCTATTCCTTCTTCATCTTTTAAGTTGGAAAATTTAAAAGGACACGTTCCCGATTCAGTTCTTGCACAGATCCCAGATACAGCAGCTAAATTTAATATTACAAATACATTAAGACTTGCTCACTTCTTAGCACAGTGTGGTCATGAGTCTGGAGGCTTTAAAGCAGTTTCAGAGAATCTAAACTACTCTGCTGACGGTCTTAAAAAAATCTTCCCTAAATATTTCCCCGGTAATCTTAATGAGTCTTATGCAAGACAGCCAGAGAAAATTGCTTCAAGAGTTTACGGAAGCAGAATGGGTAATGGCGATGAATCTTCTAAAGAAGGATACAAATTTAGAGGTAGAGGCTATATTCAATTAACTGGTAAATCTAATTATTCTTCTTTTGATAAATTAGTAGAGGATGATATCGTAGGAAATCCAGATTTAGTTGCTACTAAATACCCTTTAATGTCTGCAGCATTTTTCTTTAATAATAATAGCCTTTGGTCTATTTGTGATAAAGGAGCAGATGATGCTACAGTTACTGCAGTAACAAAAAGAGTAAATGGAGGTACTATTGGATTATCTGATAGAATTAAACACTTTAAAGAGTATTACGCATTACTTAAATAATATAAATATTACAAAAAAATTATGAAAAAAATTATATTAGGTCTATTAATGATTTTTGTAGGACTATTTATTGTACTATATTCATGTATTAAAAATAAAAAAATCACACCAGTTCAATTCCCAGATGTAGCAATCCAAAATTTTAAATTTCCAGAGGATTCAACAACTATTAATCAGTGGTTATCTAAACAAGACACCGCACAGATTATAAGTCATGCATGGGGTATTTGGGCAGGTTTAACTGAACCTACTGATCAAAAATATAACGGCCAAACTTTATTAGTGTTTGAAACATGGTTAGGTATACAGGAAATAGCAAATTCGTCAAATAATAACACTTCTAAAATTAATAGAACTGCATTAAATGTACCAAAACAATTCATCCATGGAGCATTAAAAGACCCACAAGTTATAGACACTACATTTCAAGTATTAGAAACTGTGTCATATGATCCATGGGCAGCAAACTTTGCAATATCTAATCAACTGTTGACTGGCTCAAAATTAAGATCTTATGCAGTAAGCGATGGAATTGGTTCTATACCAGATTTTCCCAATGCATCTATTGTAACTAAACCTACATACTATACGGGAATACCAGATAAGAATAGTTTAATCAGAGTTCCTGTTTGGGTATCACCAGTTCCTGCTAAGGCGTTCAGGTCTTCAGATTGGAAAACTTGGGTTTATGCTGATATTAACAACCGTCAGAAACCCAATAAGATTTTAGTTCCTGTCACTTCTTCAAATCCCTCTAAAAAAGAGATTGAAAATGCAACATGCAACCTAAACGAATTTATTAACTACAAACTTGATGAAGAAGGTGCTGAGTATTTAAATCTACACGAGGATTTTAATAGTACCACTTATAAAGATGGTGATTATGTTTTATTGGTTGCTATGCACGTTGCGACTAAGGAAATTAAAAACTGGACATGGCAAACATATTTTTGGTGTCCAGATCCAAAAAATCCTCCATCACCAAGCTCAAAATTTGCAGCAGACTTAAAACCTAAAGAATTAAAAGGTGCAGCATCTCATTATGCAGTCAGTGTTGCTTATGCAATGGTTTGGCCAAATCAACCAATAACGGGTGGCAGCGACAAAAACACAAGACCTATCATATCATTTAATCCTTATTTAGAAGGAGGTTTTGGACCTAAAGTTTTTAACTATCCTAACACATATAAACCAGAATTTATTTATGGAATGCAAACTAATTGTATGTCTTGTCATGCATTAGCAACATATAAAGGTACAGCCGGATATACGACAGATCAATACATAGATATGAAAAATTTAAAACTATTTAAAAACGATATCCAATTAGATTTTCTTTGGTCAATTCAAGGAAATATGGATACGCTTAAATAAAAATAAATAAATAAAAACAGATTATGAACGATGAAAATATAATGGGCAGTATTATGCTATTTGCTGGAAATTTTGCACCACAAGGATGGGCTTACTGTAATGGAGCAACATTGGAAATACAGCAATACGAGGCGCTATACGCTATTCTTGGAAATACTTATGGAGGAGACGGAGCTACCAATTTTAAATTACCAAATCTTGTAGGCCCAGTACCTACAATAGGAGTAGCACCTATGAATTACGTTATTTGTACTCAGGGAATTTTTCCAAGTAGATCATAATAAATTATAGACTAATTAATGGAGAATAAAGAGGAAAATAAAGATCAAACACCAATATCAGGATTTGCTGATGTATTTCTTTCAAAGCTAAAAGAGCAGTCATTTGTGATCATTCTTATGCTTGGTGTAATATATTACCAACACAGATTAATGGAAGAGAGAGTAGCATTTTGGCAAAAGCAATACGAAGAGAAAGAAGCTTATATTCAACAAACAGTAGCAAGCGACAAAGAAATCATGTTAGATAGAATTAAGTATCTTCAAGATCAAAGGGATCAATATGCACAAGATGCAATAGATGAATTAAAAAATAAATAAAAACTGAAATGGATTGGATGGAATCCGCACTAGGAGAAATTACAATATTTGCTGGATCATCAAGAAATCTACCAAAAGGGTGGATTTTTTGTAACGGTCAAACTCTAAATGAAATGCAAAATAATGCCTTATATGCAGTTATAGGAGATTCATACGGGACTAAAGATCCTAATCACCAAGTTTTTTATATACCAAATATTACAAATATTTCTTCTAATGCTGAAGATTGGGATGATAGCCCAGCTTTAAGATATATGATGGGTATTAATTCTGATTGTTCTATGTGGCCTTATGCAGAATCAGATAACGATAATTCAATAATTAACGGAATAACCGGATCAATTATATTATTTTCTGGAATTTTTATTGAGGGATCTGATAATAAGACTTTAGGTAAAAGCTGGAGACTCTGTGATGGAAGAATATTAGAAATAACAGATTATCCTATTCTATTTAAATTGATAGGAACTAAATACGGTGGAAATGGAATTACCACGTTTGGTCTTCCAAATCTCTCCGGTCCATCAAACAATTCGGTAAAATATTTTATGTGCGTTGATGGAATTTCACCTGATGATAGTGGTGAAGGATATTCAGGAGAAATCAGATTATTTGGTGGAGATACTGCACCACAAGGATGGATTTTTTGTAACGGAAAAGCTTTAAAAGTTCAAGACTATTCGCCTTTATTCTGTCTTATAGGATGTACCTATGGTGGAGATGGTGTACATACATTTGAATTGCCAAATATTCCTAGCCCAGAGGGAACTACATTAAAATATATGATATGTGTCAATGGTATTTGGCCAGTATCAGAGGACTAAATAAAAAAAATATGAAAATAAACACACAAGAGCAAAGATTACAAGAATTAACTAACATTGCCCCAACAGTATCCGTCAAAATGGATATGGAGTGGTTGGGCTCAACAACTAACACTGCAGACTTCCTGATTCGTTTGACAAACACTGGTACATCAGTAGTTAAATTAAATGCTTTAATTATACGCGGGGTTCATTCACCAAAGATAACAACAGGAACTATAACATGGAAAGCATTAAATGACAATACTGATCCTAAGTGGTTAGGTTGGCCTAAGGTAACAACTAACTTACCTTATATTTCAGGGCAAAGAAAATTAAATTTCTCTTCAGCAACAAATATCTTCACTAACGAAACAGCTCCTATTATACCAACCGGAACAGGAGTAGTAGTTGGAACCTTTAGGGTTTCTACATCAACAACATGGAACCCAAATAGTGATTTTGGTTTTGTATGGGAAATGACAACAGGTGGAGTAGTTGGTTACGTAAATTTCGACAAACCATCTACGACTTCAGCGTCACCAGTTGGTTTTTTACATTATGGTCCAATCACATCTAATTCAATAGGTAAATGTTTAACAGTAACAGCATCAGTTAAACAAACATTAAATAAATAAAAATAAAATGACAGACAAAAAACACAAACACGTTAATGCAGACGCTAACGTTTCAGTAGAAACTAATGATAGCGTTTCAACACAGACAGGAAATGAAAATGCTGGTGCAAGTGCCGATGCATCATATTCAGCAAGTGCAGAAGCTAGCGCTCATGCAGAAGCAGGTATAGACGGAACTATGGCATCTGCATCCGCTGAAGCTGGTGTAAGTGCAGAAGTATCCGCCGAGGCAAATGCCGAAGCTCATGCTAATCAAGATTTAGGTGGCGGTGTTAGTATAGGTGCTGAGGCTGATGTAAGTGTATCTGCAAGTGCTTCTGCTGAGGCAAGTGCTGAAGCGCACGCCGAAGCTGGATGGGACGGATCTGATGCTAAAGTTGAAGGTGGTGCTTCAGTAGAAGCAAGAGTTGAAGTAGCTGTAGATGCAAACGCACATACTGAAGCTGGTCTTGATACTCCGCTTGGAGAAGTTAAAGTTGAAGCAGATGCTGAAGGACACGCAGGTGCTTATGCAGAAGCACACGCTGGCGTAGAAGGACATGCTAGTGTGGGTGAACACGGTGTAGATGTTGGAGGTGGAGCTATGGCTGGTGCCGGTGTTGGTGTTGAAGCTGGCGGAAGTGTTGGTGTCAATACTCCAATTGGAGGTGCGGAGGCAAACGCTTCAGCTGGAGCTAGTATTGGTGTTCAAGTTGGTGCTGAAGGAGAAGCTCATGGAACTTTTAATGATGGGGAAGTAAGCGTAGGAATTAGCGGAGAAGCTGCTTTACTCGTTGGACTTGACGCTGATATTAATGTTAATCTTGATTTGAATCCTGCTATTGATTTAGGCAATGCAATTGCTGACGGTGAGGCTGAGGAAAAAGCTAAAATGGTAGCACAGGAAGCAGAAAGACTAGCAAACCAAGCTAGAGAAGATGCTTTAAGAGAAGCTGATAGATTAGCACCAGAAGCAGAAAGGCTAGCAAAACAAGCTAGAGAAGATGCTTTAAGAGAAGCTGATAGATTAGCAGAAGAAACAGCAAGACTAGAAAATCAAGCTAGAGAAGATGCTCTAAGAGAAGCTGATAATCTAAAAAGAATTGCTGAAGAACAAGCTGAAGCTGCTCGAAAAGAAACAGAAAGATTAGCAAATGAAGCCAAAGAAGCTGCTGAAGCCGCTCAAAGAGAAACAGATAGATTAGCAAATGAAGCTAGAGAAGCTGCTGAAGCTGCTCAAAGAGAAACAGATAGATTAGCAAATGAAGCTAGAGAAGCTGCTGAAGCTGCTCAAAGAGAAACAGAAAGAGTAGCTAGAGAAGCACAAGATGCTTTAAATAAAGCTGCAGAAGATGCTAAAAAATCAAAATGGAACCCTAAAAATTGGTTTTAATTAATAAAAAAACAACTACAAAATAAATAAAATAAAGCAATGTATACAAGAGAACAAATTGAAGGTGCGGTTAAAGCCAAGGGTTATGTCTATTTTGAAGACGCTAACAAAAAAGGATTTGATGTTAATATTATTGGAATTAGAAATTCTTCTACAGGACAGAAGGTTACTAACGCTTTTGACGATCTATTAACTATATCATACAAAGATGAAACTGGAGCTTGGAAATATCACGAATGGCCAGCTACAACAGATCCAGGAAAAAAAGGTGTTTTGGAATACCACAATACAGCTGGTGTAGCTAGACTAGTAGAAGGTCAATATAGAGGATCTCACACAATTAGATTACATCAAGGTAAATATGAAGCATTAGGACAAGCTAAAAACGTTAAAGTTTATAGAGATGCTAATAAAGATCTAAACTATGATGAGAATAAAATTCAAGAAGGAGTATTTGGTATAAATATACACAAAGCTGGAGCAGATTCAACTTATGTTGAAAACTGGTCTGAAGGATGTCAAGTATTTAAAAAATCAGCCGATTTTGAAGCGTTTATGAAAATTTGTAGAAAATCAAAAGATTTACACGGCAATTCATTTACATATACATTAATTGAATCAACAGATATTAAGGTTTAAATTCTATTAAAATTTATATAATAAATCTTTTAATACATATTTCATAGGACTAATTTTAGCAACGGTGTTTAGTGATCTGATCACTATGAAATATCTTATACCTCGATTCCGTCTTGTATTGTCCATGATTTTATACCTGTCAAGTAACCCTTTCCTACAGCACCTGCTGCTGTATAGTCTGCTGATCCAAAACTTATAGTTATTCCTGATTGTACTGTTTTAGGAGAAGCAATCCATCCATTATAAATAGCATCTAAGTTAGCATTAGAGAAAGTAGCATTTGTTTTAGTAACCATAAAGTCTACAAAGTTTGTGACATTACCTACATTCCAAGCTCCTATGTTTTGATTGAATGCAGTAGCTGTATGGAACATATGATTCATATCAGTAACAGCTTCTGTGTCCCATGTACCAATAGGTTGATTAAAGACATAACAAGAAGCAAACATAAAACTCATATCAGTAACAGCTTCTGTGTTCCATGAACCAATAGGTTGATTAAAGACATGACAATTAATAAACATAGACTGCATAGTAGTTACTAATGCTGTACTTGTAAATGTTAATGGTTGATTAAATACTTCACACGAACCAAGCATGGTATCCATATTAGTAACTGCAGAGGTGTTGAATGTTAATGCACTATTTAGTGATGTGCATCCTAAAAACATGGCCTCCATATCAGTAACAGCTGCTGTATTAAATGATAATGGTTGATTAAATGCTGCGCAACCCCAAAACATAAAACTCATATCAGTAATTGCCGATGTATTCCAAGAATTAATATTATTGATAGTAGTGAGAGATAAGCACTCCCAAAACATACCCTCAAGAATGACAACCCCCGTCAAGTCAAGCACATCAGATACTGACGATAAATCTAAGTTGGCACATTCGTAAAAATAAACCCCTTGATTATTTCCGAATCGTAACTGTCCCCATTGTACTACTGATTTAATTTTTAATTTACTATCAGCGACTACTCCAAAATTCCAGCCAGTGCAAGTTCCATTTATTACCACTGTATATGTTCCTGCTGTTGTATATTGATGTGTTCTGTTATCATAGCTATTAGCAGATGTATTACCATCTCCCCAATCTATAGTGCCTGAATAAGTGCCTCCAACTAAATACGGTAATGTAATACTTTCACTTGGAGTTGTAGTAGCCCACGTAGTAGTGAAAATTCCAGCACCATATGATGTCCAATATCCATTAACACTTAGCCAACCTAAACACAATCCAACAGTTGTAAAGCTCTGATTAAAATAAGAATTAACTAATGCAATAAATGACACATCAGTTAGATCAGAAGTTCTAATAAAAGCAACTGAAGCAGTAACACCAGATACTGGTGTTGGTTGGGAATCATCAGGTACGGGTCTAGCTATAATATAGCCTAAATTCTCATCTGGACCCATCCACCATTCAAGTCCAGTTGATGCAAATCCAGCAGTTGGTGTACCAATTGCTAGACTTCCTAGTTGAATTGTTCCGGGTATTGGTACTATTGGTGATCCATTATTGTATGCAAACGGTCTACTTGTTGACATTTTATAATATTTTTTTTAATGAAACAATAAATCCTTTTCTATTTAATCTATTAATGTCATTTAGTTTCATAAAGTATATATTATGTTGATCTAGTAATTTTAACATTCAAAGGAGTGGAACCTTTTATAATTCGGTGCCATTCCCCTTTTTTTATTTCTATAGTTCCTTCCATTTTAATTGGGAGCTGATCGTCAAATTGGAACTTCCAATCGTTATCATTTAGTATCTCTACTACTCGATCCTCCATATCTATATGCCATTTAAGTTCCTCGTCTATTAGATCAGGACTAAAAGATCTTAAAGATATCTTATCTGAAATCCAGGATTCTTCAAATGGTAAATAATTATTCATATTTTATATATTAGAAGAAACACAATGGAATAATAATACGTGATTGTAATATTAGAATTTATCTGTATACCTAATAAATAAGACAGCAATTTAAAAGGATTAAAATAATATTTAGCTACCCTTTTTCGTGCCTTTTCTTTGCAGCTACTGCATCTAAATACTCTAATAAGGTCATTTCATTAGAATCGTCAATAACGACAAAATTAGTAACTCCTAAATCACAATTAGAATCGGTAGTTTTATCAATAATAGATGCACCTAAGATGTATTCTATTTCTTGCTTCATGCTATTTCTAGTAGAAGTCTCGTTAAACTCAAATTCATATTTTTCTAATACACCAGTGACTCTTTCTCTAAGTAAATGAGCTTCCACTGAAGATGGCAGAAGATTGTTTATGACATTAGAGTTGTATAGGTATTTTGCTAATTCTTTATTTGGAATCATTCTCATCATTACTACCGGTGAAAATGTTTCTTCGTCTATCCACGTATCAAATTCAATATCTTCAATTTTGTCTTTGTGTTGTTCAAGATAATCTTCTATTACTTCTATACATCCTTCTGGATCGTGTTTTAAATCCTCTAATGTGAATACGAAGAATTTATTTATTGTTGCGGGTTTATTTAAAAGCGATTCTATCTTATTAAATATCAGTTTCTTTACTTCCATCTTTTATTTTATATTTTTCTTCTAGTGGTAAAAGTATTCTCCAGTTCTTTGGCAGGAATTCATTTTTTTCTGGATCTATATGTACAAACTCTCTCCATTCTCCAAAAAGATCTTTGCCATTTTTTATTTTGTCAAATATATAATTCTCGTCTTTGTAATAATCGGTATTATATTCTTGATGTGAAAAATCATTTAGCTTTGCTGATATCCTAGAAGGACCTCCAAAATAAGTAAAATGCCATCCGCCCTTTTCCCACCATTGACAATCGAAAGTTAATCTACATCCTTCTATACTCCTAGATTTAAGATTTCCCCAGTTTATAACCTTAGGGTGATACCATTTATCCTTTTGCTTATTTGAAAGAGAACCGAAGTAGTTATCCATTTCTAATTTAAAAATGCCATTAAGATTGTATTCTTTTTTGATGTGTGATATTATTTCAGGATTAGGAATTTCATCTAGGTCTGTGATAATAACTACTGAATTATCATTAAGACACATTGAATGAAGAAATGGTAATGAAGAATTTCTTTGATATTTTTCTCTGCTCCACGCATCAGTAAGATTATCAGGAATATAGACTTTTATGTGTGCTACTTTGTCCCACCACTTTTCAAATCTCCATTTGTTTTCTTCGAGTATAAAAGGCTTAAAATCTCCCTTAAATGTTTTGTTTGCCTCAACTATAATAAACTTGTCTACTACATCGTAAAGCTCCATAAACCTTAGCTCAAGAATCTCTAGTTCATTATAAAAAGTAAAACAATCTACTACAGTCTTCATTTATATAGATATAATTTTTTCCCATAGAGGTTTCTTAGTAAAAGAAACCTCAAATTTTATAAAATTCTTTTCCGAATTTTCTGTGTGTACAAAAGACAATCTTTCATGAAGTGATTTCGATTTAATCATTCTATTATCTTCTATCATAGCAGTTTCTATAACCTCTCTAGCTCCTTTATTTTCTATAATATAAACACCAGGCTCATTCTCTTGCGTTTTTCTTCCTATTATTATAGTGTTATCAGTGAATCTTTGGAATGGGTTAATAAATACTTCCATATTTTCTCCTATACTTCCTATAGATCTGATTTCATCTGATGTCTTGTTGTATACATTATTTTCTAAATAAACAAAAGATGGATGTGTCTGTATTAATGAGCCAACTGACCCATTACATATAATAAAATTTGCAGGTCCTCTTCTGCTTCTAGCACCGATTAGATTTGATTTAGTTATAATACTTGAAATTAATAATTTTGAACCATCTATTCCACCATTCATTAAATATGATTTATATCTAATTTTTGGGAATATTTTCTTAATTGTTTTTTTCCATGGATTCATAATTTCTTCTGCAGATTCTTCTCCTAAAATATTATAGATATCTAATAGCCTCTTCTGTCTTTGTATTAGTGATTCTGATTCTAATACGGATCTTACAATTTCATCCCCATCTACAGCATGAAATACTTTTAAATCTGCTATTGTGTCCTCGTTAATTTTACACCTTACTTGGTATGTCTCTAATTGAATATGCTTAGTTTTCGTGGTTAATTTTAAATGAGGATAATCCGGATTATCTGGGTGTGAGGTAAAATCTAAATATGTAATAATATTATGACCAGATGTTGTTTCTGAATGTTTTGCTGTGTCTAAAAATTTCATATTATATTTATTATTTATATCTTACTCAGATTTATGCCCGATTGTTTCGTTTTTTTGTGAATGTTTATAATAAAACCACAAATTATTTTGTAATATTAAAAAATTATTATTGGTTAAAAATGATTTAATATATACATTATTAAAAAATAAAATTATGAATCATAATTACAATGAATATTTAGAAAGTATTAAGAAAAAACTTGATGCTATGAATAAAGCAGCAGGAGTAGATCCGGAAGCTAGCAAAGAGTTCCAAAAGCATATGCAACAATCAGAAATGCCTTCAAATGATATCTTTGATATGCTTGGAAATGGAGCTAAAATGTGGATGGAAAAAAATCAAAATCAAAATCCTATGTAACTAAATGGGTTTCTAACAATAAGATTAGGAACTTTAAAACATAATTGATGAGGGAATTTAAGATTATCAATAGGATTACAAATACTACCGATAATATATCTAGATATTTTGCCGAAATAAGTAAGTACGAAATATTAACCCCAGAAAAAGAAGCAGAATTAGCAGTTAAATCAAAAAATGGAGATACTAAAGCTAAAGATCTTATATTAAAATCCAATTTAAGATTTGTCGTATCAGTTGCTAAAGCTTATTCTTCACCACAAAACCCTTTAGAGGACCTAATATCAGAAGGTAATAAAGGTCTAGTAGAAGCTATAGAAACATTTGATCCTTCTACAGGTTTTAAATTTATTAGTTATGCTGTATGGCACATCCGAAAGAATATATTTCTGTATATGCAAAATAGTTCAAGATCAGTTAGAATACCGACTAATGTAACACAGCAATTAAGGAAATATCAATCATTAGAGGAGAGCTTTATTTCTTATAACGGAAGAGAACCTTCAGTAGATGAGATGTTATTATTAATAGAAGAAAACACAGATATCAAATTATCAGAATCAGCTATTGAGGCTATTAAAAATACACCGAGATCAATTCCTTTAGAAAGCAGTACAAATCCTAGCGATGATGAATCGTTCAGTCCTATCAATTGGATAGAATCTGAAAATAGCACTGATAGTAATATAATAAGCGAGGATTTAAAAAAATCTATAGCAAGTATTCTTTCAGAGCTTAAACCAATGGAAAGGGAAATTACTATACTTAAATATGGACTAGGAGAAAATAAAGAACCACAAACATTTGGACAAATTGGTGAATCGTTTGAAAGAAGCCCAGAATGGGCTAGAGGCGTATCTAATATGGCTGAAAGAAGAATAAGGGCTATTATTAATCGAAGAAATTTAAAAGGAAGTATTTAGACAAGATCTAATACTTCTATTTTAAATGGCATTTTAGTTCCATATCTATAAATACAAAACTTTTCAAATTCTTCATCAGTCATATTATCTGTACTGAATTCCATTTTACCCCATTCTAATTCTTCAGATCCTTCTTTAGTGTACTTATCAAATATTTCTTTTGATATGATAATCTCAGATTCTAGTGAATGATTTAATTGAGCTTTTATTTTATTTGCTCTTTCTTTAGAAGCTGTTATTGATTCTATCCATTCTTTCTTTCCTCCGGAATCTAGCGATGAACCTCTAATAAGATAAACTTTTTTACTCATTTTTTTCTTCTTGATTTAATACGTGATTCCATTATTAAAATCTCTATCTCTTCTAATCTTAATCTTTCCGCCCAAGATAATTGTTTTCTTCCGTTTATAAAAAACCACCCGAATGTTTTATTAAACAGGAATATTATTTTTCTAATCCTAAATTTTATATAATATGATTTCATATTGTTACTGCTAAATTAAAAATTAATATACTATAATAAATAAAAAGTTTTAAACAATCATTGGTTAATCCCACCAATGTCCCATTCCTGATCCATCGTACCAATTATCCCAAACCCCTTCCTTTCTCTGTTCAGGAGTCGTTTTATCTAATAGCATTATATAATGAGAGTGTTCTTGTCCGTGGAAAATAGTCCATAGCTCTTTCCATTCTTTATCCTCTATTTCTTGAGAAAGATCCCTAATTATATTATTTGCTCCTTTTATTTCCTCTGGCTCATCGTCACAAAAAGTATAGTCATAGTTCATTTCACATCCTAGTTGAGACTCTGCAATTTCCATGTATTTGTCTTCTGTGATATTATTAAGAATTTCTATTGCTCTTTCTATCTTTGCAACTTTCTTTAATCTAGGCACATCAACTTCTCTACCTTTGATTATAGAATCTCTCAAAGGTTCTAAAGATTTTGAAAGGATCTTTAAATTATATGTGTGATCCCAAGGCCTAAAATTCCATATCACTTTCCAAAAGAAAATTATATTCTTTACTCCTTTAGGTATATCATATCTTAGGAAATACCAAGTTTTCCAATACCATCTTTCTCTTTTGGATATACGTTCTAAGCTTTCCCAAAAGCTATCTGCAAATTTTACTTTCATAATCATTATACATATAAATCATTTAATGTTTTCAAAATAGGATATATATTAAATATTAATCAACATGAAGCATTTAAAATCTATAGAAGAATTCAAAGCAGTTAATGAACAGCTTTTTGGAAATTTTGGAAAAAGATTATCCGATGCAATATTCGGAGATCCTAACGATACTACAAAAACGAGCGAATCACCAATATCTGGATCAATAACTAATATTCCAGTATCTGGAGATAAAGCTAAGAACGTTCAAGCTCTTATGGATGCAATGAAAAGACATGGAATAACTAACCCATATACTCAAAGAGCAATTCTTGGATGTGTAGGAAAAGAGTCAGGGTTTATTCCGCAAGACGAAACAAGTTATAGAAACACTTCTAATGATAGAATACGTAAAATATTTGGCAAAAGAATTACTGTTAGTGATGCTGAGCTTGATACAATAAAAAAAGATGATGTTAGATTCTATGATATGGTTTACGGAAAAGAAGCAGCAAAATCTTTCGGTTGGGATACGGGTAATACAGCACCTGGCGACGGTTACAAATATAGGGGTCGAGGATTTAACGGTATAACTTTTAAAAGTATTTACCAAAAATATCAAGATATATTGAATAAAGACGGTAAATTAGGTAAATCTGTAGATATAGTGAATAATCCAGATCAATTAAATGAAATTGATGTAGCAGCAGAAGCAGCAGTATTATTCTTTATTAATGGCGCAAAAAGTGATACAATGCAAAGAAAATATGGTACTAAAGATATCAACACATTTGCTGATCAAAATACAGCTTTAAAAGGAATAGTTAATATTAATGCTGGATTAGGTAACGATGTTACTAGTACATATTTAGGAGGCTTACAAAAAGCTACAGATATAGCAAATCAATTTAATATTACTGCTACTGGAGCATCTAATATGGCTTAATTTCTAACGATTTAGATAAATACGCTATTATTTTTTAAACTTATTTGGATACATGATTCTTAGAGGGTGTCCATGAGGAATATCTTTCACCCTAATTCCTGCTACTTTTTCCTCTGGACATGTGTCTTCTTGTCTAACCATTCGGTTATTCATCCACGTTTCAATTTTAATAAAGTTGTTTCTACAAGCCCAAGTTTCTATTGATCTGTTCCATGAAGATCCCACGCCGAATGGAAACATAACATTGGAATTGTTTACCACATCCATTATTTGACTTCCTTGGAGTTCGATTTTAATCTCTCCAAAGTTTCTGTGTTTAATAATCATTGTTCTTTGATTAAAATTCTCGTATAATTCTATATGTTCCATTACCACGGGTTACTTGATTTAATTCCTAAAAGCTTTCTGTATCTTGCCACGTTGCAAGACCAGTATTTAGCACTCCATTTAGGCCCTGGATTATCACATCTCATTCTTTTCTGAAATGATCTTGCTTTTTTAGGATCGCTGTTGTTAACTCTCATACCTGGTTGACCAAATCCCACTTTAACAACATTGCCTTTTTCATTTTTGGTGTATACACCAAATTTCCTAGGTCCCGAAGGTGTTCTGAATGGCCGATTGAGATCTACTTTTCTACCTCTATACTCTGCCTCGTGTAGCTCTTCTACATCTTCAAAAGGTATGTCAAGAAGAACCTCTCTTCCTTCATATATTCCCTTTTTGCCAGCGTCTGTTCCGACCAACCAAATTTCATCTTCGGTTAGACCAATTTTTCCTGAATAATATAAATCTCTTGATTCGTTGACTAGATCTAACCAACTTTCCGATTCTAATCTAAAAACGCTCTCTAATATACCTATACCTTCATTTAGATGGTATGATAAATTTTCAGATAATGTATAGTTTTTAAAGCCGTTAAAATCGCTTATATGCTTCATTATATTTTTTATTTAATCAGATTATTTTGTGATATAATATCAGCAATCATTCTTGATATTTTAGTATCTGATGGATAATGTATCCCTGTTACCTCTCTGCTATTTGCAATTTTTTCACCTAATTTTTTTAAATCTTCTGAAATTTCTGGATGTTTCTTTGAATAATGATCAGCCATTACAAAACCAGTAAGTGCGTGACCACTGGGATATGCTGCTGTCATAGCATCAGTACGCATAAGTGGATAAAGGGATAAATTATAAGCTTTAGCAAGTTGATATGGTCTTGGACGATTTATAACATTCTTAAGAAAATTTAGTATCACGTCAGTTTGATTATCTACCATGAAATATTCTTCCATAGTTTCATTGTATCCTTTAGATTGTAAAAGATCTATAAACAAGTTAGGAAGATTATTTTGATCGTCTGCATATCTAGCAAAAGTTAGATCATCTCCAGTTGCCTTGCTAGTTTTTTCTATTAAAATAGAGAGATCTTCTTTTGTCGTTTCACTACTGTTAAGTGGCGCTTCTTCTATGATTTTTTTAATAAGCCCCTCTTTTTGAAACCATTCTTTTATTGAATCATTATTATCCTCTATGATTTCTTTAAATTCTATAGGTGAATTTCCATATACTATTTCATCTAAATTATCTGACATATCATTAATATAATATGACGTTTTTTCGGATAGTGAAATGTTTTTAAATGCGTTAAAATCGCTTATATGCTTCATACAAAGTATATATCTAAAATCTATTTTTAGATTATTCCTCTTCGTCTAGATCTTCCTCCACGTCTAAATCTCCTCTAAGATACATTACATAAAGGTCGTTAGTGTTTTGAAGTGTGGTAGTATCTTTATTGTTAATTACCCAATATGAAATTCCTTCTTCGTTTTCCGAAAGAGATATTTTATGTGACAATATCCATTCTGCAAAATCAATAGCATGTTTTCTTTTCTTAATCGTCTCTTGTACTACTTGATGTGTTTTTTTAGCTTCAAGATTAAGCTTCACTTTATTCCATTTTTGGTCAGGAATACTATCTAAAAACTCTTCTAACCTAATATCTAGGTTTCTAATTTCACTCCGGAATTCTTTATCGTTTATAGTTTTTGAATCCTGCCAAGCTTCCTTAGCATCTTTCCAAATTATCCAGAGCCTAAAGAAATCATAGATTCTTCTCATTTTATTTTTTCTAACCAATTAACAAAGTGCTGCTCAGGAGTTAGTTCGTCCCATTCATAGTCAGTAAAACCTTTCTTGCAGTATTCTCCAAAGTTGATCATATCAACAGCAGTAAATCCTGGTGTTCTTTTAAGCACATCCTCGACTCTTTCTGGTGTTGCATTTTCACCTTCTTTTTCGATTAATTTCCATTCCTGTTCAATAGCATCCGAGTCCATACTATTAAATTTCTCTGCTAACATTGCAGTTAGTTTCATTTCATTTAGATTCATATTCTTTTATTTGTTTTATATAAGGTGCATAAACTGATGTTCTTACTGATCCTGATCCTTCGTAAGAATCTATAGGTATCCAACGAGTAACTATTGTTTCATCTTCTTTGCTTTCACAAGGAAATGCTATAACTGTGGTGTCTTTGATATCTTCTCCCTGACAAAATAACTCTTTCCACGTTGACACATCTAAATAATTTCTTAATGCACTCCATGGCTCCATATCCGTTTTTAACCACATATTATCATCTGTCCTTATAGCATCTTCGATTTGTTTTTGTACTTCTTCAACCAACGCTCTTTTTTGATCAGCTGATAATCTTTTTCCAAAGTTCATAAGTAATTCAGTGGGATATGTTGCAGAAGCTATCGAGTATCTTCCGCAGAAATATCTTAAAGAAGACCAAGTGAGTGTCCATTCCCAATCACTTAAAGGCTGAATTTTCTTTTCTTTTTTCATGTCTGTTATATTTTAATTATGTGTTTAAGTTTCTTCGTATAAAAAGAAAAGATAAATATAATATGATAGAAGGCTATGTTTATCTTATTGTAGAAGGAGATCAGTACGGAGAGGAGAAGTATAAAATTGGAATCACTAAAAATGACCCTCAAGAAAGATTAAAGAAATTAAAAACTGGTAATTCCGGAGATCTATCTGTGCTTAAAACATATAGAAGCAGAAATTATAAAAAGATAGAAAGATGGCTTCATAGAAAATATAAATTGCAGAGAACATTATCTAATAATGAATTCTTCCATCTGACTGATTCTGAAGTTATTGGTTTTACCGAGGATTGCAAAAAAATAGATGAGATTGTTTCAACACTAAGCGAATTGAATCCTTTCTTTAAGTAGTTTATTTTTTATCTTTTCTATTAGCTTTAGCTTGCTTGTATAAAGCTTTATCACCCATCTTTGTTGTTTTACCTCCTGTTACAAAAGAATTAACTCTAGCCATTGCCCATTGTTGTGGTGTTGTTCCTGGAATATGACCTATTTTCCAAGCTGCATAACCCCTTTTCCATACCTGAGTTAATATACCTTGGGGAAATCCAGTCTTATCTGATTTATTCTTTAGAGCTTTTTTTACTGGGCTACCAGCAGAAGTTACTCCCTCATTTAAGAATCCCTCAATTTCAAGGATCTCATCTTCTGATAAAGATTCTAATAAATCTATAAACTCATTTTCTATTTCTTCTAAGACACTCATGAATTGATAAGGGTCTGTCATTAAATTTTCCCCAAACATTTCTTTGTATTTTTTAGTGTATTTGCTTGTTTTGGTTTTTACTGGCTTACCCTTTCCTGCTTTGCGCGATTTATAATCAGCATCCCATGGACCATAAGCAGAAGAATCAGAATCATCTTTGCCACCATGTTTTTTTATCTCCCTTTTCATCACATTAGGATTAGTAGACAAGTATTTTTTTGGGTATTTCATTCAATATATATTCAATTTTGTTAAAACATTTTTTTAATTAATAAGAAATTTCTATCTTTACCTAAAATTAAGATAATGGAGTTCCAAAGGAGCAAATACAGCAGAAGAATTAGAAAGAAAAAGAGGGTCGGCGAATTCAGACAATATGGATTTTGTATTGATGTTTACTGTGGTCCAGATCCAGATGGAAAAATTGTAGATGAGATAATCAATATTGTCATATCTAGAGGAATGGATTGTACAGGTGGAGGTGATCAGGAGAAATACCAATTCTTTTTTGATAGTCTAAAAAACGAATCAGATAAAGAATGGGTTTCTAATGAAATTAAAAAAATCGAGGAAGTAGAAGATGTAGTTTATTACGGAACTGTTGATGTGTGGCACGATGATGCAGATCAATATTTTGAAGAAGTCGATAAAATCAGAAAAGAATATGTCGAGAATTATTTAAAAAAACAAGAGGATGAGAAAACTAGCGACAATTCAGAAAATTAAAGAAATCCTTCCAATTGAAGGAGCAGATGCTATTGAGTTAGCAATTGTAAACGGATGGAAAGTAGTAGTGGGAAAAAACGTAGAACACAAAGAAGGTGATTATGTTATTTACTGTGAGATTGATTCGTTTCTTCCTATAAAAGAAGAATTTGAATTTCTTAGAAAGTCATCATATAAAAAAATGGCAGATGGCACTGAGGGATTCAGATTGAGAACAATTAAACTTAGAGGACAAGTTTCTCAAGGTCTAATTATTCCTATAAATGTTCTTATGAGATATAAGAATTTTCAAGTTGAATTTGAAGAAGGATCTGACGTATCTGAAATTTTAGGTGTCGTTAAATATGAACCACCTATACCTGCAGAGTTATCTGGAATAGCTAAAGGATTATTTCCTGGATTCATTCCAAAGACTGATGAGGAAAGGATTCAGAATCTTTCTGAAGTATTTGAGACATGGAAAGAAGAACATAAATTCTATGTGACAGAAAAGCTAGACGGAAGTTCTGCTACATACTATTACAAAGATGGAGAATTTGGAGTATGCTCTAGAAACTTAGAGCTTTTAGAAACTGAAGGAAATTCATTCTGGAAAGTTGCAAGAAATCTAGATCTAGAGAACAAAATGAAATCTTTAGGATACAATGTGTGTTTCCAAGGTGAATTAATTGGCGAGGGTATACAAGGTAATCCTTATAAAATATTAGGACAGACGGTTAAGTTCTTTAATGTGTTCAATATTGACACCCGTGAATATGTGGGATTAACAGAATTTGTTAATACTATTCATGGATTAGGACTTGATACTGTACCTAAGATTGAAACAGAATTTACTTTACCAGATACAATAGAGGATCTTTTATCTTATGCAGATGAAAAATCTTCATTAAATTCAAACTTTGATCGAGAAGGCGTAGTTATAAGAAGTATAGACAGAACAATATCATTTAAAGTGATTAGTAATAAATTCCTACTGAATGAAAAATAGAAAAGTTCCAAAAAATAATGTGGAGGTTACGGAAAGAATAAACAATTTAATTAATATAAATAGAAAAATGAGAGATAGACACATATCATTTGAGGATGATGATTTAGAATCAATAGACACGCAAAAACACACACAATGGTCAGTATTACAAAGTGGTCAATTTGCTCCATCTTATGTTTCAATATCACAAGTACCTTCTGGGCTTTATGAAATGAAATGGAATAGTTCATTACAGACTTGGGTTATTGCTAAGCAAGCTTTAAATATTGATGAACTTTACGAGCTTCCATCGCCAGAGATTGAAAGCATTCTAAGTGATATAAAAATATTCTGGAGAAAAAGAGAAACCTATAGGGAGTATAACTTCGTACACAAAAGGGGTATTTTACTTTACGGAGATCCTGGGTGTGGTAAATCTGGAATTATACAGCTTTGCGTTAAAAACCTAATAGAGGAAGAGAATGGTATTGTTATTAATATCAAAGAAGATGAGGATTTTAAAGCATTTGTTGAAATGGTTCCCACTATAAGATCTATTGAACCAGAAAGACCTCTTATTGTAATACTAGAAGATATTGACTCATTAGCAGGGGAAGACAGATATTCAACAACAAAATTGCTTAATATTCTAGATGGGGTTAAGCAGATAGAAAATGTTGTTTATATAGCAACAACAAACTATCCGGAAAAACTACAAGAACGTATTACTAATCGTCCATCAAGATTTGATAGAAGATACGAGGTGCAAATGCCTTCAGGCGAAATTAGAGAAGCTTATATAAAAAATAAGCTTACTGACGAAGATCTTAAAAAAATAGATATTAAAAAATGGATAGAGCTTACTGACGGAATGTCTCTTTCACACTTAAAAGAATTAGTAATTTCTGTTGTAGTAATGAGTAAAGACTTTGATGAATCAATTGCTACCCTTAATAGTATGGGAGAAAAACCTAAGGTTACAAGCAGGAAGAAATCTAAATTAGGATTTGGAAATTAATATGGAAAGATCATTAATAAGAATATGTTCCGGATCCCTTGGTGATACTATAGGAGCAATGGCAGTAATAGACTCGTATCGTTCTAAAAATAATAAAAATGTATCTGTTATTTGCAATCTCCATAGCGAGTATTTTTGTAATAGCTATCCAGACATTAAAAAAATATATCCACATAATTCCGTTCCTAATTATGCGCCAGATATCGATAAATGGGTAATAGACGGAATAGAATATGACGAGTACAAGCAGATCGTATACAAATTTGATAAGCCGTTGATGAAAGGATACGCACAACAGCTTGATGTAAAAGAATGGAATAGACCAATGATAGATTCTTTTGTAAAAGAAAGACCAATAAAAGGTAAATATGCGTGTTTTTCTATGCACTCAACAGCTCAATCTAAACATTGGAATTATGAAGAAGGCTGGGATCAATTGTGTAAAATGCTCAGAAAAAAAGGAATAACACCAGTTTGTATAGATGTTCACGAAAGCTTCG
>Ga0164293_10000047_pt1 | contig 72021 bp, 72 predicted proteins | sample GEODES118metaG_FD_111487 | JGI IMG/M metagenome (GOLD analysis project Ga0164293, IMG submission 111487) | Eutrophic lake water microbial communities from Lake Mendota, Wisconsin, USA - GEODES118 metaG | ecosystem: Environmental > Aquatic > Freshwater > Lake | place: USA: Lake Mendota...
CGTCGTGCCGTCAAAACCACTCATCTCGTCAAAGGCTGCCATCCGGCGTCTTCATCCCCAAGTCACTGGTCTTCTTCGGCGCGTCGTCTTGTTGACGGGACTGTGACAGGCAAATTTCAAGCCAGCAAGGGACAAGTGCATTGGAAAATCGAACGATTTACGGCTGATGAAACGCAGCCCTTGCAATCGCGGCTCCAGCGTCGGAGGCTCCAGTCAAGCCTTTGACCTCCCGCTTCAGGGCCATCGCATGCCCATGAGCGCGCGCCCATCCCACGACAAGACCAGCAAGCTGATCACCTTCCTCTATTATGTCGATCTGCCACGGGCGATGGCGTTCTATGAGGATGTGCTCGGCCTTTCTCTGGCCATCGACCAGGGCTGGTCGAAGATCTACACGGTCACGCCCAACGGTTACCTTGGACTCGTCGACGAGGCGCATGGCAGTCACCGCGCACACCTGGTCAAGCCGGTGCAGGTCTGCCTGCGCGTGGACGATGTCGATGCGTGGTGCGCCTATCTCCAGAGCCGCGGCGTTGCCATCGTCAAGGGCCCGAAGGACGTGCCGGCGCTCGGCATCAGGGTCATCGTGTTCGACGACCCGGAAGGCTATCAGGTCGAGATCCAGTCGGTGATCGGCTGATCTGACCTGCGCGATCAGCCGCGCTGGCCGCGTACCGCGGCGAGGATGGCCTTGGCGAGCGGGGAGGCCAGCAGCGAGCCGATCTCCGGCGCCAGCACCCGGCGCCAGTTGGCCCGCTCCCGATCGGTGCCCGGCAGGTTCATGCGGGTGGCATCGCCGGTCAGGTCATCTGCCTGAACCAGCATCAGCACCGAGGGCGACGCAGACAGGAAGCGGTGGATCTCAGCCATCATCCCGGGCGTGAGGTCCGCTGCATCAGCGGTTGCGAACCCGGATCGGGTCATGGCTGAGAGCAAGGCCGCCTTCTCTGCCGCGCGTTCCCCGCGCAGTTCGGCTTCGAGATGGGCAGGCAGCAGACCGAGCGCCAGAATCTCCGCAAGATCGCTGCCCTGCCACCAGCCGGCAAGCGTCGGCAGATCGTGGGTTCCGATGCAGGAGGCGGCCATGGCGGGATACCGGGAAGGCGGGTTGAAGTCCTGTCCCTCGCGCTCCAGCCAGAGCACGCGGTAGGACAGGATCTTGCGCTCGTCCATGGCGGCGCGAAAGCCATCGGGCACGGTGCCGAGGTCCTCGCCGATCACCATGCAGTGCGCGCGCTGGCTCTCCAGCGCCAGCACGGCGAGATGCGCATCGCGGTTGCTGGAAACATAGGCGCCTTCTGTCGCGGAGGCACCATCCGGCACCCAGAACAGCCGTTGCAGCCCCATGGCATGGTCGATGCGCAGCGCGCCGGCATGGCGCATGTTGGATGCCAGCAGCCGGCCAAAACCGCGATAGCCATCGCGCTCGGTTGCCAGCGGATCAGGCGCAGGCAGGTTCCAGACTTGCCCGTCCGCTGCGAAAGGATCGGGCGGAGCGCCGATGGAGACGCCGCGCGCCAGCCTGTGCTGGCAGTCCCAGGCTTCTGCCCCGTCCGGTGCCGAGCCCACGGCCAGATCGCGATACAGGCCGATGGCAAGGCCGGTGTCCGCTGCCGCTTCGCCAAGGGCCTGCTCGCTCAGCCATTGCTGGAACTGGGCAAAGCGGATCTCGGCGCGCTGGCCGGCCGCGAAGCTGGCAATGGCGGCCGGCTCGGCATCGCGCAAGGCTTGCGGCCATTGCTGCCAGGGCTTGCCGCGCTGGTGCGCGCTGATGGCTTCAAAGGCTGCAAAGTTGGCCAGATCATCACCGCCAGCGGCGATGAAGGCGGAGAACGCGTCCTGAAGTGCGGCAAAAGCGCTGCCGGCAGCATGCTGCATGGCGCTGAAAGCGGCGGCCAGCACCTCGCGCTTGGCCCGCCAGACGGCAGGATAGTCGACCACGGTGCGGGCTGCACAGGCCGCGAAAAGGGCCTCATGCCGCGCCAGTGCGATGCGCACGGCTGGAACGGTGGCAAACGGCCCGCTCGCCAGATCGAGATAGATCGGATCGAGAAAGCGCCGGTCGCTCGGGTGATAGGGGCTTGCGCGCTCGCGGTCATGGCCGAACTGGGCATGCAGCGGGTTGAGCCCGAGTGTTGCCGCGCCCCGCTCCGCTGCCATCCGGCCGAACGCGGCCAGCGTGGTGAAATCGCCGATGCCCTGATCGCCATCGCGGCGCAGGCCATAGAGGTGAGCCGCGATGCCGAACGGGCGCCTTTCCAGCCCTTCTGGCAGCCAGCAGGCGCGCGGCGCGACGAGCAGTGCGCAGGCGGCGTCCGGCTGATCCTCGATCAGGAGTTGGTAACGACCCGCAGGCAGGGGCGGCAACGCCACATGCCGGCTCTGGCGGGGTCTGCCGTCAAGCCCGGTCCGTTCATGGATGTCGCCATCCGAGGGGGCGACCGGCAAACGCTCCACAGTGCCGTCCTCGCCTTCGAGCCGCAGCATGATCTGCAGGCCATGGGACACGGGCAGGGCCACGCGCGCCGGCAAAGCCTCGGTGCTGACCACAGTGAGGGGCAGGGCGCGTTCATCCCTGAGCGTGACCAGAGCCGCGAGGCTTTCTCTGGCCTCGCCGCTGCTGGCGGCGGGCAGGCGCATGGCCGCGAGCATGGCACGCTGCACATCGGGCGTCACCGCATGATGCCGGCCCGAGACCTCCCACCAGTCCGGTGCGATGCCCGCCGCTGCGGCCAGCTTTGCCAGCAGGGCCGGGTCGGTGGCGGAGCGCCGGCGTGGGCCAGTGGCTGCAATCTCTGTCAGGCAGACGACAGAACGCGGCGTGATCCGGAGTGTCTCGCTCGCCACCGCGTCACTCAGCGAAAGTGCCCAGCCATGACCCGGTCGCGGCTCGGGAAGGGAAATGTCCACCGGTTCGTGTCCGGAATGGAGGATGACGATGGCGCTGCTGGGCGTGTTCCCGTCCGACGTGTGCAGCATGGCAATGAGCAGGCTTTTGTCCGGGCTGGACCAGTCCTGCTGCTGCATCGGCTGACCGTCCGGGCGCAGCCACGACACATCGGGCAGGCCGCTGGTATCGATGGGGTGGCCGGTGAGCGGCGCATCGGCATGCAGCGCCGGCGTGGCGAGCCGCAGGCGGATCAGGGCTGCGGCATGGGTCGCCAGGTCCATGTCGGCTTTGGCCCAGTCCAGCCATGACACCGTATTGTCCTGGGCATAGGCGTTGTTGTTGCCGCCTTGGCAGCGCCCGATCTCGTCGCCCATGGCGAGCATCGGCGTACCGCGCGAGAGCAGCAAGGTGGCCAGCAGGGCGCGCTGGTCCGCGGCCCGCGCCGCGTTGATGGCCGGATCACCCGAGGGACCTTCCGCGCCGTGGTTCCAGCTCAGGTTGGCGTCCGTGCCATCGCGGTTGTCCTCGCCATTCTCCTCGTTGTGCTTGGCGGTGTGGCTGACGAGGTCGGCAAGAGTAAAGCCGTCATGCGCGGTGATGAAGTTGATGCTGCGCGAGACGGGCCGCCTGCGCGCTGCGAAGATATCGGCGGAGCCGGCGAAGCGGGTGGCCATCTCGCCGGTCATGCCGGCATCGCCGCGCCAGAAGCGCCGCGCCGTGTCGCGGTAGCGGTCATTCCACTCGCCCCAGCCGGCAGGAAAGCGCCCAAGCTGATAGCCGCCCATGCCGATGTCCCAGGGTTCTGCGATCAGCTTGAGCCGGCCCAGCACCGGGTCCTGCGTGATGGCGGCCAGCAGCGGGTGGTCCGCATCGAAGCCGCCTGCGCGTCGCCCCAGCGTGGTTGCGAGGTCGAAACGGAAGCCATGGACGCCGCCGCGTTCTGCAAAGCGCCTGAGGCTGTCCATGGCCAGGTGCAGCACGGCTGGCCGCTCCAGAGCCAGCGTGTTGCCGCAGCCGGCATCATTGGCATAGCGGCGCGGATCGTGCGGATCGAGACGGTAGTAGCTGGCATTGTCGAGGCCGCGCAGCGACACGGTGGGTCCAAGCTCGTCGCCCTCGCCGGTGTGGTTCAGCACGACATCGAGCAAGGTTTCGATGCCGGCGGCTTCGAGCTTTTCGGTCGTGGCGGCGATCTCGTCCCAACCGCCGGGGGCGAGGCGTGGGTCTGGCGCGCCGAAGGCTGCCGGGTTGTAGCCCCAGTAGTTGCCGAGCCCCAGCGGGCCGAGATGGCGCTCATCGAGCCAGGCGGCGACAGGCAGCAACTCCACGCTGCTGATCCCGAGATCCGCCAGATGCTTCAGCGCGGCAGGATGACCAAGACCGGCAAACGTGCCGCGACTGGCCTTTGGCACCTTGGGGTGCAGCATCGTGAAGCCGCGCACGTGCATTTCGTAGATCACGCTGCGGTTCCAAGGCACGGGCGCTGCCGGCATCGGTGGCGCGGCGGGTGCCATGATCACGGCTTTCGGCATGAACGGGGCACTGTCTGCATCGTCGAAAGACAGGTCGGCATCCGGGTGCCCCTGCCGGTAGCCGAACATGGACGGATGCAACACAAAGGGCCGGTCGATCAGCGCGGCGTTCGGATCGAGCAGCAGCTTGTGGGCATTGAAGCGATGCCCTTCGCGCGGGGCGTGCGGCCCATGGGCGCGCAGGCCATAGCGCATGCCGTGCCTCAGCCCTGCGACATGGCCATGGAAGACATCGCCCGTGCGCTCGGGCAGCGTCATGCGTGCCGTCTCCCGGTCGCCGTCATCGAACAGGCACAGGTCGATCCGCATGGCATGGGCCGAGAACACGGCGACATTCGCCCCTGCGGCATCGACCGTGACGCCCGGCGGGTAGGGCCTGCCGGGGCCCAGGCTAAAGCCGGACGCCATCAGGTGATGACAGAGGGGGCGCTGCGCCCGGTGTAATGGCCGATCCGGGCCAGTTCACCGGCAAGGTCCACCAGATCCTTCAGCGCCACGCCGGTTTCGAGGCCGTGGTGGGCGATATCCGCCTCAAAGCGCTCGACGTAGACCCGCAAGGTGGCCCCCGCCGTGCCCGTGCCCGAGAGCCTGAAGACGATGCGCGAGCCGTCGGCCATCAGCAGCCTGATCCCCTGCGCGGTCGAGAGCGAACCATCGACGCTGTCGTGATAGGCGAAGTCATCGGCTTTGCTGATGTCGAGGTTGCCGAAGCGCTTGCCTCCGAGGGTTGGTAGCATCTCGCGCAGTCTTGCCATCAACGCATTGGCGCCGTCGCTCGGCACCTCCTCGTAGTCGTGGCGGGCATAGTAGTTGCGCCCATAGGTGCGCCAGTGCTCGCTGACGATGGCGGCGACGCCCTGCTTGCGGGCGGCGAGGATGTCGAGCCAGAGCAGCACAGCCCAGAGCCCGTCCTTCTCGCGCACGTGATCCGAGCCGGTGCCGGCGCTTTCCTCGCCGCAGATGCTGATAAGCCCGGAATCAAGCAGGTTGCCGAAGAACTTCCAGCCGGTCGGCGTCTCGAAGCAGGGAATGCCAAGCGCCTTTGCCACCCGGTCAGCTGCCTGGCTGGTGGGCATGGAGCGGGCGATGCCGGCGAGGCCCCTGGCATAGCCGGGTGCCAGGCGGGCATTGGCCGCGAGCATGGCGAGGCTGTCGGATGGCGTGACGAACTGGCCGCGCCCGATGATCAGGTTGCGGTCTCCATCGCCATCTGAGGCGGCGCACAGATCCGGCGAGGCCGGCGACATGGCCAGATCGAGCAGATGGCGCGCGTGAACCAGGTTGGGATCGGGGTGATGGTGGCCGAAATCCTCCAGCGGCGTGCCGTTCATCACCGTTCCGGCCGGGAAGCCGAGCATCCCTTCCAGAATGGCGTGGGCATAGGGCCCGGTGACCGCCGACATGGCATCGAAGCGCATGCTCAATCCGCCCTTCACGGCGGCTCGAATGCGGTCGAAGTCGAACAGGCCCTGCATCAACAGCGCATAGTCGGCGACCGGATCGACGATTTCGACCAGCATCGGGCCTGCCGCGCCGTCGATGGCTGTGGTGCCGACCTTGTCGAGATTGATCGGGACCGGATCGGCGATCATGTAGCGGTCGATGGTCAGCGTGCGCGCGTGGATCGCTTCGGTGATCTTCTCGGGTGCGGGGCCGCCATTGCCGATGTTGTATTTGATGCCGAAATCGCCGTCCGGCCCGCCGGGGTTGTGGCTTGCGGAGAGCACGAGCCCACCGAAGGCCTTGCGCTTCCTGATCAGATGCGAGGCGGCGGGTGTCGACAGGATGCCGCCCTGGCCGATCAGCAGCCGGCCAAAGCCGTTGGCAGCGGCCATGCGGATGACGGTGGCGATCACCTCGCGGTTGAAGTAGCGCCCGTCGCCGCCGAGCACGAGGGTTGCGCCCTTGTAGCCCTCAAGGCTGTCGAACACCGATTGCACGAAGTTCTCGACATAGCCGGGGGTCTGGAACTCGGGCACGCGCTTGCGAAGACCGGAGGTGCCGGGCTTCTGACCGGCGATCGGCGTGGTGGCGATGGTGCGGATCATCAGAGGCTCCGGGTGTTCTGGTCAGTGCGCCGCAACGAGCGCGCGGTAAAGGTCGGCATACTGGCGGGCAGGGCCATGCCACGACACGTCACGGGCCATGCCGGCACGGCCAAGTGCGGCGAAGCGGCGTGGTGTTGCGAACAGGTCAGCGGTGCGCCGCAGCGCGCCACGAAGGCCGTCCGCCGTTAACGCGTCGAACACCACACCCGTGATCCCGTCCTCCACCGTGTCGGCCAACCCGCCGACTCGGGAGACGACGGGCACAGTGCCATAGCGCAGGGCGCAGAGCTGTGTCAGCCCGCAAGGTTCGAACCGCGACGGCACGATGAGCGCATCGACGCCAGCCTGGATCTGGTGCGCCAGTGCCTCGTCATAGCCGACCCTGACACCGATCCGGCCCGGATGAAGGTCCGCTGCCTGCCGGAAACGTTGTTCCAGCGCCGGTTCGCCCGCGCCCAGCAGCACAAGCTGCGCGCCGAGCGCGAGAAGGTCGTCGAGGGTATCGGCGAGCAGGTCGAGGCCCTTCTGCCATGACAGGCGGCTGACCACGCCGAAGAGCAACGCCTTGCGGTCTGGCGCAAGTCCAAAGCGTTGCTGGATCGCGGCCCTGCAGGCAGCGCGGCCCTTGAGGTTGTCCGCGCTGAAAGGAGCCGCGATCAGAGGGTCTGTCTCCGGGTTCCAGATAGCTATGTCGATGCCGTTGAGAATGCCGGACAGGGAAGCCCCGCGATAGCGCAGCAACCCGTCAAAGCCCATGCCGCCCGCTTCCGTGCGGATCTCATTGGCATAGGTCGGCGAAACCGTGGTGACATGGCTGGCCAGTTGCAGGCCGGCCTTGAGATAGCCGATCGCGCCATGATGCTCGAAGCCGTCGAAGCGGAAGCCGGACGCCGGCAAGCCCAGCATCGGCAGCAAGCTGGCCGGAAACTGGCCCTGAAAGGCAAGGTTGTGCACGGTGAAGACGGATGGCGGCGGGTGCGGCCCGCCATGGTAAAGGTAGGCCGCCGTCAGCCCGGCCTGCCAGTCATGGGCATGGACGAGCCGGGGGCGGAAGCCCTTGACGGCACCACGCCCGATGGCGGCGGCCATGGCGGACAAGGCCGCGAAGCGTCGCGCATTGTCGGGCCAGTCGCGGCCATCGGGGCCGAGATAGGGGTTGCCATCGCGGGCATAGAGGTGGGGAGCATCGAGAGCCAGAAGATCGAGGCCGGATGCCTTGCCGCGCAGCAAGCGGGCCGGCCCGCCGAACAGGTCGGCGATGTCGAGGACAGGCCGGGCTTTGCCGAGCACCGCGAGCACGGCGGGATAGCCCGGGACCAGCGTGGTCACCGCCACGCCCTCGTTCGCCAGCGCGCCCGGCAGCGCGCCGGCCACATCGGCCAGCCCACCGGTCTTGACCAGTGGAAATATCTCCGACGTGACGGCGAGAACAGGAAGCGGGCGCGGTGTCATGGCGAGGATGCGCGTCAGCCGAGTCGGTCGATCATGGCCTGGGTGATCAGGCAGACGCCCTTTTCGCTACGCCGGAAGCGCTTGGCATCGAGCACCGGATCGTCCCCGACGACGAGCCCGTCGGGAATGCTGACACCGCGGTCGACCACGACCTTGCTCAGGTGGACGCCCCGGCCGATCTCGACATAGGGCAGGATGACCGCCTCCTCGATGCGCGAATAAGAGTTCACGCGCGCACCGGTGCACAGCAGCGTCCGCCGGAGGCTGGAGCCGGACACGATGCAGCCGCCGGAAACCAGCGACGAGACGGCCATGCCGCGACGGCCATCCTCGTCATGCACGAACTTGGCTGGCGGGGTGATCTCGCCATAGGTCCAGATCGGCCAGTCACGGTCATAGATGTCGAGATCGGGCACGACATCGGTGAGGTCGATGTTGGCCTCCCAATAAGCGTCGATGGTGCCGACATCGCGCCAGTAGGAGCTGGCTTCCTTGCTGGAGCGGATGCACGAGCGCGAGAAATGGTGGGCGTAGGCTTTGCCGTGCTTGACCAGATAGGGGACGATGTCCTTGCCGAAATCGCGGCTGGAATGGGGGTCTGCCGCATCGCGCTGCAACTCGGACAGCAGGAACTTGGTGCGGAACACGTAGATGCCCATGCTTGCCAGAGCCATGTCGGGTTTTCCGGGCATGGCGGGCGGATCGGCAGGCTTTTCGAGGAAGTCGATGATCCGGTCGTGGCCGTCGATGTGCATCACGCCGAAGCCTGTCGCATCAAGGCGCGGCACCTCAAGGCAGCCGATGGTGACATCGGCCCCGGTGTTGGCATGCTGCTGGAGCATATGCTCGTAGTCCATCTTGTAGACATGGTCGCCGGCCAGGATGACCATGTAGTCCGCGCCGGCGCTCTCGATGATGTCGATGTTCTGGTAAACGGCGTCGGCCGTGCCGGCATACCACTGATCTTCGGAGATGCGCTGGCTGGCGGGCAGGATGTCGAAGCTCTCGTTGCGCTCCTGCCGGAAGAAGTTCCAGCCGCGCTGAAGGTGCCGGATCAGGCTGTGCGCCTTGTACTGGGTGGCGACGCCGATGCGACGGATGCCCGAATTGAGTGCGTTCGAGAGGGCGAAATCGATGATGCGCGCCTTGCCGCCGAAGTAGACCGCAGGTTTGGCGCGCCGGTCGGTCAGTTCCATCAGGCGGCTGCCGCGCCCGCCTGCCAGCACATAGGCCATTGCGGAGCGGGACAAAGGCGCGCTGGCCCCAACCGACCGATTGATCGAGGGTGCGGCGTCGATGTCGCTGGTCCTGATCCGTGTCGGCATGGTGGCAACTCTCCCTGCGGGTGTTCCCGGGCCTGCGGATCTTGCGTCCGCCTGCCGGTCGAAACGATTGATGTCAGCCTAGTCTGCCATCTGATGCGGCGGAAGGCTCGAATTGGAGATAAAGCGTGGCCAGCGGGGGGATGGTGAGGCTCGCGGAGGCTGGCAAGCCGTGGGCCGGTTCGCCCTGCGCCCACACTTGCCCGCCATTGCCTGTGCCGGTGCCGCCATAGACGCCGGCGTCGGTGTTGAGGATCTCCCGCCAGAGCCCGGCATGGGGCAGGCCGATGCGGTAGCCGCTTCGTGAGACCGGCGTGAAATTGCAGACCACGACGACCGGAGCGCTGCCATCATCGGCCTGCCGCAGCCAGACGAAGACCGACTGCTCCGCGTCGTCGCCGACAATCCAGCGGAAGCCTTCCGCCTCGCAATCGAGCCGGTGCAGGGCCGGCACGGACCGGTGAAGATGATTGAGATCACGCACCAGCAACTGCACGCCGCGATGGGCGGGCGCATCGCACAGGTGCCAATCGAGGCCAGTCTCGTGGTTCCATTCGCTGCGCTGGCCGAATTCCTGGCCCATGAACAGCAGCTTCTTGCCGGGATGCCCCCACATGAAGCCATAATAGGCCCTGAGGTTGGCGAATTGCTGCCAGTCGTCGCCCGGCATGCGGCCAAGGATCGAGCCCTTGCCGTGCACGACCTCATCATGGGAGAGCGGCAGGACGAAGTTTTCGGTGAAGGCATAGAGCAGGCCGAAGGTCATCTGGTCATGGTGCCAGCGGCGGTGGGAGGGCTCCTTCGCCATGTAGCGCAGGGTGTCGTTCATCCAGCCCATGTTCCACTTGAAGCCGAAGCCCAGCCCGCCGGTATGCACCGACTGCGACACGCCGGGCCACGAGGTCGACTCTTCTGCGATGGTGGCAGTGCCGGGGTGCTGGCCATAGGCGAGCGTGTTGACGCGCTGGAGAAAGGCCACGGCCTCGAGGTTCTGGTTGCCGCCATGGATGTTGGGCAGCCACTCGCCATCCTTCCGCGAATAGTCGAGGTAGAGCATCGAGGCGACCGCATCGACCCTGAGCGCATCGATGTGGAAGGCGTCGAGCCAATAGAGCGCATTGGCGGAGAGGATGTTGGCCACCTCGGTGCGCCCGAAATCGTAGATCGCGGTGTTCCAGTCCGGGTGAAAACCCTTGCGCGGGTCGGCGTGTTCATAGAGCGCTGTGCCGTCGAAACGGGCGAGCCCGTGGACATCGGTCGGGAAATGGGCCGGAACCCAATCGATGATGACGCCGAGCCCCGCCCGGTGTGCCGCATCGACGAAGCGGCGCAAGCCGTCCGGATCGCCGAAGCGGCTGGATGGGGCGAACAGACCGATGGGCTGGTAGCCCCAGGAGGCGTCCAGCGGATGTTCGGAAACCGGCATCAGTTCGAGATGGGTGAAGCCCATCCAGACGGCGTAGGGGATCAACTCGGCTGCCAGCCGGTCATAGTCGAGATAGCCGCCATCGCCGTTCCTGCGCCAGGAGCCGAGATGGACCTCGTAGGTCGTCATCGGCGCGCGGCGCTGGTCGCGGTGGCCGCGCTCGGCCATCCAGCCATCGTCGCCCCAGATATGGGCTGTGAGGGCAGCCACCCTGGAGGCGGTGGAGGGGCGCATTTCCGCGGCCATGCCCATCGGGTCGGCCTTGAGCGGCAAAAGCTCGCCGTCCGGTCCGGCAATCTCATATTTGTAGGCGGAGCCAGCGGTGACGCCGGGCGCAAAGATTTCCCAAAGCCCCGAGGTCACGCGCTTGCGCATCTGGTGGCGGCGGCCATCCCAGGCGTTGAAGTCGCCCACGACCGAGACGCGCGTGGCATGGGGAGCCCAGACGGCGAAATGAACACCCGCTGCACCCTGATGCACCATCAGGTGCGCGCCGAGGCGGTTGTAGAGCGTGCGATGCGTGCCTTCGACCAGCAGGTAATCGTCCAGTTCGCCGAGCACGGGACCAAAGGCGAAGGGATCGTCCAGTTCCCAGCTTGCGCTGGCATTGCCAGCCTTCAGCCGGTAGCCGGCGCCGGTGCCATGGGGGAGCAGCCCCTCGAAGAAGCCGGCATCGTGTCGCCGGAAGAGATGGGCGAGCGGCTTGCCGCCGCGCTCGATGACGCTGACCGTCTCGGCATGCGGCACGAAAGCCCGGATGACGACGCCCTTGGCGGCCGCGTGCGGCCCGAGCAAGGCAAAGGGATCGCCGTGGCGTGCCTCGACCAGGGCCGCGATCTGGGCATCGGATGCGCGCCAGTCGGCACCCGAGATGTCGTCAGCCCCTCTCGGTCGTCGTGACACCTCAGTTCCGCTTCATGTTGCAGGGCCGAGCCGCGGCGGCGATGTCGGGACGGACCAGATCTCGCTGGCATATTCGGCGATGGTCCGGTCCGACGAGAACCAGCCCATGCGCGCGGTGTTCAGCACGGCCTTTGTCCACCACCGGGCGGGATTCTGCCAGAGATCATCGAGGCCGCGCTGCGCTGCATAGTAGGAATCGAAATCGGCACTGACCATGAAGTAGTCATGATAGGTGACGGCATCGACCAGCGCCTTGAAGCGCGCCGGCTCATCCGGCGAATAGATGCCGCCGCCAACCGCATCGAGGACCTCTTTCAGGATCGGGGAGGCGGCAATCTCGCCTTGCATGTCGATGCCTTCGGCGCGGCGGGCGGCGACCTGTTCGGTGGTCATGCCGAAGATGACGATGTTGTCGTCGCCGACATGCTCCTTCATCTCGACATTGGCGCCATCCAGCGTGCCGATGGTCAGCGCGCCGTTGAGGCCGAACTTCATGTTGCCGGTGCCGGACGCTTCCATGCCGGCGGTCGAGATCTGCTCGGACAGGTCCGCCGCCGGGATGATCGTCTCGGCCAGCGAGACGTTGTAGTTGGGCAGGAACACCACTTTCAGCAGGCCGTGAATGGCCGGGTCGCCATTGATCACGCGGGCCACGTCGTTGGCCAGCTTGATGATCAGCTTGGCCTGATGGTAACTCGCTGCGGCCTTGCCGGCGAAGATCTTGACGCGCGGCGTCCAGTTGCGCGTCGGATGCGCCCTGATCGCGTCGTAGAGGGCGATGGTCTCAAGGATGTTGAGCAGCTGGCGCTTGTACTCGTGGATGCGCTTGATCTGGACATCGAACAGCGCATCGGGATCGAGCCGGACGCCGAGCCGCTCCTTGACGGTGGCTGCCAGAACCAGCTTGTTGGCGCGGCGTTCGGCGCGGAAGCGGGCCTGGAAGGCGCTGTCTCTGGCGAGTGCCTCAAGGTCGCGCAATCCTGCAGGGTCGTCGAGGAGCCGGGGGCCGACGGCCTCGACAAGCAGGCGTGTCAGCCCCGGATTGGCCTCGAACAGCCAGCGGCGGAAGGTGATGCCGTTGGTCTTGTTGACGATACGGCCCGGGAAGACCTCATCAAGATCGCGGAACACGGTCTTGCGCATCAGGTCGCTGTGCAGCCCGGAGACGCCGTTGACCTTGTGCGAGCCCATGAAGGCGAGGTTGCCCATCCGCACGCGGCGGCCATTGTGCTCGTCGATCAGCGACACCGAGGCCATCAGCCCGTCATCGAGGGCCGGGTTGGCCCGGATGCGCTCGAGTTCGGCGGCATTGAGCATGTAGATGATCTGCATATGGCGCGGCAGCAGGCGCTCCAGCAGCGGAACCGGCCAGCTCTCCAGCGCCTCGGGCAGCAAGGTGTGGTTGGTGTAGGAGAAGGTGTGGCGGGTGATCTCCCATGCGGCATCCCAGTCGAGGCCATGCTCATCGATCATGATCCGCATCAGTTCCGGCACGGCGATGGCCGGATGGGTGTCGTTGAGCTGGATGGCGACATGGTCGGCCAGCGTGCGGATGCTGCCATGCTGGCTGATGTGCCGGCGCACCAGATCCTGAAGCGAGGCGGAGGCGAAGAAGAACTCCTGCCGCAGCCGCAGTTCGTGGCCTGCCGGGCTGGAATCGCTCGGGTAGAGCACCTTGGACACGGCTTCGAGCCGGACCCTGTCAGCCAGCGCGCCGACATGGTCGCCCCTGTTGAAGGCATCGAGCCGCAGCGGGTCGGACGCCCGCGCAGACCACAGGCGCAGGGTGTTGACGTGCTGCCCCCGCCAGCCGACCACCGGCGTGTCATAGGCCACCGCGTCAACACTTTCGGCAGGCCGCCAGATGTGGCGCAGGCCGCCATCGCCATCGGTGAGCGCTTCCACCAAGCCGCCAAAGCCGACCGGATAGGCGACCTCGGGCCGCTCGAACTCCCAGGGGTTGCCGAAGGACAGCCAGTTCTCCGGATATTCGAGCTGCCAGCCATCCTTGATGCGCTGACGGAACAGGCCGTGATCGTAGCGGATGCCGTAACCATAGGCGGCGATGGACAACGTGGCCATGCTTTCCATGAAACAGGCCGCCAGCCGCCCGAGCCCGCCATTGCCGAGTGCGGCATCCGGTTCGAGGGCGCGCAGGCGCTCGAGATCGACACCCAGATCGGTGAGCGCCGCGCGTGCAATGGCGGTCAGGCCGAGATTGCCGAGCGCATCGCCGAGCAGACGACCGATCAGGAATTCCAGAGACAGGTAATAGACCCGCCTGCTGCCATCGGCGTAGACCTTGCGGGTCGTCTCCATCCAGGGATCGACGATGCGATCGCGGGTGGCCAGCACGGTCGCGATCAACCAGTCGCGGTCCGACGCGCTCTCGCTGTCCTTGCCGACTTCGTAGGTGAGCTTGGCGATGATCGCGGCACGGAAATCAGCCGCTTCCCGGGAGAGGGCAGGGGCCGGCTGGCTGGCGAGTTGCGTGATTGGCGGCATAAGGCGAACACATTCCGGACGGCTGGGCCCTCGCAACGGGCCAGGCATAGTTTTGACGCATCGAACCGCGGCACGGTTGCGAGCGCGGCGCGCTGACCTTAGCGGAGCTTTTGCCGCACTGCGAGACAATCCGTGCTTGGCGAAAAGGGGGTGTGAAAAGCACTTGCGCCGGTTGCCGGCGAACGCCACTGGGCCGGCTCCCTCCAATGCCAGAGACATCATCGTCATGAAACACCTTGCCTTCGCCGCCGCGCCTGCGGTCGCTCTCTCCTTGACCTCCCTGACCAGCGCCGCATCGCGCAGGTCATTGGTCGCTGCAATGTCGAGGGCCAGAACCCCTCCGGCTCGACCTGTGCCGGCACGGCCACGATCGAGAAGACCGGCGACACCTACCGCCTGGTCTGGACCATCGACGGCACCCGCTTTGTCGGCACCGGCATCGGCAGCGACGAGGGCATTGCCATCAGCTACCGGTCCGGCAGCATTACGGGGATTGCCCCGCTGGACAAGGAGCCATGGGGTCATGGGGGTATGGTCTGGTCTGGACCTACATGGACGGGGCCGGCCTGGGCACCGAGCGCTGGACGCGCCGCTGACGTCCGCCCGGCGCGGGCTGTTTTCGACTTGAAAGCGCACGGCGCTTGCGGCATAGGAGCGGGGTGACGGTCTCGGTCGCCACGCCGCTGGAATAGGGGCTTAGCTCAGTCGGTTAGAGCGACGGTCTCCAAAACCGTAGGTCGAGAGTTCGAATCCCTCAGCCCCTGCCAGCTTGCCTGCCCGAACCTGACGTGACGCATGGTCCGATGCGACCATGGATTGACGCCGGCTGAATTTCGGGTAAACGCTTCGCCGCATCCCCTGAGATGTTGTGACGGCGCGGCTCTCCCCGCGCCGCCGATGTTTTCGGGAGACGATATCCAGTGTCAACAAGGCCGGCCCGGGGTGTTTCACCGAGGGCTTGAGAGAACGATGGCGAAGAGCAATCCGTTCGAGTTCCTGCAGCAGGTGCGGTCCGAAGCGTCCAAGGTGACGTGGCCGACGCGCAAGGAAACCATCGTGACCACGGGCATGGTTCTGCTCATGATCGTCGTGGCCAGCCTGTTCTTCCTGTTCACCGACACGGTGATCCGCTGGCTGCTCGCGCTTGTGCTCGGCATCGGTCGCTGACATCGCTGCCGGAAACGATTGAGGATTCAAACTGACATGGCCAAGCGCTGGTACATCGTCCACGCCTACTCGAACTTCGAGAACAAGGTGCGCGATTCGATCCTCGCCCAGGCGAAGGAGCGGAGTCTCAGCACGCTGTTTGATGAGGTCATGGTTCCGACCGAGAAGGTCATGGAAGTCAGGCGCGGCCGCAAATACGAGACCGACCGCAAGTTTTTTCCCGGCTACGTGCTGGTCAAGTGCGATCTGACCGACGAGGTCTATCACCTGATCAAGAACACGCCGAAGGTGACCGGGTTCCTTGGCGCGGACAAGTCCAAGCCGCAGCCGATTCCCGATGCCGAAGCCGAGCGCATCAAGGGCCAGGTCCAGGACGGTGTCGACCGTCCCAAGCCCACGATCATGTTCGAGGTCGGTGAGCAGGTGCGCGTGGCCGATGGCCCGTTCGCGTCGTTCAACGGCGTCGTCGAGGACGTCGATCACCCGCGTGCCCGCGTCAAGGTTGCCGTTTCGATCTTTGGCCGGGCCACTCCGGTTGAACTGGAATACAGTCAGGTTGAAAAGCTCTGACTTTATGAGGCCGATGGTGAACGGCGCTGGATGACCTTGTTCGAGGTTTCCCCGCGCTAAAACTGGCGGCCACACCACCCGCGGGAGGCATGCCGGTTCGCCGCCGGATTTCCATGCCGCACCGCGACCTTCAAACCGGCTTGCCGGCCTCCGCTTGGCGTTTGGGGGCGGAGCCAGATTGGGAGATGAGCCATGGCGAAGAAAATCACCGGCTACATCAAGCTCCAGGTTCCGGCAGGCGCCGCGAACCCGTCACCACCGATTGGTCCGGCTCTCGGCCAGCGTGGTCTGAACATCATGGAATTCTGCAAGGCCTTCAACGCGAAGACCGCGCAGATCGACAAGGGCACGCCGATCCCTGTTGTCATCACCGCGTTCCAGGATCGCTCGTTCACGTTCGAGATGCGCCAGCCGCCGGTGTCCTTCTTCCTGAAGAAGGCTGCCGGGCTGAAGATCGGCAAGAAGCCTGCCTCCGGCTCCAAGACGCCGGGCAAGGGTGCTCCCGCCGGCAAGATCACCGAAGCGCAGCTGGTTGAAATCGCCGAAAAGAAGATGGTCGATCTCAACTGCTCGACGGTCGAATCCGCAGTCTCCATGATCCGTGGCTCCGCCCGGGCCATGGGCCTTGAAATCGTGGCGTGAGGAGCTGACCGATGAGCAATCCAGGAAAGCGCGTCACCGCCGCCCGTAACGGCGTCAGCCGCACCAAGCTCTATGGCCTTGACGAGGCCGTGAAGATGGTCAAGGAGCGGGCCACGGCCAAGTTCGACGAGACTGTTGAGATCTCGATGAACCTCGGCGTCGATCCGCGCCATGCCGACCAGATGGTCCGCGGCGTCTGCAACCTGCCCAACGGTTCGGGCCGCACGCTGCGCGTTGCCGTGTTCGCACGCGGTGCCAAGGCTGACGAGGCCACCAAGGCCGGTGCCGACATCGTGGGCGCGGAAGACCTGTTCGAGGTGGTCAACGGCGGCAAGATCGACTTCGATCGCTGCATCGCCACGCCGGACATGATGCCGCTCGTCGGCCGTCTGGGCAAGGTTCTCGGCCCGCGTGGACTGATGCCGAACCCCAAGGTCGGCACGGTGTCGATGGATGTCACCGGCGCGGTCAAGGCCGCCAAGGGTGGCTCGGTCGAGTTCCGCGTTGAAAAGGCCGGCATCGTGCATGCCGCCGTCGGCAAGGCCTCGTTCGATGCCGACAAACTGGTGACCAACATCAAGGCTTTCGCCGATGCGGTCTCCAAGGCCAAGCCGGCTGGCGCGAAGGGCACCTACATCCAGCGCGTCGCGATTTCGTCGACCATGGGCCCCGGCGTCAAGATCGACCCGGCAACGGTCTGAGGCGCAAGCCGCCAGCTCCGCGTCGAGGCGTGATGCACGCCTGGAACCTGCGAATTTACAGCCCCGCATCGTGAGATGCGGGGTTTTTTGCGGTTTTCTGCCGCTTTTCATGCACAACCGGCTTGGATTTCCGGGTTTGCGTCCCATGTCCGGAAAAACGCGTCATCCTGACAGGAGCCAGACTTGGCCAGTTCCCCATCAGCATCGAACCAGACCTCGCCGAGCGGACCAAATCCCGAGGTGGTCGGTGCCTTCGTGCTGATGGCGGCCACGGTGGCTGCGCTGATCTTTGCCAACACCGGGCTGGCAGACGTCTACAAGGCGCTCCTCAACACGCCGATCAGTCTTGATGTGGGCAGCTTCCAGCTGGCGGATTCGCTGAAAAACTGGGTGAAGAACCTGCTGATGGCGATCTTCTTCCTGTTCGTCGGGCTGGAGATCAAGGCCGAGTTCGCCGAGGGAGCCTTGTCGGACCGCAAGCGGGCGATCTTGCCCTTTGCCGGCGCAATCGGCGGCATGGCGGCACCTGCCGCGATCTTTCTCGCCCTGGCGGGCTCCAACCCGGTCTATGTCAATGGCTGGGCCATTCCGTCGGCAACCGACATCGCTTTTGCGGTCGGGGTCGTGGCGCTGCTCGGCTCGCGCGTTCCTCCGGCCCTCAAGGCCTTCCTGCTCGCGGTTGCCGTGATTGACGACCTTGGCGCGATTCTGATCATCGCAGTGTTCTATACGGCCGAGATCAGCCTTGGTGCGCTCGCCCTCGCGGGGCTGGCGATTGTCACCCTTGGCGTTCTCAACCTGAGGGGCGTGACGCGGATCCTGCCCTATATGCTGGTGGGTGTGGCATTGTGGCTGTTCGTTCTCAAGTCCGGCGTCAATCCAACCCTGGCCGGCGTGATCACGGCGCTGTTCGTGCCGATGCGAAACGCCGACAACAGCGTCCATCCGCTGCATGATCTGGTTGGCAAGCTGAAGTTCAGCGTCGTGTTCCTGATCATGCCGATCTTCGCCTTCGCCAATGCCGGTGTGCCGCTGACCGGGCTCGGGCGCGGCGACATGCTCCATCCCGTAACCTCGGGCATCGCGCTCGGCCTGCTGATCGGCAAGCCCATCGGCATCACGCTGCTGGTCTACATTGCCGTCCGGTCGGGGCTGGCGCGCCTGCCGGACAAGTCTACCTGGCTTCAGGTCGTCGGGGTGGCCTTCATCGCCGGCATCGGCTTCACCATGAGCCTGTTCATCGGTGTCCTGGCCTTCGGTGATGGCGAGTTGATGAACAAGGTGCGCCTGGGCGTGCTGCTGGGCTCGACACTGGCAGCGCTCGGCGGCATAGCGGTGCTGATTGTGGCAGCCCGCAAGGTACCGCAGCCCGCCATGTTGCGGGCTTGAGAGCTCTCTCTTCTGGCGGGTATCCTGTGCCGCGCCAGACCCATTTCGTCGTTCGTTCCGGAAGTAAATGTCATGTTGTTTGATGTTGTCTTGCCGCTTGCCGGTGGTTTGGTCCTGCTCGTGCTTGGCGGCGAGTTTCTGGTGCGCGGGGCGTTTCAGGTCGTGGAGCGGTTCGGTGTCTCGCCGCTCCTGACCGGGCTGGACTGGTCGACTTTGGCGCCTCGACGCCTGAACTGGTCACCAGCGTGCAGGCGGCCCTGATCGGCTCACCCGGCATCGCGGTGGGCAACATCGTGGGCTCCAGCCTGGCCAACATCCTGCTCATCCTTGGGCTTTCGGCCATCGTCTTTCCGGTGGCCGTCTCCTCGAGTGCCCTGAAGCGTGATGGAACACTGGTGGTTCTGACGGCCGTTGGCCTGCTGTGGAGCCTCGACCGGATCGTTGGCTCCCTCTTTCTGGCCGGTCTTGTCAGCTACATTGTTTTTGCCTGGCGGCAGGAGCGGGTGGTCGGAGGCCTGCCGGCCGGCGAGCACACGGCAGCCCATGAGAGGGCGGAGGTGTTCGAGGCAGTTGCATGCTCCGGTGCTCAAGCCCGATGCGGAGGCGGTCAAGGCGATCTCGATCCCGATTTCGCTGGGCATGGCGCTGGGCGGTTTCGTGCTCGTGGTCTTCGGCGGCAAGTTCTTTGTCGACGGAGCCGTATCGCTGGCGCGTGGCTTCGGCATTTCCGCGAGGGTGATCGGCCTGACCATTGTGGCGGTGGGCACCTCAATGCCCGCGTTCATTGCCTCGATCGTGGCAGCGCTCCGCAAGCAATCCGATATTGCCATGGGCGATATCCTTGGATCGAACATCTACAACATCCTGGGCAATGGCGGCATCACGGCCCTGATTGCGCCGACGGAGGTGCCGAGGCAGATCGCGACCTTCGACAACCTCGTCATGGTCGGCATCTCGGCGGCCTTGCTCGTCATGGCGCGAACGGGCTGGAAGATCGGGCGTGTGGAGGGTGCAGTTCTGGTTTCCGGCTATGTCGGGTATGTCTGGTGGATCTGGCCGAAGTGAGAACCGGACCTTGAACTGCACTTCAGCAGCGCCGGGCTGCGCGGTGCCCGTGCTTCGCCCCGTCACGCTGGTCACCGGCGCGTCCAGCGGCATTGGCCGTGAGCTGGCGCTGCTGGCGGCGCGGGAGGGCGAGGTGCTCTTGCTGGCGCGCAGCGAGGCCGGCCTTGCCGATGTCGCCAGTGCCATCACCGCCGCTGGGGGGCGGGCCAGCAAGCTGGTGTCGGATGGCACGGCCCCGGATGCGGTGGCTGCCATCATGGCGCACATGGCCCGCCATGGCATGGTGTGCGACCAACTCGTCAACAATGCCGGCAGCGGTCTGGTGGGGTTGGCCGAGGTGATCGACCCAGATGCTCAGTTGGCCTGCATCGACCTCAACGCACGTTTTGCCACGGCGCTGGCTCTGGCGGTCCTGCCTGGCATGCTGGCACGTGGCAGGGGCGGGATCCTCAACCTTGGTTCGATCGCCGGCTTCCTGCCGGGACCGGGGATGAGCGTCTACTATGCCACCAAGGCCTACCTGCGCTCGTTTTCGGAAGGACTGAGGCAGGAGGTCGCGGGCAGGGGTGTCAGGATCACGCTGCTCAGCCCCGGCCCGGTCAACACGCGCTTTCTGGAACGGGCCACAGGCGGGGCACGGGCAGCGGAAACGACGGTGTTCCACGTCGATGCGGAGCGGGTCGCCGCGCTTGGCTGGGCAGGTTTTCGCGCCGGGCGGGCGCATGTGATTCCGGGTCTGGCCAACAGGCTCCTTGTCTGGATGGCTCCTCTGGTGCCGCGCGGGATGCTCGCCGCGATGATCCTCAGGCGGCAATCGGCGCGGCGCGAAGGGCCCTGACGCCCGTCACGCGGAAATGTCAATTAAGTCCTTGGCAAACCGGCCGACGTTCGCTAAGGGAGCCTCATTCCAGATGACATTGGTGTGGCAACACACCATGTTGGAAGCAGACAAGCGATTGTTTGCAGACAGGGCCAGCGGGCGAAAGGGTGACCTTTCGATCGGTGGTCCGTTGTCCTGTCCGAGACTGCTGGTGCTGCGCGAGCGGCTTAATCAATCAAGGCCATATTCTGGCCTTTTGGCCTGCATAGACGGGTGAGAACGGATTTTTCGGGGCGAGAGCCCCTTGTGTCGGTTCGAACCATCACCTGAGCACGCGTTTTGCGCATTCAGGGGGCAGGGCGTTGAGCGTCGTCCCGTGGAGGACGTCGTGGCAAACGCCGCGATGTGCAGGCAGGACGGCTAACTTGAGCCGGCGGGGAGACCCGCCAAACCGGAGAGAGCCCAAGTGGATCGTTCGCAAAAACGCGAAGCCGTGGCGGAACTGAACGAGGTCTTCAAGACCAACGCAGTTGTCGTCGTGGCCCACTACGCAGGCCTGACCGTTGCCGACATGCAGAAGCTCCGTCGCGAGATGGGCAAAGCTGGCGGAACCGTGAAGGTCGCGAAGAACCGCCTGGCCAAGATCGCTCTCGAAGGCACGGATGCAGCCTCGATCGGAGCCCTTCTGAAGGGCCCCACCTTGCTCGCCTACAGCAAGGATCCCGTGGCTGCCCCGAAGGTCGCAGTCGATTTCGCCAAGGCCCATGACAAGCTTGTCATCCTTGGCGGTGCAATGGGCGCGACCGCCCTGAATGCGGACAGTGTCAAGGCTCTTGCCACGATGCCGTCCCTTGATGAACTGCGCGCCAAGCTTCTTGGCCTTCTGGTCGCTCCTGCGACCAAGATCGCGCAGCTCTCGACCGCACCGGCTGCCAAGCTGGCGCGCGTGTTCGGGGCCTATGCCAAGCGAGACGAAGCGGCCTGATGGCTACCTGAACCTGAACCCAGAAGTTCAAACTGACACACAAGGAAATGTGACATGGCTGATCTGGCGAAAATCGTCGAAACGCTGTCGAGCCTGACCGTCCTCGAGGCGGCTGATCTCGCGAAGATGCTGGAAGAAAAGTGGGGCGTCTCCGCCGCTGCGGCTGTTGCCGTTGCTGCGGGCCCTGCTGCTGGTGGTGGCGCTGCTGCCGCTGCCGTTGAAGAGCAGACCGAATTCACGGTCATGCTTGCCGCCGCCGGCGACAAGAAGATCGAGGTCATCAAGGAAGTCCGCGCCATCACCGGCCTGGGCCTCAAGGAAGCCAAGGATCTGGTGGAAGCCGCGCCAAAGGCTGTCAAGGAAGCCGTTGGCAAGGACGAAGCCGAGAAGATCAAGAAGACCCTGGAAGCCGTCGGCGCCAAGGTCGAGCTCAAGTGAGCTTGCCGGCATGATGCCGGTTTTCTGACACAGATGCGTGACGGCCCTGGGGCAAGACCCCGGGGCCTTTACGGCGTTGGGGCCTGTCAGTTGCCGGGCACCACAGTTTTCCAGACCATAGACATCCAGACCATAGACATACGGCGCGCGGCAGCGCCGGGCGTCTGACCTGAGAGCCTCCGGAAACGGTCCGGCGACGACTCTCAGGTCAGCCGTTAGCGAAAAGCGAGGAACCACATGGCCAACACGCTCCAGGGTCGCAGGCGTATCCGCAAGTTCTTCGGCAAGATCAAGGAAGTCATCCAGATGCCGAACCTCATCGAGGTTCAGAAAGCGTCGTATGACCAGTTCCTGCTTGTCGACGAGCCCAAGGGCGGTCGTCCCGACGAAGGTCTCCAGTCTGTTTTCCGGTCGGTGTTCCCGATCTCGGATTTCTCTGGGGCATCGATGCTGGAGTTCGTGAAGTACACGTTCGAGGCGCCCAAGTACGACGTCGACGAGTGCCGCCAGCGCGGCATCACGTTTTCCGCCCCGCTCAAGGTGACCTTGCGCCTGATCGTGTTTGATATCGATCCCGATACACAGGCCAAGTCGATCAAGGACATCAAGGAGCAGGACGTCTACATGGGCGACATGCCGCTCATGACCGATAACGGCACCTTCATCGTCAACGGGACCGAGCGCGTCATCGTCTCGCAGATGCACCGTTCGCCGGGCGTGTTCTTCGATCATGACAAGGGCAAGACCCACTCGTCCGGCAAGCTGCTGTTCGCAGCACGCATCATTCCGTATCGTGGCTCGTGGCTCGACATCGAGTTCGACGCCAAGGATGTCGTGCACGCCCGCATCGACCGCAAGCGCAAGCTGCCGGTGACGTCGCTGTTCTATGCGCTGGGCATGGACGGCGAGGAAATCCTCAACCGCTTCTACGGGCGCATCATGTTCGAGCGTCACAAGGATGCCTGGCGCATCCCGTTCGAAGCCGAGCGCATGAAGGGCTACAAGGCCACTGTCGACCTGATCAACGCCGATACCGGCGAGGTCATCGTCGAGGTCGGCAAGAAGCTGGTGGCCCGTCAGGCCCGCCTGCTGGCCGAGAAGGGCCTCAAGTTCCTGCGCGCCACCGACGAGGACCTGATCAGCCAGTATGTGGCCGAGGACATGGTCAATCCGCAGACCGGCGAGATCTATGCCGAAGCCGGTGACGAAATCTCGGAAAAGCTCTTGAAGGCGCTGACCGACGCAAGCTTCGACGAAATCCCCGTGCTTGACATCGATCACATGACGATCGGGCCCTACATCCGCAACACCCTGAATGTGGACAAGAATTCCTCCCGCGAGGAAGCTCTGTTCGACATCTACCGGGTCATGCGCCCCGGCGAGCCGCCGACGCTTGAATCCGCACAGAACATGTTTCAGTCGCTGTTCTTCGACTCGGAGCGCTACGACCTGTCGGCTGTCGGCCGCGTCAAGATGAACATGCGTCTTGACCTCGATGCCGAGGACACGGTCCGTATCCTGCGCAAGGAAGACATCCTGGCCGTTGCCAAGGCGCTGGTCGATCTGCGCGACGGCAAGGGCGAGATCGACGACATCGACCATCTCGGCAACCGGCGCGTGCGTTCGGTCGGCGAATTGATGGAGAACCAGTATCGCCTGGGTCTGCTGCGCATGGAGCGCGCCATCAAGGAGCGCATGAGCTCGGTCGACATCGACACCGTGATGCCGCAGGACCTGATCAACGCGAAGCCCGCCGCCGCCGCCGTGCGCGAGTTCTTCGGCTCGTCCCAGCTGTCGCAGTTCATGGACCAGACCAACCCGCTGTCGGAGGTCACCCACAAGCGTCGACTCTCGGCGCTTGGGCCGGGCGGCCTGACGCGCGAGCGCGCGGGCTTCGAGGTGCGCGACGTGCATCCGACCCATTATGGCCGCATCTGCCCGATCGAGACGCCGGAAGGCCCGAATATCGGCCTGATCAACTCGCTCGCCACGTTCGCGCGGGTGAACAAGTATGGATTCATCGAAACCCCGTTCCGCAAGGTGCGCGACAGCCAGGTCACCAGCGAAGTCGTCTATCTGTCCGCCATGGAAGAGGCCAAGCACAACGTTGCCCAGGCCGATGCCAGTATGGACAAGGGCGGCAAGCTGACCGAAGACCTGATCGTCTGCCGCCACGCCGGCGAAGTCATCGTGGTTCCGGTCGACAAGGTCGACCTGATGGAAGTCTCGCCCAAACAGCTTGTTTCGGTGGCGGCAGCGCTCATCCCGTTCCTCGAGAACGATGATGCGAACCGTGCGCTGATGGGCTCGAACATGCAGCGTCAGGCTGTGCCGCTGGTCCGTGCCGATGCGCCCTTCGTGGGCACCGGCATGGAAAGTGTCGTGGCGCGCGATTCAGGTGCGGCGATTGCAGCGCGCCGGGCCGGCATCATCGACCAGATCGATGCCACCCGTATCGTGGTGCGTGCGACGGAGGAGACCGATCCGACCAAGCCGGGCGTCGACATCTACCGCATGATGAAGTTCCAGCGCTCGAACCAGTCTACCTGCATCAACCAGCGTCCGCTGGTGCGCGTCGGCGACATCGTGCGCAAGGGCGACATCATTGCCGATGGTCCGTCGACCGATCTGGGCGAACTCGCGCTCGGCCGCAACGTGCTCGTCGCGTTCATGCCGTGGAATGGCTACAACTTCGAAGATTCGATCCTGCTCAGCGAGAAGATCGTTTCGGAAGATGTGTTCACCTCGATCCATATCGAGGAGTTCGAGGTCATGGCCCGCGACACCAAGCTCGGCCCTGAGGAAATCACCCGCGACATTCCCAATGTGGCGGAAGAGGCTCTCAAGAACCTCGATGAAGCCGGCATCGTCTACATCGGTGCGGAAGTGGCGGCAGGCGATATCCTCGTTGGCAAGATCACGCCCAAGGGCGAAAGCCCGATGACGCCGGAAGAAAAGCTGCTGCGCGCCATCTTCGGCGAAAAGGCGTCCGATGTGCGCGACACCTCGCTGCGCGTTCCTCCGGGCGTGCAGGGTACGATCGTGGAAGTGCGCGTGTTCAACCGCCATGGCGTGGACAAGGACGAGCGCGCCCAGGCCATCGAACGTGAGGAAATCGAGCGTCTCGCCAAGGACCGCGACGACGAACAGGCCATTCTCGACCGCAACACCTATGCCCGTCTCGCCGACGTGCTGGATGGCAAGGTCGGTCTGGCCGGCCCAAAGGGCTTCAAGAAGGATACGGTCCTGACCAAGGACGCGATCGCACAGTATCCGCGCTCGCAATGGTGGATGTTTGCCGTCGGCGACGACGCGCAGATGTCCGAGATGGAAGCGATGCGCAAGCAGTACGACGAGTCCAAGAAGCGCCTTGAACAGCGCTTCCTCGACAAGGTCGAAAAGCTCCAGCGCGGCGATGAGCTGCCACCGGGCGTGATGAAGATGGTCAAGGTCTTTGTCGCCGTGAAGCGCAAGATCCAGCCTGGCGACAAGATGGCGGGCCGTCATGGCAACAAGGGCGTGGTGTCCAAGATCGTTCCGGTCGAGGACATGCCGTTCCTGGCCGATGGAACGTACGCCGACATCGTGCTCAACCCGCTGGGTGTGCCGAGCCGCATGAACGTGGGCCAGATCCTGGAAACCCACCTTGGTTGGGCTGCTGCCGGTCTTGGCAAGCAGGTCGCGGCTGCGGTCGATGCCTACATGAAGGCGGGTGAAGCTGCCGGCATGCGCAAGACCTTCGACGACATCTACGGAGACAATGCCGAGGTGAAGGCGATGTCCGACCATGAACTGGCGGAAATGGGCCATAACCTGCGTCGTGGTGTGCCGATCGCAACGCCGGTCTTCGACGGCGCCAACGAAGCCGACATCGAGCGGTTGTTGACCCAGGCCGGACTCGACGCCTCCGGCCAGGTGACGCTGTATGACGGCCGCACCGGGGACGCCTTCGACCGCAAGGTGACAGTCGGCTACATCTACATGCTCAAGCTGCACCACCTCGTCGACGACAAGATCCATGCCCGTTCGATCGGCCCCTACAGCCTGGTCACGCAGCAGCCGCTGGGTGGCAAGGCGCAGTTCGGCGGCCAGCGCTTCGGCGAAATGGAGGTCTGGGCGCTGGAAGCTTACGGCGCCGCCTACACGCTGCAGGAAATGCTGACCGTGAAATCGGACGACGTGGCAGGCCGCACCAAGGTGTATGAGTCGATCGTGCGCGGCGAAGACAACTTCGAGGCCGGCATTCCGGAGAGCTTCAACGTGCTCGTCAAGGAAATGCGTTCGCTGGGTCTCAACGTCGAGTTGCAGAACAACAAGAAGCCGCCGATGGAACTGCCGCCTTCCGAGGCTGCCGAATAAGCGTTCGCGTGGGGTGGTCCGGTTCTGGCCGGATCACCTGACGTCTTCACCGCCGGCGGCCACAGCCCTCGGCAGACGATTTCTAGGAACGGGATCGTGGTTCGCACAGGCGAGCCTCCCCAGTTCAGGAGATGACGATGAATCAAGAGGTCATGAATCTGTTCGGTCAGCCGGCTCAGCCGGTCGGCTTCGACGCGATCCGCATCTCGCTTGCGAGCCCGGAGAAGATTCTGTCCTGGTCCTTCGGCGAGATCAAGAAGCCGGAGACCATCAACTACCGCACCTTCAAGCCCGAGCGCGACGGCCTGTTCTGCGCCCGCATCTTCGGGCCCATCAAGGATTACGAGTGCCTGTGCGGCAAGTACAAGCGCATGAAGTACAAGGGCGTGATCTGCGAGAAGTGCGGCGTCGAAGTGACGCTGGCACGGGTCCGGCGCGAGCGCATGGGCCATATCGAACTGGCCGCCCCGGTCGCGCACATCTGGTTCCTCAAGTCGCTGCCCAGCCGCATCGGCCTGCTGCTCGACATGCCGCTCAAGGATCTGGAGCGCGTGCTCTATTTCGAGAGCTACATCGTGCTGGAGCCGGGCCTGACCCCGCTCAAGGATCGTCAGATCCTTTCCGAGGACGACTACCTGCGTTGCCAGGACGAGTATGGCGCCGACAGCTTCACGGCCATGATCGGGGCCGAGGCGCTGCGCGAGATGCTGCGCTCGCTCGACCTTGAAAAGGTGCAGATGGACCTGCGCCACGAGATCGCGACGACCACGTCGGAGCTCAAGCCCAAGAAGCTGATGAAGCGCCTCAAGATCATCGAGGCCTTCCAGCAGTCGGGCAACAAGCCCGAGTGGATGGTGATGACGGTGATCCCGGTGATCCCGCCGGACCTGCGCCCGCTGGTGCCGCTGGATGGCGGCCGCTTTGCCACATCCGACCTCAACGACCTCTACCGCCGCGTCATCAACCGTAACAACCGCCTGAAGCGGCTGATCGAACTGCGCGCGCCTGACATCATCATCCGCAACGAGAAGCGGATGCTGCAGGAATCGGTCGATGCCCTGTTCGACAATGGCCGTCGTGGCCGCGTCATCACCGGTGCCAACAAGCGCCCGCTGAAGTCGCTCGCCGACATGCTGAAGGGCAAGCAGGGCCGTTTCCGCCAGAACCTGCTCGGCAAGCGCGTCGATTATTCGGGCCGTTCGGTCATCGTGGTCGGTCCGGAACTGAAGCTGCACCAGTGCGGCCTGCCGAAGAAGATGGCGCTCGAGCTGTTCAAGCCGTTCATCTACGCGCGGCTGGACGCCAAGGGCTATTCGGCCACCGTCAAGCAGGCCAAGAAGCTGGTCGAGAAGGAAAAGCCGGAGGTCTGGGATATCCTCGACGAGGTCATCCGCGAACATCCCGTGCTGCTCAATCGCGCGCCGACGCTGCACCGCCTCGGCATCCAGGCTTTCGAGCCGACGCTGATCGAGGGTAAGGCCATCCAGCTGCACCCGCTGGTCTGCGCCGCCTTCAACGCCGACTTTGATGGCGACCAGATGGCTGTGCACGTTCCGCTGTCGCTGGAAGCGCAGCTGGAAGCGCGCGTGCTGATGATGTCGACCAACAACATCCTGCATCCGGCCAACGGTCACCCGATCATCGTGCCGTCGCAGGATATCGTGCTGGGGCTGTATTACCTGTCGATCATGTCGGACGGTGAGCCGGGCCAGTATGCCATGGACGCGAAGAAGGGCATCCTCAAGGGTATCTATTCGGACATGGGTGAACTGGAGCAGGCCATCGCCAACAAGACCGTGACGCTGCATTCCAAGATCAAGTATCGCTGGGAAGGCGTCGGTCCGGGTGGCAAGACCTACACCAAGACCTATGACACCACGCCGGGCCGGGTGATCCTCTCGACTGCGCTGCCGCGCAACGAGAAGGTATCCTTTGATGTCGTCAACAAGCTGATGACGAAGAAGGAAATCTCCGGAATGATCGACGCCGTCTACCGCATGTGCGGGCAGAAGGACACGGTCATCTTCTGCGACCGCGTCATGCAGCTCGGCTTCACCCACGCATTCAAGGCGGGCATCTCGTTCGGCAAGGACGATATGGTCATCCCCGAGAACAAGTGGGAGATCGTAGATGGCACGCGCGCGCTCACCAAGGACTACGAGCAGCAGTATCAGGACGGCCTGATCACGCAGGGCGAGAAGTACAACAAGGTGGTCGACGCCTGGTCCAAGTGCTCCGACAAGCTGGCGCAGGAAATGATGCTGCGCATCTCGTCGGTGAAGAAGGACGAGCATGGCCGCGACAAGCCGATCAACTCGATCTACATGATGAGCCATTCCGGGGCCCGTGGTTCGCCAACCCAGATGCGCCAGCTGGCCGCCATGCGCGGGCTGATGGCCAAGCCGTCGGGCGAGATCATCGAGTCTCCGATCATCTCGAACTTCAAGGAAGGCCTCGACGTTCTCGAATACTTCAACTCGACCCACGGGGCCCGAAAGGGTCTGGCGGACACCGCGCTGAAGACCGCGAACTCGGGCTACCTGACCCGCCGTCTGGTGGACGTCGCACAGGACTCGATCATCACCGAGGTCGACTGCGGCACCACCAAGGGCATCCGCATGCGCGCCATCGTCGATGCAGGCCAGATCGTGGCCTCGCTCGGCATGCGCATCCTTGGCCGCACCACGGCCGAGGAGATCGCAAACGGGGAGGGCGAGGTGATCGTTCCGGCCGGCATCATGCTGGAGGAAAGCCATCTCGAACTGATCACCAAGGCGGGCATCCAGGAGGTCAAGATCCGGTCGGTGCTGACCTGCGAGACCAAGAACGGCGTCTGCGGCACCTGCTATGGCCGCGATCTGGCACGCGGAACACCTGTCAACATGGGGGAGGCCGTCGGCGTCATCGCCGCCCAGTCGATCGGGGAGCCGGGCACGCAGCTCACCATGCGCACCTTCCATATCGGGGGCGCGGCGCAGATCAACGAGCAGTCGGTGATCGACTCGAACTTCGAGGGCGAGATCCGGATGCGCAACCGCAACGTGGCGCGGAACTCCGATGGTGACCTGATCACCATGGGCCGCAACATGGCCATCGTCGTGGCCGGGCCTGACGGCTCGGAGCGTGCTGTGCACCGTCTGGTCTTCGGCTCGAAGCTGAAGGTCGACGAGGGCGACAAGATCAAGCGCGGCCAGCGTATTTCCGAGTGGGACCCCTATACCCGTCCCATCATCTCGGAAGTTGACGGCATCGTGGCCTATGAAGACCTGCTCGAGGGCTCGTCCCTATCCGAACAGATCGACGAGGCCACCGGCATTGCCAAGCGCATGGTCACCGACTGGCGGTCCAATGCCCGTTCGGCGGAACTGCGTCCGGCCATCGTGGTGCAGGGCAAGGACGGCAAGATCCTCAAGGCCGCCCGCGGCTCCGAGGCTCGCTACATCCTTCCCGTCGACGGCATCCTGTCGGTCGATCCGGGCGTCACCGTGAAGGCGGGCGACATCCTGGCGCGTATCCCGACCGAGAGTGCCAAGACACGCGACATCACGGGCGGCCTGCCGCGCGTCGCTGAACTGTTCGAGGCCCGTCGTCCCAAGGATGCCGCAATCATTGCCGAGAAGTCAGGCACGATCGCTTTTGGGCGCGACTACAAGAACAAGCGCCGCATCTCGCTGAACCCGCATGACGGATCGGAGCCGATCGAGCACCTGATCCCGAAGGGCAAGCACATCCATCTGCAGGACGGCGACGTGGTCGAACTCGGGGATTACATCCTCGATGGCAACCCCGCGCCGCACGACATCCTGGCGATCAAGGGCGTGGAGGAGCTTGCTGCCTACCTCGTCAATGAAATCCAGGAGGTCTATCGGCTTCAGGGCGTGAGCATCAACGACAAGCATATTGAGGTGATTGTCCGTCAGATGCTGCAGAAGGTGGAGATCACCGACGGCGGCGACACCGAGATCATGACGGGCGACCAGGTCGACCGGCTTGAGTTCGATGAGGCCAACGACAAGGCAATTGCCGAAGGCAAGAAGCCGGCTTCGGGCGTGCCCGTGCTGCTCGGCATCACCAAGGCCAGCTTGCAGACGCGCTCTTTCATCTCGGCGGCGTCCTTCCAGGAAACCACCCGCGTCCTCACGGAAGCGGCGGTGAATGGCAAGACCGACACCCTCGAAGGGCTGAAGGAGAACGTTATCGTCGGCTCGCTGATCCCGGCAGGGACCGGGGCCCAGGTCTCCAAGATCCGGTCCGTGGCCCAGCGCCGCGACGACCTGATCGTCAACCAGAAGACCGAGATGTCGGCCGCAGCCGCAAGGGCAGCCCAGGCCACATTGCCTGCCGCCGAGTAAGGCTGGCGGGCGCGCAGAATCGACGGGCCGTCCTTCGGGGCGGCCCGTTGCCGTTTGCAAGCACCAATCGCGGTGGAACGACCTTCACCACGCCTGAAAGCCCCGCGCAAATTGCATTTCCGGGGGGCGATTAGGGGTTGACGCGATTCCGCTGCCGAGTCATAAGCGCGTCACATCGACGGAAGTCGGACACGTCTAGTCGCCCACAGGCTTTTGCCGGGCGAGGATCGCGACCGAAACGCCGCCGCTTCTAGCGACCTGAGACTGGTCTTGATGAGCATGATTGCGGTTCGCCGTGATCCTCTGCGTGGCAAAAACGCCGGAAGCTTCGAAAGAGGCTGAAGGCGTTGGTTTGTTTTGGCCTGTGTCATCGCTGGATGAACTGAACGTTTGATACGAAGCGCTCCACGAGCGAGAGGTCGTCAATGCCCACGATCAGCCAGCTGATCCGCAAGCCGCGGGAAGCACAGAAAAGCCGGAACAAGGCCCCAGCGCTGGAGTCTTGCCCGCAGAAGCGTGGTGTCTGCACCCGCGTTTACACCACGACCCCGAAGAAGCCGAACTCGGCTCTCCGCAAGGTCGCCAAGGTCCGCCTGACCAATGGCTTCGAGGTCATCGGCTACATTCCCGGCGAAGGTCACAATCTTCAGGAACACTCCGTGGTGATGATCCGCGGCGGCCGCGTCAAGGATCTTCCCGGTGTGCGCTACCACATCCTGCGCGGCGTTCTCGACACCCAGGGCGTCAAGAACCGCAAGCAGCGCCGTTCGAAGTATGGCGCCAAGCGTCCAAAGTGAGCTTCGGTCCGCTGACCAATACCTGCCGGGTCTGATCCGGGACTGAACTGAACCGGGCCTCGCGGCCCAATGTTTTCGAGAAGCGAAGGGGTGACAGCAATGTCCCGTCGTCACAGTGCCGAAAAGCGCGAAGTCATTCCGGACCCAAAGTTCGGCGACATTGTCGTGACCAAGTTCATGAATTCGATCATGTACGAGGGCAAGAAGTCCGTTGCTGAATCGATCGTCTATGGCGCATTCGATTCCATCGAGGCCCGCATGAAGTCCGGCCCACTGGAAGTGTTCAAGCAGGCGCTCGAGAACGTGGCTCCGGCCATCGAGGTTCGGTCCCGGCGCGTTGGCGGTGCGACCTACCAGGTTCCAGTGGAAGTCCGCATGGAGCGCCGCCAGGCGCTTGCGATCCGCTGGATCATCACGGCTGCCCGCGGCCGCAACGACAAGACGATGGTTGAGCGTCTTTCGGCCGAGTTGATGGACGCTGCAAACAACCGTGGAAACGCAGTGAAGAAGAGGGAAGACACCCATCGCATGGCAGAGGCGAACCGCGCCTTCTCGCACTATCGCTGGTGATCAGGCTTTCACGGATTCACGGAGTTTCATGACATGGCACGCGTCCATAAAATTGAAGATTACCGAAATTTCGGGATCATGGCGCACATCGACGCCGGCAAGACCACGACCACCGAGCGGATCCTGTATTACACGGGCAAGTCGCACAAGATCGGGGAAGTGCACGAAGGCGCTGCCACCATGGACTGGATGGAGCAGGAGCAGGAGCGTGGCATCACGATCACCTCTGCGGCCACCACCTGCTTCTGGCGCGACAAGCGCCTGAACATCATCGATACCCCCGGCCACGTCGACTTCACCATCGAGGTGGAGCGCAGCCTTCGCGTTCTCGATGGTGCCGTCTGCGTGCTCGACGGCAACCAGGGCGTCGAGCCCCAGACCGAAACCGTCTGGCGCCAGGCCGACAAGTATGACGTGCCACGCATCGTGTTCGTCAACAAGATGGACAAGACTGGCGCGGACTTCTTCCGCTGCGTGCAGGACATCATCGACCGCGTCGCCGGCAAGCCTGTCTGTCTGCAGTTGCCGATTGGTGCCGAGAGCGATTTCGCGGGCGTCGTCGATCTGATCAAGATGAAGGCCATCGTCTGGAACGGAGAGGCGCTCGGCGCGACCTTCCTTGAGACCGACATCCCGGCCAACCTCGTCGATCAGGCGAAGGAATACCGCCACAAGCTGCTCGAAGCAGCTGTGGAAATGGATGACGAGGCCATGGTGGCCTATCTTGACGGCCAGGAGCCGAGCGAAGAGACGCTCCGCATGCTGATCCGCACCGCGGTCCAGCGCCGTGCCTTCCATCCGGTCCTGTGCGGTTCTGCGTTCAAGAACAAGGGCGTGCAGCCACTTCTTGATGCCGTGGTTGATTTCCTGCCGTCGCCTGTCGGTCGTGGTGAAATCAAGGGCATCGACTTCAATACCGAAGAAGACGTGATCCGCCGTCCGCTCGACAGCGATCCGTTCTCCATGCTCGCCTTCAAGATCATGGACGACCCGTTCGTCGGGACCATCACTTTCTGCCGCGTCTATTCGGGCAAGATCGAGTCAGGCGCGAACGTCATCAACTCGACCCGCGACAAGAAAGAGCGCGTGGGCCGCATGCTGCTGATGCACGCCAACAACCGCGAGGACATCAAGGAAGCCTATGCCGGCGATATCGTCGCGCTGGCCGGCCTCAAGGATGTGCGCACCGGTGACACGCTGTGCGACCCCGGCAAGCCGGTGATCCTCGAGAAGATGGAGTTCCCCGAGCCCGTCATCGAGATCGCCATCGAGCCCAAGACCAAGGCCGACCAGGAAAAGCTGGGCATCGCGCTGGCCAAGCTGGCTGCCGAGGACCCCTCCTTCCGCGTGTCCACCGATGCCGAGTCCGGCCAGACCATTCTCAAGGGCATGGGCGAACTGCACCTCGACATCAAGGTCGACATCCTGCGCCGCACCTACAAGGTCGATGCCAACATCGGCGCTCCGCAGGTTGCCTATCGTGAGAAGGTTTCGCGCTCGGTCGAGCATGAATACACCCACAAGAAGCAGTCGGGCGGTTCGGGCCAGTTCGCCAAGATCAAGTTCAACCTGATCCCGGGCGAGCCCGGAACAGGCTTTGTGTTTGAATCCAAGATCGTGGGCGGCGCGGTGCCGAAGGAGTATATTCCAGGCGTCGAGAAGGGTCTCAACAGCGTCATCGGGTCTGGCATCCTCGCCGGCTTCCCGGTGGTTGACATCCGCGTCGAACTCACCGACGGCGGCTACCATGAGGTCGACTCGTCGGCCCTTGCCTTCGAAATCGCCTCTCGTGCCGGTCTTCGCGAAGCCCTTCAGAAGGCTGGCTGCGTTCTGCTCGAGCCAGTGATGAAGGTCGAGGTGGTGACGCCGGAAGATTATACCGGCTCGGTCATCGGCGACCTGAATTCGCGCCGCGGCCAGATCCAGGGCCAGGATATGCGCGGCAACGCGGTGGTCGTTAATGCCATGGTGCCGCTCGCCAACATGTTTGGGTATGTCAACACGCTGCGGTCCTTCTCCCAGGGCCGTGCGAACTACACGATGCAGTTCGATCACTACGAAGAGGTTCCGCGCAACGAGGCAGAGAAGGTCGTGGCGAAATACGCCTGATCTGACACGACGCGAGACTTCCACAAGCAACCCTAGACCTCAACTTCCCACTGGCGGAGACTGACCATGGCCAAGGAAAAATTCCAGCGGAACAAGCCGCACTGCAACATCGGAACCATTGGTCACGTCGACCATGGCAAGACCTCGCTGACGGCTGCGATCACCAAGATCCTGGCTGAGTCCGGCGGCGCGACCTTCACGGCCTACGACCAGATCGACAAGGCTCCTGAAGAGAAGGCCCGTGGCATCACGATCTCGACCGCTCACGTGGAATACGAGACCAAGAACCGCCACTACGCCCACGTCGACTGCCCCGGCCACGCCGACTACGTGAAAAACATGATCACCGGAGCCGCCCAGATGGATGGCGCGATCCTGGTCGTGTCGTCGGCTGACGGCCCGATGCCCCAGACCCGCGAGCACATCCTGCTGGCCCGTCAGGTCGGCGTTCCTGCCCTTGTTGTGTTCATGAACAAGGTCGATCTCGTCGATGACGCCGAGCTGATCGAACTGGTCGAGATGGAAGTGCGCGAGCTTTTGTCCAAGTACGACTTCCCCGGCGATGATATTCCGATCACCAAGGGTTCGGCCAAGGCTGCCCTCGATGATGTCACCCCGGCCATCGGCCGCGACGCCATCCTCAAGCTGATGGAAACCGTCGACGCCTACATTCCGCAGCCGGAGCGTCCGATCGACCAGCCGTTCCTGATGCCGGTCGAAGACGTGTTCTCGATTTCGGGCCGCGGCACTGTCGTGACCGGCCGTGTCGAGCGCGGCATCGTCAAGGTTGGCGAGGAAATCGAGATCGTTGGCCTCAAGGACACCGTCAAGACCACCGTGACGGGCGTTGAAATGTTCCGCAAGCTGCTCGATCAGGGGCAGGCTGGCGACAACATCGGCGCGCTGCTGCGCGGCACGAAGCGTGAAGACGTCGAGCGCGGCCAGGTGCTGTGCAAGCCAGGTTCCGTGAAGCCGCACACGAAGTTCAAGGCCGAGGCCTATATTCTCACCAAGGATGAAGGTGGTCGTCACACCCCGTTCTTCACCAACTACCGTCCGCAGTTCTACTTCCGCACCACGGACGTGACCGGTGTCGTCACCCTTCCTGAAGGTGTCGAGATGGTCATGCCGGGCGACAACATCGCCATGGAAGTGGTCCTGATCGTGCCGATCGCCATGGAAGAAAAGCTGCGTTTCGCGATCCGCGAGGGTGGCCGTACCGTCGGCGCCGGCGTCGTCGCGAGCATCATCGCCTAAGTAAATGCACAGGCGCGGTCGCCTTCGGGTGCCGCGCCTTTTGAGTCACGGAGATCAAGGGCATGGCCGGTCAGAATATCCGGATCCGCTTGAAGGCGTTTGACCATCGCATCCTCGATGCGTCGACACGGGAAATCGTGTCGACAGCAAAGCGGACCGGTGCTCAGGTGCGCGGGCCGATCCCGCTGCCGACACTGATCGAGCGCTTCACGGTCAACCGTTCGCCGCACATCGACAAGAAGTCGCGCGAGCAATTCGAGATGCGCACGCACAAGCGTGTGCTTGATATTGTCGACCCCACCCCGCAGACCGTGGACGCGCTGATGAAGCTCGACCTCGCCGCAGGTGTGGACGTCGAGATCAAGCTCTGATCGTTGACCTCCTCTGGGAAAGGATAAATCGCCATGAGGTCTGGTGTTATTGCACAGAAGGTCGGGATGACCCGCGTCTACAACGATGCTGGTGAGAACATTCCCGTCACCGTTCTGAAAGTCGACAACTGCCAGGTTGTCGCCCACCGCACGGTGGCAACCAACGGTTACGTCGCGCTGCAGGTTGGCGTCGGCAAGGCCAAGGTCAAGAACGTGTCGAAGGCCGAGCGTGCGCGCTTTGCCGTGGCGCAGGTCGAGCCGAAGAAGAAGCTCGTCGAGTTCCGGGTGGATGACAAGGGCCTGATCCCTGTCGGCGCCGAGATCACGGCTGATCATTTCGTTCCGGGGCAGTTCGTGGATGTCACGGGCACAACGACCGGCAAGGGTTTCGCTGGCGGCATGAAGCGCTGGAATTTCGGCGGTCTTCGGGCCACCCACGGCGTCTCGGTTTCGCACCGTTCGATCGGTTCGACCGGCGGACGGCAGGATCCCGGCAAGACCTTCAAGAACAAGAAGATGCCCGGTCACATGGGTGCTGAGACGGTGACGACGCAGAACCTCAAGGTTGTGTCGACCGACGCGGATCGCGGTCTCATCCTGGTCCAGGGTGCGGTTCCCGGTGTCAACGGTGGCTGGATCAGGGTGCGGGACGCTGTCAAGCGGGCCCTGCCCAAGGAAGCGCCGGTTCCCGGCAGGTTCAAGTTCAATGTTGGCGCTGCCGCGGCAGCTGAAGTGGTGGAGGGTCAGTGATGAAACTTGATGTTACGACCCTCGACGGCACGGCCGCCGGTTCGGTTGACCTGTCCGATGCGATCTTCGGCCTCGAGCCGCGCGTCGACCTGATCCACCGTGTCGTGCGCTACCAGCTCGCGAAGCGTCAAGCTGGCACGCATGCCACCTTGCTGCGCAGTGAGATCAACCGCACCAAGAAGAAACTCTACAAGCAGAAGGGCACAGGTGGCGCACGTCATGGTGCTGCTTCGGCACCGCAGTTCCGCGGTGGCGGCCGAGCCTTCGGTCCTGTGCAGCGCAGCCATGCCCACGACCTTCAGAAGCGCGTCCGCGCTCTTGGTCTGAAGCATGCGCTCTCGGCCAAGGCCAAGGATGCGTCGATCATCGTTGTTGATGATGTGAAGCTTTCCGAGCCCAAGACCAAGGCCCTGAAGGGCCAGTTTCAGAAGCTCGGCCTGGGCAGTGTCCTGATCATCGGCGGTGCCGAGATCGATCGGAACTTCGGCCTCGCTGCCCGTTCGATCCCGAATGTGGACGTGCTGCCGGTTCAGGGTATCAACGTGTATGACATCATGCGCCGCGAAAAGCTCGTCCTGACCAAGTCGGCTGTCGATGCGCTGGAGGCGCGCTTCAAATGAGCATGGACCCGCGCCACTATGACGTGATCGTCTCTCCGGTGATTACGGAAAAGGCCACCATTCTGTCCGAACAGAACAAGGTCGTCTTCAAGGTTCGCAAGGACGCAACGAAGCCGCAGATCAAGGCTGCGGTCGAGAAGCTGTTCGATGTCAAGGTGAAGGCCGTCAACACGATCCTCACCGAAGGCAAGATCAAGGTGTTCAAAGGCCGGCTCGGCCAGCGCTCCGACGTCAAGAAAGCGATCGTGACCCTCGAAGATGGTCAAAAGATCGATGTGACGACCGGGCTCTGAGGCGAGAAAGGACCCATCACATGGCACTCAAGCTTTACAAGCCAACGACACCCAGCATGCGTCAGCTGGTGCTGGTCGATCGCAGCGAGCTCTACAGGGGCAAGCCGGTCAAGGCACTGACGGAAGGCAAGTCGTCGTCTGGCGGCCGCAACAATCTGGGTCGCGTCACGGTGCGCTTCCGTGGCGGTGGCCACAAGCGCTCGCTGCGTCTGGTCGATTTCAAGCGTCGCGACCACATGGGCATGCCCGCCGTGGTCGAGCGGATCGAATATGATCCGAACCGCACGGCGTTTATCGCGCTGGTCAAGTATGAGGACGGCACGCTGTCCTACATCCTGGCTCCCCAGCGTCTCGGCGTTGGCGACACCGTCGTGGCCGCTGAGAGCGCCGACGTGAAGCCTGGCAATGCCATGCCCATTGGCAACATTCCGGTCGGCACGATCGTGCACAACGTCGAGTTGAAGATCGGGAAGGGCGGTGCCATGGCCCGTTCCGCCGGCAACTATGCGCAGATCGTCGGCCGTGACTCAGGGAACGTCATTCTGCGGCTCAACTCCGGCGAGCAGCGTCTGGTCAATGGCCAGTGCTTCGCAACGGTGGGTGCGGTGTCGAACCCGGACCACATGAACATCTCGCTCGGCAAGGCTGGCCGCAACCGCTGGCTCGGCAAGCGTCCGCACAACCGCGGTGTGGCGATGAACCCGGTCGATCACCCGCATGGCGGCGGCGAAGGCCGAACCTCCGGTGGCCGTCATCCGGTCACGCCGTGGGGCAAGCCGACCAAGGGCAAGAAGACCCGTGTCAACAAGCGCACCGATACATTCATCGTGGCTTCCCGCCACGCACGCAAGAAGAAGGGCTGAGGCTCATGGCTCGTTCTGTTTGGAAAGGTCCGTTCGTTGATGGATACCTTCTGAAGAAGGCCGAAGCTGCTCGCACTGCGAGCCGCTCGGAGGTCGTCAAGATCTGGAGCCGTCGCTCCACGATCCTGCCGCAGTTCGTCGGGCTAACGTTCGGCGTCTACAATGGCCAGAAGCACATCCCCGTGACAGTGACCGAGGAAATGGTGGGCCAGAAGTTTGGCGAGTACTCGCCGACCCGCACGTTCTACGGCCATGCCGCGGACAAAAAAGCGAAGAGGAAGTAAGCCATGAGCAAGGCTGCTACCCCCCGCGCGCTGAGCGACAAGGAAGCCCAGGCTGTAGCGCGCAACCTGCGCATCAGCCCACAGAAGCTGAACCTCGTTGCCGGCCTCATTCGCGGCAAGAAGGTCTCCACGGCGCTCGCCGATCTCGAATTTTCGCGCAAGCGGATCGCTCTTGATGTGCGCAAGTGCCTGCAGAGCGCCATTGCCAACGCCGAGAACAACCACTCGCTCGATGTGGACGATCTCGTCGTTGCCCATGCCCATGTCGGCAAGGGTCTGGTGATGAAGCGCTTCCATGCCCGCGCCCGCGGCCGTGGTGCTCGTATCCTGAAGCCGTTTGCGCACATCACGATCGTGGTGCGTGAAACGCCGGCAGCGAAGGCCTGAGGAGAAAACGATGGGTCAGAAAGTCAATCCGATCGGTCTTCGCCTCGGAATCAACCGCACATGGGACTCGCGCTGGTTTGCGCAGGGCGCCCAGTACGGTCAGCTGCTGCATGAGGATTTCGCGATCCGCGCCGAACTGATGAAGGTGCTCAAGCAGGCTGCCGTCTCGAAGATCATCATCGAGCGTCCTCACAAGAAGTGCCGCGTCACCATCCTGTCGGCCCGCCCTGGCGTGGTCATCGGCAAGAAGGGCGCTGACATCGAGAAGCTGCGCAAGGTGGTCATGAAGATGACCAATGCCGATGTCTCGATCAACATCGTCGAGGTCCGCAAGCCGGAAGTCGACTCGACGCTGGTGGCCGACTCGATCGCCCAGCAGCTAGAGCGTCGCGTGGCTTTCCGCCGTGCCATGAAACGGGCCGTGCAGTCGGCCATGCGTCTGGGCGCTGAAGGTATCCGCATCAATTGCGCCGGTCGTCTCGGCGGCGCAGAGATCGCTCGCCAGGAATGGTATCGCGAAGGCCGCGTTCCGCTGCACACCATGCGTGCGGACATCGATTACGGTGTGGCCACCGCGTTCACCACCTATGGCACGTGCGGCATCAAGGTCTGGATATTCAAGGGCGAAGTCCTTGAGCATGACCCGATGGCGCAGGACAAGCGCATGAACGAAGAGGCATCCCGTCCGTCCAGTGGTGGCGATCGCCGCCGCGAACGCGAACAAGCCTGAGGTTGATCGAGGTTCATCATGCTTCAACCCAAGAAGACCAATTTCCGCAAGCAGTTCAAGGGGCGCATCAGTGGCGTTTCGAAGGGCGGCACGGAACTCAACTTCGGCCAGTACGGCCTCAAGGCTCTCGAGCCGGAGCGTGTCACCGCGCGTCAGATCGAGGCAGCCCGCCGTGCCATCACGCGCGCCATGAAGCGCGCAGGCCGTGTCTGGATCCGCGTGTTCCCGGACGTGCCGGTTTCGAAGAAGCCGACCGAAGTCCGCATGGGCAAGGGCAAGGGCGCTCCCGAGTTCTGGGCGTGCCGTGTCAAGCCGGGCCGCATCATGTTCGAGGTTGAAGGCGTGAACGAGGAGATCGCCCGCGAGGCTTTCCGTCTCGGCGCGGCCAAGCTTCCGATCAAGACGCGCTTCATCCAGCGCATCGCAGAGTAAGGAGAGGGACGATGAAGAACACTCAGCGTCTGTCTGACCTCAAGGTGATGTCGGCTGACCAGCTGCAGGACGAACTCCTGAAGCTGAAGAAGGAGCAGTTCAACCTGCGCTTCCAGAAGGCCACCGGCCAGATGGAAAACACCTCGCGCGTTACCGAAGTCCGCAGGGACATCGCCCGCGTCAAGACGCTGTCTCGCCAGAAGTCCGGCGTGGCGAAGGCCTGAAGGAGAAGAACATGCCAAAACGCGTACTCCAGGGCGTCGTCGTCAGCGACAAGCAGGAAAAAACGCTCGTGGTGAAGGTCGAGCGCCGGTTCACTCATCCGCTTCTCAAGAAGACGGTGCGCCGGAGCAAGAATTACCACGCGCATGATGAAACCAACCGCTTCAAGGCGGGTGATCTGGTCTGGATCGAAGAATCTGCACCAATCTCCAAGTTGAAGCGTTGGGTTGTGCTGGAGAGCGCGCCGAAGGCGTGATTTCCATTCGTTTGGCTGGGGGCCTTCAGGCGCGCGGTGCATCCACGTGCCATTCCATGAAGCTCCCGACAGTCGTAGTCCGGCATTGCGTCCGGAAACCGGTCTGAACACAGAGAAAGGATCACGGCCATGATCCAGGTGCAAACCAATCTCGAGGTCGCCGACAATTCGGGTGCCCGTCGGGTTATGTGCATCAAGGTCCTCGGTGGCTCCAAGCGCCGTTATGCTGGGGTTGGCGATGTTATCGTTGTGTCCATCAAGGAAGCCATTCCGCGTGGGCGCGTGAAGAAGGGCGATGTCATGAAGGCTGTCGTTGTTCGCACCGCGAAGGACGTTCAGCGTGTGGACGGCTCCGTCATCCGCTTCGACAAGAACGCCGCCGTTCTGATCAACAATCAGAAGGAGCCGATCGGCACCCGTATCTTCGGGCCCGTTCCGCGGGAACTGCGTGGCAAGAACCATATGAAAATCATCTCGCTGGCGCCGGAGGTGCTCTGATGGCCGCGAAGATCAAGAAGGGCGACAAGGTTGTCGTCATCACGGGCCGTGACAAGGGCAAGGCCGGTGAAGTCCTGAGCGTGAGCCCGACCGAGGGGAGGGCCGTCGTGCGCGGCGTCAACCTGGTAAAGCGCCACACCAAGGCCACCATGCAGTCCGAGGGCGGCATCATCTCGAAGGAGGCGGCGATCCAGCTGAGCAACCTTCAGATCGCTGATCCTAAGGATGGCAAGCCGTCCCGCGTCGGGTTCAAGATTCTGGAAGATGGCCGCAAGGTCCGTTTTGCCAAGCGTTCGGGAGATCTGATCGATGGCTGAGGCTCAATACACTCCGCGCCTGCGCAAGCACTACGATGAGGTCGTGCGCCCGGCGATGATCGAACAGTTCGGCTACAAGAACGCGCTCGAGGTTCCGATGATCACCAAGGTGGTCCTGAACATGGGCGTGGGCGAGGGCACCGCGGACCGCAAGAAGGTCGACACGGCTGCCGCCGACCTGGCGCTGATCGCCGGCCAGAAGCCGGTCATCACCAAGGCCCGCAACGCCATTGCCGGTTTCAAGCTGCGCGAGAATCTGGCGATCGGTGCCAAGGTGACGCTGCGCAAGCAGCGCATGTACGAGTTTGTGGACCGGCTGGTCACGATCGCGCTTCCCCGCGTTCGCGACTTCCGCGGCCTCAATCCGAAGTCCTTCGATGGTGCGGGCAACTTCGCCCTCGGCATCAAGGAACATCTCGTGTTCCCCGAGATCGCCTACGACAAGGTCGATGCGGTCTGGGGCATGGATGTGATTGTCTGCACCACCGCCAAGACGGATGACGAGGCGCGTGCGCTTCTGAAGCTGTTCAACTTCCCGTTCCGGACGTGAGCTGAAGGCTCAAACGCGGCAACCAGGAGATCAAGATGGCTAAAAAGAGCTCCATCGAAAACAACAAGCGTCGTCAGAAGCTTGTGAAGAAGTTTGCCGGCAGGCGCGAGCGTTTGCTGGCCGTGGCTAATGACGAGAACAAGGCCATGGACGAGCGCTTCGAAGCTCGCCTCAAGCTGGCGGCCCTGCCGCGCAACGGTTCGAAGACACGCGTTCGCAACCGCTGCGAAGTGTCCGGCCGCCCGCGCGCCGTGTATCGCAAGCTGAAGATGAGCCGTATTGCGATGCGTGAGCTCGGCAACAAGGGTCTGGTTCCAGGCCTGGTCAAGTCGAGCTGGTGAGGAGATAAGCCATGACGATCATTGATCCGTTGGGCGATATGCTCACCCGTATCCGCAACGCCCAGATGCGCCGCAAGTCGCGCGTGTCGACCCCCGGCTCCAAGCTTCGGGCCCGCGTGCTCGACGTGCTGCAGTCGGAAGGCTACATCCGCGGCTATGCCTCGACCGAGCATGCCGATGGGCGTTCGGAATTCGACATCGAACTCAAGTACTACGAAGGTCAGCCTGTCATCCGCTCGATCGAGCGCGTGTCGAAGCCTGGCCGCCGTGTGTATGCCTCCGTAGACACGATGCCGCGCGTGGCCGATGGCCTTGGCGTGACGATCATTTCCACGCCCAGGGGCGTGATGGCGGATCACTCTGCCCGCGAGATGAACGTCGGCGGCGAAGTGCTCTGCAAGATCTTCTGACGGGAGAACGAAACCATGTCTCGCGTAGGAAAGAAGCCCGTTGCCGTGCCCGCAGGCGTGATCGCCTCGGTCACCGGCCAGCATGTGAAGGTCAAGGGTGCGAAGGGCGAGTTGTCGTTCAGCGCGCCCGACGAAGTGGTCGTCGCCATGGACAATGGCCAGATCACGGTCACGCCAAAAGGGCAGGACAAGCGCTCCCGCGCCATGTGGGGCATGTCCCGCGCACAGGTTGCCAACCTGATGGTCGGTGTGTCGAATGGCTTTGAAAAGAAGCTCGAGATCACCGGCGTCGGTTACAAGGCCGCCGTCCAGGGCAAGATCCTGAAGCTGTCGCTCGGCTACTCGCACGATATCGATTACGAGATCCCGGCCGGCATCACCATCGTGACGCCCAAGCCCACGGAAATCAACATTTCGGGCATCGACAAGCAGGTTGTCGGGCAGACTGCAGCCGAGATTCGCGACTATCGCGGCCCCGAGCCCTACAAGGGCAAGGGCGTAAGGTACGCCGGCGAATTCATCTTCCGTAAGGAAGGCAAGAAGAAGTAAGGACGCGGTCGATGACGAAGCTTTCTCTTACAGAGCGCCGCAAGGCGCGTGTCCGCAGGGCGATCCGGGCTGCCGCCAATGGCCGCCCGCGGCTGTCCGTGCACCGCACCAACAAGCAGATCTATGCCCAGATCATCGACGACGAGAAGGGCGTGACGATCGTTGCTGCCTCATCGCTCGAAGGCGATCTCAAGGGTGCGATCAAGTCCGGCGCCAATGTCGAGGCGGCTGCTGCCATCGGCAAGGCGATCGCCGAGCGCGCTGTCAAGGCAGGGGTTGTCGAGGTCGTGTTCGACCGAGGCGCCTATCTGTACCATGGCCGCGTCAAGGCCCTTGCGGAAGCGGCTCGCGAAGGCGGCCTGAGCTTCTGACCGAGAACCGCGGCTCAGCCCGCGGTCCATCCCAAGCCTTTGCCGATGCTTTCAGGTTGACACAGCCTGAAAGCATCTGCTTTTAGGGCGCTGCTCAAGCGAGCGGGCACAGATGCGTGACCCGCGCAAGTAAGAGGACATCATGGCAAGAGAACCCCGTCCGGAACGTGGCGAGAAAGTCGATAGCGAATTCGTCGATCGCCTCGTCCACATCAACCGCGTTGCCAAGACCGTGAAGGGTGGCCGCCGCATGGCGTTTGCTGCCCTCGTGGTGGTTGGCGATCAGAAGGGCCGCGTCGGCTTCGGCCACGGCAAGGCCCGCGAAGTTCCCGAAGCGATCCGCAAGGCAACCGAGTCGGCCAAGCGCTCGCTCGTGCGCGTGCCGCTCAAGGAAGGCCGCACACTGCATCACGACGTCGTTGGTCGCCACGGCGCCGGCCGCGTCGTGCTGCGTGCCGCCCCTGCCGGTACCGGCATCATCGCAGGTGGTCCGATGCGCGCTGTGTTCGAGACTGTCGGCATCCAGGATGTGGTGTCAAAGTCGCTCGGCTCGTCGAACCCCTACAACCTCGTCCGCGCCACGTTCTCGGCGCTTAGGAACGAGGACAGCCCGCGCAGTGTCGCGGCTCGTCGCAACCTCAAGGTGTCGCAGCTGCAGACACGTCGTCGGGACTCCGATGCTGCGGCTGTCGAGACCGAAGCCTGAGAGGGTTGACCGATGGCTGACAAGACCATTGTGGTCGAGCAGATTGGCTCGCCGATCCGTCGGGTGCACCAGCAGCGCGAGACGCTGGTGGGCCTTGGCCTGAACAAGATTCGTCGTCGCTCCACGCTGGAAGACACGCCCGCCATTCGCGGGATGATCGAGCGCGTGAAGCACCTCGTCCGTATCGTCGACGCGAAGTGAGGTCCGAACGATGAAACTCACAGATCTTCGTGACAATCCCGGTGCCACCAAGGAGCGCATGCGCGTTGGTCGCGGCATCGGTTCCGGCAAGGGCAAGACGGCCGGTCGCGGCGTCAAGGGCCAGAAGGCCCGCACCGGCGTTGCCGTCAAGGGCTTCGAGGGTGGCCAGATGCCGCTGCATCGCCGCCTGCCCAAGCGCGGTTTTTCGAACGTCGTGTTCGCGCGCGACCTCAACGAGGTCAACATCGGGCGCGTGCAGCAAGCTGTTGATGCGGGCAAACTCGTCGCCGGCTCGGTGGTGACGGTCGAGGCGCTGGTTGCTGCCGGAGTCTGCTCGAAGCCGCGCGACGGGGTCAAGATCCTCGGCATCGGCGAGATTTCCGCCAGGCTGAGCTTCGAGGTGACGGGCGCGTCCAAGTCGGCGGTCGAAGCCATCGAGAAGGCGGGCGGTTCCGTCAAAATTCTCGGTGCCGCTTCACAGGCTTGATCGGCGCGTCTACATGAGATGAGCGGGACGGCGGCCCGGGGTTCGGATTGACCCATCAGGCCGCCGTTTCTGCATGATCCGCCAGAGACTGCATGAATGGGTGGTGCGTCGTTCCACCGGGTGCAGGCTCTACGTCTAGATGAACGGTCACGGGACCGGCGCTCCGACGCTTGCGTCAGGTGCCGCCGTTGGCCAGTGTCGGCAGGCAGCGTATCTGCGGCCGGGCAGTTTCCTGAGGAATGCGCGATGGCATCTGCTGCAGAACAGCTCGCTTCGAGGATGAATTTCGGCGCGCTTGCCAAGGCCGACGAACTCAAGAAGCGGATCTGGTTCACGCTGGCTGCGCTGGTGGTCTACCGGCTCGGGACCTATATTCCGCTGCCCGGCATCAACCCCGACGCTGTTGCCGACCTGTTCAAGCAGGCGCAGTCGGGCATTCTGGGCCTGTTCAACATGTTCTCGGGTGGGGCCGTCGGCCGGCTCGCGATCTTTGCCCTCAATATCATGCCGTATATCTCGGCGTCGATCATCATCCAGCTTCTGACCTCGGTTGTGCCGACTCTCGAAGCCCTCAAGAAGGAGGGCGAGTCCGGGCGCAAGGTCATCAACCAGTATACACGCTACCTGACGCTGGTTCTGGCGCTGTTCCAGGCCTGGGGAATCGCTGTCGGCCTGCAGGGGTCGGGCAACCTCGTGCAGGATCCGGGGCCGTTCTTTGTGGTGTCCACGGTGATTACCCTGGTCGGCGGCACGATGTTCCTGCTGTGGATGGGTGAGCAGATCACCAGCCGCGGCATCGGCAATGGCCCTTCGATGATCATCTTCGCCGGCATCATCGCGGAGTTTCCTGGCCAGTTGATGCAGACTCTGGAGCTTGGACGTCAGGGTGCCCTGTCGACGCCGCTGCTCCTTGCGGTGCTGGTCATGGCCGTGTGTGTGATCGCGCTGTGCGTGTTCATGGAGCGGGCGCAGCGGCGCTTGCTGATCCAGTATCCGAAGCGCCAGGAAGGCAACAAGGTCTACCAGGGTCAGACCTCGTTCCTGCCACTGAAGCTGAACACCGCCGGCGTTATTCCGCCGATCTTCGCCTCGTCACTGCTGCTGCTGCCAGCCACGATCGCCAGCTTCCAGCAGGCCGCCGGAGAGACGGGCTGGCTGTCGACCATGGCCACCTATCTTGGCCACGGACGGCCCCTGTTCATGCTGCTTTACGCGGCGCTGATCATCTTCTTCTGCTTCTTCTACACCGCCATCGTGTTCAACCCGACCGAGACGGCCGACAACCTCAAGAAGCAGGGCGGGTTCATTCCGGGCATCCGCCCCGGCGAGCGCACCGCCGAGCACATCGACTACACGCTGACCCGGATCACGGTCATCGGCGCGGCTTACTTGACTATTGTTTGCTTGATCCCTGAGTTCATGATCTCGTATGCGCAGATACCGATCATTCTTCTGGGCGGCACATCGCTTCTGATCGTGGTCACGACCACGATGGACACGGTCGCCCAGGTGCACGGTCATCTGCTGGCCCATCAGTATGAAGGGCTGGTCAAGAAGGCTAAACTCAAGGGTGCGAGGCGCTAAATGAGATTGATACTGCTGGGTCCGCCGGGGGCGGGCAAGGGCACGCAGGCTGCACGTCTGGTCGACAAGTACGGCATTCCGCAGCTCTCCACGGGAGATATGCTGCGGGCTGCCGTCGCGGCCGGCACGCCGGTCGGCCAGAAGGCCAAGGCCGTGATGGACTCCGGCGGTCTGGTTTCGGACGAGATCGTCATCGGAATCATTGCCGACCGGATCAGCGAGCCTGACGCCAGCAAGGGCTTCATCCTCGATGGCTTTCCGCGCACTGTGGCTCAGGCTGTGGCGCTCGACACCATGCTGCGCGAGCGGGGCGTCAGCCTCAATGCCGTTGTCGAGTTGCGCGTCGACCAGAGCAAGCTGGTGGACCGCATCATGCGCCGCGCAGCCGATGCGAAGGCCGCAGGCCAGCCGGTGCGCAAGGATGACGATCCGGAGGTGTTCAAGACCCGGCTGGAAGCCTACAACCGCGATACCGCGGTGGTGGCTCCCTACTACGCCAAGCGTGGGCAATTGACCGTGATCGATGGCATGCAGCCGGTCGATGATGTGACAGTGGCAATGGCAAAGGCGCTGGGGTAGGACAACGCGTCACAATTACTGGTCCGTGATCGTGACGATCCTGCCATTGGCTCGCTGCAGCGACGACAGCGACACGCCAAACATCCTTCGAAAGCGTTCGCTGAAATGCGCTGAACTCGAGAAGCCAGCCGCCAGTGCCGCATTGGTCAGCGTGGCGCCTTCCTTGATGCGGTGCATGACAAAGCTCATGCGTGCCCAATTCCGGTAGGCGCGGAAACTGACACCATAGTTCTCCCGCAGCTTTCGCTGGAAATGGCTTGCGGATAGAGCGCTCAAATCCGCTGCTTGCGCGACGGTCCGCATCCGGTCTGGTTGCATGTTGAGCATGGCAATCGCCGCTGCAAACCGGGGGACTGGCGCGTGTTTGCGGTCAAGCCCAAGCGACCTCGCGCATGAGCGCACCATGGCAATGGGCGTTTCGCCGTCGGCAGCCATTCGGGTGGCCGTCCGGGCAATGGTCGTTGCCGCCACGGCGTCAACATCCGCGATCCGCCGCGTCGCGTCGACGTAGATGAACATCATCTCGCCATCTGAAACGATCCGGTGAAGTTGCCTCGGCTGGATGATCGCAAAGGGGGTGACCTGACGTGACGGTTCTGCGCTTCGGTCTGAATGCAGCTCAAGCACAAACGGCCTCTCCAGCGATATCGCAATTGTAATCACAGCCTTGCTGTGGGGCCGCAATGGCAGGCCGTGTCCGACATAGGCGGCAAGCATCTCCGCCAAGACGATCGTGGGCCCTGGTGAGTTTTCGGTGGGCAGCGTCAGGTTCCCGTGACCGCTTGAGGACGCCAAAATGAGGCAATTGCGACGATCAACAATGGGGCCAAGCCGATGGCATCTGCAATGGCAATTGTCCTGAGAGGGCCGGGAGGCCATCCGGTCAGGCAATAAAGCACAATGAAACTCAGCATGCTCACCGCGAAGACCAGCACAGCCAGCTTTCGGATATCCGGTAGGAAAGCAGCAGCCAGCCCTATGGCGCAGACAATCAGAAACAGTGCCGCGCGATGCTGAAGCATGATGGCAATGGGTCCAGGTGGAATCTCTCCGTAGAGGCGACCCATGATGTCGGGCACAAAGAGGGCAAGCGCCGGCGGCGCATGGATCAGGGCCAGTGATATCCAGCAGATTGTGACCAGACGTTCCATTGCAGACGTGTCCCATGTGATGGAAACCAGATAAACGGGCTGCGGTCTGGCTGGCTTTCAAAAACGGATCATGTTCCACGAATTTCGTGGCATGCTGACGATCCGTGCAGCGGCGTTGCGCTCGGGTTGCTTTCCGCTTGACATCATCGGCATGGGCCGTTACCGCCCATCTCAACCTCAGATCAACCGACCGGATCGCCGCTTGCGGCATCGGGCGGTTTTTGTTTTGAGAGCGTCCACAAGGGCCGGCCTCCACCGGACGTGGGCAATGTTCATCGGCGGCTTCGGCCAGCCTTACCATGGAGAGAGCAGTGGCTCGTATTGCGGGTGTCAACATCCCAACAGGCAAGCGCGTGGTGATCGCGCTTCAGTATATTCACGGCATCGGTGCGAAGTTCGCGTCCGAAATCTGCGAGAAGGTCAACATCCCGGCCGAGCGCCGCGTGAACCAGTTGTCCGACGCCGAAGTGCTTCAGATCCGCGAAACCATCGACCGCGACTATCAGGTCGAAGGCGATCTGCGCCGCGAAGTCTCGATGAACATCAAGCGCCTGATGGACCTTGGTTCCTATCGCGGCCTGCGCCACCGCAAGGGCCTGCCGGTCCGCGGCCAGCGCACTCATACAAATGCACGGACCCGCAAGGGCAAGCCAAAGGCGATCGCCGGCAAGAAGAAGTAAGGACGTCTGGCGGCCGGAGCAGCGAGGGGTGAAGCCCCTTGGCCCTGTGCCGGCTCCCATCCGCATTCAATTCAATCCCCAGCGCCTGGCATCACGGGCGCGCTCGAAGGACAGACGAAATGGCCAAGGAAGCAACACGCGTCAAACGCCGCGAACGCAAGAACATCGCCTCCGGCGTGGTGCATGTGAACGCCTCTTTCAACAACACCATGATCACCATCGCAGACGCGCAGGGCAACACGATCTCGTGGTCCTCCGCCGGCGTGATGGGCTTCAAGGGGTCGCGCAAGTCGACCCCTTATGCTGCCCAGGTGGCAGCGGAAGACGCAGCGCGCAAGGCTGCCGAACATGGCATGCGCACGGTCGAGGTTGAAGTGCTTGGCCCCGGTTCCGGTCGCGAATCTGCCCTGCGGGCTCTGCAGGCGGCGGGCTTCACCGTCACCTCGATCCGTGACGTGACGCCGATCCCGCACAATGGCTGCCGGCCGCGCAAGCGTCGCCGCGTCTGATCAACAGCTCACACCGCCGTGATGCCTGCGCGGGGCATCACGACGACATGGGCGATGGTGCGCGACCATCGCCAGTTAGACTCTATCAGGAAAGGTGCGGTCGTGATTAGCAAGAATTGGCAGGATCTGTCGAAGCCCAGCAAGCTGGAAGTGAAGCCGGGCGACGATCCAAAGCGCGTCGCCACCGTGGTGGCCCGCCCGCTGGAGCGCGGCTTCGGCCAGACGCTCGGCAACTCCCTGCGCAGGGTTCTTCTGTCCTCGCTTCAGGGCGCAGCCGTCACCGCCATCCAGATCGATGGCGTGTTGCACGAGTTCTCGTCCATCCCGGGCGTCCGCGAGGATGTGACCGACATCGTTCTGAACGTGAAGGCGATCGCGGTCCGGATGCAGGGCGAGACGGCCAAGCGTATGACGCTGCGCAAGCAGGGCCCGGGCACCGTCACCGCCGGCGACATCAACACGGTCGGCGATGTCTCGATCCTCAACCCGGATCATGTGATCTGCACTCTCGACGAGGGTGCGGAAATCCGCATGGAGTTCACGGTCGCGACCGGCAAGGGCTACGTCCCAGCCGAGCACAACCGTCCGGAAGATGCGCCGATTGGCCTGATCCCGGTCGATGCGCTGTATTCGCCGGTGCGCAAAGTGTCTTATCGCGTCGAGAACACCCGCGAGGGCCAGAATCTCGACCGCGACATGCTGACCATGACGGTGGAGACGGACGGCTCGATCTCGCCGGAAGATGCACTGGCCTATTCGGCGCGCATCCTTCAGGACCAGCTCGCCGTGTTCATCACCTTCGAGGAGCCGCGCAAGGAAGAAGTGGTGTCCAATGCACCGCAGCTTCCGTTCAACCCGGCCCTTCTCAAGAAGGTGGACGAGCTGGAACTGTCTGTCCGTTCGGCCAACTGCCTGAAGAACGACAACATCGTCTACATCGGCGACCTGATCCAGAAAACCGAAGCCGAGATGCTCCGCACCCCGAACTTCGGCCGCAAGTCGCTGAACGAGATCAAGGAAGTCCTCGCCGGCATGGGCCTGCATCTCGGCATGGAAGTGTCGGGCTGGCCGCCGGAAGATATCGAGTCGCTCGCAAAGCGCTTCGAAGAACACTACTGAGCGCGGCACATGGGGCAGGCGGGGCGGCTTTGGCCGTTCCTCCGCCCTGCCGCATAATGGACGCCCGTACCTTGGCACGGCGGGCGCATAACGAAGGAGAGCCACAATGCGTCACGGATTTCGCGGCCGTCGTTTCAACCGCACCACCGAACACCGCAAGGCCATGTTCTCGAACATGTGCAATGCCCTGATCAAGCACGAGCAGATCGTGACCACGCTGCCGAAGGCGAAGGACCTGCGTCCCGTCATCGAGAAGCTGATCACCCTCGGCAAGCGCGGCGATCTTCACGCCCGCCGCCAGCTCATCGCTCAGCTCAAGGACGCCGACATGGCGAAGAAGCTGATCGACGTGATCGGCCCTCGTTACAAGGATCGCAACGGCGGCTACACCCGCGTGCTCAAGGCCGGCTTCCGCTTCGGCGACAACGCGCCGCTGGCCGTGATCGAGATGGTGGACCGCGATGTCGAGGCGCGCGGCAAGGATTCCGGCCCGACCATGAAGACCGAAGGCGCGGAAGCCGCCTGATTTTCGCGGGCCTTTCGGCCAGCCAGACTCTGCGGTCCTGCCGCATCAACCGGATCATGGGCGGCCTTCGGGCCGCCCGTTTTTTGTTCGGCTGCGCCGTGTTCGCGATCAGGCGACCTTCATCGCGGGCCTCGTTCCAGCTTGTGCCACAATGGTGGGACATCGCTGCCGCAAGCATCGGCGAACATCTTCGAGCTGTGCCATTCAACGGTTTGCACCGGCGCGCTGGCGGGCCTATCTGAAGGATGCGAATCCGATGGATGGTCCCTGTCGCGCCAAGGAGCAGATGATGATGCGAAACCGGTCATGGATTGTGCCTGCGGCCCTTGCAGCCTTGGTTGGATCGGCGTTCACGGCGCCGGTTGCCGAGGCGCAGCTGTTCCGCGCCGCTCCGGAAAGCCGCCAGCAGATCAGCCTGTCCTTCGCGCCCGTGGTGCAGAAGACCACGCCGGCTGTCGTCAATGTCTACGGCCAGCGACAGGAGCGGCGTGGGGCCAATCCGTTCATGGATGATCCGTTCTTCCGCCGTTTCTTCGGCGATGGCGGATTCGGTGTGCCGCGCGAGCGGGCACAGCAATCACTCGGCTCCGGCGTGATTGTCGACGCCCGTGCGGGGCTCGTGGTCACCAACCACCACGTCATCGAGGGGATGACGGAAGTGAAGGTGGCGCTGTCCGACAAGCGCGAGGTGGAGGCCGAGATCGTGCTGCGTGATCCGCGCACCGATCTGGCGGTTCTCAAGCTCAAGAGCACGGCGGGCCTTTCGGCTGCTCTCGAAATCGGCAACTCCGACGATCTTCAGGTGGGTGATCTCGTGCTCGCTATCGGCAACCCGTTCGGGGTGGGCCAGACGGTGACGCAAGGCATCGTCTCGGCGCTTGCCCGCACGCAGGTCGGGATCGCGGATTTCCAGTCGTTCATCCAGACCGACGCGGCGATCAACCCGGGCAATTCGGGCGGCGCGCTGGTTGACATGCAGGGCCGGCTTATCGGCATCAACACTGCGATCTTCTCCAAGACCGGCGCGAGCCATGGCATCGGCTTTGCCATACCGGCGACCATGGTGCGCATCGTGGTCGAGTCGGCACGGGCTGGCAGCGCTTCGGTGCGGCGTCCGTGGTTCGGCGCACGCCTTCAGGGTGTCACGCCCGACATCGCCGAGGGGCTTGGCCTCGAAAGGCCGACCGGCGTGATGGTGGCGATGGTGTTCTCGGGCAGTCCCGCGGAGGCGGCCGGGCTCCGGCGCGGCGATGTCATCCTCGAGATGGATGGCCAGCCGGTCGAGGATCCGGACAGCTTCGGCTACCGCCTGGCCACGCGGCAGCTTGGGACGAACGTGCCTGTTGGCGTGATGCGGGGCCGCAACAAGCTGAGCCTGCCGGTGCGCATGAGCATCGCGCCCGAAACCAGGCCGCGCGAGCCGGTCAAGCTGACCGGGCGCGGGCCATTCAGCGGGCTGACCCTGGTCAACCTGTCGCCGGCTGTCTCGGAGGAGTTGTCGGTCGATGTGACGGCGGATGGCGTGGTTATCAGCGATGTCGATCCGGACAGCCCGGCTGCGCAGATCGGCTTTCAGAAGGGCGACATTCTCGTCTCGCTCAACCGCGAGAAGCTTGCCAGTTCGCGCGAGGCGGAGCGCCTCTTGCGCGACCGGGCGCGGGGCTGGGAGGTCACGCTTGATCGCAAGGGACGGGTGTTCACCACCTTCGTGCGGGGGTGAGCGACCTGTTTGCCGCAGCGGGCCTCGACCGTTCCGGCCCGCGCCCGCTCGCGGACCGACTGCGGCCGACGGCGCTGGCCGAAGTGGCCGGGCAGGATCATCTGGTGGGGCCTGACGGAGCGCTGACGCGCCTGCTCCAATCGGGATCGATCGGCAGCGCCATTTTCTGGGGCCCGCCGGGCACGGGCAAGACCACGGTCGCACGGTTGCTTGCGGGCGAGACCGCGCTGGTGTTCGAGCAGATCAGTGCGATCTTCTCAGGTGTCGCTGACCTCAAGAAGGTGTTCGAGGCGGCGAAGGCGCGGCGGCTTCAGGGCCTTGGCACCTTGCTGTTCGTCGACGAAATCCACCGCTTCAACAAGACCCAGCAGGATGCCTTCCTGCCGGTGATGGAAGACGGCACGATCACGCTGATCGGTGCCACGACCGAGAACCCGTCCTTTGCCCTGAATGCCGCCTTGCTGTCACGGGCGCGGGTGCTTGTGTTTCGCTCGCTCGACGAGACGGCCATAGCGGCCCTGCTGGTGCGGGCGGAGGCGCTGGAAGGCAAGCCGCTGCCGCTGGACGAGGCGGCGCGGGAAGCCTTCATCCGCTTTGCCGATGGCGACGGGCGGGCGGCCCTGACACTGGCCGAGGAGCTCTGGCGGGTGGCCATGCCCGGCGAGATCATGGACCAGGCGGCGCTGGCGGAGACCCTGCAACGGCGTGCCCCGATCTACGACAAGGCCGAGGATGGCCATTACAACCTGATTTCCGCCCTGCACAAGACCGTGCGCGGCTCCGATCCGGACGCGGCGCTCTACTACTTCGCGCGGATGCTGGATGCGGGCGAGGACCCGCGCTTTCTGGCGCGGCGGCTGGTGCGGATGGCGGTCGAGGATATCGGGCTGGCTGATCCGCAGGCGCTTGTCCATGCCCGCGCCGCGAGCGATGCCTTCGAGCAGCTTGGCTCGCCGGAGGGCGAACTGGCGCTGGCGAACTGCGTGATCTATCTGGCCAGCGCGCCCAAATCGAACGCGGCCTATATGGCCTACAAGGCTGCCGTGCGGACCGCGAAGGAAGCGGGTTCGCTGACCCCGCCCAAGGCGATCCTCAACGCGCCGACGAAGCTGATGAAGCAGGAGGGCTATGGTTCCGGCTATGCCTATGACCATGATACCCCCGATGCCTTCTCCGGACAGGATTACTGGCCGGAGAAACTGGGACGCCAGCGCTTCTACGAACCGCCGGACCGGGGCTTCGAGCGCGAGATCAGGAAGCGGCTGGACTGGTGGGAGAAGCTCCGGCGGGAGCGGGGCGGGTAGGCTTGGGGCCGCCGGGTGCTTCTTTCGTGACAGCCGGTCGCTTGCGCTCTAAAGAACGCCCATGAGAGCGCTCTCGCTTGTTTTTCTTGGTGCCGGCCTTGGTGGGGTGCTGCGCCATCTGGTCAACCTGACGGCGCTGCGCTGGTTTGGGCCATCTTTGCCGTGGGGCACGCTGGCGATCAATGTTGCGGGCTCTCTGCTGATGGGCCTTCTTGCCGGCTGGCTGGCAGAGAAGGCGGGGGCTGACTGGGCGCACGATGCGCGGCTCCTGCTGATGACCGGTCTGCTGGGCGGCTTCACGACCTTCTCGGCATTTTCGCTGGATGCCTGGCTGCTCTGGGAGCGGGGCGCAGCATTGCATGCCGGGGCCTATGTGCTGGCCTCCGTTGTTTTGTCGATTGCCGCGCTGGGTGCCGGCCTTGGTGTGGGTAGGACATTGTCGTGACACGAGGAACAAGGACGGGCGGACGCGCACCAGGCAAGGGTGGAGCCAAAGGCGGGGCTGCAGGCGGTGGCCGCGACCGGCGCGGGCGCGGTGAGGATCGCGACGCACGCAAGGAACAGGGCCGCAAGACGGCGCTGGGGCGCGCTGCCGCTGTCCGCAGCGCCAAGCCTGCCTATCGCGAGGAGCCGCGCCGGGCGGCCAAGCCGACCGGATATCGCCCGCGCGAGGACAGGCCGCAGCGCGCCGCTGAAGCCGAGCGCGAGCCGCAAGGCCACCGTCTGCCCGAAGAAGGTCCGATCCGGACCAAGCGCGAGGCCGGGGCGGAAGCGTCCGAGACGATCGCGACGGGCGTGCAGACGCTGGTCGTGACCGAGGATGAGGCAGGGATGCGGGTCGATCGCTTCCTGATCGCCCGTTTTCCGCAATTGCCGTTCAGCCACATCCAGCGCATCGCCCGCAAGGGTGAGCTGCGTGTCGACATGAAGCGCGTCGACACCAATGACCGCATCGAGGCGGGGCAGAAGGTGCGTGTGCCGCCGCTGAAGCTCTCCGCCGATGGCCAGCGGCCGCGCGGCCAGCAGTTCAAGGAGGGTGACGTGCGCGCCTTCCTCAAGTCGATCACGCTGTATGAAGACGCCGATGTGCTCGTCATCGACAAGCCTGCCGGGCTGGCCGTGCAGGGCGGTTCCGGCACCACGCGCCATGTCGATGGCATGCTGATGGCGCTGGCCGAGGACGAGACCACGCGACCGCGCCTTGTGCACCGGCTCGACAAGGACACGGCGGGCTGCCTCGTCATCGCCAAGACACGCTTCGCCGCCTCGACGCTGGCCAAGACCTTCCGTTCACGCACGGCGCGCAAGATCTACTGGGCGCTGGTCTACCTGGTGCCACGGGTCAAGCAGGGCCGGATCTCGACCTATCTGGCGCGCGAGGCGCAAGTCGATGGCGACAGCCGCATGAAGGTGGCCGCCCATGGTGACGAGGGCGCGCAACATGCCGTGACCTACTACGCCACGGTTGAAACCGCAGCGCAGAAGGTCGCATGGCTGTCGATGAAACCGGTGACGGGCCGCACCCACCAGCTCAGGGCGCATGCGGCGCATATCGGCCATCCGATCATTGGTGACCCCAAGTATTTCGACCGGCACAATGCCGAAATTCCGGGAGGCATCCAGAATCGGCTGCATCTCCTCGCCCGCCGGATCGTGCTGCCGCATCCGCGCGGGCAGGGCGTAATCGACGTGACGGCCCCGCTGCCCGACCACATGAAACAGAGCTGGAACCTGCTCGGCTTCGATGCCAGCCCGTACGATCCCATCGTCGAGGCCCCTGATGAATGAGCGCGCCGCATGAGCACTGACCTTGTCCTGTTCGACCTTGACGGCACGCTGCTGGATTCCTCGCGCATCATCATCGGCGCACAGGAGCTGACCGCCGAGGCCCATGGCCTGCCCCATCCGGGGCTCGATCGCGGCTTCGCGGTGGTCGGGCTCTCGCTGGACGTAGCGCTGGCCGAGCTGTTCGGCGATGCAGTGCCCGCTCCCGAACTCAGCGCCACCTACAAGCGCATCTTCAATGGCCTGCGCGGCACCGCGGGCTTTGAGGAGCCGCTGTTCGATGGCATCCCTGAGCTGATGACCACGCTGGCGCGCTGGCCTGACATGACGCTGGGCATCGCGACCGGCAAGACCCTGCGCGGTGTCGAATATGTGCTCGAGACCTATGGCTGGCAGACGCTGTTCGCCATGATCCAAACGGCGGACAATTCACCCTCGAAGCCGCATCCCGGCATGATCCATCAGGCGATGGAGATCGCCGGAACGGGACCCGGGCGGGCGGTGATGATCGGCGACAGCGTGCATGACATGCGCATGGCCAAGGCTGCCGGCGTCAAGGCCATCGCCGTATCCTGGGGCTTCCAGCCGGCGGCGATGCTGGTCGAGGCCGGGGCCGACCTTGTAGCCCGGGATGTGTCCGACCTCGCGCCGATGATTGCGGCCGCCCTGCGTCGTCCAGTCCCGGCGTTCGCCTGAACGGGCAGCAGCGGTGGCTCAGGCTGCGCGGAGGCTGGCGAGCCAGCCTTGCGCAGCATTGGCATCACCCGCCTCAAGCCCATGGCCAGATGCCGTGACCGCTTCGGTGACGACGGCTCCTGCCTGCTTCAGCGCCGCAACCAGCACGGCCCGGCTGGCCTCCGGAGCCAGCGGATCGTGCCGGCCGCTGAGCAGCAGCACCGGCGTGCTCGCCAGATCGAGGCCGGGCTCGGGCGACAGCCCGTTCATGGCGCGCATCAGGACGGCACCCGACAAGGTGTCCGGATGCCGCATCAGCAGGCCTGCCGCGATGTTGGCGCCATTGGAGTAGCCCACGGCGATGGGCGCGCGGCTCCAGCCGAAGTGTTGGCCCGCGCTGCTGACAAAGGCCCTCAGCTCGGTGGCACGCTCGGCCATGTCGGCCAGATCGAACAGACCCTCGCCGTGACGCCGGAACCAGCGGGTCAGGCTGCCTTCGAGCAGACGGCCGCGCACGCCCAGCAGGCTTGATCCGGGTGCGATCTGTCGCCCGAAGGCTAGCAGGTCGTGCTCGTTGCCACCCGTGCCGTGAAGCAGCAGGAGCGGTGACGCGTTACCGTCGCTGCCCGGCTGATAATGGACATGAAAGCCAGCGTGCATCTCATTCATGGCAGAGTCCTTTTTCGCGCCGCCGGCTGGCGGCGGCAGTCTCCTGTATCAGGCGGCGGCGTGGGCAGCGTCGAGGGGCGGCAAGGTGCGCTTGATGTCGGCCCGTCGTCCTTCGAGCCAGGCCGGCAGGCGCAGATCGCTGCCAAGGGTCTCGATGGTTTCGTCGGTCGCAAAACCTGGCGCATCGGTTGCGATCTCGAAGATCACGCCAGATGGCTCACGGAAGTAGACAGATCGGAAATAGCAGCGGTCCATCTGCTCCGTGGTCTGGATTCCGAGTTTGTCGGAAAGCGCCGCCGACATGGCGGCCTGTGCCTCGTCGCTTGCGGCGCGGAAGGCGACATGATGCACCGAGCCAGCGCCCATCCGGCCTGGCAGAACATCGCTGACGATCCTGAGATCGACGGCGCCGCCCATGACAGGGGCGGTGGCCTCCGTGCCGACCTGATGGCGCACGACATTGCCTTCCCGGGCAGCCTCGCGGAAGCCGAGCGCACCAGTGAGGACGGCGGCACTGCGATCGCTGCTGGCAACCCACACGGTCACACTGCGGATACCGCGGATGGCCTGTTCCGTACCGACGCCATCGCCAGTCCAGCCCGGCAGAGCGTCCGCCTCGGCCAGCGCCACCAGTGCGAGGCGGGTGCCATCGCGGTCCTGGAAGGACAGGACTGTCTCACCGAAGCGCTTTTCCGGCGGACTGAACGGCACGGACAGGGCGATAAAGCGCTCCGTCCAGGAGCCGAGACTGGCCTTCGGTACGGCGAACACCGTCTCGCCGACCTGGCCGACACCGACGCGGCCGGGCGCGGCCTGCTCATGGGGGAAGAATGTCAGGATCGAGCCGGGGCTGCCCTGATGGTCGCCGAAATACAGATGATGGGTGCCCGGGTCATCGAAGTTGACCGTCTGCTTGATCAGGCGCAACCCGAGGACATCGCGGTAGAAGGCGAGATTGCCCGCCGCGCTGCCGGCAATGGCGGTGACATGGTGAAGGCCAGACATTGGAAACTCCATTGTGAGGGTGCGGCGCAATCGCCGCTGCCGGGCCCAAGATGGTGCAATTTTGCCAAATGGAAAAGGTTAGCAAGACTTTGCTTGCGTCGGCGCAAGGTTTAATATCCGTGAATATCACAAAGACGAAACCATGTCTGATCACAAGCATTTAAGGTGAATAAAATTTCCGATATGCGGATTAACCACTTAACCACCCGGGCACGACAATGTCCGTTTCATAAACAGGAACAAGCAGCACAACAAACCGCTGCAAGGGGCCAAGCAATGATCTGCAGTGAACTTCGTGATTTCGTCGACCATGTTCTCGAACAACGCGAGATCTTTGATGCGGATGTCAACAAACTGGCGCGGGATATTCTGCCGGATGGTGCCGGCTCCCAGAATGTGATCGACGTGCTGGTGGCCCTTGACCGCGCCATGGCCACTCCGAACGCCAACTGGGCGGCGTTTCTTGTGGCCACGGTCGTCGATTTCGTGGTCTGGACCAGCCGGCCGACCGGTGTCGTCAACCGGGATCTGGCGCAATGGCTGATGGCCAGCCTGACTGTTGGCGAGGGCCCGACCAACAACGCCATGCGCATCGCTTTCGAGGTGGTGCGCGAAGCGGAGCGCTGCGATGAGGAACTGATCTCGTTCGCGATGCGCAAGGCCAGCGTTCCGGCCCGGCAAGACCTGTCACGCTGCGACAAGGCACTGCTGATCGCCTGACAAACCGACATCGGCGACCTTGTGCCGTCCGTGCAGCAATGCGCGGACGGCACTGTGCGTTCCGCGCCCTTTGGCCAAGTGGACGCCAGAGCGAACCTGTCCTAAACCGCCCTCAGAACGCACTGACGTCAACCGGGGCCAAACGCGCATGTTCTCGAAAATCCTGATCGCCAATCGCGGCGAGATCGCCTGCCGTGTCATCAAGACGGCACGGCGCATGGGGATCAAGACCGTGGCGGTCTATTCGGACGCGGACCGGGACGCGCTGCATGTCGAGATGGCCGACGAGGCCGTGTGGATCGGCCCAGCGCCAGCCGCGCAATCTTATCTGCTGATCGAGCGCATTATCGCGGCGTGCAAACAGACCGGCGCCGAGGCGGTGCATCCCGGTTATGGCTTCCTGTCAGAGCGCGAGGCCTTCGCACAGGCGCTCAAGGACAACGGCATCGTCTTCATCGGGCCGAACCCCCATGCCATTGCTGCGATGGGCGACAAGATCGAGAGCAAGAAGGCGGCTGCCGCGGCTGGCGTATCCACCGTGCCGGGCTACCTTGGCGTGATCCATGATGCCCAGCATGCCATGACGATTGCCGAGGAGATCGGCTATCCTGTGATGCTGAAGGCCAGCGCCGGCGGTGGCGGCAAGGGCATGCGCATCGCGTGGTCGGCGTCGGAGGTACAGGAAGGTTTCGACCGTTCGAAATCCGAGGCTGCGTCATCGTTCGGCGATGACCGGATGTTCGTCGAGAAGTTCATCGTCAATCCGCGCCACATCGAAATTCAGGTGCTCGGCGACAAGCACGGCAACGTTATCTATCTCGGCGAGCGCGAATGCTCGGTGCAGCGCCGCAACCAGAAAGTCATCGAGGAAGCGCCGTCGCCGCTGCTCGATGAGGCCACCCGCCGCAAGATGGGCGAGCAGGCGGTCGCGCTCGCCAGGGCCGTCAATTACGATTCCGCCGGTACGGTGGAGTTCGTGGCAGGGCAGGACCGTTCGTTCTTCTTCCTCGAAATGAACACGCGGCTCCAGGTCGAGCATCCGGTGACCGAGATGATCACGGGCGTCGATCTGGTCGAAGAGATGATCCGCGTTGCCGCTGGCGAAAAGCTGCGGCTGGCGCAAGCCGATGTCCGGCTCGATGGTTGGGCGGTGGAGAGCCGGATCTATGCCGAGGACCCGACCCGCAATTTCTTGCCATCAACGGGCCGGCTGGTCACCTACCGGCCTCCGGCGGAGGGACCTGACGGAGCCGCCATGGTGCGCAATGACACCGGCGTCTTCGAGGGCGGCGAGATCTCGATCTTCTATGATCCGATGATTGCCAAGCTGGTGACGCACGCGCCGACCCGGATCGAGGCGATCGAGGCCCAGGCGCGGGCGCTGGATGCCTTTGCCATCGAGGGCATCCGCCACAACATCCCGTTTCTGGCGACGATGATGGCGCAGGAGCGCTGGCGTTCGGCCCGGCTGTCGACCGGCTACATCACGGAGGAGTTTCCGGAAGGCTTTGCGCTAACCGCGCCGCGCGGTGCGCTGGCCCGGCGCATTGCGCTGGTGGCCTTCGCCATTGACCACATCCAGAACCTGCGCAAGCGCGCGATCTCCGACCAGATGGAGGGCTGGCGCACGGTCACCTTCGAGGCCGAGCGCGTCGTGATGCTGGGGGATGCGGTGTTCGGGGGCACCGTTTCGGGCGCGCTCAATGCTGTCAGCGTGAGCTTTGATGACGGCACCGAGGCCGAGGTCGTGTCCGATTGGCGGCCTGGCCAACCGGTCTGGCGCGGGCTGGTGGATGGCGAGCGGATCGCCGTGCAGGTCCGCCCGATCCAGAATGGCGTGACGCTGGCCCATGCCGGCACGCATGCCGCCGCGCGGGTCTACACACGCCGTGAAGCTGAACTGGCGGCGATGATGCCGGCCAAGGTCGCGGCAGACACCTCGAAAGTGCTGCTGTGCCCGATGCCGGGACTGGTCAAGGCCATTTCCGTCAGTGCAGGGCAGGAGATCAAGGCTGGCGAGCAGCTCTGCATCGTCGAGGCCATGAAGATGGAAAACGTGCTGCGCGCCGAGCGTGACGGCACGGTTGCCAAGATCAACGCCCGCGAGGGCGACAGCCTCGCGGTCGATGCGGTGATCATGGAGTTTGCCTGATGGCCATCTCGGCGGGGCTGCCCGAGGCCCTGGTGGCCGGCTACCACGCCTTCGTCGGCGGTCGCTTGCCTGAGGAGCAGCAGCGGCTGTCCGATCTGGCGCTGACAGGCCAGTCGCCGAAGATCATGCTGATTGGCTGCTGCGACAGCCGCGTGCCGCCGGAGGTGATCTTCAACGCCCGGCCGGGAGAGCTGTTCGTGGTCCGGAACGTGGCCAATCTGGTGCCGCCCTACAAGCCCGATGGCGAATTGCACGGCACCAGTGCGGCGCTCGAATACGCCGTGCAGGCGCTGAAGGTGGAGCATATCGTCGTGATGGGCCACGGCCGCTGCGGCGGGGTGCGTGCCTTTGCCGAACGGGACCGCAAGGCCCTGTCGCCGGGTGATTTCGTGGGGCGCTGGATGTCGCTGCTGGAGCCTGCTGCTGGCGCTGTTCCCGCCGCAGACCAACGCGATCCGGACCGCTTCGCGGCGCTGCTGGAGGTGGCTTCGCTGAAGCAGAGCCTTGCCAACCTGCGCACCTTCCCTTGCGTCGACATTCTCGAAAGCCGCATGCGACTGCACCTGCACGCGGCGCATTTCGATGTTCGCACCGGATCACTCGCCTGGTTGCGCGAGGATGAGGGCGCGCTGGTGCCGGTCTCGGACACCGTGCCAGCGCGTTTGCCGCTGGTCTGCGAGGGTGGCGAATGGCTGCCTGCGGAGGCCAGCCCCGCACGGCCGGCAGGCTAGGCCGATGCCTCTCTACTTCTCCTATGGGGCCAACATGGACCGGGATGCGATGGCGGTGCGCTGCCCGCTGTCGCGGCCTCTGGGCACGGCGCGACTGCCGCGGCACCGCTTCATCATTGCTCGCGATGGTTATGCCTCGGTGGTGCGCGATCCGCGCCTGACCGTGCACGGCGTGATCTGGGATCTGGCAATGAGTGAGGTGAGGGTGCTCGACAAGTTCGAGGATGTCGACCGGGGCCTCTACGCCAAGATCACGCAGGCGGTGATCACTGAGGCTGGCCCGCGCCGTGCGCTGGTCTATGTTGGCGTCAATGCCGAGCCGGGGCAGCCAAAGCCAGGATATCTCGAAGCGGTTCTGGCCAGCGCCGAAAGCTGGAATCTGCCCGTTGCTTACCGGCAGGAGATCGCGCGATACATGCGCTCCGGGGCGTCGCAAAAGCTGGCCATGCCTGCGCCTCCAGTCGCCACGTCCGATGGTGCGCGCCATGGGGCAGGGCCGGTGCCTGGTGTGCAGACGCGCGGCGAGGCGCCTGTACCGACGGTGGGGGCCGTGCGGCGCCGGCCGCCCGCATGAAAGGCCTTCAGCCCGTGACGAAGCGGGCGAGCAGGCGCACCAGAGCGGTAATCGCGAAGGCCACGATGATGAAGGACAGCACCCGGTGGCGGCTGGTCTTGTCGGGAAGATAGGGCGCAAGTTGCCGCAGGATGGCCTTGCGGAACAGCCAGAGGCCAAGCGCCGTGCCTGTCAGGAACCATGTCACGGGCTGCGTCTGTCCATCAAGCCGTCAAGCGCGGGGAGCCGCGGGATCAACCGGTGCGCCGGCAGCCTTCCATGCGCCGAAGCCGCCGGCGATATGGGCCACGGGTTTCAGGCCCATCTCCTGCGCCGTGCTGGCGGCCAGCGCCGAGCGCCATCCGCCCGCACAGAAGAACACGAAGGTCTTGTCCTGCTGGAAAACCGGCTTGGAATAGGGGCTTTCAGGGTCAATCCAGAATTCGAGCATGCCGCGTGGGCAATGGAAGGCCCCCGGCATGCAGCCTTCCCGTTCAAGCTCGCGTGGGTCACGCAAGTCGACGAACACGACATCGTCCTTGCCGAGCATGGCCGAGGCCTGGGCGACATCCAGCGTCGTGATCCGGGCTTCCGCCTCGGCCAGAAGGGCCTTGTAGCCTTTGGTGATGGTCTGGGGCATCGTCCGGTCCTCGCCTGCCGGTGGACACTGCCGCGTTGGCGTGGCCCGGTCAACGGGCCGAAGAAAGGGAGTTCCGCTATCGCCCTTCGGGCTGCATGAGGGAAGCGTTTCCGCTAGCGCCCTTCGGGCTGCTTGAGCGGGGAGGTTGCCGGGCTGCCCGTTTGCAGGCCATGCTGGCTGGCAGGAGGATGGACGGTGCACGGATTCGGTGTCTGGGATGTGGTGGCGCTGATCGGCTTCGTGGCGGCATGGCTAGGGTACCATGTGGCGGTCGAGCGGGGGCCCCATGCGGCGCGCAGCCTCAATGCCCGCATGAACGAAAGGCGTCGGCGCTGGTTCGAACAGGCCCTTGCGCGGGACAATCGCATCATCGACACCCAAGTCATGAACGGCTTGCAGAACGGCACGGCGTTCTTTGCCTCGACCTCGCTGATCGCGGTTGGCGGGGCGGTGACGCTGCTCGGCGCAACCGACCAGATCATGCAGGTTCGGTCCGACTTCCCGCTTTCGGGCATCGCCACGCGCCTGGGCTTCGAGGTCAAGGTGGTGGGCCTCGCGGTGATCTTCGCCTACGCCTTCTTCAAGTTCGCGTGGAGCTACCGGCTGTTCAACTACAGCGCCATCCTGCTCGGAGCCTTGCCGGTTGCCTCGTCGCGAGACAGCCCGGAAGCACGGCAGGCGCTGGAGGAATGCGTGGCCATGAACGTGGCGGCGGGGCGGCATTTCAACCGGGGGCAGAGGGCTTTCTTCTTCGTTCTGGCCTATCTGGGCTGGTTCATCGGGCCGCTCGCCCTGGGTGCGTTCACCATCGGGGTCATGGCTGTGATGTGGAACCGGCAGTTCGGACGCGGTGCGGACGATGCGCTCGCGGCAAGAGGCAACGCGTCATGATGGAAGCCTACGCAACCGCAGATCCTGTCGAAGAGGCGATCCTGCGTCTTGTGGAGGCGCGGGGGCATGGCAAGACGATCTGCCCGTCAGAAGCGGCGCGGGCGCTTGGCGGTCCGCATCCTGATGGCTGGGGGCCGCTGATGCAGCCCGTGCGCAAGGCAGCCGTACGGCTGGCCCATCGCGGCCAACTCGTCATCCTGCGCAAGGGCCGGTCCGTGGACCCGGACAGCTTCAAGGGTGTGTATCGGCTGGCCTTGCCGCCGGACGAGGACGCTGGACTCTCATCTGTCAGCGGAGCGGGCGACGACATCTGAAGCCCGCGCTTCAGCGGGCCCGGCGCTCCGGCAAAGTAATCAAGGCGAGGGCAGCAGCGCATCGCTGTGTCCAGCCAGCCATGAGGCCAGCAGCCCGACCCATTCCTTGGCCATCTGGTCTGTTTCCTTAAGCCCGCGTGACAGGTCACGGTTGATGCCGAAAAAATCGCGCATGGTGCCGCTGCTGGCGAAGTCGACCGGGTAGGGCACCACGGCGATTCCGGCCTTGCGGAAGATGCCGACGGAGCGGGGCATGTGCCAGGCCGAGGTGACCAGCAGCCAGCGCTCGCCCGGCTTCTGGCCCAGAAGCGGCTTGAGGAACACGGCATTCTCGACGGTGTTCCGCGACCGGTCTTCCAGAATCAGCCGCTCCGGGGCGATGCCGAGCGACAGGTAGAACGCCCGCGCCGCGTCCGCCTCGGTTGGCCCGCCGGGGCCGAGCAAGGCCGCGCTCCCACCGGTGAAGGCCAGTTTCGCCTGCGGGAGCCTGAGGGCCAGATCGGCGGAGGTGGTCATGCGGCTGGCGGCACTGTTGAAGGTGGCCTCGCCGCGGCTGAGGCCGATCGCGCCGCCCAGAACGATGATGCCGGTGACGCCATCGAGGCTGGCGGGGCGGGCAAACCTGTCTTCCAGCGGGCGCGCCAGCATCGTGCCTGCCGGGCCGAAACCGGCAAACAGCAACCCGGCCATCGCCAGCAGCGCGAGCGCGCGGCCAAACCGGACAAAGCGCGTGAAGCCGAGCATGATGCCTGCAAGCGCGAGCAGCAGCAGCAGGTTCACCGGCGCGATCAGCGGCCAGATCAGCTTGGACAGGTAGAAGAACATCGAGGTCTCCGCATCACGCCGCCTGGGCCGGGCTTGTCCATGTCACGCATAGCGCACCCGTGCCGCGCAGGCATCATCCCCCGTTCTGGCAAAGCGGATTTTGCAGTGCATGCGCCAGATGCGCAGCAGCCTGGAGCGGTTGCCCCTTTCCAGGCCACGGCGGTTGCGGTAGCGCACAGGCCATGGGCCGGGCCGGTCCGCCAGAAACCACCCTGCAAGAGGACATGGGCCATGACACGCACGATCTGGGGCCGGATGAACTCGATCAATGTCCAGAAGGTGGTCTGGGCCGCCGAGGAACTCGGGCTGAGCTACACCCGGCACGATGCCGGCATGGCCTTCGGGATCGTCAAGACACCCGACTATCTGGCCATGAATCCGAACGGCCTCGTGCCGGTGCTGGACGATGACGGCGTCGTGCTTTGGGAATCGAACGCCATCGTGCGCTACGTCGCGGCCCGCTACGGCGAGGGCGCGCTGTGGCCGCGCGATCCGGCTATGCGCGCCCGTTCCGACATCTGGATGGACTGGCAGACCACGGCCTTCTATCCGGCTTATGCCCCGGCCTTTTCCGGACTTGTGCGGACGGCACCGGACAAGCGCGACCCTGTGGCCATCGAGGCATCGCGCGCCAAGACGGAGCCGCTGCTGGCCATGCTCGACCGGCATCTCGCCACACATGACCATCTCGGCGGCGCGAGCTTCGGCATTGGCGATCTGGCGCTCGGACCGACCATCCACCGCTGGCTGAACATGCCGATCACGCGCGAGCCGAGGCCGAATGTCGAAGCCTGGCACCAGCGCATCATCGCACGGTCCAGCGCGGCCTGTTTCCGCGATCTTTCGATCACGTAAGGCCGAGACCGCCGATCAGCCACGCCCGACGAAGGGCATGGCTGTGGCCATCACGGTCATGAACAGCACATTGGCCGAGAGCGGCAGGCTGGCCATGTGCAGCACCGCATCGGCAACATGCTGCACATCCATGACCGGCTCGATCCTCACCGAGCCATCGGCCTGCGGCACGCCCTTGGTCATGGCCACCGCCATCTCGGTCAGGGCGTTGCCGATATCGATCTGCCCGCAGGCAATGTCATATTTGCGGCCATCGAGGGAGGTTGCGCGGGTCAGGCCGCTGACGGCATGCTTGGTCGCGGCATAGGGTGCCGAATTGGGGCGCGGAGCATAGGCCGAGACCGAACCATTGTTGATGATCCGTCCGCCGCGCGGCTGCTGGGCTTTCATCAGGCGGAAGGCCTCCTGCGTGCACAGGAATGGGCCGGTGAGGTTGGTGTCGACGCAGGCCTTCCATTGCGCGACGCTGATATCTTCGAGCAGGACGCCACCCGGCGAGCTGACACCGGCATTGTTGAACAGCACATCGAGCCGCCCGAAGCGGGCCTTGCAGGCCGCGAACAAGGCTGCGACGGCCGCCGCATCGGTGATGTCGCAAGGATGGGCGAGGGCCCTGTCAGGCGGCATGCCGGACAGCCGGATCGTCTCGTCGAGCGCATCGCCACGGCGCGCGGTGAGCACCACGCTGTAGCCTGCTTTCAGGAAGCTGATGGCGACGGCGCGGCCGATGCCGGCGCTGGCCCCCGTGATCAACGCCACCTTGCCTGGTGTGCCAGCAGCCTTGTTCGTGTCCATGTCCGTCTCCCGTTGATGCTGCGTCAGCAAGCCGCGCCGCAGTAGAGCAGGTCATGCCGCCATGGCAACGGACTTTTGCCCGTACCTTCCGCCCTCACATGGTCACGACCGCAAGAAATTGCCTTGTTTTTGGGCGCATTCCCGCATGATCCGCAGGGCTTCCGGGCCGTTGCCTGCAGGATGCCGAAAATCGCGGCACTGGACCGCAAAAATCCGACAATTTTTCGCGCGGCATCTTGACGAGTCCATGCCATGCGCGATTTACATGCCGCGTATAACCGCCTGTCATGGCGGCTTATCACAAAAGAGGAATCGCTCGCATGAAGCGTCGTCAATTTCTGAAGGGCGCGGCTGTTGCCGGCGCCGCTACCGCGGTGGCCATGCCGGCCATCGCCCAGTCGATGCCCACCCTCAAGTGGCGCCTGACCTCCGGCTTCCCGAAGTCGCTCGATACCATCTACGGCTCCTCGGAAACCATCGCCAAGTACGTCAAGGAAATGACAGATGGTCGTTTCGAGATCCAGCCCTTCGGCGCTGGTGAAATCGTCGGCGGTCTTCAGTCGGTTGACGCGGTCTCGGCTGGTACTGTCGAAATGGCCAACACCGCTGTCTATTACAACTGGGGCAAGGATCCTGCCTTCGGTCTCGCCACGGCTGTTCCGTTCCTCATGTCGAGGCGCGCCCAGGACGCCTGGATGATCGATGGCGGCGGCGAAAAGCTGCTCAACGACTTCCTTGGCAAGCACAACATCGTCGCCTTCGAAGGCGGCAACACCGGCACCCAGATGGGCGGCTGGTGGCGGAAGGAGATCCGCAACGTCGAGGACATGAAGGGCGTCAAGATGCGCATCGGCGGCTCGGGCGGCGCGGTCATCGCCAAGCTCGGTGTCGTGGCCCAGCAGATTGCCGGTGGCGACATCTACCCGGCTCTCGAGCGCGGCACGATCGATGCAGCCGAATGGGTCGGCGCCTACGATGACGAGAAGCTCGGCTTCAACAAGGTCGCCCGCTTCTTCTACTATCCGGGCTGGTGGGAAGGTGGCGCAGTGCTCCACACCTGCATCAACACGGCCAAGTGGAACGAATTGCCGAAGAACTACCAGGCCATCGTGCGTGCCGCTTCGGCCTTCGCGAACACCGAGATGACCGCGAAGTACGACGCCCGCAACCCGGCCGCCCTGAAGCGCCTGCTCGCAACCGGCACGCAGCTGCGCGCTTTCCCGCAGGACGTGATGGACGCCGCCTTCAAGGCGTCGCAGGAGCTGTACACTGAGATCAGCGGCCGCAACGCCGAGTTCAAGAAGATCTATGACGCAGCCGTTTCCTTCCGCAACGACTTCTACCTCTACAACCAGATCGGTGACTTCTCCTTCGACAGCTTCATGATCCGCGCGCGCAGCCGCGCCTGATCACCCGGTCATGATCTGACACGGCTGGCCGTCGCGCAGCTATCGGCGCGGCGGCCGCTTTTTCTTGTGGACAGGACGATTGTCGTAATATTCACAGGTTGCACAGGTATAATGCCAGGTGGCGAGCCGCCTCATCGGCAAAGGGCAGGTCGACCTGCCTTGCAAAGAAAAAACGAATGGTCGGAGACGTTGTTCCATGGGTGCGCTGCTTTCATTTTCGCGCGTGATCGATTTCATCAATGGCCGGCTGGGGCGTATGGTGGCGTGGCTTGTGCTCGCCGCGGTCGTCGTTTCCGCCGGCAATGCGGTCTCCCGCAAGGTGCTCAACATCGCCTCCAACGGCATGCTCGAACTGCAATGGTATCTGTTCGGCATCGTCTTCATGATCGGCGCATCCTGGACGATGAAGACCAACGAGCATGTCCGGGTCGACGTGGTCTCTTCGCGGCTGTCGAAGTACGTCCGTGACCGGATCGAGGTGTTCGGCCTGATCGTGTTCTTTTTCCCGTTTGCGCTGGTCCACCTGTATTATTCCTACCCGTTCTTCATGGAATCGTGGCGGACGCAGGAGTGGTCGACCAATTCCGGTGGCCTGATCATCTGGCCGGCCAAGGGCATGGTCCTGCTCGGCTTTTTCCTGCTGACGCTCCAGGGCGTTTCCCAGCTCATCAAGCGCATCGCCATCATTCGCGGCGACCTCGATGAGAAGGACGACATGATGCAGGACCACGTGCCGCCTCACCCGGACCTTGCAGACACCGCTGGTCCTGCCGCCAACGGCAACAAGCACTGAGCCCCGGCTCGTCATCACACCAGACCGGGGGCTTTGCGTTCCATGATTGACTTCATCATCCACTACCTTTCGCCGATCATGTTCGGCTCGCTGATCCTGTTCCTGCTGCTGGGCTATCCGGTGGCGTTCAGCTTGTCGGCGTGCGGGCTGATCTTCGGCTTCATCGGCATCGAACTGGGCCTGTTCACGCCCAACTTCCTGCAGGCCCTGCCGGAGCGCGTTTTCGGCATCATGTCGAACGAGACTCTGCTGGCCATTCCGTTCTTCACCTTCATGGGCCTCATCCTCGAGCGTTCACGCATGGCGGAAGACCTGCTCGACACGATCGGCCAGTTGTTCGGCACGGTGCGCGGCGGCCTGGCCTACGCGGTCATCTTTGTCGGTGCGCTGATGGCGGCGACCACCGGCGTGGTGGCAGCAGCCGTGATCTCGATGGGCCTGATCTCTCTGCCGATCATGTTGCGCTACGGTTATGACCGCCAGCTCGCCACCGGCGTGATCATGGCGTCCGGCACGCTGGCCCAGATCATTCCGCCATCGCTGGTGCTGATCGTCCTCGCCGACGTGCTCGGCAAGTCGGTGGGCGATTTCTATCAGGGCGCGATCATTCCTGGCCTGTTGTTGACGGCGCTGTATGCGCTTTATGTCTTCGTGCTGACCCTGATCCGCCCGAATGCAGCTCCTCCGTTGCCACCCGAGGCGCGCACGCTGGGGGCCGGCGTCACCTCGCTGTTTGTCATGATCGGCCTGTCCATTCTGGTCGGCATTGCGGCAACCTATGCCTTCAAGCCCATCGTCGAGCAGGCACCTGAGGTCTACGGCTCGTCCGTGGCCGTGGTGTTCGCCCTGCTCGTGGCCATCGCCAACAAGCGTTTCGAGTTGAAGTGGCTGTCTTATCTGGCCACGCGGGTCATCATGGTTCTGGTGCCGCCGCTGGCGCTGATCTTCCTCGTGCTCGGCACGATCTTCATCGGCCTTGCCACGCCGACCGAAGGCGGCGCGATGGGGGCCATCGGGGCGCTGGTGCTGGCGGCGATGAATGGCCGCCTGACCTTCACGCTGACCAAGCAGGCTTGCGAATCGACGCTGAAGCTCTCGGCTTTCGTGATCTTCATCCTGATCGGTGCCCGCGTGTTCGCGCTGACCTTCTATGGCATCAACGGCCATGTCTGGGTGAAGGAACTGATGCTGTCGCTGCCGGGCGGGGCTGTCGGCTTCATCGTGTTCACGAACGTCGTCGTGTTCATCCTGGGCTGCTTCATCGACTTCTTCGAGATCGCCTTCATCCTGATGCCGCTTCTGGTGGCACCGGCCACGGCGCTCGGCATCGACATCGTCTGGTTCGGCGTGCTGATGGCCATGAACATGCAGACCAGCTTCCTGACCCCGCCGTTCGGCTTCGCGCTGTTCTACTTGCGCAGCGTGGCGCCGAGGCTGGCCTATGATGACAAGATCACGGGAAAACGCATCGAAGGCGTCGAGACGACCACTCTCTACAAGGGTGTGATCCCGTTCATCCTGCTGCAGGTCTTCATGGTGTTCGTGGTCTATTTCGTCCCGGATCTGGTCACACACTACAAGGACACGCTGCCGCAGGCCGACCCGGCCGATGTTCGCCGCCAGCTTGAGAACCTTGTCATCCCCGGCCTCGGCGGCCCCGGCGACATGCCGCCGCCCCGGTTCTGATGCATCAGGTTTCAACCAACACAAAAAAGGGCGGCTCGCGAGAGCCGCCCTTTCGCGTGGTGCATTGCGCCGGTGTCAGCTTGGCAGGGCTACGTCGATGCCGCGGTAGAAATAGTTCTGCGCGCGGATCTGGTCATCGGTCAGACGCCCGCCGGCTGGCACGACTGTCGAGCCGTCGGCTCGCACGATCGGGCCATCGAACGGATGCAGGCGCCCGGTGGATATGGCATCGGCGATGCGCTGCGCCTCGGAAGCCTCTTCCGGTGTCATGTTCGTGAACGGAGCCAGCTTGAACAAGCCGGAGTTCAGGCCGCCCCAGACATCGCCTGGCGTCCAGCTTCCTGCGATCACCGCCTTGGCGCGTTCGACATAGTAGTCGCCCCAGCTGTTGACGCTCGATGTCAGGTGCGCTTTCGGCGCAAAGCGGGTCATGTCGGAGGCCTGGCCGAAACCGAACACGCCGCGCTCGTTGGCGAGTTGCAGCGGGGCAGGGCTGTCCGTGTGCTGGCAGATCACGTCGCAGCCCTGGTCAATCAGCGCGCGCGCGGCATCAGCCTCGCGGCCGGGATTGAACCAGGCATTGACCCAGATGACGCGGATCTTCATCGCCGGATCGACCGACCAGGCCCCGCGCATCACGGTGTTGATGGCGTGGATGACCTCGGGCACGGGGAAGGCTGCGATGTAGCCGATCGTCTTTGACTTCGACTTGCGGGCCGCGATCACGCCCTGCACATAGCGGCCCTCATAGAAGCGGGCGTTGTAGAGCGAGACATTGGCAGCCGTCTGCGTACCGGTCGCGCTCTCGAAGAACACGTTCGGCAAGGTCGGCGCGACGCGCATTGTCGGCTGGAAGAACGAGAAGGACGTGGTGAAGATCAGCCGGTGGCCCTGACGGCCGAGTTGGGTCGCGACTCGCTCCATGTCATTGGCCGCGACGCTTTCGACCACGGTGGTCTTGACCGCCGGCCCCATCACCTCCTCAAGGCGCTTGCGGCCAAGATCGTGCATGGTCGACCAGCCGAAATCTCCGACCGGACCAACATAGATGAAGCCGACCTGAAGGGGGTTTGACTGGGCAAACACAGGTTGGCCAAGTGTTGCGGCACCGGCCAGGGCCGTGGCGCCACCAAGAACCTGACGACGATTGATCTGCATGATTTCACTCCTGATTTATGGAAATATACGCAATAATTTAGCAAGAACTATGCCTGTCAGGCGTTACGTCAACTACCGATCAGGAACAAATGGCACGCCGAGTGAGGCGGGTGCGCTCTGCTGGCCGCCACGGCGGCTCATGATGATGACGAGCGCGATGATGGTGACCAGATAGGGCAGGGCCGCCATGGCCTGTGACGGTATCTTCACGCCGGCGCCCTGGGCATGCAGTTGCAGGATGGTGATGCCGCCAAAG
>Ga0164293_10000048_pt1 | contig 71684 bp, 109 predicted proteins | sample GEODES118metaG_FD_111487 | JGI IMG/M metagenome (GOLD analysis project Ga0164293, IMG submission 111487) | Eutrophic lake water microbial communities from Lake Mendota, Wisconsin, USA - GEODES118 metaG | ecosystem: Environmental > Aquatic > Freshwater > Lake | place: USA: Lake Mendota...
GGTTTCTTGCCGCCAATCTTTAGGATCCTCACTAGGTGGCTCACTTGAGTGATTACCTATCTGTGCAGAGATCACGTAGATACCACCCAAATCTCTAGATTTGATATTACGCACCCAGAAGCCGCCTGTAGTTCTGTCTTCAAATTCAAGCTTCATTTTGCACCTTGCTTTCATTTACAATTGAAACTTATAGCCCACAATACATCAGATCTTCGCCGTCTAAAGAACCATTTGACGGCATTCCAGCCCATTGGACTCCACCTTGCCAAGCTAGCCACAGCAGTTCAACATTGCTATCGAAGTACCTGTACTCGTTGCGAGCAAAGTAGGCTTTGTTCCAACCGTACCGCTTGCCGATATCAGCTTCGAACGCTTCCTGCATTGCATTGGCCGAACTATCTAGGATCTTTGGAGCGTTGGACTTATCTGGAGTTTTCAACTGTGCGTTTGTCAGATCAATATGTTCTAAGTTTGTTAGATCACAGTACGTCATGAACTTTCCGCAGTTGGTACGAAATTCGTACGGTCGCTTTCTCTCAGGCGAAACCGAAGCTATGTAACCTCTAACTCCGTCCCACCTATGCCCAGGTTTGATAAACCTTACTTTATCGCCGACTTGAACGGCTTCCTCGACCCAGACGCCCTGGATTTCGCTCGGGAACGCTTCGTCGCGAACAGGTTTCTGCCTTTCAGCCACACAAGGACTCCCAGTGGCACCGCTCGAACTATTCGGAATCTCCGGAGAGTTGGCGGTTTCAATCCGGCACTCTTCCCAATACCCGCTATCCTCTCCGTCGAGTATCAAAAACCTGTATTCTCCTACGGCTACCTCGCTAAGCAGCCCTGTTCTCCAGTCCGATTCTTCCGATTCCCTGTATTCGCACTCGATCGGCCCGTTACTCAAATCAGCCTGTACTGGCTCGCGATATTGCCTCGGGACTGATCCCGGCTCAGTCGTTGCGAATTCTTTAAGAAGTGGCGGCTCAACGGGTCGGCATTGCCCCCTTCCAGCCCAAAACCAGTTGTCGTTGCCGCTCGGCGTGACCTTTATCAGGCTGTCGCATGGCTCAATCACTTTGCACTTGACCCAAACGTCATCGCCTACTTCAAAATTTTGCATTGCGCTATCCTTTAACTAATAGACAAAAGACTAAAAACGTAATTAAGCGTCAGTTCAAACGCTCAAAAACATGCCACACGCCCGGATTGATAACTACTGTTCCGAGAGGACCGAGATGGAATCGAACCATCGCCCAACACTTTAGAGGGGTGCTGCTCTACCACTGAGCTATCGGTCCTTGGGCGGGCTATCTGGAGTGATCGCGAAAGCTACTCCCCATTCTTACTGGTGCTACCCCGCTGGCTCACCAGATCAGTCAGGAGCTACCTGACAACTTGCTAAAGGTTAACACCAAAACGCTCTTTGTGGTAGAGGCTACGAGCAGTTTTTGAATCTTTTCCGTAGACTTCCGCATCAAGCAAAAACGATAGGCCTGAGATCTCACCACCTGTCAACCACTCAAAGGCAACGTCACCGTTGTTTGTAATCAAAACTCTCGCCGGTGCATCGTGTTCTTGCCTCCAAGTGTCAATACGCTTTCGAACAAAATCAAGCAGCTCTTTAATTGGTGCCGGGCTACCTTCGCCATCCCAATTGTCTTCAAGGTTGTAAAACTTGAGTAGCTGCATGCAAATTGCATCCCAAGCCTGTTCGCGTTGTATTTCGTTTTCAGTTTGTTCCTGTTTGTTCATTTTGTTCTTTCATAGTTCTTATTTTATCTTTCAAGTCCTGTGCCCACCGAATGCAGGCTACTGCAATTTCACAAGCTGTGTTCAGCTTATCAACGCTTGATCCGTTTTCAATTTGACTTCGTAGCCTGGTTACATCGTCGTCTTGCCCAATCTTTCCATCGAGTGCAACGCTTACAGCATCCAGTATACGGTGATCCCAGTCAGTTGCTACCGTCATTTAGGTTTCTCTTTCTGTGTTTACCTGATCGCAGAAGTCAGCTACATACTTTTCAAGAGAGACGGTTGGCCACCAACCCAACTTAACTGTAGCCGAATGGTCGGTACAAAGTGTAGTGCGGGCCTCTCCTAACCTGGAAGAAATGTATTCGATTTTTGAACCTTCAAACATTTTAGCCAGCTCATTAATCGAGTAGTTTGTGCCTACGCCTACGTTGTAAATACAGGCACCCGGTTCTTGTACTTGAGATATCTTGTCGAGAGCCCATGCGACATCGCCCACATGAATAAAGTCTCGACGTTGCTCTCCGTCGCCCGTGATAGTCAACGGCAAATTGGCTTTGTATAGCCTTTCAAAAATACCAACAACGGTTGCGTCTGACCCGGCAGTAACATGCCCAGGCCCGTAAACGTTAAAGAAACGAGCAATGGCCGTCTGCACGCCGTGACAATGCGTATACATCTGACACATTTCTTCGCCTAAGTGTTTTGAGAATGCATACGGGTTTGCCATGGCCCCACCGTAGTAAGACGAAGACCCGGCATACACAAGCCGGTTGTTGTGGTTTTTACAGAAGATCTCGAGAACATTGGCTGTACCAGTTATGTTGTCTTTGTAGCTTTTCAAAGGGTCGTCAAAGCTAGGATTAACCCTGGATTGTGCTGCCAGATGAAAAACAATTGAGTCAGTTGGAAAATTAGCTTGGCTGGATATAGCTTTTAAATTAGCGACGTCTGAAATATCGCAGCGTGCAAATCTCAAGTTTTCCGTCACGCGGTGTTTGTACATATCTTTGTCAACGACCAGTACTTCATAACCTTCGTTGAGTAACCGCGAAGTAAGGTGCCCTCCGATAAACCCAGAACCACCAGTTACCACTACCGTCTGTTTATTACTCACTTTTAAGCTCCTTAAAAGGTTCTAAAGCCGCTTTGACATCAAGTTGGTTTACATTTAGCTTGGTTTCTAAATGTCTGTACACAGCGTACCTAAGCACAATCAACGAAGCGATAAAAACCAAAAAACGTAAACATTCTAGCAGTAGCTTACTTTTCATCGCTGAAAGCCTTTCCCTTAACGATTTCGTCGATAGCTCCCTGGATATCCAAGATAAGCCGTTTTGCTCCGGCTAGCGTAATGAAAATGTCTTCGTAGTTATCCGGATTTTCCGGATGGTCTGGATCTACAATTTCAGCTTTAGACCAACTTAAGCCGATGGCTTTGATCGTTTTTTCTTCGCCTGGTTTACGTAGCAGGCACATACCGACATTAATTCCGCCTAAAACGTCTGCCACATCAACACCTTTCGTAAAAACAAAGATTTTCCTGTTTTAGAAAACTTTTTAAATTGAGAAAACTATTAATGAAGAATCAAACCACTTCGATCTCTGGGTGGGTTTCCAAGATGATGCAAGGAACGTGAATTTCTGCGTTATTCTCGACGTCAACTGCCTTAAGGTGGTAAGTATCTTCTTGTTTTGTTCCGCCAAGATAAACACCCTCCACCGCCCAAACTCTAAACCCTCCCGCCGTCGCGTAGTGTGGCATCCGCAACACATCGCCAGTCTTAAACGATCTGTCGGGTCGCTTATACAAACCAAGGTCGCACAATAAGCCTCCGACACTAGTACACTTTCCATCTTCGAGCTCTGCCATTTTCAACAACCAATCTTTACTTGGACCATTCATCTTTTCGCCTCCAAAAATACGCCTTGCCGAAATGGCGTGGCAAAAGGACTGCGACGGAATCGAGCCGTCTTTACTCGCTGCGAGTGTCAACGCAACACACACTAGCAAGTCTTTTAGCGTCGTTGTGCTGTCACCGTTGCAACGGATCAAGCACGCTAGCCAACCTGGCTACAGTCCAAAAGATCGGGCAGGGTTTTAATTTGCTTGGCCGCAGATCACGCTCGGCCCGAAGTGGGTTGGCACTGCGTCTGCTGTTTACCGAACGTGTTCAACAGGTTCATCAGGCATTGACGGATTCCATGTCCGCTTCTTGTTCTTGACCATTTTCGCTTGTGCCGCTTCCACCAACTGCGTTGGCTTTACGCCAGCCCGTCGCGATGCGTCCAGCAACAAAAGGAAACAATCGGCCAACTCTTCACAAAGATCAGGCGTTCCGACGGCCTCCTGGCATTCGCGTGCTTCCTTCTCCAGATGCTTTAATGCACCCAAAGGACCTCGTTCTAAATCGCTACCAAATGTGTCCTGCGACCATTTGGCTTGATCTTCCACCAAGTCGCTGAACTTGTCTGCAAAATCAATCATCGAATAAAAAAAACCAGATGTTGACATACTCAACCTTTGTTACGTGTAGTACGCTCGATTACGCCTCCCCGAATTGGTTCAGCAAAAGGATCGCCACGATTCGAACGTGACTTGCTCGGTCAAGAGCCGTGCGAGTCCACCACACTGCCGATCCTAGTTCTGCCTACCCTTGCGATTCGCTTGCCTTGCGTATCACCTTGCGGGTGCTGCTCTACCATTAAGCTAACGGTCCAAAAACCACTAACGCTTACCAATCACCAATTGCAATTCAAGCTCGGCTAGGAAGCACAGGCTTCGCTCGATTTCTTTTCGCAAGTTTGGGTCCATCTTTTGAGCATCTCGACTGAACAGCAATTGCTGACGACCGACGATTTCATTCCTTACCTTTTCTAGCGACATAACAAAACCTCTAAAAAAACGCCGCCCCGAAATGGATTGGCAAAAAGAGCGGGCAGGATTGGCTACCTGCAAATACTTGACATGGGAAGCATTATGCTCCGACCACGCCGCCGCTCTTGACTGGTAAGGTGTGTCCAGCTTGCGGAATTTCACCGCAACCTCTATCCGTTTGCTTTCGCAGGCGTTTGCATCCCTAAGGGTAGGACTGGAATCGAACCAGCTTTGACCTCGCCAGTCGTTTGCGAGTTGTACTGTCACTATGACCGCTTGCGATGCCTCGCATTAAGTCGCCTCAGCTATCGGATTCGACCAAACCGACATACGCTTCAAAGGCTAAAATAGGCATGAATCCAAACATGCTTCCTACCCAAAGAGCAGGGTGTATACTGTGCCTCTCGCACTATGATGCTACCAAAGGACCGTTGCCGATCTCAACCAGCCACCCATCCCGCTTTCCGGTCTAGGCCACACTCTCCTGCTCAAAAGGATCGGGCAGGGCTTGAACCTGCATTTCGACGCACCAAAGGCGCGAGACTTACTTAGTCGACCGATCCTCGCCGTCTCTCCGGCTGTCTCGTTGTTTAGGCTTCGTGATTTTCAGTTAACTCGGAGTTCATCACCCGAGAACGATCCGTACTCCACGGCCACTCACTGGTAGTCACAACGTTTTCACCCGCTATGTAAATCAAAATGACCGTGCGGGGTTCACACCCGCTACTCAAACGTGAAAAGGGTAATACTTGGTGGTATACGGTCCTCGCAACTTAGGCAGTTGCCGCCGAAGGTTGAACAGGATTTGTACCTGCGAATCTGCGTTTGTCACGTTGTCTAATGCTAGCCTGTAGCTAGCTTCCGACTTTCAACCTTGTTTCGACTAGCGATAGATAACTGTCGCATACCAACCATTTATACCTCGAGCAACGCCGATGTCAATAGCCTGCCGCTGCCCCCAGTAGCAACACTTTGAAACAGCGTGGTTAGCTGACACGGTGGAAAAGCCGACGCCTTCGTAACTACCAGCTCCCATGCTACCACCAACATGACGGCAACGACCTTCAGAGGCCTGTCGCTGTGCCTTACGCTGCGCAATGCTTTCGGCCACCACAGTTTGTTGCCGGTGAACTGTCTCCTGTAACACAGGAACACCGTTGACCGCAACAAGCCTTTCGCCGGGAGCAAGCCTAAACTCGCTGGAAACAACCGGTCTATCCGAAGGACTGGACTGTGCAAAAGCATTCGAACAACAAACCAAAGCACAGAGCAAAAACAACTTACGCATAACTACTCCTACTCGCTATGCTTTCGTCCGTGAAAGCTATTTGAAATTGCCTAGCTACACTGCTAAGCTGCCGATCTTCCGTCACTTGACTGGAAGGCGAGTTACTTTACGCTTAGGCTTGTAGCCTGTCAACTTAGCAGCTGAAATTTTTTCAAGCGAAGTTACTTTTAGTTTGGCAATTGCCGCTTCGACTTCGTTTATTCTTTGGCGTAAATTCGAATTTTCCAACATTAACGCAGCTTCGTTAGACGTCTTTAAAACAATCTCCTTTTCACGTTCGATGCTACTCTTGTTACAATAGCTATCAGATTTTCCAAGAAAAAAACAGTGAACATCCTGTCTGTCTAAGCGAATACCTAGCGTGCACCAACGGGTAATACACGTGAAAATGTTCAAAAACTGGTCTAACTCAAGCATCATACAGCGTTCCGATTGCGAAGTCCTCGTATACGGTTGTATCTTAAACCTAACTTCATATGACTCGCCTAGAAAATTTAAATTTTGTGGTTCGCCTGTTAAATAAATGCCACTGTCGTACATTAATGAATAAACGCTTTCAAACAACGCAAAATTGCACTTTTGGTTTCTCAAAGCCAAAAGACTGCTAATGTTGGTTTTTGCACGCGACAAACCACCAAGTAGATAACCATAATTTTGCGTTTCTTTACCTGGAGAGAAAAACTTAAAAACTCCATTTCTATCATCGACAAATCCAATAACGCTTAATCCTTCCTTTATAGCTGCATACGAATCTTCGTTTCTTCTTCTGTACATGTCATCCAACACCACTTCCAACTTTACACCTTTAAACATTTTACTGAAATGCCTTTCATTGTCGAAGTCTTGGGAATATTCCGCGTTAAAACGAGTTAAACGTGTTTGATCTAAAAATAAGCCACTTGCATGCAACTTGAATTTAGATTCCTCGAAGTCTCGAATGACTTTAATAGCGTCCGCAATCGTTTTACGTTTAATGCCTCCAGCCGTAGTAGTCTGCGAAGTAGCCGCAGTCGTACATTCGCTCCAGTCTATCGTATAATTCATACTGTCTTCCGGAAAATTTGTAAGGTTGTTGCTGACGTTCTTAATTCTACCCGGTATTCTAACCGGTTTAACGGTTTTACAAGCCTCAGACACCAACTCCATGATAGAATTTGCAGCCCGAGCCACGGGAGACCCTTGAGAACCCTGGTCAGAAATCAGCTCAGGCACATCTATCGGCCATAAAACATGACGTTCAATTTCGTGAAACGTCAAATAAGATGCAATCTTTTTAAGCATAGCTTTCCTTTCTAAAACGACAAACAAGCCAGCTGGAAAGATAACGAAAAACTGGCAAGTGTCAAGTAAAAAAATACCCGGCACGCGCCGGGTATTAAGTAAGCTAAAAGCGTAATTAGCTACAGCTGAAAATCGTCAGGTTGTTGAGAAAACAAACCTGCAAGATTTTGTATTCCACCACCTAATCCGCCTCGCATTTTTGCAAACAAATCGTACAAATTGCTAGGTTTAGCCGTTTGTTGCCCTGCTTGACGACCTAACAAACCAAACAAAGCTCTAGGATCAAGCCCAGATAGATTTGGTGGAATCATATTTGAAACGGATTTAGGTGCAACGCTTTGACTTTGATCAAGCATTTGGCTGTACGGTGACTGCATTGCAGTCGAAACATCTGGGACGGTTTGAGAATCCATTAACTGTGCAGGTCGCTGCGGCACAGCGGACGGCATTAGCAGGCTTTCTGGAGCTTGTGCTTCAGGTAAAGGCGTAGAAACAGGAGGGGTTTGTGCAGGCTCTGGAATAGGCACAGGAGCTAACTCAGTCGCTACGGCAGGTGTGGGCGACTTATTCATTGCGGCTTGTCGTTGTTTAAGTGTTCTAGGCCCTAAACTAACAGTAGGATTACCTCGGTCTCTAAACGCTTGAAATTTAGCTTTAGCTGCTGCGTCATACTCTCGTTCAGCGGCTGTCGGCCCTACAGGTCTACCTACTGGCATAGTACCACCAGGAACAATATCCGCTATCACAGGATTACCGCTAGGTCCCGTACCGTAGTTTATTTGATTAGACATACCAGGTCGCATCTGCGGCTTAGGGGCAAGCCTCGCAGGATCCGGTGATCGCATCGCGGCGTAATTCGGATTTTGTGTATTAAATAAATTGGTTCCTGGGCTTTTAGCTACGTTTTTTAAGTCATAAGCTGTATCACTAACAGAACTAGGTGCTTTTAAAGCAGCAGGAGCTTTCGGAGCGGCAGGAGCTCCAGGTAGTTTAGGTGACGAAGCAGCACTAAACGAAACTTTGGTCATAGAAGGTCGCAGAAGTTGTTCACGGCCTTTTGCACCTGGAACTGGCGACATATGCTGTGTCGTGCTACCTCTAGGTGCAAACTTGTATGCGTTTTGCAACTTATCTGCTGCTAGTTTGACAAGAAAAGCTCGTATTTGCTTTCGGCTGTTTGCCTTCTTACAAAGAGCTTTTACAACGCAGGAACTAACAGCAGATTTGATTATTTGAGGTAGCATTTCAATCTCCACTAACTGGCAGATTCTTCGGTTCCAAAGTCTTCGGCAGTAACCTCTAAACCAAGCATTCCTGGTTTAGGCGGAGCAATCGTATCTTTAAGTTCTGTGCTAAAGACACTAGCTTCCGACCGGTTGTCAGCATTATCAATGTCTACAAGCGACAAAGTAACGCTAGCTCCGTCCGGTCCGCTGAGTGCTGGAACCTCAGACGAGTCGGCGTCAAGCTCGAGCACTTGAATACTACCGTTGATCTCGACAGTCAGTTCTCTGGCTACAACGTCAGGAGCAGATTTTGGTGGAAGATAGACGACGAACAAAAGCGAATCAGACATACGGTTTTCTCCTATGATTTGAACCGTTATTTTACCTGGACCAAGCCTAAACAACAATTTCTTTTGGGTCGCTTCAATCTCATTCAAACGCTTGATTAGATTTCGGTAAAGCAAAAAACGAGTGTCAGCGGCGACCGTTTGGCTTGAATTAATCAGAAAACAAAATTGCCTGATTTTTTCAAGTTGTTTTCGATTGTAATCAAAAGGCCACATAATAAAGCCTATACGAAACAATCCCGTCTAAGCACAAGACCTAGACGGGATTGTCCGAGATACGGATCACCCCCTTAAAGGTAAATGTACATAGACTGTTTCTACTCCTAGAAAAGTCAAACGTGCAACAAAAGCAACGCTTCGGCTAATTATAGCTCCGGAAGCGTTGGACTCGATAGATTAAAAGTGAGCTGGTTAGTTACGCCTGGGCTAAACCCTCGATCGAAACTTGTTGACCACATCAACAGAGGTTTCAGGCTCACCGGGAAGGATGCTGACGCAGACAGTTTAACCCGGAGCAGAACACACTGCTAATAACTAACCGAAGCACGCATGCGAAGGATTTTACTGCGTCGTGCTTACGTCTCCGTTAGAAGACGCAAGATTGCAAGGCAAAATTGATTAACCTTCGACCTTGCAACCACACTCTCACTGTGGCTTATACTCCTTGTGCTGGCGGAGGCATCATAGGTGGATGCCAATTTTTAGGTGGCTGTGTCGGAGCAACGGGCGGTTTTGCAGCCGTAGGTGCTCTACCGGTAAACTGACTCAATGCATCCGGGTTCTGCATTAGGTAGTAAATAAGCGGCAAACCGATTGCACCGCCAAATGCACCGCCGCCACCGCCTAGCATACCCCCACCAGCCGCACCTAACCCCATAGAAGCTATAAGCGGTATCAACCAACTTTTGTTCTGCTCAAACATTCCTGGCAGGTCGAAACCACCGCCACCACTGTTCATCTTTTCACCTAGCTGCAATAATGGAGCTAGTTTAGGATGCTCAACCATTTTGTTAATCATGTCATCAGTAGTCGGCATTCCGGCTCGCATAAGTTGACCACCTAAGCCCATACCGACAGCTGTTGAACCTATTGTGTTTGCCGCTCCGCCTACCCAGCTAGGAAGCCACTTCTTGGCTGCGGCTGGGTCTAAACTCGGTGCAGCTTTAGGTGCTGCGTTTTGAATACCGGTGGAAACAGACTTAACCGCAGGTGCTGCTTTTTGCGATGCTCCAAATAAGCCAGGTGCATACTTCTGACCTAAATTCTTACCTGCGTTTAGTAAATTTGGAGCGGCTGACCTACCTGCCGATATCATACCTCCCAACGGCGGATAACCTGAACATAGGCTTATTCGAGGGCTGGTAATCGGGTTTAATCGGTGCAAGATCGTTCGCCTTGTCTAACGCAGCAGGCGAACTAAGCGAAGGAGTACCGAAACCACTTAACTTATCGAACCCAACCTTTAGCTCACTTGCAATCTTCTTACCAAACTTACGCTCTGCCAAATCAATTGCTTGCTTGATTTGTGTTGCGCTTTGACCTGCTGCAACCATACGACCAAAGAAGCTAGCTTGAAAGTTGTTAAGCCCAGCTCGCTTAAAGCGATCTAGGCTTTCAAACGCTTTTTCACCGTTAGCTGTATCTTCAGGATTTATCTTGTACTTGTGTTTACCTTCACCCGTTGCAGACAGGCACATCGACCCGACTTTAGCTAAAGTTTCTTGAATTCCAGACGTGTCAGCTTTCGTAACGGCGGGAGCTTTCACGCTGGCAAGTGGATTTGGTTTACCGGCTAGTCTAGGTTGGTATGAGCCTGAAAAACGTGGTGCTAGCGGTAGACCCATTCCAGGTTGCATTGCAGGTAGCATGTTTGCCTCTTTTGTTTGTTTGTTAGCTTTGAGTAACTCTGAAATGTCTGCTTTCAAGGTATCGTGACAATCTTCCAACGCATTCATTTGAGCTAGCGTTAACCATTTGTGTTCGTCGTGCTCACTTGGTTCTGTTTTAACATCTGGCTTTGTGCCGCTAGCCCTAGCCAGAAACAACCGAATACGTTTTCCGTCGCCTGAGCGTTTATTTGTCGTGCCGCCTAGTAATTGTACTGAAAGACCTGTCTCTTCCGCTACCTCACGCAAGGCTGCGGCACTAGGACTTTCGCCGGAATCACGATGACCTAGCGGCGGTTCCCATTGACCAGCCCTTGTGTTACGCTTGCTTCGACGGATGACAAGAAAATTATCAGCTTCGTCAAGCACTACGGTTAGGCAAACATCAGGCTGCATTTTGCTAAATCTGCTTTTAGGGATTAAAGGCCTCGACAGGTTTCGAACCTGCAACCTGCTGATTACAAATCAGCTGCTCTACCAGTTGAGCTACAAGGCCTTGCAACTACTCGTTCCAAAGGCTATCTGAAATGCTCTGCAACTTTCTAGCAAAAAAGTAGTAAACGGCTTCAAAAAATTCTCGCATGAAGTCGTTCAAAAGAAAAACGATTATCGAAAACGGCCAAAACAAAAACCAGCCTATAAAGCGGTCTTTGTAATTAGCGATACTTGGCTGCGTGACTACCGAAAACTGCTTAATGAAAGCTTCAGCTATTTTCTTAATTTCTAAATCTTGACTTTTTGAAGCCGTTACAGGATCTCTAAGAACAGAGTTCCTAACATAAGTTTTCCAATCGGCAACCTTTAGTAGCTCAACGTCGCGTAAACCTGGCAGTTTGTTTTCCGCAATCGCCTGAATAAAACTATCGAAGTTAGCGTTACGTTCCTTGACTTTTGCCTTAACAAGCTTTCGCCACTTAAAAAAAGCCCATACGATGCCAAGAAGCAAGTAGACGCCTGCGGTCAGCCCTATCAGCCCGATGTTGTCTCTAGCGTAGGAAAATACATCGTACTTGAACCCAAACTGCGTTACACCGAAAAACAGTGCAAAGCAAATAAGCAACCAGAGCAGGTTGTCATATGCGGCATTAAACAAAAGCAATCCGAAACAAAGACCGCAAAAAATCAAAAACAAAAAATTAAAACCATCCATCAGCCTAAACCCTTATAAAAGAGGCTAACACTCGTGCGGCAGCTTCTTTTGAAGCTGTTTCCCGCTTTTCCGTTTGACGCCGAAGCATCCAGTGATACTTCTCAAGTTTTTGCGTCATGTCCTGTAACATGTTACTGGTTACAGGGTCATCGTCTGTATCAGAGATAGCTTCTTTAAATTTGTCAACAAGCGTAGAAAGCCTAATGGTCATTTCTTCCAAAATACTATCAGCTTGCATGAATTTTGTAGGCAACGCCGTTAAAGCGGATCTTGCGGCTACTTCAGCCGGGGAGCTATCTGCCGGGCTATCAAGTGTAGCCATGCGTTCGGCGATATCGTCAGTAAGTTTGTCTAAGAGCTCGTAACCATCGCCAAGAAAATCATGCAGAAGCTTAAACATTGTGCCTTGAGCATTCCAGTGACACTTTTTAAGCATTGAAGAGGCATCAATGCAATTGTAAAGCAGATCCTGGAGAACTTCTGTACACGACATTTTTTCGTCTCTTTTGGGTTGGTTACTTGAAAAACCGATACGGATAGTCATTTTCCGCAGGATTATTGTAGCAGCCTGTTTAGCCAAAGTCGCCATCGAATTTACTCTTGAGTCGATGACAGACGGGTCGATGTGCAGACGAAAGTTTGTAGGTTGGTGTGTGACGCCCTTATATCGACCCTTCTGATCGTCAACAATCCAGTCCTGAGGAGCTTGTTGCATCAGATTGCGTACGATTCGCCTCTACCTTCGGATCGAGTCCAAGCTCCTTCGGCCTGCTTCAAACGGCCAACAGCAAGTAGCGATACAAGTTTATCCACTGCACCGGCTTTAACTGTAGCATTCCAAGCCTTGCTGTCTGGATAGTCTTTTTCACCCGGTTTGGCTGGCTTTTCACCTCTTTGCCTTTTGGCGTGGACATTATCCCAAAGGCCCCGTTTACCTGCCGCTTTGATAATAAGCTTGGCGGCGGCAATTTTTATAGCTAGCGGCGGGTTTGAATCAGAGTTACATTCACAAGGATCTGCACCGCGGTTGTCGCACTCTTGGGAGCTGCAGTTGTAATCTGCGGCTTTCTTTTCTTTTTTCTTAGCCTTAGAACCTGTCGGCCTGCAGCTGTCTTCACTGTAAGGTGTTTTTCCCGGCACAGGTTCATAACCTTTCCAACAGCGAGATGCTGCGACCTTGTCTAAATGCCGATTAAGTACTCTAGATAGAAGTACGCCTAAACCGGCACCTGCGCCGCCGATAGAACCACTTACTAGGTTTTGTTTTAGTCGCTGAAGCTTGCTCTCGGGGGATTTATCCGTTTCAAATGCTTCGGAAATTGGATGGTGTGCTGCCCCTAATCCTGCTCCAAGTAAGGCACCGCCTCCAGCCATAGCCAAAGGTAGCCCGACATAGTTAAAAAGAGCATTGCTGTCAGATGCGGCTTGTTTAGCCAAGGTCCTTATGTCAAGCATAGTTAATTCCACAATTAGGTATTTCTAGAAAGCTTATCAATAAGAGTTTTTAGCCAAGCACCTGAAATAGCTCGACCAGGTTCAGTTCCAACAAGATAAGAACCATCGCCGCCTAAACCAGCCCCGCTCAAACCACCAGCCAAAGTGGTAGTTAGCTGCGTAGGACGGCCATTTTGAAAGAAATTATCTTTCAAATTAGCTTTTTTTACAGCCAGCTCAGCTAACGCAGCTACAGCAAGTTCACACATCTTGTGCGTTGAACCCTGTTAATATTGTTGCACCGGAGAACTTAAGTGCCGCAGAGTTTGTGCAATACCTACACCGGTACCCACGCCAGCCCCTGTCAAAAGGCGTTCTCGCCATCGTCGCTTGCGAGCTTCTGGGTCGTTGTCACCTGAAAACAATTCCTGGATTGGGTGGGCTAAGGCCCCTACTCCGGTTCCCGTTAAAGCACCAGCACCCAGCAACGCAGCTGGAATACCGGCGTAATGCGTCAACTTATCGGACAAGGTAGGATCGGCTGCTTGTTTAATTCTGCTTTTAGCCGCAGCCGTAGCAAACGCTTTTATACTAGCCTCTTTCTCGTCTTCATCTTTGCGTCGGCGGCTGCCCAAATAAGCACCAACAGCTCCGCTTGTTAAACCAAGGCCAGCACCTAGCCCCATTGGACTGGTTGCAAACTGCCCTAGCTGCGATAGTAAACTTGGTTTAGCAGGCGGAAAACGGCCTAAACCGTCTAAACCCGGTCCGCCCTTAAATGGTTGGGTTTGCTGTGGTTCAGATTTCGCTGTGTCGACTGCTGCAGGCGTTGTTTTTTCTACGCTTGGTTTAGCTGCCGAAGGTAACTCGGCTAGTCTAGCCGTCTTTACTCTGGCCGCAGCTTTGGCCAAATCTCCCAATAGATAAAAAAAAGGCGTATCGACTTTTTGAGTCGACATCGCCTGTTTGCCCCGCATGTCAGCCAGAGTAGTCTGGCGACGTGCAGGGCGTGGAATGTTAGCCGACGGAGCAGCTTCTGGTCTCACTGAAGTTGGCGGAGTAACTGGGATGTTTCCAGTCTGACCAGGCGTATTTGCCTTCTTTTCGGGTAGTTTCTTACCTTTTGAGGTTTGATTCCACTCGTTGACATCTACCCCTTTAGATTCTAGCTTTTTGTGATTTACGTTGAAAAATTTACGCTGTGCTTCCGACTTGTATGGCATAATAAGAGCCCTCCATGCCTCATATTATGCTAAATTAGCTTAGATAACACAACGAGAGAAAGTCGAGCTAGCTTTTAGATACTGCTATGCGGCAATATCGCCAGCCGAAAAACTGAGCCGTCGAGGTTGGTCTTTGTTCAACGAACCGGTAATCGTTACCTTTATCTAGAATAGTAATCAATCTGGACCCGCTTCCTGACCAGGGTTCAACATTGTGGTCGCTAAACTCAGCTTCAATTGGGCCGTTCAAAAGATCTTCAGCGGTAGGTTCACGATACGCTGGCTCTGGTTTAGCGGCGTTATGGCAACCAGTTTCCTTGCGAAATTCGTCAAACATTCGCACATTGACAGAAAACCAGGTTTGCATAAGGTCGGCAGCTCTTTCGTCGGCCTCTTTACGCGGAGCTCCTGCATCTTGTGCCATTGTGCTAAGGTTGCAGAAGATCGACCAAGCGAAATTAGAATCAGCCCGAATCGTATTGTAGTAGTTGTGAACGACGCTGAATGCCGACTCGCTAAGATCTAAAGATGGGCTCCCCTCTGTTGGTTCAGGTGCAACAGCTTGTTGCTGTTCCTGTAAAAGCTTGTCAAGAGCAACTAGCGTAACCGGCCAATTATCCATCTCCAGGTCTACCTTTCGATATGAAAGTTTTACAACTTTTCCTTCGCAAATAGCTGCAAGCTTGCAACCGTTAAGCAAAGTATGTTCGACAACTTTTACCCCTTCGACATAAACAGCTTCGCTGCTAAACGTGTCGTCACACACGACAACTTCATGAATTGCTGGCTGTGTTAAGTATGTGTTTTTAAATCTCTCGTTTTTAACAAACAGAGCCGCTTCAGCTGAAGTTGCAGGTCTAAATCTGTTATGGTTGTACTCAGAATCAAATCCTGCCAAAGTTATATCGCCGTCATTGTCTAAAACACGATAAGCTTTACCTTGTTCTAACGGGCCTACTTCAAGTTCGCAAACTACAATGTCATTAATTTTAGGTTTCCAGAATATATTTGGACAGTCGGCGTCGTCATGCTTTAAGTCTTTGCGACTCATATTACTTCATCCTTTTCAAATAATCCGCGATCCGAAACAAAACTATCACGCATTCCAAAAATATCCGCACCACGACCGAGGCCAGCAGATACGCCACAGCGTAAGCCGCGACCGTACCAATCATCTGAGGGACCGAACCGCCCGAGCGAGTCCGCAGCCCCATACCAATTGCCATCAGAGCAACGCCGACAGCACCGACCGTTAGCCACGTACCCCACAAAGCCGAAACCAAAGCAGGTGTCATAGCCGATCGGAAGCCTAGATCAAAGATCCCGATTGGCTCGTCTTTAGGTACGTTTGGCGGTGTGGCAGTTTGCGGCGGCTCTTTTGGCCACTCCACTGCCGGTAGAGGTTCGTTCGAGGACACCGAGTAACCTTCCAAATAACCTTCCAAATAACTATCGCCGGATTCCTGGCTGTCCTCATCCGGCCACTTAAGCCCGTTGATGTTTCCTGCTATTGAGGTCCTACCGCTCGTCGTACTTTTTACTCTAGTGTCCCTGGTAATCAACCCGTTGTTTACCAACTGCTGTAGATAGTTACCGCCGACTAACTGTAACTGCCCAGTCTTATCCGTAAATTCCCAAGCCATATTCAATTCTTTCTGGCCAATATTAGGCCGGTTTTGGTTCTAAAAAAGCTCTACGTCCGTACGTCGAACAGTAGAGCATATAATAAGCCTTAGTATTTGCCGAGTGTTGATTACTGCTCGTCGGCTAAAACCTGCTTGGCCTTTTTGAACGTTGGCTCTAAGCCGCTTGCATCGGCCCCGAGAAACTTACCGGTTGCATCAAAGTATTTTTGAACACTTACTCCGTACGGCACTTCAGGGTTCTCGGCGACCCATAGCTTTGCAGTGAGTCCTGGCAATGTCCATCCCGTGTGAATTATCTCACCGGCTTCTAGAGCTTGCCGTGTGACCTCAAGCTTTACTGGCGATGTGTTTAGGCTGTTACAATGCTCGACTGCCGCGTTAAGCTCAAACCAGTCATGATACCAACGATTGCCGTCTTCGTCTTTTGGGTAATCAACATCGTCGTTTTCTTCATCAACAAAACAATCACCTAAATCAGCAGCGTTGCTAAGCAGCGAATTAGCAGCGATTAAAAGCCTCTGGTAGCTTTCATGTAACGGATCAGACATAATGAAATTTCCTTTAAACAAGTTAAACACTTGAGACTGATGTTACGGTAGCAACCGGAAGGTTACTTGCCGATTTCCAAGTTCGGAAAGTTAGGAATCTCTAACTTCTCGATAAAATCTTTAACGAACATGTAGCGGTTTTCCTGCAGTTCGCTTAACCTGACTGCAATTTCACCGTCGCCATCAGCGAAATACTGCTTGTAGACTCCGTCAACCCAGTACTCAACACTAGCTTCCTGCTCCCATTTAGCGTTCCAATGTAAAGACAAGGCGATACCATTCGTTGTGCAGTATTTAATGATATCCTGGAAATCGCTTTCAACGCAGTCAACAAACGCTCCCGAGCCATCGGCGTCAAGTTCATTCTCGAGACAAACCTTTAGCAGTTTTTTGCAGCGGTTGAACTGAGCTTGAGTAAGTATGCCGCCCAAGTAAACTGTTCCGCAAAATCTATCAGCCATCGTAAAATCTCCTTGTGTTTCCAAAAACAAAAACCGTTCCTAGCCGAGCGTCGCTTCACTTGCCTGCACGAATGAGCGCGACTTGAACCAAGATCCCCACGCCGAGAACTAAGCTAGCCACCAAAAGAAAGCAGATAAAATCTAGCTTCGCCAAAACGAGACCATTTTCAGGTTTGGGCAACGGTGTCGTATTTCCGTGCGTAGTGCCTTCCGTGCTGGCATGACCTTCTGTCGCTTGGCTTTGAAACTCACGTTGCTTCGCGTCGAATCGCATGGCTTGTTGCAACGTAGAGAAATGTCTACGGTGCTTTTTTTCCAGTTTCCTTAACTCGTCAAAAGAATCCATAATTAAAATCCTCTGCAAAAGGTTGTCTGTTATTTCTCGTTTAACTTAGCCAAGAAATCTTTGATGTCGTCTTTTAATCCGTAGACCCGGATTGCCTTATCCTGCGATCTTTTAAGCAAATCAACCGCTTCGTCGAACAAAGCAAGTCGCAAAGCGTCTTGCTTGTCCTGCTCGCTGGCTAGCAAGTCTTGGACGAGGCTCGCAGCCCTTCTTACGTAGGCTGGCTTCGAGGCTGCCACGGCGGCCTCGAGAGCCTTCTCGATGATCTCTTGCTGTTCCGGCGGGCAAGTATCCACAATCTCCCCAATGCCGTGGCGTTGGGGCCGAGGATAAAAGAAAACCGAGTATCCCCGATCCTCCAAAAAATTGATAACATCGCATTGGAGCTCGTCCAGCAGATCGTCGAAGTCGACGTCATAACAGGCTTCTTCGCCAGCTCCTGCGATGGTCAAAGCCGACTCGACCAAGCCTTCAATGTAGTTTGATTGTCGCCAATGCTCATTCTGCGAGTAAAAGACGATATCGGCTGTATCTCTTTGTGCTTCTTCCCACTCACTCTCGGTTATCCAGCGAAACCCCTCGGGCATATTCTCAGGGTCAATAGTCCAAGGGTCAACTCCGTCAGGGCCGCCGACAGCCACTAGGTTTGCATTTTGCGGGTCCAGGTCGTAGATACGCAAGCCATTAAAAACGCTATCAGTACGCCTTGCAAGTTTACTTGCTACCATTTGCTATTCCTTTCCAAGACATTTGTTGCATGTTACCAGCTTGGGATCGTTCGTATAACGAGAGTGATAACCTCCGTAGCCACAAACATATCCGACGTCATAGTCGCCGCGAGGAAATGAACCTTCTCGCATTCCGCGATAGTTAGGGTCGTTGCTTCTATCTTTCCTTAGATGCACTACCGTTTCTCTCTTGCTAAACTGAGATACTTTACCTCTGTGTTTGATTGACATGTTCTTATTTTCGGCTTCTATGTTGATAGTTTCCTTGCACTATGTCGTCGTAAATAAGATCAGGTGTTACAAAATCACCAAGTTCCAGGCAAGTTTCTAACCACTCCGAGAAAAGATACGACTTGTCGTAAAATGTATCTCTAGCCCAGATCTCAGCTAAACCTAACGCAGCTTTAGCTTTCTTCGCAAACTCATCAAAAGTTTCTTCACACACGCTAAACTAATTCCCTGGTAAAAGGTCTTGGTACCATTGGTTGATACTCAAAAAGATACATCTCTGCGGCGTCTTTGCTTGCGGTGGGTATAGACTTACAATCTATGTCTTGCTTGAAGATAGTTGCATTAAAGTCGTCACCGCGAGAAACCGCTTCATCGTAAGCGTTTTGAATCAACCACTTATCGACTTTCTTGAACAAGCTAGCTGTAATTTTACTGAACTTAGGAAACGGTGTAGTATATCTTCCCGAGAGAGTGCGTACAATTTCACCAGAAGCCAGCTTACAACCAACAAAACCTTGTCTAATTGTCATCGTCGTTCTCCCAAGTAACTGTTACAGGTTTAATGCTATGATTATTTTTCGCTCTAGCGAAATCATCATATTGCCATTTAGCCGCCAGATCGAAATCATAAAAAGTTGGAGTTGCTTGTCCAGTTAGCGAAAAAGCCATTGGACCCCATTCTTTTAAAGCTATACACTTGTTATCTACAATCAAACCAAATAAGTTTTTCATTTTTCTCCTGCTAGCATATCTTTAAAAAGTTTACCCGGCCCGGTAATACCTAGCCAACTACCATAGGTACCGTCACCGTAGAGCTTAGGAGGGCTAACAAACTGCCGGAGTTCCGCTTCAGAGTAAGTGATTGGACCCGGTTTACGACAACCTTCAATGTACCAAAGAGGCACACTGCGGCAGCCGAATAGCTTTATCATTTCTCGCCACTCAGAAATAAGCAAAGCCGTGTCTGTAAATCCACGGCTTCTAAGTTTCTTCGACGCTTTGCTCAATGTATCGCCTACATTACGGCAAATGCGTATCTGCTGTATTTCTTTGCTGTATTTCATCTAATTCCTGCTGTTTAAGATCGAAATGATGTAGGTGCTTCGTCGACGGAAGATCCAACATTGTGTCGTCAAGCTTTACAACCAAGTCGATGGCCTTTAAAACCTCTATGTTGATCTGGTTAGCAATGCCTTCATCGATCTTTCTCGCGTCGTGTTTAGCACTATCGCCTAGCTCCAAAGCATCACTTTGGATAGATCGCAATATATCAACAATCTGATTGATTGTTATAACCTTCCAATGTTGTTTTGTAGCCATCTTATCTTCTCCTGATAGAGTTTGTTGCCATGAACATTTCTTTACTGTGTTTCATTTGATTCTGGATCCTCGAAAGGTAGAAGGTGACAACCACAACCGTGCGGGCAGAGCCAAGCCCGATAACCGCCGGTTTCGCACGTAGCTTGTTCCTCGGCATACTGCCATATCTGGTCGCCAACATGCTGCCAACCGTTTAGCTCTGCGGCTTCAAAAATATCGTCAAGTTTGTAACCGCAACCGTTTTCATCCGACCATTCTCTAAAAACGTCTTTAAGCCAAGCTATTTCGTACCCGTCACCAGAGTCTGCCCTATCAACCTTTCGCTTGAGTTGTCTTTGCAGCGATTTGTAGGCTTCGTTTGAATGCGACCACACCCAAGCCATACTAGTTTTCTCCTAACTTTATTCCTAGTTGCGTAACTTTCTTTTCTACCTCAAGCATACCCGACAACAACGCACTATCGTGCCGATCTAAGCAATCTTTAAGCTCGCTAGCGGCTTTTACTCGATCAACTACAATTTGGCATGCCGCAGTTTTGACCTCGTCGATATACTCGACTTCTCCAAATTGAGAATCAAGCAAACAAATCAAATCGTCTTGAATTTGCTCACTAAGCTTTCGCAAAAACCACCTGTAATCATTTTCTTTAACGTCGACTTTAGGGTTATAACCTCTAGGTACTAAGTTGTCGTCGGCAAGATAATCCACTAAATTCCATTGGTAAACGGAATCCGGCGTCGGGCCTTGTTTTCTCACAGGGTCTTGTAGCAGCAAGTCGAATCTACCGCCGAGCAGCTCCCGGCAATGTACATGTAGAACTGCCGCATAACAACCATTGTGTAAAAACACATAAGGAGCAGCAACGGCTTCTGCTTCTCGTCTTCGGCTAACTAAATCACGCAACACGTGTAACCCCCATGTTTAATAGTTCTTCTTCAATTTTTCGGCTCAGGTGTAAATCAACAAACTCAGATCCGCAACTAGAACACGTAGGCATTTCTATGCCCTTTAGGTTTACAGTATGCAACTTTGAATTTATTTTTACCTCCATACTACAGTCACGAATAACTGGTTGAACTGTTTTAGTGTCGCAATAGCAACACCACCAAGGAAAAGGCTTGTCCATTTAATTAGCTCCCGTGATTGTCGCGTTCAGGTTTAAATGGCACAAAACCGTTGCAGTTTTCTTTGACCCATTTAAGTCTTTCTTCTTCCGTTGAAAACCCGGCGGTAAACGCACAGTTACTACCTCTGAAAAACTTAACGACATAGAACATTCCGTTTCTTTCGTGCGTGTAATAACGATTCAACTGAAACATCGGTAAATCTTTTACAGTCAATTGCTTTCCACCTTCTTGCAGCAAGCAAAAGTACCAGTACGAAACGCACGGCTTTCACCTAGCCGCCTATACCAGCCTTTGCCTGCGTAAACGTAAACCTGCGGGTTTTCTTTTTTATCTGTAGGCCAAGTGAACCTATCACCCGGCTGCAGCCAGCGAATGAGTGTACCGGAGCCGTAAAGCTCTTGACCCCATACGCTGGCTGCTATTTCTCTTTGTTCGATTGCGGTCATTTAACCTTCCAGTTCTACACGATTAGCAAGGTCGGCTCGGCCTATCGAGATTGCAAATTCACTTGTTTTTCGAATTGCAGTTTCCCTATCTAAAACCTTGCCGTCATAGTGTGTCCAAATTTCAGCAGTATACAATCCGCCATCAGTTGCAGCATCGATAGCCCAACCATCGAAGTCTCGAATAACTCTTAGTGTTGTCGCTTGCTGCGGTGTAATGTAGTCATACCGGTCGAAAGGCATTTGCACGCCTTCAACGATGTCGTCTTCTAACATATGTTTTCTTCGCTGCTCTTTCTGTCGTTATTCCAATCGTCGATGTGCTGTAGCTTTATACTTGCTAGTACCCTTTAGCGTCTAATTCCGCTTTTAGCTCGTCTTGAATAGCTGAATCTCTTGAAAGAACAAGCTGAAGGTCTATTTCATTGTCCGTCAGTATCGACACGGGCATTGATAACAGTTTTCGATAAAGTTCGATCTTCAGCTCGCTTAAATGCTGTGAATCTCTTGTCATAAATTCATAGTTACCGGTTGCCGTTTGATTTACCTCTGCCATAGCTTAGGCTCCTTTTCAGTGTTTGTAGCTTCAAAAGAATCTTCTTAACGTTGACTTTCATTTTCTGTCAACTTCATACCGAACGGGGTTCCGTCTTGTTTTACAAAAGCCTCAAAAGCTTCTTCCCATGTGTAGCTATCTTCACCGATCCAACAACAGGTGTCGTGGATAGCGTCGATACGATACAATGAAAACGTGCTGCTCTTGCGTCTTAATCGCGTGTCAAAAAACGGTTCTGCCTCTTGGCCGTTTAAGAACGGTCGATATTGCTGAGAAATCTCCATGGCGGTTTGATCTTTTTCTAAATCTACCACCACTAAGTCAGACAGCTTTTCCGGCCAGTCGTCATCTGGGTTTCCAACTTCTCGACTTTCGATCCTGATCTTACATCCATTCGCCGCCTCGGCAATGTTGTATCCGTAGATCGGATGGGTAATGTCCTCTAGCTTTCCATTGACATACAAGGCTTCCCTGTTGTCTTGATCGTTGACGATGACCAACTTTTTGACCGGTTCAGGCTCGATCATTTCTCGCTCTTCAAAAACCAAATTGTTTTTCCGCACTAAATCAAACAGATTTTCTGGCCATTCCTTTACAGGTTTTTTAGCGACGTAGTTTTCAATCCTGACTGCGCGACCTTTTGCAACCTCAGCCATGAAGCAGTCGTAGCTTGTTTCGCTGCTTCGATTCAAAACGCCATTGACGTAAAAAACCTGGTCCCCTTTTTGATTGGTCACAACGACGAAATGCTTGCCTGGTTCTGGTTCGGCAGCCACAAGCCGGATCGCTGGCCACATATCACGGCTCGCCTCCTCGACTCGATCACCGATCACAAGCCAGTCTTTGCAGCTCAGCGACCAGTAGCCATCAGACGCCAGCCGAGGCTCATCGCCAAGCAGCCGAAAGCCTTTGGGTACAGGAAGCTCGGATTTGCACGGAGCGATCGGCACTTCGATTCGGCAATGAGCCCAGCGGTGAATGCTGCCTTGCGAAGCCGTAACGAAGGGGAACCCGTACTCTTGAAAAATGTGAATGAGCAATTTCTTTTCCCAGTTATCGCCACTCCCTTGTCGCACTTCGCAATTGATAGCCCCACTTGCTAGGTCAGCTAGTGTCGGCGTGCGGTGCTGCTTGGGTTCAGGCTCGTACTTTTCAAGCTCGGAAATTGCGCACCATCGGGAAAAATTTGAGTAGTTGCTTCGGAACAAATACTCGCTTTGCAAAACGCATGATATTCGCCCGATTGTTCCACACTTAGCGTGATTCGGATTTACGAATCGAACTTGATCGCCTTGTGCTGGCTTCCAGGGTTCAGGCTTGGTTTCAACAGGCACTTCGATTCGGCATTGGTTCCAATGCCTCTCAATTTCCAAACTCCTGTTCTTGGCCCGAAAGCGATTAGATACTGAATCGTGAATATCAACCAAAAGCCCTGATATCCATATATCAGAAGTATAGTTTCGCACTTCGCATTCAATCGGACCGTTCCTTAGATCAGCTAGCGTCGGCTCTCGATGCTTTTCTGAGGTCGGTTCAGGTTTAACCACAACTGGACTGAATGCTTCAATGACCTCAGCACCAACATTCTTGCCGATTTCTTCGACAGGCTCTTTAATCGGTCGGCAGTACCAAGCAGGAGCTGCAACCGCCAACGAAGGAAAAAATCCTTCCCCCAGGTAGTTCCAGCCTGCACCCCAGTTAATGAAGTCCCCAGGCATCGGCTCTTCGTTGTCCTCAAGCATTCGGCAGCCGTCCTTGGGAATGCGTGTCGGTGCTGGCTCGACGTACACTTGGCAATGCGTCCAGTAAGCGTTTCTCGCCGCCCAGTTGCCGTTAATCCACCCCTGCAAAAACGCATCGTCTCGCCATGAATCAACGTCTTCGTTTCGGACCCTAGCCGGAATCGGCTTGCCAGTCTTTATAATTTCCGCAACATCGTCAGCGGTTGCGTCACGCCAGTTTTCGTCACCTTGCTTTTTTTCATCAGACATTTGCAGTTTGCCCTTTCAGGGTCTTGGGTTTACGAATCGTCCGTGTATCTAACGCCACGAATCAAAAATTAAAAAATTTCGTCGCAGTGATCTATAACGTTAAAACCAGCCTCGTTTAGTTTGGATTGTAAAAAGCCATACAGCATGCCTAGATTTGCATTTGTGGTTTCGCACCCACCACGAGAGTCGCCACGAGCGTTTCGCAACTCCAGAGCATAAATCGGAACATTGTCATTTTGTGATGGAGCAGAATCACCGCAAGGATCAACAAACGGCGTGAGTCGCAGGATATCGTCATCACAGCCCGAGGCCATGATATAGATTGTATTGAGATCGTAATCACCACCCCTTTCTGCGGATACTTCCATTTCGCACTTGACGGGCGATTGATCCAAAATTTCCTTGAGTATTACACTGCTCCAGATGTTTAATTGATTTTCAGACATGTTAACCTTTTCGTTTTCCTGCTAGAAGAATATCTAAATATCCGTGTATCTAACGCCACGGACAGTTGTAAAAAAAACTTAGCACAGTTTACGATTCTATCGGTTCGTCCAACACCAGATAGCCACCTGCCTGCCGCATCGTCGATCCTGGGTAGTGCTTCTCCAGCATATCGCCTAGTTTGCCGAGTACGATCGCAGGGACCGGTAGCCTGATCTGCATGATCGGACGAACTTCGATTGGATTTGAGCCGAATACGCTTGCTGGTACGCCGCAGCGATCCATTGCGTATTCGATTTCATCTTTCTTTGGTTCCCATTCTCCCGACGGGTCCTCCAGTTGCTTTCCGTCCAACTTTCCCAAGTCCGAAAGTCTTCTTGGCCATTCCTCAGGGGCTGAAACCTCATAGCTGTCAAACCTGATTAAAGAACCCTTTGCAAGCTTGGCAATGTTGGTTCCGTAGATGGTTTCATCGAAGTCTTCCAAAATTCCGTCAACGTAAAGCGCTTGATCGCTTATCTCGTGATCACACACAAGGACCAACTGTTTGAACGGTTCGGGCTCATCAACTTGACCTGATTGATACTTTGCCCCGGCTTGGAAAGCTTGCCAATATTGCTCGATTCCAAGATCAAGATATCGACCATCGCCGTGAGTACGTAATTGATCAGCCTTCCATCCGTACCGCTTGAACATCTCGTTCTCAAAAGAATACCGCATCGAGCCAGTTAAGACCGGTTCGGGCTCTTCGACCACAAATCGGATCGCTGGCCACTTGTCACGGTTCGCAATCTCGACTCGACCTCCGATCAGAATCCAGTCGTGGTAACTCCAGTAACAATCAGACGCCAGCCTAGGTTCGTCGCCAAGCAATCGAAAGCCTTTGGGGATAGGCCCGACATCTTTGTGTTGGTCGGCGTGCTTGCCCGGTTCTGGCTCGATAGGAATTAAGTCGTATTCGCTTTCAATGTGGTCCCCTTCATACCTACCATTTCGATTCCACGAACACCATCGAATGTCGTAAGTATTTTCGCTCATTTTCAAAGTTCCTTGAAGCGGCCACCTGTCATTGGTACTCGTCCAAACACTGAGAACAGGATACCCACCCCTAGATTCAGTTTTCCAACTCATTTTTTCACCTTAAAAGCCTTTTTAAAATCTTCTGTTCGAAACTCGATAAGCTCTACCTCGTCCACCGACGGGTGTATGTACCCGTCGACAATAGCTTGCACAATTTCTCTGATTTTGGAATCTTCACCGTCTAGAGGATCTATTAAACCAATTCTCACAGTCACATCGATAGTGTCAGTCATTAATTTAAGTCCTCCAAGCCGGATAAAGCGTCGTTTACCTTGTTTTCCAAAGCAACCAGTTTTTGACTCAAAACCGCAATTTGTTTTTCAAGAATGGCATCTACTGCGTTCTGTATTTCTTTGTCTGTAAAAACAAAAGTCATGTCGATATCGTTTTCTAAACTGTCTAAAGCTTTAATTGTGTAGCAGTGGGCGTTGTAAAGTATGTTTCTTGCCTTGTATAACTTTTTTTGTTTTTCTTCTAGATCTTTAACTGCTGCAATGACTTCGTGCAAACGCATGTGTTAACTCCAAAAAAAACCCGCCAAAATTTGGCGGGCTAGTGAAAGAAAAATCGACGCATTAAAAAATGTTCTAGGTTAGAACTTCTTGTGCGGCTGCCCAGTTATTAACATAACCTTGTCTTTTGTGAAGCTCCATAAGCACTTGAACTCGATTGTCTACCGCCCACAAACGGTTCAGCTTTTCATGATCACTTTTGTCGAGCGTTTGTAACCCCATCAAACAGCCGTTGGCTTTTGCAAACTCGTGAAACTCATTTGTAAGGAACATCTGCTCTAGAAGATCGGTCAGCTTCAACATACCAGCATCTAAGCGAGGCTGCGGCATATCATGCTCAAGGCAGACACGTTTAAAACCGTTTAGGTAATCCACTACAACAACACGGTAGTCGATAAGACAACCTGCGTATGCTCTGTCAAAAATGAAACAGTCTAACAGTTTTTGCAGCCAATGGAACGTTGAATTTTGAAAAGGCTCTGTAGGCTTTTCGTCGCGAATAACCGCGTAAAATTTTTCCAGTATGTCTGAGTCAAATGTGTGATACATCAGCATAATAAGTCCTTGGTAACTAAGTGTCAACTTTAGGAAAGAGAAGCAGGTTCTTCTTCTGGCTCGTACTCAGGGCAACCTACTGTCATGCAAAAACCTTTTGATCTTATGTTAGTAAGATGTACGTCGCACCTACGTGCATAGTAGCCTAACGCTCTAAAGTGATCCAACGCCAGATCTGCTACTTCGTCTGACACATCAGGTACATCGACGGAGCAGGCGGTTCTACCTGCTTTTAATGCAGTCTGCAGTGTTTCGGTCAACAACAAGACCAAATGCTCTAGGGCGTAGATTTTTGCGGCTTTTGGTCCAAGACCAACGTTAAAACTCATGATTAAACTACCTCAAAATTACAACATCTTCCAATGTCTCGACCCAGACCCTAGCTCCACAGCTAAGTGGTTTATCCGGTGAGTACTTAACCAAACAGGGTCCAGGTATATGCACCTCGTGCGCGTACCTGTTTGTCTTGCCTTGTTTGACGGTTATAACAGGTTCGTCTGCACCTGTCTTTAAATTTTTGCGTATAACCGCCTGATTTACGTGCACAATCGTTTTCGCTTTTCTGGCCAAAGTTATTCTCCGTCGGCTATTTCAAGATCAACTGTAGTAGCCTCGTTGTGTTGCTCGATAGTGTACCAGTCGTTGTGTGTCACTGTATCTTCCTCCAGGTCGTAAGTAACATTGTCACCGAAGGCGTCACCGTCACCGGCACCGCCGTAGGAGTAAGCTTCTTGTGCCCAATCTTCAATCTTATCTGAGAAGTCACCATCGTCGTCGCAATAGCCTGGATCAACGGATACTTCCAAATAGCCTTCATCGCTACCGCCTGAAAATTCAAGCAAAATCTTTTTTACTCCCAGCTGTTTGGCTTCCTCGTACAACAACTTCGGTAGAGGCAATACAAATGTCATGTTATTCTTTTCCTTCGACTTTTAGGGTTTTAGACAACTTAACTCCGACACGCGTCATCCACGGCTGTGGTGTAATGTTTTGCAGCCAATCTTTCATACTTGGAATAAATCCACAATCCTCGGTAACATGCTGCTCACCAATAGCCCTAACTGGAACTGTCCTATTGTTGGAGTTGGTTATAGTGACGCCAAACTCCCTTTCACACAAGAAGATACCCTCAGCGTGATGTCTGATGGCCCTGTGTCTAAAGTCAGCATAGGCCGACTTACTCTCATCAAACCAACTGTGTATCGCCAGATAATCCTCTGGCACACCTCCCCACTTCTTTACCGAAGACAGGGAATGATTATAAGGATGTGACATAGCCACCCTTTCTAGCCGAGCTTGCCGTCACTTATCTTCTTCAAATAGTTTTCAAACTCGTGCTCGCTATAGAAAACAACCAAGTCGGAAAGGTGTTCAGCAGCGAGCTGAACGCCTGTGTATTCCGCCCGCAAAGTTACGCCACCTTCAACGTATACCAACGTCCACTGTTGATCTGTATAGTCTTCAAACAGTCTGTCATGTATCTTGCGGACAGGAATCCTCTTATCGTTTCGAGGTAACCCAAGCGATTGAAGAACCAGTTGACGTCGGCTCACTCCAGCAGCCCCGCTGCTCGCATATCAGATAATAAGTCTTCTGCAGCATTTAGAACAGATTCATAGCCATTCGAGTGATGGCCTTCGTAAGCTTTGTTTCGAACGAATGCGGCTTTCTTTTCAGGTAAGCCGTCCAAAAGAGCCGCAATCGCTTGTTCATATTCATCAGATGTTAGGGCCAAAAATGGTAAATCTCGCGTCACGTTCAAGCACACTTGTCGTCGCACGTCGCCTTTATCAACACAAAGTCTTTCAACTTTTACGTTGACCGTTTTCGGCGTAGATCGATGAACATAGACACCCATCGATTGTATTAGATTTCGGCTTGCAACGTCCATCTCCCAGCTAGCCTTGTGGCTTTGGGAGCCTTCGTAAAACCATTCGTATAGTTGGTCGTTGTAAATGCAACTTGCTACGTAAATTGTCATGGTTTTCTCCTGAACTTTGTTTTGATCGTGTAGCGTAATTCTTTCAAAAGCAGCGGGATACATGCAAGCGACGCGGCTACGGCTGCAGCAGCAACAACCAGTAACACCAGCGATAACCCCATAACAGGGATTATCCAAATCGGTAAAGTAGCTATCCACCAAGGCCAGTCAATTACGTTTGCTAGTCTAAGTGTTACAAACACTATGCCTATCACAAACAAAAGTGAATAAGCATTAATTAGATAGTGAGGTCTTTCTGAACTGTTTTGCATTTTGTCCCTTTCACATCTGTTTGTACCGGAAAAATCGAATCGCACTTACGGTAGCAGAAGATTTTCTTAAGTTTTACTCTTGAACCTCCTGACGTATACCAACCTGGCTCACCGTAATTATCAGAGAAACCCGCAGGTGTGCCCCAGTACAACACTACGAAATCCATGTCTCCATTTTCAAACTCGACTTCACAAAGATATCGCGTACCGTCTTTTTTCATTTTGTTCCTTTCAAACTACCTCTAAGTTGTATAAATTTAGCTCGTCTGCCGTCGGAAGTCTAAAATGCTTCGGTAAGAAAAGTTCATCGGGGCGTCCTTTCAATGACATGTACATACGTTCGCAAATTGTAGTAATTCTGGTTACTCTAAAAAAGTAACACTCAACGAGTCGAATTGATAACGTTTTAGCACAAACAACAACATCACTCTTTTCTGGTACCCAAGCTTTTGTCTGGGCTTAAGGTGTTTTAATACGCCGCCGTAGCCATCGCCGTAGCCGTAGCCGTAGCCGTTGCCGTAGCCCCAGCCGTATCCGTCGCCGATATGTCTCAACGCTATACTTGCCTACAGCATAGCTCACAAGAGATGTAGGTTGCCAATCGAGGCTAGCATAACTAAAATATTCATCACCTTTTTTGACCGTTTCACCTTCGTTTAAAAACCGATAGTCGTCGCCAACAACCCGCTTTGTCGTAAGCTTGGTTCTACACCGACTTTCCGTTTTTACTTCGGAGCATGCTGCTAAAGCCGAAACCTTTGCAGCTGCTATTTTCGATGGCTTGGCGACATTGTAACTACCACCAAGCTTTCGCACTATTCTCGGCATGATTTCACCTGAAAAAAGTCCAGCCTTGACCTGGTAAAGCTTCTAACACGCGTTCTTTTGCTTCGGTTCGACTACCAGCCCTAACAAAAACACGTATTTGGTTTTCATTGGCTGTATCGTCCGGTGAAAAAGCACAATACAGATTCGCAGGGCCACCCCAGTAAGCTCCACCGACATCGTAACAAGCGTCTTGAAATTGCACTTTCTGCAAGTGCAGTTTCTCTGGATCACCTTCAACCCAGTTTCTACGCCCCATATCGGCTCCCCAGCTCGAGTAACCTTTGTTAACAGGGAGTGCTAGAATTTTGTTGATACTTGCTGTCATCTGAAGATAATCCTCTATACTCAGGTCGCCTAATTCCGTATTTAAGAACAACAACGCTGTTGTCTTTCATTCGAACGTAGTTGTGATATTGCCTACAGAAAACCATCTTTTGATAGTCATACGAGTTGCGTATGCCGCGTTTTCGCCATTCGTTTTTAATGGCTGCGTCAACATACTCGTCATTGAAACCAAAAGCGGCCACTTCTTCCGGGTCGATGCCGTGGGTTTTGACTTCTTCCCACATGTTTAAAACCAGAAGCAAGTGTTGTTGTTCTTCTGTTTTAGATCGCATCGAATCAATTATTTGATTAGCTGACATGTTGTTACCCAATTACAAAACAAAGAACAACACCTACGCATAAACCAAGAAACAAAACAGCTGCCGTAATAGCAAAAAATTCAAAGCTATTGGACGCTTTTTGCTGATCTTTATAGTCAAGTTCATCCTCAATGTCCTGTAGCGATTTCATGCTTTTCCTTTTTATCTTTCGGAATCGTGAGATTGTATCGGCGTGCCGCCTCAATGTAATGATAACGCAAATGCTCTACTGGTCGATTCCAACCGTCAGTAAAGGCATCTACGAGATCGTCGTGTAACATAGCCTGAAAGTCGTCTAAACTAGAGCGAAAGCGACCAACAACGTCTTGGTCGAAAAGTTCACAAAAATCGTTCTCTCTAACAACTTGGCCAAAAGACATTTCTTTACTTTTTAGTTTCTCAGCAACATCGTCTGGTAGAGATAAACCAATTGCACAGCGTCGTCCACACGGCGTTAAATACCAGCAACGACCGTCACGGAATGCTGGATTTTTTTTCTCTATAACAAAAGCCTGCCACGCTTTGTCAAATATCGATTGCAAAGTAATCTTTTCAATCATTTTATTCTCCTGGAATTGTAAGTCCATACGCTACAGCTACGTCTTTGTATCTTTCTTTAAGCTCGTATGTCGAATATTTCCAAACGCCTTTTTCTTGTAATTCATCGTGCAATTTACTTTGAAAATTAGTCAGTAAATCTTCAGCCAGAGTTGTAACACTATCATCGAAAATATATCGATAATGTTCGTATTTGTGTGCAAGACAGCCGAAACTCACCATTTTACCCGCTAAAGCTGTGACAACTGAATCCGGCAAAGCTAAGCCTACGGCACAACGCCGCCCATCTTCGGTCGAGTAGCGACAAATATATCTGCCTTCGTCCGCGTCAAATTCAGCCGCAGGGGGCCTGTCTTCAACAATAAAAGCCTGCCATGCTTTGTCAAATATCATTTGTAGCGTAATCTTTTCGTCCAACGTAAGCCTCCTGCGGCCTCAAAGCCGCGTATCAATTAAAAGAAACAGGGTAGGGTTGTCGTCGGCTCTCAGTATCTCAAGATGCCGATAACGAATTCTAACTGCAATTCGACGGATTTTCATCGTCGTAGCTGTGTCGAAAAACGCTATAAACCTTTCTACCACTCGTAGACATCCAAAGACACACAAACATTGGCGTCACAATCAAACCAAACGTAATCAAATTCAAGTTGCTTGGCTGCCCACAGTATCTTAGAAACATGCGGGTGACATTCTTCAAGCTCTGAATCACTAACACTGAACAGAAAGCCGTAATTGTTTTCCATGGTGCACTTACCGGCACACCACTGAGCAGCTTCCGAAGTGAGATGAGCTGTACTTAGCTCCAAAACTCGAGGGGTATCTAACCCCTCGAGATCGATTTTAACGTCAGACAATCGGTACTCACGATCTGGCACCCGGTAAAACGCTGTAAACATCATTGATAACAGGGTGCCGCATGTTATCCGAGAAGTTGAAATACTGTATACCAACAGAATCAAGCTGGCTTACACAATCTAGAAAGAGCGGAAACTCGCCTGTTCTTCGCGTGTCCTGCGTAGGGTCACCACACAGAATCATTTTAGAAGTTTTACCCAATCGCGAAAAGCCTGCGTTTGTTGCCGGTTTAAACAGCTAGTAGTCGTAACGGTTTAACTTAAGCCTGTAAAAGGTTCTTGCTCCCCAGTTTTGTAAATTATCAGGCTTGTTGCTTCGACAAGTATTACAACTGTCGTAAAATTCGTTAGGCTTTTGGCTGGTTTTTCTAAAACTGGCCAAGAGCACCTCGCGATTACAAGTATTGCATTTTTTTGTTTCAGCGTCGTTTGCAAAGGTAGACGAGCTATCTTTTGTTTCTAGCATGCTTCAGCTTCTTTCTGCATATCAAAAAACATACCTTCAACAGCTGCACCTAAAAACCAAGGGTCTTCCAGGTTTGCTTTTGAGGGTAACAAGACGCGAGCATTTCGCTTGCCGTCGCTGTTAACCCAATAAACTCTCAATGAAACCCCTAGCTTGTCTTTCACAAGTTCTACTTTAGAATTTCTAGGTAGGTTTGACAGAATAAATGACATGCTGTGCTTTCTTAGACTTCAACCAATTTGCAACGTGATTCCCATGCGTAGTACTGAGCTGAAATAGCTGCAGGCGTGCGTTTAAATCGCGTTGAAAGCTCCCTGGCCGTAGTCTGCGTAAATCTAATTTGCCGCATAAACATTCGCTTGAATTCTTTGTAAAGCAAACGCTTTTCAACTACCGTCCAATGTAGGTTAGACTTAGGTGGATTCCTTCTTGCCGCACGCTTGTCAGAGCTAGCAACCAGTACATCGCCAGACTCCAAACTTACTTTAAGTATGGCGTAGATCAGTCTTTTTGTTTCCAAATCAGAATCAAGCACAGGTGCCGCGATACGTTCAAACTTCTTACTGTGTAACTTCTTAAGCATGTTTAACTCCATAAAAAAAGACACCTTTCGGTGTCTAAATTGAAACAAATGTTGATAAGCCTATTGGCTACGTTTGAAGCAAAAGTTAGCGTACTTCTGCTCTCGACTGATGCATACAGGTCTGTAACAGACTACAGAAAACTCGTCAGTTTCTATTGTCATGTTGTGAGTGTTGCCGAGTTTTGTAAAATTATCCTGTAGGCTGCGGAGAGCCGACGCATCTTTCTCGGAAGCAGTTGTAGCCGCTGCGAATTCCAAGCAGAAGTAGTTAGGTAAAGCATCACCCTGTATCTGCAAAAACACTAAATCTGCTTTTAAGCTGAACTCTTCAACTTCGCCAGTGTTGAAATAGATTGTGACTTTTTCAGGTCTCTCGACTGACCTAAACCTGATAGGCCAGAAGTCATACGTGGGTTTTACTTTTTTGATTGGGGCTACCGCGACTTTTTTCTCAACCTGAATTGGCTCTGTTATCATAACCTTCCTTAGCCTACTTGCTTGACCTTCCCATTGTTATATTAGACTGTAAGCGTATCTCTTTGTTGTTAAACGTCCAGCATTCGCCGGTTTCGTCTACAAAAACTACCCACAGAAGATCGTGTTCTTGCGAGTAGTCTATAACAAAATGAGCAAAACCTTTACCCTTAGGCGTATCCAGCGGTAGGGGCGTGTGCAGCTGGCGTATCATTGTCGGTTTATTGAAACGCTGCTATCTGGATTTGCCATAGCCCCGTCACCGTAACTTCCACCAACACGGTCTGGAAAAACTTGAACTTGCTCAAAGTTAGTGAGTTTAATTCCGACGTTGTCCGGTATGGTAAAAATCTCTGCGGGACGATGCAGTTTCAAATAATTTCTTGCAAACTCTAGAAATTTCAAGACGTCACTAGAAAGAGGCTGTGAATAGGCATTCGCCAACGCAGCCAGCAAATCTTTGGGGTTTTGGCCGGGAGCAGGTGAAGTCAAAAATGAACCGGTAGAATTTTCCGCCAAGGTGGGGGTACCTCCAAACGCTGTAGTAAAATTGACGATCGACTCTGAAAAAAATTAAAAATCAACTGTAGCAACTGTTTTTTCCAACTTTGACAGTTCCTTTACGTCCAGTTCTAACACGGTATCGAAAGATTTCAAGCGTTCTTCTGCCCTGTTAAGTGCAATATCTCTTATTTTTATTTCGATATCCGAAGGAATCAGATTGCAAGCATCTCTAATTGCTTTAACATCCTCGTCGTACGACGCTCTAACAAAAACTACGTTGTTAGAAAAAGGGCGAAACAAATCTAGATAAGGTGCTATCAAAACGTCTACAAACGCAATCGGATGAAACTTTGAGAACTCAGCCACAAACGCACGTAAGCGTTGCACGACATCCCGTGAGTAATACTGGATAAACTGCACAGGGTACGCCGTTTCGCCGGAGAATATCGAACCAAGAAGCGCTATAAGTTCTTTGTTCCTACAAGTTTCAACAAAAAAATCGTGTTCTATTCTGTTTTTGGTGTAAAGCTGTTTATCGTGTAGAAACCGGTAGCCCGCTCTACGCAAAATAGGTATAGCTTGGCTCAGGTCTGCACCCGGAGTTCCTGTAACTATCAAATTCTGCCCGCTAAAAGTTGTTTCCATTACGAGAGCTCCTGTGATAAAAACCTGGCAAATTCTTGTGCTTGCTTTTTGTGGTTGCTATAAGCGTTTTTCTGCAGCCCTTTCAAGCCAAGATCGTTCATGTTGATTGCTTGCGACAATGTCGTAGCCAAATCTTTAAAACAAACGATGCCCCTAGGATTGAACGTGTTAGAGACTACAGTGGGTACGAGCATCCCGGATAAACCACCAGATATGTAAGACCTTGCTGGTGGTATGTCGTGACATATAAGCGGTGTCCCACTCACCGCTAAATGCGGAATTAAGGCTCCGTGCTTAAATGAAGCACAGGCCAAATAAACCCAATCATGTAAGTAAGCCATCGCATGATACTGACTATACGGCATCACACCGGCAAGCACAACGCGATCCTTGAAGGAAAGTTTCAGCTGATTTAAACGGCTTTTGTGTACCTTAGGTAATGATTTTTCAAGCAAAAAGGTAACTTTAAGCGTTTCGTGTTTTTTAAGTAGGGCTTCGAAAGTGGAAATCAACTCGTTACCAATATCCTGCGAAAAGTCTGATCCTAGAAGCACCAGCATTTTCACCTTGTCCTTATCGACTTTTCCTTGCTTCGGTACAAGTAGCTTATCCGCCGAACAAAGCGTTGACCAATTTCGATCAACTTCGAAATCTTTACACTCTGAGCTCAACCACAGAGCAGAATCTCGATTAAGACAAATAGCTTTAGAGTTAAGCAGCAATTCTCCAAACAGCACTTCCTTACTACACCAGCCTGGAAAATACACGTGGTTAAGAGTACTGGTTTTACCTAGATTTTCAATGTGCGAATCCAGTTCGCTGGCTCTTTCGGTGTTCTCACCTACGGATTTTGCCGTAAGAAAAGTAAGCCTGTCTGGATAAAACCAAAACGCGTGCGTTAGATTTTCGTAAAGCTTAAGGCTTTTGTTGCTGTCTCTAATAACACGGTCATCCCAATAGCAGTCTACGTTCCGTGCTACTGGCCCGTTAGATATGACTTTAACTGAATTGCCCAATCTAAGCATCCAATTTGCAAGCATAACAGCCGCAAGCGTCGTGTCGTTATGCTTGTAATCTACGTAGATACCTACTTTTAGCATGTTTGTTGTCTAGCTACCGTGTGATATAAAACAAAAAAACGGCGAGTTTGCTCGGCAACCTGGAATGTGACCGTAAGGTATCTTTGTTTTCCAAGCAACGTAGTTAAAGCTAAGTTGATCTCTTAAGCTATGGTTGTCAAGCTCGTACCACCAATACTGGTCAAACTTTAAACTGGCGTTTGTGTTTTTGCGTACAACACAAGCCGTCTCGACCAACCCATTAAACGCAGGATAGTCCATCTTACGGTAAAGCTCTATCTGTCTCTTCATCAGTTCGGGGTTATCTTTCTTTAGTCGCAAGCACGCGTGAAGCTCTTGATAAATGCAACTTCTCTGCGGATGCTTGAAAGAAAAAATGTCAACATTACGTGTTTTGTATACCGTAGCCTCGAGCAAATCGGACACAAACGTCTTAGCTGTTATTCGTTGCGACGCGTCCACCCAGATCGAAATATCTCCATGTTTAGTGATTATTCCAGGATGTAGTTTGTGCCAGCGAGCCGTTCGCGTTCTGCATAAAGAATGCTTCCAAGCTAGCGGTAAAACGTCCCACTCGACACCTTCGCTTGTTACAACCTTACCTCGGCCCGACGTCTGCTTATCTGAGAAAACGACATATCTTACACCCGGTTCTGGTACATTAGCGGACGCAAAAAAAGTGCTGTCGAGCTTGTCGTAGCTGCCGGTTACACAGCTGTAAACGACGACATTAGTCATCTTGTCTGTACCATTGACCTTTCTTGTACTTGTCACCTCTAGTGACTGCACGGTAATGAAAAATAAAACTGCTAAGGCAGACTGCGGATTTCATGCCTAGCTTTTCCCACCGAGACTGCAGCTCGTCTTCGTTAAGCGTAGTATACGGCGTAGGATTCTTGACGCCAGCAGCTGTAAAAAAATTAGCGGGGCGGTAAAAGTGTTTTGCATCATACCTTCCCGCGATCCAGGCTCGCATAGCCGCGAACTGAAAAAAACCATTTACCTTACTGATTGTGTAATGCCCCTTGTACCGCTTTAGAAGCTCTAGCGAGTAGTTGTCAAGTAAGACGGGATCATCTGTAAGCGTATAGTCACCGATGAACTTTGAAATCTCTTGCTGACCTTTAGCTGTGACACCGGGAGCGTTTGAAAGCGGACCTACCATTGCAAAAGCAACTTCAGCAAGCTGCACTAAACCTTCATACCAACGCACTGGAAAAACTACATCGTTGTTACCTGCAATTGCATAGTCAACCTGTTGGTCAGCACAGATTTCAAGCCCGCGGTTCCAGCTTCTTGTTAGCCCTAGCGGTTGCTTAAAGTGCTCAACAACAATTCTTGCCGGATCTGGCGATAGCTCTTTGAGCTTTCGAGTGTAAGCAGAAGAAAAACCTACAGAACCATCGTCAACAACGACCACAATTCCATTCGGCGTTGTCTTTAAAAACGTAATTATCGCCTTTGCCGTGTAACTGTGGAGATCAAGTGCTTTATGTGTAGGGCAAACAAAGCCGATTTGCATCACATTTGTCCTTGCGACATTTGTTGTTGAAGCATAGCTCCTCCTTGATTTTTAAGCTGCTGCCTCTGCTCGTCCATTTTGGCTCTCACTCGACTGTGTAATATAGGATTGAACTGTTTAAGCTTTCTAAGCTCCGAATCCTTTACACTCTCAGGTAGGCCCAGTAACTCCTGTGCAAGCTGCTCTGCCGCCGCTTCCAGATCATTGGGCGTAACAGCCGTGTTTGGCCCCATACTTTGAACGTAGCTTGTGACAGGTGTCTGACCTGCACCCATAGCCGATTGAGCGTCGGGACCAACTGGATTACCACCTTGTTGCCCGCCAGCAGCAGCTCCGCCTTGCATTTGAGCTCCAGGTTGACCACCTTGCTGTGTGGCTGGATTCATACCCTTGGCAACTTCAGCAGCAAAACCAGCTTGCTCCATTTCTTCTTGCATCCTAGCTTGCAATTCCTGCTGCTTCCTAGCCTCGTCAGAAAGCCGTTTTTGCTCTGTTTCCCAATCAAAACCAACAGCCGACAATCCAGATTGACCTGATAGCTGCTGTGCCATCATAAGCTGCAACGCAGCCATTTGTTTTTGCATGTCGTCTGCAATAGTTACTGGTTTAAGTTTACATTCAACCTGCTGCCAGCTCATAATCCTAGAGACGGTTTCCATAATCCACTGCAAAAACTTATTAGCGTCATCGATAAGATTTCGATGCTGACTTTCGAACAAACGAAGTCCTACTGGCGCAGCCTGAACACTAAGTGTGCCTTGATAGAGCTCTACAGGAACGCCGGATTCGTTTAGAAGAGAATCGTAAGCCTGTGTAATCATGTCAGTCGGGGCTAATTGACTTGCTTCACCGCCCAGTATCTGGTACTTCACAGGAAACGGTAGCATCTGCCAACCCGCAGGGTCGCGTCTACGGCGGTTAATCATGTTTCGAATCTGAGATCTAAAGTCACCCATGTTATAGGAAGCCATGGGATCGTTCATAGCAAAACCACCGGCACCACCGCCGCCACCAGCTTTTACTTCCGGCGTAATAAGCCGAAAAGGTATGATGTAGTCAAGTGCGATAGCTTCATTGTACCTGCGTAGCACCTGCAGGTTCCAAAGTTGTCTGTAGTTTATAAGACTTCTGGGCAAACCCCAACCCATAGCACGAATACCGGCCAGAGTTTGTTCTTTCATGTGGTAAATGGCGTCTGGATGAAAGCGAAATAGCTTATCTTGACGAATAGCCTCCAGTACAGACTTAGGGGATCTCTCGAGATGATACAGATTACCCTCTTTAACCATTCGCTTGTAGTACTCTGGAATACGCCACAAGTAAGCTGTCTCGTCTGTGTACGGATCGTGCAGAATTTCTATCTCATGCGGATTCCATCGCTTTAAGATAAGGTGTTCCGACTCTTCCTTAGGTTTATCAACAACAGTCCAAGGTCCTCGCCAACCAGTTTCTGGACAAGTCGCAACAAAATTGAAAGAAGCATCAAATTGAAAGTTGAAATTGTTGTAAACAACTTTCAGAGGATACATGTTTCCGGTCTTAGGACATTGCATATGTCGTCTGAAAGGAACAATCACACTTCCGAAAAAGTTACCGTAACACGTCCTATCCCGCATCGCCATTGACATAAACGGCATTAAGCCAAGTTTATGCCCTAGATAGTCCTTGTACTTCTTTTTTTCATCGTCGCCTACGTCTTCTCCGCCGATTTCTATGTCGGTTAAAAAGTAAGCAACCAGCTTTTCCATGGCAGTACGATAAGTACCCATAATCTGCCAAATGTACTCAGACCACCACAGTGCCGACTTGATAGTCGTCGGCATCTGGGTTGTTGCAATGTCGTTGAAGGGATCTGCAAAACCATGCTCTCCGTGCGATACGCCTGCTCCGCGACTGAAGAACGGAACGCTTGCGCTTTGGTATGTCATTGCAAATCCCTCTAAAAGCTAACTACTGCTTAGTAGCCTTATTGACAGCATCTACCGCATCTTTCATCAAACCACCGTCTAACCGATCTGCGGTTTTTTCGTCTTCTGGAAAATTTAACTCCATCTGTGCAAGCTTCTCCCCGCCTGATTTTCGGCAGCAGTCCGGTTTATCGCACGGAGTATCTTTACTAATAGCACCATTCTTTTCCATAATTATCACGCCTTAATCAAAAGAACAAAGTCTAAACAACCCATCGTCCAACTTAGTCCAACCGAAGCCACTTGATAGTTGACGCCAGTCGCTTGAACTCCAACCGTTACCGGTTGGTTTATGTCTAAAACAGGAGGCAAATACTGTTGTCCGTACTCGAATCGAGTGTCGTAAACCAGAACAAGACATTGTTTTGAGTCAATAACTTGATGATACTTCGACGACAAAGTACCAAACTGGTCGAATTCAAAATATACCGTAAAACACGGTTTAGACGGAACATCAGCCGTCAGAAACGGTATTTCCAACTTCGCAAAAGCCTCAGAAATCACACTTTCACGTGAAATAACAGCTGCAGGTTTCGCGTCAGCAGTTATTTTGTTTAAGGTCACCGACGAATCCTCGTAATCAATCAGGTCTTCCCAAACCTCCGTAGAAGTCGGTTTAGCTTCTTTAGGAGTCCTGGCTTTTCTTGTTGCTTTTTGTTTAGGTTGTGCGGCTAACGCTTGAAAAAAATCTGAACCGTTGGCTGCCGCTTTTGCAGCTTTTTGAAGAGCTTCTTTGGAAACCTTGCTGAGGTCGACAGTAACCGATTCGGATTCATCTGGATCAACTACAACTACACCAGGCTTGTTATGATTAAAACCTGACGATCTGCCATCGGAATCTGCAGCGTAAGCGTCGTTTACACCGTTAGCTGAAGCACTAGGTATTTCCGTGGCTCCTGGTAGTACTAGACTAGGTTTGTAGCCGCTCATTGTCGTTTCCTTTAAGACGGTAGATTGTCGTTGTCGTTGTCGTTGTCGTTATTTTTTTGCGTGGAATCTTGAAAAGGATCAGATGTACCTGGTTGAAAATACTGCGACGAAAGAAAGGCATCATCACCCATCCAACCTTGTTGTAGTTCTTCCATATTCGCATTCTCAGTTAGTTCTGCCACGTCAAATACGACAAGCTCTCCTGCCGCGTTCAACCTGGCTGCTGTCTGATTAGGTAGTCGCAGATAATAATCTATGTCGCCCTTTATCCTTTGAATCTTGGTTATAGTCAATGGTAAACCGAAAAACACAGATACGGACGTTTCCTTACCTATGCGAAGATGTAAAGCTTTTACCAGATCGGAAAGTCTTGTGTAGGCGTACACTGAAGGGTAATCGCCTTCCGGACTATCGCAAAGACAATACTTAAGTGTCGGAAGCGATATTTCCTCAGCTTCCTGCTGACTAATCGCCAGCATTGCGTCTGCTACGACTGGGGGTAGTCGCTTAAGATACGCAGCGTAGTCTAGTTGATTGTCGTCAGTCGCAGGTTGCCTGGTTACGATAGCCTGCATTGCGTTTTCAATAGCCGACAACTCTGGTTTCTTAACTCCTGTCATCTTGTATCCCCTCGCTAGAAGGCACGTAAGACAGTGTTACATAAAACATATCCGCAGAAATAGAAACAACGCCCGGAACAGCTATAATTGACTTGGTGCTAGAAACCCAGTCGTTTACTTTTAATTCCAGCAAGTCCAAAGACTCTGCATAGAACAGCTTCAAAGAAAGAAGTTGATCCGGGATAAGAAACGTTTGCAAACTTTTTAAAGGAAACAATTTCGGATCTGTTATTTCAAAAGTCATACGTTTGTCCTTTTTGAAGAAATGCTTTTACCTCGCTTAGCTACATCTAAGTAGTACGCTTCATCCTGCATTTCGGTCATTACTCGCTTGTAAGCTAAAAATGCAGCGTCAGTGTCTTTGTGCGAAAGGCTAAATAGTCTTTTTGCAGCTTTAACATGCAAGCTGTCCGGAGGATAAGACACCATGCCAGGTAAAGCTTGTGTTGATTTTTTTGTATCGAAGGCGCACTGCCTGATGTTTGAAAGCACCGCAAAAACACTGATCTCTATTACCGGTGTACTTGTTAAAACGACACGCTCTAAATCCGTATTTAGCGGATCGTAAATTTTTAGCTTTTGCAACGCGTACTGGTAAAGCACGTTCTTGTCTAAATCAAACTGCACCGTTTCCAGGATTCCATCGACTAACTTTTGGTACTCATCAATTCGCACTGCCCACAACAAATGGTTCCATGCCTTATCTTCCCCGTGTGCAAACCCGGAGAATATAGGTTTATCGAACTGGTACCAATATACAGACAAGTTGTACTTTTCAACTAGATCTGACAAATTTTTTTCAGTGAATCGACCCCACAAATACAGTGCAGCTGGTGTGTACCACGCGTAACCTGGAATGTTCTCAAGCTTTTTCGCGTTCTGGAACTGAATACGATATTTAGGAACTCTGAACGGCTTGAAAAGATAGTGTTTGTCTTCGTGCAGCTGAACTTTGTTCACGATTATTTTTCCACCGGTACCGAGTCAACAATACCGAGTATCTGTGCCGCGGTAAGCAACAAAATGCTTGAGTTGTCGACACCAGCACCAGGACAATACTGATTTGCTAGATTATCGTATATGGCTAGCGTACCTGTCTGCTCAAGCTTTTGGCGGTTGTTATGTGCGTAAGCTTTGACCAAACCTAACGCTTCTGTCTCGCAAATTTGAATATGCCGTATGCCTTCAAAAGTATCCATACCGTAAGGTATTGGACTATCTAAAACAGCGCAAGCGTTCACCAGTAACCGACAGAAATCATTGTCGGATTTGAAACTGACAAAGGTAATATCATTCTCTGATTTTGGCTTGTGGGCTCTCATAAAGAGATCAGGAAAGGTAGCCGAAAAAAACGACTTGCAAGCCAAACTAATCGGCGGCTTAGCGTCCGGTGTTCCCGGAAAACGTGTCGCTAGACTGTACTTAGCTGACTTATTCTTCTGCGGCACAGTTATACGTGTGGCCAGCAAAGTGTAATTGAACGGATCTGCTGACTTAAAGTCTTGTAGTAATTTAAAAGGGTTTTCAAATTGCTTAAGCAAAACTTGTAGTTCTGGACTCGCGGCTTTTATGCGAGCAAATCGATCAGCTTTACTTTCAGCATCACACACCGCATCAAGCATAGCCGCTGTGTCTTCCCACCACCTTATAACGTTATCCGTCTCAAGCCAGCTCAAAAAAACTAACATCAGTTTGCCTTACGCCCCTCTACGAGCAATTTACGATACATCGCAGTACGCTTAGCTGCGCTTTTACAACCTTCAATTTGAGAAGTAGCTGCACCCATCGACAATAAGCTGTCGATTTGTTGCTTTTTATTGACCCGGCTAAATCTTCGTGTGACCTGCTTAAGCCCGATTGGATGATAAGGGCCTTGCGACGCTTCCAGATAGGTGGCAATCTTGCGTAAAGTATCAGGTAAAGAAACAGTAGTATTTACGCATCTTGTGCGAAAGAAATTCTCGATCTTACCCATAAGAGCGTTTACTTCCAGCGAAATGACGCCCCGCACTCTACCTGAGTTGTGATCGTGATCAACTACTGGAGTGAACTTATCCCCGGACATACCTAAAATAGGACACGCATCTGGTGTGTTCTTTTTTCGGTAGTCCTGCAGTTTGTCGTACGGGACATAAAACTGATATTCTTCAGACATCAAACAGGCCTTTGCTTTCGTCGCTGTGCGGGCGATACGGCTGGAACGGTTCTCGTAGCTCTGTCTATTGTCGGTACTCTCGGTAAATTTTCAACCTTATCAGTCAAAGCTTCTAGCTGAATTTGCTTAATTTCTTTTTCGATTAAAGGCTCTAAGCCTTCTGGTGATAGCGGTTTAGGCTGCTCGTTAACCAGTAGTCGGTACTGCTGCATAATGTAATGTACACACATCGCGTCGTAAGCTGCACCGTGCAGTTGGTTTGCATCAATAGCGTGCTTTTCTGTCAACTTGTAGAAATCCAGAATAGCCGACATGTTCCATTTAAGCCCTGCGATTCTGACGCCTGCTATGCGGATGAAGTAGTCTTTAAGCGTCTCTCCGGCTGCTGGTAGCACGATACCCCTATACACTCCAAACGGGCTACCAGGGTCCATAATACGGCTGGCTTTGAAAAGTACACCAGTATCGAAGTAGCTCGAAGCAGGCAGATCAAAGCTTCTGTTAAGAAACCGGTTGAAATTACTCTTAACCATTCTCTCGTCGGCCCAGACTCCGTTCTGAGCCACAAAAGGTAATTCTCTTTTTTTCCATGTATCGAAAAGCTGATAATAAAAACGAAGGACTTCAATTGGGTCTTGCCCGTTTTCCTTTATAAAAGAAGGGTTTAAACGCCAACCGGCACCGATAATGCCACGCATGTTACTCAGTTTGTAGTCTAACCAGCCCGTATCAATATCTGCTTTGTACCAGTTAAGCACAAAACTTTTATGATCTACGACCTTGTTATCTTCAACGATCACGTGCCCGATCTCTAACACGAGATCTTTTTCTTGGCTATTACCTGTGAACTCGGTATCGAAACAAAGATATGAGCTTGGAAACTCACCGCCGTATTGTTTCTTAAACCGAGGACTCCATTCGTTTACTATCATAAGGCTTATCGACTTGAAAAAACGCCTAAAGCCGCTTTTAGCTTGGCAAACAACTTGTAAACTCTACGCAACCATCGTGGATATCGCATATACTCAAGCAAAGACTGCGACTCTTTAACCAAAGACTTTGCGTCGTGCAAAGGACCTTCGCCGCCAAGCGTAGCTTCCCTGATACCTACATGCTGAATACCAGCATACACGGTACCTATCATAGCCATAACAGCAACTTGTGCCGCTGGCTTCGTTTCAAAAAACCCGGAGTCGTCCATTGCGTTGAGCATAGACAGTTGGGGTAGGTTTGCTGAGTCTACAAGATAACGGCAATAAGCTGCACAAGCGTCACCTAAATCTTTGTCTGTTACATTTTCGCGTTTAAGCACCTCGGAAAGTTCTTTCCAGGAGTTCTTGTCCTCGAGTCTCTTGGCTACTTCCTCCATAACTTGCTTAAAGTTATGTGCCACATCTCTGCCTGGATTGTAAAGTCGATTGTCACTTGCCGACATTCTAGCCTGCAATGTCATTGTTTTCTCCTGACCGCTGCACAGTTAACGCAAACATCTGGGTGAAGTTTATCGTCTTGATTACAGTAGCCCCTAGTCTTACACGCTTTGCAGCTTATTATCGTATAAGTACTAGGATGCGTAGCCATCTCACACCTGTCCGTACCGTACGGACATTGATGGCATTCTATACTATCCGAAAGCTTGTGAAAACAAGGAGTTACGTTTCTGTCCCGCCTTGTTATCAAAATTTTGTTGTAGGTCATAGTTGAGTTACTGTGGCCTACTTCAGTTGCTGTCGGTTCATTTCTAGCCTTAGATCGCGTAGGATCAAGCAGCAAAAAGCAACGAAGACCTGCGTATTGCCGGTAATCCCAAAACAAGTTTCGAGCCGTATTCTCACCAAGCCGGTTAAGCTTAGACCGATTAAAGCCGAAACCTAAGTTTTTATTGTCTCTGTTTGTTGCCAGGTGCGTTGTCTTTTCAAAAGACCAGCTCTGAACCAACTTCCTAGGTACAATAGAACCAGCAAGTGATTGAAATATGAAACGATTTTTCAACTTTCCATCTTGCTTAACTACGTGTACCTCTTCCACAAAGACCGGTATCCATTCAAATTTACGTTGAAAAGTCCAGTCGATGACCGGATTGCCTACCCACATCGTGTCGACATTTGCGGCTATTCGCCAACAAAGCTCGAGTAGAAGGCTATCAGTCAAAACTTTACCGGCTAAGTTTTTGATGCTGTTAGTAACCGACGCCGCGGGCATACCTTCCGGCAAAGCCGAAAGCAACTTTTCACTAAAAGCATCGTAAACACCCTGAGTAAGATCATGTCCCAGGAAGGACGTCAATGCGGAAGTTAGTCTGTCCCGTTTGGCCAGGATCTTGGCTATCGATATCGACGGTATTTCCGGTAGCTCCATTGAGGTCTACTCCGCAATCTTCTACTGTAAGGGCCATGTCAATGAAAAGAAATCGATCCCATTCTACGGCGTGCCCTGTGCTCGGGTCGAGAAACATGTGATGGCTTTTGTCGTTGCCAAAGCCGTGCAAATACTGGTACGGCGAGAAGTCAAGCAAAGGACTATGTGAATCAACAGGCATGTTGGACATTTTTTGCAAAACCTCTGTCATTTGTTCTAGCGTACCTTCGGCATTTAAAAACTCAGCTACAGCCGCCGCGAAGTGGTTTAGCCGTTCTAGATGGCTTGCTGCGAAAGGTCCGCAGTCCGGGTAGTCGGCTAAGGAGGCCAATACCGTATCAAAAACAATCTCACCACGGTATGTCAGATCAAAAACAAGCAAGTCGTCGGTAATATACGCGTTAAACCCGTCACCGGGTTCCATGTCTTTAAAATCAAATTTCATGTTAGCTTCCGTAAAAAGTTACTTGCGTTTCGAAATTCTGGTGCGTTGTCGATGGAAATGGTTCTCCATCTGAAAAAACATAACGCTCACCAGTTACACCTATACCTCGTCTACCTGATCTGCCGCCCACGTTGATATGCACACCTTTCTTAGTGTCTAGTGCATCCTTGAAGCAGGCTTCGCAATGACACAAAGCCACGCTCTCAGGTGCTCGACCTAGTCTCGCGTTCTGCTGTCGAGCTAGCTCTCCTAAAATAGAATCTCCCCCATTGTGATGCAATTCTGGAAAAGGGTAGTCCCATCTCGTTAAAAAGAAAGCATTGCCCACCCACCAACCACCAGTAACAAACTTGTAAAGGTGGTTAGAGGTTACAGGTTTACCCGTGTACCAGGGTTGGTGCGGTATAGCTGCATACTGCTTACCACGCTGACGTATCCGGTGAACACAACCGTAGATATCGTACAGTCTAGTTGCGTCCTTTACTTGTCGCCACCAGGCATCGTCTACGTTCAACAGATAACTGTCGTCATCAAACCACATTACTTCCTTGGTTTTCAGATTTTTAAACATTTGACGCATAAGTGGGTATTTGCCGACATTTTCGTTGTTAACGGGCTGGTACAACGAAACTTTAGTACGTTTGGACTTTGTCGCAGCCCAATTGCGAACAAAAGACGCAGTATCATTTGATACTTCGTTAAGCCCGACTCGTATTTCTAAAACAAAACGCGTGCCAGAGATAGACTCCAGCACGCGTTTTGCAAGCTCAGGATAGTTGCCGTAAAGCAACACACAAACAGTGAACATCGTTAGCCTTTCGCTTTTTTAGCCGCCGTTGCAACCGGTTCGGCTTTCTTAGGTGCTCGAGACCGAGCTTTCTTCAACTTGTCTCGTGTCTCAAGTAGCGTTTTTTCGGTTTCCGAAATTCTGGCCAGTGCATTGTCTAAGTTTTCAACAAACTCAGCATCAAAATTACCGTCTTCGATTTCGTCGACCGCAGCAACAAATGGACTAAGCATTTCTTGCAAGTAGTTATCAGTTTGCTGTGTGCTGTTGATTAACTTCTGCAACATGGCGTTAGGTGACTTTGGAATGCCTGGCTTTCGCCCGCCATTTCGTTTAATCTCTGCGTCACCTTTGCTAGAAATCTCAACACCTAACTCACGAGCTGACATCGCTTCCTTACGAATTTTAACCAACAACGCCTCTCGTTTAGCTTCATTTGAAATCTTTTGCAACTGATGAAAGTGCGAAAAACTAAGCAACCTTCCGTCGCTCATAGGTTGCTCAACCTGCTGCACCAAGTACTCTCTTCGAAACGCCAAAGCAACGTTTCGATAATCTGTCAACTGCGTCAAGCTGAAACCATCTTTACCCAGATAGTTTGCGAGCTTATTCATTTCAGCTCGCTTGGCCGCATCATTTAGGCCTTCTGACTTGTACAAAATGTCAATCGAGCTGCCAATATCGTGATATAGCAAAACGCCGACCTTACCTGCCGCAAGAATCTTCTGCTCGATCTTCGATGCAATTTCCTTTGTGACATCGTTCATCGAATCTAGCAATTCTTGTTTCTTCTTAGAAACGATCAAAGCACTCATGTGTTACTCCTTAGGTGATTCAAAAAACCAGTAAAAGACTGAACAACCATAGTACTGCCATCCTCAGCCTTGTAAAGATGGCAACCAGAGCCAGACGGAACAAATTTGTCTGGATCCCCATTATGCAGAATCAAACCCTGCTGAAAACCCTTCCTTGGAAAAACCATACCTACGGGCTTTTTACCTGAAAAAGACTTGTGCTTCTCCAGGTACTTTTTTACCAGCGGTAAAACGGTAAAAGATTTAAACCACATAGGATGCACCGAGCGGTTATCCCGGTGAATTGGCGGCTGCCCTTTAAACGTGTCAGCAAAAAGCACAAATGGAAAATCGTTACACACTTGATTGAAATCATCAAACGTGTAAGTGCTAGTTGCAGCAATTTGTTTCAGCTCTGAAAGCAGCGTTTTGTAACCTGTGACCTGTATAAGGTGCATAATCCTAGCGTGTTCCCATGCAGCACTAGTGACCGAATGAGCATCGATGCTCTGAAACTTGGCCAGCAACGGGTTGTTTGGATTGCCTTCCATTACTCGGCCTCAGCTCTGTAGTCGTTGTGGATATCTGCAAGCGACAGACCGTTGATTAGCTTTGGTCTAGCCTTGATGTCTAAAGCCTCACGAATTTTACTACAAATCTCAGGATTAGAGTGGATCATCTGCCCTACTTCTTGCCAGGGTAGGTACTCCTCTTTACCCATACCGAGTGCAACCATGTTTGCTAGGCATTCAACGTCAGCCGCAGGCGACTTCACCTTGATGTCTAAACCCATCGCCTTGAGTCTATTCTTAGCAATACCCTCGGCTTCGTGTAACAGACTGCAAATCGACCAATCCCAATCCCAGGTTACCTGCTGTATAAACTGACCCGTAGTCGGATCTTGTTCATGCCACCAAAGAAACCTGGTTTTAATCCAACGGTGTGTCGGACCAAAAGAATTTTTCGAACAGGCTATCTTTACGCCGATACCTTCAAATTGTGAATTCTTAAACTTGCTCCGCCACACAGACAAGTTAAGCCCGATAGACTCGCGGAAGTTTACGTTCTCGCCGCCTAGCGTGTAACTATGCTCAATACCTCTATCGTCCTTTTTAGTCTTGAGGTGGTTCACAACCAAGATCATGAAAGGAAAGTTGGTCAATTGAGGAATAATCGCATTCAGGTAGTTTTTGTTTTTCAACGCATCAATCGGGTGAGCTCGGTCGGCGTGACCTTCTTGAACTACTTTGTCTTGCAACTCTTGCGATAGACCAGCTGCTAGTGAATCCAATCCAATAGCCACTGGAATTGTTGGGCCAGGCCCAGGCTCTCGCTTAGTGCCAGTAAGAACACGTTTTACTTCTGCCACATAATGCGTAAACATCTCCTGCCACTCTTCGGTAGAGTTACAGCGGTTGGAGACGAACGGTACAACATCGTGTGGCGATCGCATGATGCGGCAAGCAAAATCCGCGTCAAACTTGTGCTCCGCGTCAATGTGAAAAGGCAAACCGTTGAGCTCGTAGACCCATCTAAAAAACTCAAACAGAAGCGAAGATTTACACGACCCCCAGCTACCCGCAAGCATGATGAGCGCAAACGGTAGGACATCGTTTGCAAGCACATACTCAATCGGTAAAGACGGAGTAGGAATACCTACGCAAAGCTGATCCAATTCCTTTCTACTGCCAAAAACCTTAGTTGCCCCAAATTTCTCTTTTGCTACCGCGGTAAACGCTTTCATCAACCCGTTACGCGCATTACTCCGATTATTACCAGACCACTGAGCATCAAGAGACGCCTTACCTGCCTTGGTAAGCTTTCTTGGGTCGTGGAAAATAGCAAGCTTATCTGCAGGTTCGTTCGATTCCTCTTTAGCAGGCTTGCTTGATTTTTTAATTCCGCTTTTAGCGTCTTTCTTTTTACTATCAGCCGCAATAGATTCCGGCTTTTGCGTTTTAGCCGTGTTTTCCGGTTTCACCGGTTGTGACGGCAGCTCTAACGAAGAATCTGCAATAAACTCATCGTAATCAGAATTTTCAGACATGACGACTCCAAAAAGCGTAGCCGGGTTATCCGGCTACGCGTGAACAAAAACTAAACACATTACTTCTTAGGCTTGGAATTTCTAGCCGCAGAACGACCAATAGCCTTAGCGGTTTCAAGACTTTTTGTAGTGCTAGCTACAAAAGGGTCCGCATCTTCTGCTTCGTCAACCTCAGGCTGCGGGTCGAAGTCAGCCGAAACTTCGTCTTCAAACGATTCAACCTGTTCAAATTGTTGTACAACGCCGGAGTCGCTTTCGGCATCGTCAGACTCAGCTTCGATTTCACCTTCAGAGTCAAACTCTTCAAAATCCTGCATCAGTTCTTCGGCGTTTGGCTTAGTTACTTTTGTTGTCGAAGCTTTGGTAGCCTTAGTTTCAATCGCAGGAGCCGGATAGTCTTCACCGGGCTCGTCTGAAGCTGAATCGAAATCGTCCATCAAACTTTCAGCAAATGCCGCTGCAGGTGCCGGTTTGTTTGCTTTGGTTGAAGTAACCTTGGTAACAGGCGTTTCCTCTTCTTGTTCTTCTTCAGGTTCAGGCGTGTACTCTGGGATTCGAACTTGTGTTCGATTTCTGAGAACGGCTTTAACCGAGTCAAATTCAAGATAATCGGTGTTACTCATCCAGCAGAGTTCTACAAGCTTAGGTACAAACTTAAACGCAGTTGCAATCCAAACGCAACGCTCTTCAATTGAAGGCTCATAAAGCAAAAACGAATCTGGGCCGTCTTCGTCTGAGTCTTTCCAGAAAAACAAATGCTTTGAAGTGATATTGTTTACCTGTTCTTGTGTGAAACCCGGTTTAATCAGACCGTTAGGCCCGACAATTCCAGAGGACACAGCTGCTTCGTAAAGCGTTACTTGCTCACCGCCTTTGGTGTTCTTGCTTTTCGATGCGGTTTCCGCTGCGTTAAACACGTAAGTTGTGTTTTTCAGCATCTGCTTGTGGATGGGATCGTTCGGATCAAATGTAAACACATCGGGATTGAAAATATGGAAAAAGCATCCACCGTTAACAATACGCTTTTGTGCGTCAAATTTACCGCAAGGATCGCCGTATTTGTACATGCACGACGGGTCTACATCAGGGTCCCCCTCGTAGGTCTCCTTGGTTCGAGACATAAGCTCAAGAAGCTTACGTCCGGTGCTGACCGACAACGTAAACAGCGGAAGCGGATCTTCTGCTGCCTCACCTAAAGGAATGCCATTACGCTCAGCCTCCTTGTCGACTCGCTTCCCGTTCTTTTCGTAACTCAAATCTTCTCGAACTAGGTCAAGCTTAGGTCCATTGTTGTAAATCGAACCCACGCCAAAATAGATCTGCTTCCACGGCTGGATAGCCTTGTCCATTTTACTCGCGAGAAGCGAATTCCAATCAGAATCCCATTTTCGATTCGCCGTAAACCTACCGCTTTCGTGCGCGTCTTTGGCAACTTTACAGAACTTAACGTAAGGTTCTTCCCAAAAGTTAATGCCGTCAACAACGCGTTCCTTGCTGCGTGCAATAATGTAACTAACAGGATTACATTCTTTGGCATCATGGCCAATAATCTTATCGGTATTTTGGTTGATGCCAGCGTAGTTGCAAACATACACCGGCTCAGAAATCGAAACACCTTCCAGACCAGCTACGTCGTACTGCGAAGTACGACCGTTTAGAAGCTCGGTCGGGTTTTCTGGATTGAGCATGTTCCAGATACGAATAGACATCGTACCACCCTTCTTGTAGCAGTCGGGGGTTACAAGCCGCACTTTCTTGGCGTCCTTGTTGATGAAATGGTTGTTTCTAGGGCTCAACCTTGGCCCGTCGTCCGTAGGCAGCAAACTTCTTTGAGTAGTACTTTTTGCACGCGGTCGCAATCGGTTATTCATTCTTAACTCCAAGTCTTAAAACAATTAAATGAAACAATCTCTGACACAATATCAGAAAAACTCTTTAAACCATCTTCTGTTGCATTGTCTGTGCAATCTACCCGAATAAAACCAGCCGCAGGGTGTAGCCGTTTCATTTCTGAGTAGATGCGTGAAGCATTATGCAACAATTCGCGTTTGCTTTCAAGTAGGTCTAGCGTTTTTTTCGTGTATTGCCTTTCTGCTTTTTTGGCAATGTTTACTATCGCTAAATCTACAGGCATATGCAGGAAAACGATGCAGTCTGGTTTTGGTAATCCCATCTGACCGTACTCAAGATTGCAAATCAGCTCAATTATCCCTTCCTCTCGCTCCCTTTCTACCGCAGCGGCGGCGTAAGCCAAATTACTAGGCACGTAACGATCACAAAAAACAATGTCGTTTTCTTCCAGTGCTTGTTTCAAATCCGGTTTAAAACCAAATCGTTCCATGGCAAAAAGACTGGCCTGTACCTCTATTGGAAACACGCCAAACTCGCCGTTTAGATATCTGCCAATGATATCGCTCCAGGCGTTGTGTCCGTAAGCAGGAAACGAAAAAAGCTTTGTCGTTGCCCCTGCCTTTTCAAAATGCTCTCGTAGCAATTTTGTAACGGTACCTTTACCGGAACCGTCTATACCTTCGACGCAAATAAGCACGATTACTTTCTCCAAGGTTTCTTGTCGATCTCACCAAATTGACTAACAAACTAAACGACTTCAATCAGCCGCTGCAGCGTTCCGCAAGGGTCAAGCGGACGCCAATCAGGCTTACGGCTAGAACCCGTAGTGTACATAACATTACCCGCAGTAGTAGCGACACAGCGTGCCCGGTCACGACTGACATTATGCTTATCACTACGAGCAGCAATAGACGCATTATCTGCAGCTCTGGCTGCAGCTGTAGCCGCAAACCAAGCCCCGGTAACAGTAGAACTCGAAACAGACGCTGCCCTAGCCGCCGCAATGGCAGCATCTGCATTTTTTTCGTTAAGCATCACCCGCCACGGACCGCCGAAACAAAAAATGTCAGCTTCAGACTGAGCACGAGGAAGAACCGAGTTCCACATCCAATCTAAAAGCAACTCCAACCGTTCTTTTTCTTTTTTTCGACCTGTGCCAGCCGCTAGAGGAAGCAAAGACTTCCATTGGCGGCTGTTTCGAATATATGCAGGTATCGCGTCTTGAATCGAAATAATCCAATGACCTATTACCTCGCTCATACAGGCTGGAATGCCATCGTGCAATTCACCGGTCAAAGCTAGATTTATCGCCGCAATCGAGCACGCCGATTCATACGATCCAAGTCCCGCGCAAAGCTCCATGCCTTGTACCTTATTTTCAATCGCCTTAAATTGGTCCTGTGTTAAATTTTTCATTTTTTTCGCCTTTGTTCGTAAGGTGGTGGTGGGGTCATATCACGTTTAAGTCTGGGTTTTGTGTTAAAAACCACGGACCTGTCGTCACCAGCTTTAGCCGGTTCACTGTAATGAAAAACGCAGCCTTCGACAATGCCCTGGCCCAACGGTAAACCGTATTTTTTTGCTTCAGTATCCGTTACTTTCTCGCCCCAGTGCGTCATGACCTCACCTTCAATTCCAAGATAATAGGGTCCTGAACCTGTGGGCTCACCCTCCCTGTCGCCGGAAATGTAAGTTGGATAAATCGGAACTGATTTTCGCATGTAAGTCGGCAGCACGTACTCGCAAACATGTTTGACATATTTGTACGGCACCTCAAGCAAGATCGCATCGTGAACCTGCAGCAAAAGCCTGAACATATCGTGTCCTTGTTTTCGCTGCTTGTCGCGATAATCCATGATGTAGCCTAGCGCTCGGCTTACTACGGAAGCAATCATGCTTTGGATTGGAAAGTTCATGGCTTGTCGTTCAAACTCAGCTGCAAGATCACTTGCACCCGAGCTGTCTGGAAACCGTCTAAACCGTCCAAAGCAATTGCAAAGATATCGTGGCACTTCAACTGGTTGTTGATTTTCATCCAGGTAATAGCCGCGAGCTCTTTCCTTGCAACCTTCAAAAAACGGAACAAGGGCTGGGTACGTGTTGAAGATAGTTTTAATTACGGCTTTAGCTTCATCTACCGTAATGTCAATACCTTCCTCTTTTGCGGCGATCGAGATAGCCTTGGCTCCTCGCCCGTAAGCAATACCGAAAATAACAGACTTGGCTACAATGCGTAGGTGTGTTTTTTCAATGGACTTAAGCCCTGTTTTAGTGGGGGCACACTTCAGCCTAAACGCATTAACAGCTACATTTGAATGTATGTCGTAAAAATCAGGATGATTCTCTGGTAGCTGATTACGCTTAGCATGGTCAATCATGTTAACATCGCCAGCCATGACCGCCATTCCAAAAAGTTCAGCGCCGACATAGTCCGCCTCAACAAGCACATAACCTGGCGAGGCTTTCAACAAGCTTCTTAGTTTGTATTTGTACCTAGATTTAAGCAGCCGTTTGAAGTCGTCGTCGCGTTTTTTGGATATATTTTGAAGATTAGGCCTGGCACTTGACCATCGACCTGTTTCCTTAGTTTGATATATGTGCGTTCGTACTTTTCCGTCCGAGCAACAAGCCGCGGCTAGCCCTTTATCGTACTCCATGTTGCCGTCGTCGTCGTAACAAACTTCTTTAGTGTCCTCATCGATTGAGGGTGGCCGTAAAACCGTTTTTAACGCTTGATCCAGGAAACGATAATCTCGGATCAATCTAAGCAACGCTTGCTTATTTTCGTCCTTTATCTCCTGTGCAAGGATAGGAAGAATCTTATTGCTGGTAGACGGATTATGTTGGCTTTCGACTCCTTTTTGTCTGATCTCCTCCCATGGTTTAGGCGGTTTGCTTGTGTCGTAAAGCGGCATCAAATTCAACGATTTGGCGTCCGCAGGTCTAACCCTAACCGGTGCTCCAGTTTCTTTGTCTCGTTTGCCGTTTAGTTGGTGCCCAAACAAAGCTTCTCGAAGATGAACAAGAGACCTGATATTAAAATCAGGCCAGTTAAAACTCTTTCGAATCTTTGCTTCGATTTCGTTTCTACCGTCTACAAATTGCACCGTCAAAAAGTCGACTCTGGCTTTATCGAGTGTTATGCCGTTTCGGTGAATATCCAAAACAGCAGGCGTGGCTATTTGAGATTCCCAGAAAGCTTCACGGCAGCAGTTACCGTCGTAGTCGCTATCAAGCATGGGATTGAACTTGTAGTACAGCCTAAGTGTGACGTCCGCGTCCCACATGCCATAAGGTAAAAGCGTTTCGTTTGGACATTCGCCGTAACCTTCCAGCTCTTCAGACGACAGCCCGTGCTTTTTACAGTACGTTGTTTTCCACTCCTGCAACGCCGTATCGTACCTTGGAGCGTTTAAGTAACGAGCTGCGAGCAGCTCAAGCTTGTATTGAGCTGTCTCCTCAATTGCGTGACACATAAGTCCCGTGTCTGCCCCGCCTTCGTACTTAGTTCGGTACCAAGCAGGAACAGTAGAACCAGGCTCAAAACCGTCAGCAAAATAGGCATTAAATAATGCCTTACTGCCTTTTGGTAGCTTGTCTAATTGCGGTAGCTCGAGATCGTAAAGCTTACATGAAAAACACTCCTGAATGTCAATACCGTATCCAACTAGCCACTCCAAGTCAGCGTTAAAGAAATGCCCGACAACCCGCTTTCGTTTAAATTGTAAATCAAGCTTTTGTCCGTCTTCGCGTGTAACTGTTACCTTACCACCTTTGAAAAAAGTAGTCAGAAGAGCAGCTATCTCTGGATCGTTTAAAACGTCCAGTTCCTCGTTTATCGCACCGCCTGCGTGATGCAGAATAATACCGATAGCTTTTTTAGGTTTCCAAGCTAGCTGTATAGTTCGCATGTAGGAGCCTTTGTTAACCCCGTGCGAACCGTGCCATTCTGCGTCGACCGCAATAACTTCTTCGATCGAAATGTACTCTTTATCTATTTCAGTCAAGTAGTAAATCAGCTCGTCAACTGTACTAACTACATTGTGCTGAACGGTCGTATCGAAGCTTACGTCTTTGCCGCTTGTGAGATTTACAAACGAAGCAATTCCAGTTTCTAAAGATCTAATTGCAGACTGATCTCTGATAGTTTGCCGTGGATGCACAACAGTCATCACGGCAGCTTCTGACCAGCTATCCGCTACGCTCTCTTTATCTAACGCTGTGTTGTATTTGTACTTGACGACTTTACCTAGCATTTCGTTGACGCCGTGTCCGTCGCCAAGAAGAGCCTTACTTGCGTCAGTTCCAAGACAAAGAATAAAATCCGGTCTAACTATTTTGATCTCGTGAGCAAGTAGATAAGCACCGTCTTTTACCCACTGCGCTCTAAACGTCGTTTTACCGTTTGGAGGCATAAACTTCACAAGATTGGTAACATAAATGCTACCAATGTTAGGAAGCTTAAACTGCTCAAAAAGTTTGAGCAACATTAAGCCGTCTTCGTCCGCAAAGCACCGTTTTTGATTAAGGGCCGCACCCCATGGATTTTTGTTAATGATCATTATCTTGGCCGGTCGAGGGCCAGCAACGTCAGCCCCCCACAAGTGCCCAGGAAGAAACTTTACGTCTTTCGTTTGATGTGATGCTATTTCTACCGGCAAAACAAACGAAGAGTCTCGCAAAGCACTGCGGATAAGCTCGTACATAAACGAGTCACTAGCGTCGCCTCTCGCTTCAGCGTGTTGTGTAAAAGCACTTCCACCGTAAAGCGTAGGTAGTTCCGGCGAATCTAAAGGATAAATTGCAGAACTAGTTCTAATTTCTGCTAACTTGTTCAGCTTGAATTGCTGTGACTTGACATTAGAACGATTAAGAACGTTTACCGTCCCACCTAGTTTTTGTATTTTTCTAGCCATCTATCTTCTTCCAAGAAACTTTGACACCTTGTTTAGCCGCTTCACTGGCAATGTAGTCGTAAAGAAAAGCTTGCTCAAAATCAGCCGGGTCGGTGTCGTCCGGCAACCATACCGAACAACAACCACCAGCTAATTCTGCTTTTAGCCGTTTTTCTGTTTCCATTAAATTTTCAAGTACTTTAGCTTTTTCTGCGTCTTTACGTACGTCTGGGTCGAGCAAAAATACAACGGAATGATTTTTAAAACTGGCTGCCAGCAGTTCAAACTGCTTTGTGGTAACAGACGCACCAAGTATTGCACCAAACGAGTCGCCGCCCCGCCAAACACTGGTAACACCCTCAACAACAATTCCGGTTTCACGTTTTCTCATGTTACCAAAATTATAAATTACTTGTCGTTTAGGTGTTCCTCTTGCGGTGTAGTATTTAGGAACGCTTGCCAGTTTCCAATCGATGTCAAAAGGAGCTCTAGCTTGAAATCCAACCATCTTTTTGTTCATGTAGATCGGAATAATTATACGTTTACGGCACAAAGCATGACTACTGTTTTCGCACCAGTGCACGTTATAATAAACACCAAGCTTTTTTACATCGAATCCACGAATACTAGTCAACCAAACAACAGCTTGGTGATCTTGAGGTAATTTGTCTATTCGAACAACTTCTCCGGGCCAGCTCATTCTAAATGAATCAAGATCTACTTCTTTACCCTCTACGACTTCCGCTTTTGTTAAATCAAAAAGTTTATGCCCGGTAAGCATCACTTCAAGCCGATCGTAACATTCTTGTTTTTTTAGCGATAGCGGACAACCTGCGTTAAAACAAACAACAAGCCTGTTTTGTATTCTCTGATACTCATCGACTGTTCCATATCTGTGATTAATCAAACATCGAAATCGCGTGTCGTTGCAAAACGGGCAGCAGACGGCGTAAGTCTCCCCCCAGTTTTGAATGTCAACTGTTTCTTTGTTAGTTAAAAAATCAATGCGACGCTTTCGTTCTTGTTTCTCGCTTGAATTTCCTATTCTTACGTTTTTGAAAGTCGCTTTAATTCTGTTGTAAAGAAGTAAATTTAAAGGTTTGTCTGCCATCATGTCTGCTCTTGTGTTTCATTTGCTTCGTCATAGGAATTGTTAAAATCAAATTCGTCATCGACATCAGAACCATCAGCTTCCGTATTTTCTTCAATACTTGGTATAAACCCATCAATCGGTGGTGCAACAATTTGACTGTCAGCAATACTTTCTTTTCGAACTATTCGACCAAGTCTGTCAATTGTGTAACCTTCGGGCGACGTCACAGTGTTAAATAGGCCATCTACTTTAAGAAGAACAGGATTGTGTTTTCCAGCTCGTCGCTGCTTAGAACAAGTAAGCTGACCCATGTAGTCGTCATTTAACCTACTACCTGCAAAACAGAAAGCGAAGTTTTCTCCGAAGCTTTTTGAACCTTTTGCCTGTGTGTGATCCATTCGTTTTGCTGGATTTAAGATAGCGTTGGCTTCGCCCGATAATTGATGAAAGGCCCAAACAGGGGTGTTAAAAGGCATAGCAATCCTGTTAACAAGGTTTAAGCCAGCTAGCTGATACAAAACGTCTTCCCTTTGTCTTTGCTTCGGGTCAACCGTCACATCTCGCTGTACCATCAAGCCTACATAGTCCAAAATAACGGTAGCTACAAAATAATCAGGACCACATCGCTTTAATTCCGTTTTTATAGCCGAAGCTATCTCAGGAACACCGCGGTTTCCGGCAGTCTTGAACTTCTCGTGTCTACCGGTAAAGTCGAGGCAAACAGTGTGCTCGTTAACAATCGGCAAAACACGTTGGTACCTTTGCATTTCAGGTTCAAATACACCGTTGGCAATCTGCTCCTTAAAAAGTACTTTTTCGTAATCGTTTGGTTGTTCTGGATCAGTGCCGAATATTGAAACACCGTTGGTTCCCATCACTTGCAATCGTGTGCGAGATATTTGAGCTGAGTACATCAGCAACCTATCTCGAAGTTCGTTTTGCAGTGGAGCCTCGTAGGAAACTAAAACAGCCAAACCTTTTTTACCGTTCGATTCACCGCTTAAAAACCTAGCAAAAGCTTGTTTCGCAGCCGCGTACCACAGCATTACAGCCAGCGTGGTCTTGTACGAACCAAACGGAGCTAAAATAGCGTACGCTTCACCCGGAGCCGTACCGCTGTCAAGAAACGTATCAAGAAAACCAATACCGCACGATGTCAAACTTACATTTGCACGCTGATCCCAGCCGTCGGGCAAAGTTAAATTTCTACCGCCAGATATCGACAAGCCCATCAACGACTCAGTCTGTGCTGATGCTTGCTCGAAGATAGCAGGTAACTGCCCTATATCATCTAGGTCCCGTAGCTTGGCTATTGCAAGCTTCTTTTGCTGCTCGAGCAAAAACTTAGTCGCAAACTTGAAAGCAAACGATTCTGACTTTGAACTCTTTGGACCTTCTTGATCTTTAAACAAGTCAGGATCGAAGGCGTAGTAAAGAAAATCGTCTAGCTCGTCGTACTCTTCGGTATCTAGTTCCAAAAAGCCTTTTTCAATATAGCTAGCGACATCCGCATTAATCTGCGAAAGCTCAGGAAGACAGTTGTTTTCGTTAAAATAATCCCAAACCACTTTGTAAAGTAACTGATACCCTACAAAATCAAAATGACCCGCAGTCAGGCTCGATCTGAAACTTTCAAATACCTGTTCGTTTCTGAACAGAATTGCCAGAAAAAGTTTCAAGTGAGCGTCTGACAGCGTCGATTGCTGCCCACTCATGACGATTTCCTTTAAGCGTCTCTGGCTGATTCAACCAAAGACAAAGCCAATTTTTTAAACCTTGAAGACAAACTAGCACCGTAAACCGAATTGTAAATTTCCGGAAAAACAGTGTAGTCAAAAGCCGCCAAAAATTCTAAATCGTCTGCGTACTGTTGCATACGCAAAAGAATAGAATCTAAGTTCACATCGGCTTTACGCTTGTCTTCTTCCGCTTGAAGTGTACTGACCGCTAAACAATAACGAAAAAGCGGCGATAACTCCAAACGAACATCAAGTAAAGAACAATATACAGCTGAAGCCATAGGCTGCCTAGCCCCTGCGGCTGCAGATGTTCGAAGAAGTATTTCAGTTTTTGCTCTGTGTGAATCCGCTATAAATTTTGCCTGCACACGTCTAAAAGCGTCTTTAGCAAAATCCGCGACGACTGTTGCGTTATTTTGAGATGCCAATTGCAAAACAGTCGGCGTTGGTAACGAACTAGATCGCAACGAATAAAACAAAATCCGCACGTATTCAATAGGTGTTTTAGGTTTTGAAATATCCGCCACCTTCTGATAAGCAACCAACCACTGGTTCTTTTTTGGCTTTTCTTCTGGTGTGTTGTAACGGTTACCACCGTCCAAGCTTTTAGCTGGATTGTAAACTTGCGAGGCAGAACTGAGCCTACACAAATCCAAAACACGACGCTCAAGTACGTAAGTTTTCTTAAAAAGATCTACGTAGACTGGAATTTCCGGTTGGTCGCTGAAAGTGACGCAGGCAGGCCTAGCTGTCGCTGACGGTTTAGGCTGCTTTGAAAATGTCATTCGTATTCCTTCTCCAGCTGTGGATTTTGAAACTTCTGTCTCCAACCGTGTTTTCTGTAAACTTTCATACGACCTTTTGTGTGCCGATTAAAACCACTGTCCCAGCCGTCAAGATAGTCGTGAATAACACCGCTAGCTTTGCCTTCAGCGATGCGACTAACGCGGCCTGGAATTTGCGTGCTGTCAATTTCACTGCTGCCGCCGTTTCCACGTATAAGTACAGCTAAGTTGTTAAACGAAACACCTACATTCCAAACAGTCGTAGCAATCACTTTTTTCAATTGACCTTTTTCAAACTGCTGCGTGAGCATCTTCTTACGTGTAAAATCCATAAGCGGTTCTTCGGAACTACAAAACCCTTGTTGCTTGTAGGCCTGGAGCTCTTGCGGTTCCAGCCCATTGTCAGCATACACCAAAGTAAACTCAGGCAACAGCTTTTTCAAATGAAAAGCGTGAATAATGGTATCTACCGTAATAAGTACTTGCGTATCTTTATCGTAGCTCCTGGCATCTTGTGCGATCAAAGCGTTGCGACCGTCGTTTTTCCACAAACCTGCACGTTTTCGTTTAACTTTTTCGTCCGTGTCTATACCGGCACAGGGATTGTAGTCCAGCTTTACGTTTGTCCAATGCACTTCAATAGGAACAACCAGTCCCGCCCCCTGGGAAGTCTGGTAATCCACACGATAAATTATCGGCCCAAATATTCCCTCTAATCGCAAATCCTTTCCATCAAATCGAGCATCGTGCGAAGCTGATAATCCGTAGTTTCGACTGTTTTGCCAGCGAATAAGCTCTTCTGAGGCGTTATCCGCTGCAAGTTCATGGCACTCGTCTCCGATAAGAATATCGGCGTCCGCCGGACTGTGCTTAAGCGAACCAGCCGTGTAACACATGACTCGTCGGTTTTTAACCTTGTGGCCGCCACCTACAATGCCGACGTCACCAACCATGGAAGTAAGCTCGTTGTAGATTCTATCACAAAGAACAGGCACACGCCTGGAAACGATATCAATCCTAGCTTTAGGAAAAACTGACGCAATAATTCCTATCATAAACGATTTACCGAAACCAGGAGCACAGTCAATTCTACCGCAACTATTGTTGATGACTGCCTGCAAAAACTCAGGTTGATGTTCTCGTAACGTGTAATCTTTGATGTTCTGCATGTAAAGCTTGAATCGATCTGGCTTTTTTACCGTGGTAGTATCGACAAAGCTAACTTTGTAGCCCGCAGCTTTAAGTGTTTTAGATATGGTTTTCCAAAAACCAAAAGGTGTGGCTATTCGTCCTTTATGATCTAGCTCAAACAAAGTGTGGTGGTCGATTGCAAATGGCTTTTGTCCGCTTCTTTTAGCCTCGTAAAGCTCTTTTCCAACAAGTTGCCTATACGAGTCGAAACTAAGCTTTGGCGACAATATAGCTTCTATTTTGTCATCTGGAATTAAAGGATCAACAAGCAAAAAATTACCGTTTTTACGTAAAACAACTTCTTTAGCCATCATATAGCCCATTGTAAACAAGAGATTTTCAAGTAGAATAGCTATAGCTGCGACGACAGCGAAGCCAATTACCATCTGAGCCTCACAACTCAGATGGTTTTTTTTTGTCTAATCCGAAGTTTTGTTTTGTCTTTCAAACACGTCGACAACTTCATAATGCCCATACTCGCCAGGCTTCCAAGGTGATAAACCTTTGTACTTGCCTGCAATGGTCATAAGCTGAACAAACACGTCCGGCAAAAAGCCAGTCGGTAAAACAAAAGCAATCGTAGCAATCTGGCCCGGCACTATTGATTCGTGAACGGAATAACGTTCTCTGCCGACTGCATTCTTGTAGTAAACTCTGTGCCATCTTTTTTCCCTTAGTTCAACGTCGATTGCAGTGTCCCAGTGAATTTTCTTTACTGCGTCTTGATGCGACGAAAGTAGTTTCGACGCCATTACCATGTTCGATCTATGCCATGTCGACAAAAACAAAATCTTGTCTGTTAGGTTTCTGGCAAACAAAAATCGACCAGACTCCTTGTCCTTAGCATTACCCAAACAAGGCGACGTAAATCGTATCTGAACGTTGTAATCTTTCATTTTTTCTCGAGACTACTTAAATACATTTTCTTCGCTTGATGGCTTTTAAAAAAAATATCTGCGTCAAAAAACTCTAGCTTGGTCTGAAAAGAAAGCCAATGTCTTACGACAAAGTGTAAAAAAAGACGAGATAGCTCAAAAAGCTTGTTTTTCGATGCTCTGGCTTTTGCTTCTACATGTAGAAAATTGTCCGTGGGGACAACTTTTAAAGCATCATGCAAAACTATGGCTCGACTACACTCTGCGTCGTTTGGATTTGTTTTTAAACCAAAATAGCGTTCAATGCGTTGTAAACCCCCGTAATTCGGTATCAACCATCTTGGTTCTACCAAAGTCGCGACAAAATGCATTGCTGGGTCTAAGTTCCAATCAGAACCTAAAGCCGAAAATACCGGAGCCAAACAGTGGTCTTGCCAAGCTATGTCGACGGCTTCAGGTATGTTTTCATACATGCCTCTGGCAAGCAAGTACGTGTTTATAGAATTGTCGTCAAGCAAATGCCAGTTACACGACTGCCGCCTGCAAGAAGGTATAACGGCAAGGTCGTATAAAAAGTACTTCGACATAGCTAGCGTGCTTGACCAAGGTAATGTCGATCCAACGTAGACTCGCGACAAGTTGTCAGCCTTTACCTTGTATCTCCGCACCGTATCGAAATACAACTCAGTAAGTATAGCGTAATTCGAGGGGAAACCAACCACCCAGTAATCAGACGCAGGCAACTCGCCAAACTTAGGCTTAACTATGTCTTTACCCGCCTGCAGACTCCAAATGTCGCCATTGGAGTCTGCGTGTAAGCAAATAAGTGGTTTGGTTGTCATTTTTCGATTGTGATCATTTGGTCAAAGGCACTGGTCATATCTTGAACGTGCGTGATGACAACAATCTGCTTCTGAGCTCCAACGTTAGCAGACCAACTCTGCATCGCGTCGTGAAAGTAAGCGACATTGTCAGCATCCAGCCCGGCTGTGGGCTCGTCCAAAAACAGCATACCAATATTATGACCGAAAAGCCTATCCAAAGCCGCCCGAAAAGCAATAGCCAGTATGACTTTCTGCCCGCCACTCAGCTGTCGTGCTGAAACGCTTGGTTTACCTGGAAAGGTAACCTTGAACGACAAGTCATTTGACGCTTCCACCGTAAAAGGCGAGTTAAACAAATCGAGCTGCTCGTTGATGTGCGACTCTAGTCGAACCAAATTATTCTGAGCAACACGCTTTGGTAATCCAGACCAGTGAAACGCACTAGCAACACGGTCTATAACGTCAGCCAGTGCCTTGATTTTTACCTCTCTGGCAAGCGTCGCTTTGACTTTTGCCAGCATTTCTTTGGTTTTAGCCAACTGCTGTGTCGTTGTTTCGTATTGCGACGCCAGTTTAGCTTTTTGCAACAAAGCCTCCCTATGCTCTGCCAACTTCTGCAGCAAGGAATCGTCAGCGTCACCTGCCAATAAAAGCAAAGACTCGAGCTGCTTTTCATTGCTGTCGATTTGAGCTCTAGTTTGCATTATACGCCCATTCAAATGGTCTAAATCTGCTTTTAGCGACTCGTACTTTGGCCGCGTCGCCGTTACTGCTTCTTTTGCGTTTTTACGCGAACGCAAAACATTCAACGCATTTTCAAGCTGCGAGTCTGAGACTTCAACAGAAACATGCGACAAACCTTGTAGTTCAGCTTTCGCGTTATCCAGTTTAACTTGTCGCTCTTGCCTATTCTTTTGCGTCGCGTCTAGTTGCCTGTAAAAATGACTACTTTGCGTCAAATCTGCATCAAGTTTTTCTCTCCGCGTTTCGAGCTCAGCTCTTTCATCTACTAGCTTTTGTTTGTGGCTTGCTGGCAATTCTTGTAAACAAGAAGAACATATCGTTTTGTTGCCTTTCGATAAACTAAAAACTGCAGCATCTAACTCTTGAGCCTTTGCGGCCATTCTTTCTTTTTCGTTCCGTTTGACGGGAAGTTCCTCAGCCAAATAAATTGGTTTGCTAGAAAGCTGTTTCGCAATATCTGCGTCGAGCTGCTCGATCTGACCTTCATATAGCGAAATAATTTTTTGAAATTCTTCTCGCTTCGCTTCGAATGCGGTTTGAGCGTTTTTATCTCTAACAGTCTGTTCTGCCAGTTCGCAAACCTTTTTGTGTTTCTCAAGCCAAGCGTTGGCGGATTTTAGCTTACCGTCAATTTGCGTAAACTGCTTTTCCTTTTCAAGAAACGCAGCTTGCAGTTCGTCAGCCGCGTAGCAAGCTTTGTCTTTGGCTGCCCTTAAAGTGCCCGCATCTTTAAAAGCTTGCCATTTGGCTTCAGCCGCTTTGGCCGCGTCTTCTTTAAGCAAACCTTTGATTTTAGTTGCCTGAATAGTCGCGAGTGTTTCTTCTAACTGTAAAATGTTACTTTCAAGATCTAAGCTGTTATCCAATGTTTGCCTGCCAGCAATCTTGTCCCTAAAAGCTACGCAAGTTTTATGTAAACCAATAGCTGACTCAACGCCGCAAAGGTGCTGAAAAGCTTTGGCCCTAACACTCTCTGTGTCATCAAGAAAACTAAACATTTCCCACTGGTCAACGAACACGTAGCGTTCAATTACGTTGGGAGTAAGCCCCATCAACTTAAACAATGCGTCGTTTACTTGTGTGGCAGTCTCGAGCTCGCTGTCACCGTACTTGAGTGTTACCTCGTTAGGCTTAAGACTTCGCACAAGCTCAAAAGGTTTTCCAGAGTGCAATCCTGTAAGCTTAATATACGACTTCTCGTGCTTTGCGGCTTGATTGTTTATAACGTCAGCTTTTGACGCAACGTGAAATCGCTTGAAATCACCAGTAAGAGCAGCGTAGATACCGTTTACTAACGAACTTTTGCCCGCTCCGTTAGCACCCACAATACCTACAATGCCTGACGACAGCTCGACGTTAAGCAATCTGTGCGGACCTACGTTTTTCAATTCGACTGTTTCAATCTGCATTTATGTTATCCTCTAACCATCTTTCCAGTACAACATCAGGATTACCGCCGGACAATAATTCAGAAGCCAAAGCGTAAGCCATTGGAGCACCTTCAGGTTCAATCTCGTCGCTTAGACAAGACTGAAGCGTAAGCTTACTCTCGTCAACTGTGACGTCAGACGAAAGTGCTTCAACAACGACGCTCTTGTGCTTGAAAAACAAATGAGATTTATCGTCAAACTCCTGTTTAACAAATCGCACAAAATCAAAATCTTCGGTACCGTGAACCAATCTTATGATCGGTTTTCGGAGCTCTTCCGGCAAATTTGTAAAACTCTGCTGGTTCAGCGACAAAAAGGCTTTGACGCGTTCAACAATCTTTTTGTAACTGCCAGCGTTTGTAGAAACCTCCAAGTAACCTCGAGTAGGTATTTCCTGGGTACGAATCTTAAAATCAACATCATCGCAAGTTAGCTTAAAAAAGCACTTCGAAGCTGGCTCGGCCAAACTACGCAAATGCGTGCTGCCTGGGCTAAGCACTGTCAGGTTTGACCCGTGCTTGCGTTCAATTGTCTGGTGATAGTCACCAGTTATCAGCAGCTTTACATTCGGTGGAATGTCGTCAAAGCAACCTTGCGTTTTACCGACTTCACCCATAAAGTCTTTCCACACCTGATGGCAGACAAGTACGTACTCCTGTGTAGAATCCTTGGCAATCGTGGCTAAGTTTTCTGCCAGCGTTTTTGCATTGCAGTAATCAAAACCAACTATCCGCATTCCATTAGCCAACCTGTTGTTGGAATCCAACGTAAGATGCAACGCATCCAAAGAAGCAACTTCCATCCAGGGCAAATCTCGCTGGAACTCATGTTGGCCTTGGTTATACAAAACCGAGATACCGTTATCTCGAAGCTTTTTAATACCGGCGTTCAGCTCAGCAACCGGTCTTGCAACATTCAGTTGCTTATCCAAGATGTCGCCAGCTAGAATAACAGCATCGGCCTTGTCCCATACCGCGTAATCCACAATGTACCGCCAGCTGTGGTAGCTGTCGCCGTAAATTGGGCGATGCTTCCAAATAGTGTCCGACAAATGTAAATCACTCGTTACAAAAATTTTTTTGAACATGACTAAACCTATTTTAATGCCAATAAACGAGTTGTGCGATAGACTAACAATTGCAGAACTCAAGTTAGAGCGGCTATCCGCCCAAGAGCCAGACAAAACGCTTCTTTCAAAGCAAATTGCCTACTTTTGGGCAGGGGTAGACCGGAATAACCTGCAACTACTAGAGCTTATCGCACGGCTAAAAACAATCAACGGACAAATGTGGGATCTAGAGTACGACCTTCGCAAAGGACTAGACGAAAGTCTAGGCCTAGCTGAAATAGGTAGACGTGCCATAGAAATTAGAAACTTTAACCGAACACGGATTGCAGTCAAAAATCAGATTGCGGAGTTAGTTTTGCAACCTGAGTTTTTTGATTGCAAAATGAATCATGTCAGTGGCTAAGTGTATTCAAGCGATCAGTCCAAGCTATCAACAACAGGCTTTTTACCCTTAAAGCTACTTGCGGCTTTAAACCCAGCTTTAAAAGCCTGCCAAGCTGTTTCTATCGACAAATAGACGTATTCCCTTTCATTACGTGCTAGGTCTTCGCGTTCAATGTCGTACTTCTCAAACATAGAAGCCTCAAATGACTCCCGTAGCTCAACATCCGACGCAGTCAAAGGATTTAAACACCTCGCGTCAACAGCGTCTTTTAGCGATTTTAGCCTAGGCAGACAGGCAGGAAACGGTTCCAACGGAATTAAGTTTGTTGCGTGTTCGTTACGATATTTCTTAGGCTTAGAACCAGCAAGATAAACTTTATAGTGGCCATACATTCCTTCGGTAGTAGCTACACCGTCTACAACCCAGACTCCTTCGACCCATGTAACGGAAACCTTTTCACCGCGATCAAAATTACACCGACGAATGTAAGCATTGGCTTCACTAGCTTTTGTACTTACTTGAAGACCAACTAACACCTTTTCTACTAGTTTTGGTCGGCTTAACCCCACGCAGATATCAAATTCAGACCAATAATCGAGGCTACTTAAAAAACGATAGCCTTTAGGTGGAGAATTTTTGTAATTCGTGCAAGTGTCTCGCACTTCAAAAGCTTCTTTAGCGGCTGCTGTAGGCTCTAGCAGCAATTCGTGAAGCTGTCTAATTGCAGCCGCAATAAGCGTAGTTACCGGCAGATCTATTGGATCTTCACAGTCGTGATCTACACTAAAAGCAACGCTAATTGCGGAATTATATTTATCAGTTGTCATGAACATTGTTTCCTTTGTTGTTGGTTAACTGTCAAAAGCAACTACTCGTTGCTGTCACCTAACAAATCGTCACCGTTAAACAATTCAGTCAAGTCAGTGTCTGAAATAGTTTCAGAAGATTTGCTACCAAAGAGTTTGTTGATAAAATCAGGCGGCAACTTATCCAGAGGAATAACTCGGACGTCACTTGACGCAGCCTGGTTAGCCTTAGCTTCTCGCTTTTCAGCGTCTAGAAAAGCGTAGTCTAAAAAACCAGCTGCTTGTTGCAGCAAGCGAAGACGCCCGTAGGCACAGTTATCACTGTCCCAGAGGTCAACTTCTTCGTAATTTCGCACAAGACCGTCGTACAAGTTTCTAATGTTACGCAACGCCTGAAAGTTCAAAAACATCTCAGGAATAGCTAGATTTTTGAACTTCTCAACGCTCTGCTTAGACAGAAAAGACAAATCAATCAAAAATGGGTTGTACGGAGCTTTAAGATCTTTAGCTTTTTGCTCGGCCCACTCGCGGTGGTCTTCAACCCAAGCACCAAGCTGAAGCAATAACTCGTATAACTTTTCTGAATTACAATCTTTTCTCGGGTACGGTGGTGATGTAATCTCCATGTCTTAGTCTCTCTTTCTTTGAAAACGAATCAGGTTTTGATTGGGAAAACACTTGTGAACTGTCTGAAAAACACGCTTTGCATCAAGCGTAAAAAAGGGCTGCCAAGTGTACGACAGCACTTTTTGAATGCTTTTGATCACCAGTTTTTCTCGCTGTTTCGCGTCGGCTCCAACAAGGCTGTAGTCAAACCGCCGGTCTAGCTTCATCGCTTCAAGCTTACGCTCTACCGCCGCTGGCAAAATCAAGTCAGCAGGTACTACATGCAAGCCTACATGGTAAATCGACGGTCTGTACTTGTATTCTATCAACCTTTTGTGTTTGACAACTGGGGTTTTCAATTTAGCACGCACGTAAAACGGAACCGCGACCTGAACGCTGAAATGCGATTTAAGCCAAGTGTGCGGTCCTGTTCTACGGTTGAAAAACGGCAAGCCTTCTTTAAGGTAGCTTGAACGAGCCCAGCTAAAAATACGGCTGTCGGCTAAAACAGACTCGTCGAGCTCCAAGATACCACGAGCAATAGGCTCCAGCCGCAGCCTTACAAAACAGAACGGACAGGTTTTTGCGTTTTTGCATTGAAAAAGCATAGACGGCTCATAACCGCAACCAGGAGCAGGGCAGTTGCTCTGGGTAAGCAGCTTTAAAAACTCTCCCTTAAAGTCTGTTGGGTCGATTTCCTTGACAGGAAAGCCAGTTTCCTCGGACGTTCGATAGACCTGGTTTCGAATGTAGCGTAACCAAGAAGCCGAGGTGGATAGCTGTTTACGGTAGTTGTACTGGAAATCTGCTAGCTGTTTAAGCAAGCCCTTTTTTCTGTCGCTGTGTAAGACGCAAGCGTCAAACAAGCGAAACGACAAAGACTTGACTGAGGGTCTGTACTTGATTTTTATGCAAGAACCAAACAAACCATTATTAGCTTTCACGATACCTCCAGGCATTAGATTAGTTTTGGTTTGCAGAAAGTGTACACTTATTTCTATTTCATAGTTACTACATAACTATATCAATAGGTGAACAGCCAAAATTTCGTGTATTATTATTAATGATACACCAACACCCACCATTAGCTTGGTCTATTTAAAGACAGTTTTCTGATCTAAAAACAGGTTGTTTAGCGGCAGGTGCCTTTAGTGGTTTCGGTTTAGGCCTACCAAAGCTACCTATGCACCAAGTCTAATGCGACAGGGAGCCTGGTACGATCACGCGTGCGGAATATTTTGTTACTCTTGAAAAGAGTAATGAAATAGAAATAAGTGTACATGTTTGTAGTGGACAGGCTAATGCTAACTAGCTTTTGTACAGATTTTCTAATGTACTGGCAAAGACACAAACCTGAAGCCACTGTTCGTTGGTAACGTATGAGGCAAACGGATTTATCTCGTTTGCCATCAGCTGACCGGGTTTGACTAGGTTTGGGCTTTCAAGTGTTGGTGTAGCCTCGCCCAGCCTGTAACCTTGATCGTATAGCCACTGCTCGAATCTAGCCTCTATGTCGTTTATCCAGTAGCCGGGCTTAAACCGTGACGGTAAGTAACCCGGCTTGCGTGTTTTGACGACGTGCTGTGCTGTATCGGCGCTGACTCTCATAGCATCGCTTTCTAGGCCCCTGGGGCCTCGCTAGACGCACTTAGCTTTTTTTTGGCTGTGACTGGGCGGTTTTTCGCTTCTGTGCGTCTAATCGCTTCCTAGCGGTCTGTACCTGGACCTCGTTACTTTCGTTTAGCTTGTGGCTTACGTTGAGCGAGTTCAAAAAGGCGCGAAGGGTCTGAATTGTGATTTGACCTAGGTTAGGGATAGCCAGTAGTTCTTCAACTGTTTTTGTTGTCAGATGCTTTACGGTGAGTATTCCGTGCAGCTCGAGAGTGTTTTGAGTTCGCAGAGCTAACTGTGTTTCAGCTAGTGACACTTCTAGTACGTCTAGTTTGGGAATTCGATACGTTTGCTTTTTACGGGAAGCAGGCCCACCTACTATTTTCATATTAGCTCCTAAGTTTTGATTTAAATTGGTCGAAAGTGTCGTGAGCTCGCTCGAGAAGTTTATAAATATCCTCGACGTCTAAGTCCATTTCTGCGGCAACATCGGCAACGTCGGTAGATCCGAACAGCCCAACATCGTCGCACTCGGCTATGAATCTTGCAAATTGCACTAAGTCTACGCACCAGAGGGGTTGCCATACACTATCTGCCGGAATATGATCTGTTTCTTTTCTTTCTTTTTCTGTAAAGAAAGTCGCCTCATCGATTCCGGTCCAGCCGTGTTCGTTAGACCAAAATGTGTTTTCTTTCAGCTTATGCTGAATTACGTAGCTTGCCATGTTTAATCCTTGTTACCGTGATGAATTCCAGGTGACGATTGAGCCCGCTAATCCTGACGTTTTTAACCGACGTGCATCCTCGTGACCGTATGCAACCAGACACGATGGCCCGCCGCTGTTTCCTTTAGCTCTGGACCCGTCCGGCTTGTGAAAGAACAATCGACCGTGAAGAAACATCACCGCCGTCGCACGCTTCCAGACCTGCTGTACAAAACCTTCGGTTTCTGTTCTTGCGAAAATCAACGCCGTTCCCCGGTCGTGATCTGCTAGACGTTCCATCCACTTCCACGCTTCGCTGTACGGCGGATTCAACCAGACGCGACCGTACCACGTGCGGCTGAGTCCGTCCTGATCAACCGTAAATGCGTTTTCTGCACACGCCCATGGTTGAGGGGTGCATTGGCATGGATCTAAATTGAATGGCCCTAACGCGTCGATGATGTTTTTCGGAGTGATCCACGAATCCGTTGCCCCGCGATTGGGAGAGGTGTGACCTCCAATTCCTCGCGAGGTGCCAGTGGGATGCAACGGAACAACCGGTTGGTCGTTTTCTATGTTCATAATTTTTTCCGTTTGTCTGTTAATCGCGATCGTCCGAACTGTTGGCTGGTACTATTCGTGTAAAAAATTTGTCGTGGTTTAGGTTGATTGCCGCACCGGTTTCTGTCCTGTCTGCCTTTCGCTCTACCATCGGCCCCATTCGGCTTTCAATATTGCCGGTAGCTTTTTCCACTATTTCGACGTAAAACATGGGTATGTTCGCATCGTCCATGCTGTTTAAATCCATATCACCAAAACTACGTATTGCCATGTTATTAACCTCGATGGTTTGTTGAAAAAAACACTCAATCGGCGTTTAGTCGCTACGTTAAACGTTCGACGATAACGGTTTTAACGGTTTCTGACGTTGCCGGTATTAAGAGAAAACAGCTCGTAGTTTTGATTTTAATACCGCAGCGACTTGCAAACGCTTGCGAAGTTGCACCTGCGTTTTTTGTAGTTTCCGGCTCTGCGAATACACAGCAATCACCTACAGCCATTATTTTAAGTTCTCTAGCTGAAACCTTTTTAATTTTTGTTGATTTAGCTATTTTTTGTCGCAGAACATTAGCTGCATTTGCCAACTCCCAATCGTCTTCTCGTGGTATTTCGTTGCGACTGTCGACAATTTTAATCGCGTCTTCAATCGACATTTTCTTTTTTTGTTTCATTTTTTAGTTCTGACACCAGGCTTGAAAATACGAAACGTAAAGCTAACTTTAGCTTACTTCTGGTTTGATCTGAGCTAGTAATTCAAGCATCGCGGTTTCAACTTCTTCTTTGGTTGCTAACTGCAATTTTAGCTGAAGTGCGCGTTCGCGTTTTTGATGCGTCGACAACCGACGTAGTTCGCGGCTAAAAAGGTCTACGGCAGTTTCCCATGTACGTTTGCCTTTTAAACATTTGTAAGTTTTAAAATCCCACCTTATATCTTGGCTATAAAGTTCAACAGATAGCTCTACTTCGATTTTGACTTTACTTCCGTCGTCGCGACGTATGATTTTTTCGTGTCTCATGTTATCTCCTAGTAACCACAGTCTTCTAGTTACATAAACAGGTTATTTACCGCCACAAAGCTATGTCGAAACTCCGGACCCATAACTTCTAATAGTTGTCGAAGCTTTTCTAATGCCTTTTTAACCGTAACAGCGGTTTCTTTATCAATTTTGCCTTCAGTTTGTCGTATTTTTATGTATCGCTTAAGTGCTTGTCTTTCTAATTCCGCTATTTGGCTCATGTTTGCTCCTATTTTGCGTATTTTGAAGTAATGTTTAAGACCTTGGTTTTCGGTATACATTTCATTTGTCGCTGCCCGTCGGTTTAAAACAGGCAGAATAAAAGCTTACGAAACTAACGTCTTCCGTTTCCAGAGACAGTAGCGTAGCCGTCTCCCCAGCCGCTGCCATCGCCGTAACCGTTGCCGTCGCCAGAGCCGTAGCCGTAGCCGTCGCCGTAGCCGTAGCCGTAGCCGTAGCCGTAGCCGTAGCCGTTGCCGTAGCCGTAGCCGTTGCCGTCGCCAGAGCCGTAGCCGTAGCCGTTGCCGTCGCCA
>Ga0164293_10000049_pt1 | contig 71248 bp, 67 predicted proteins | sample GEODES118metaG_FD_111487 | JGI IMG/M metagenome (GOLD analysis project Ga0164293, IMG submission 111487) | Eutrophic lake water microbial communities from Lake Mendota, Wisconsin, USA - GEODES118 metaG | ecosystem: Environmental > Aquatic > Freshwater > Lake | place: USA: Lake Mendota...
GGGCGTGGCCGAAACGCCAGGGCCCAAGTGGAAGCGCACATCGAAATTGCGTTCGGCGCGGCGGCGCAGCAGGCCGGCAGGGGCGGCCTCGATCAGATCCTCGCCGGCCAGTTCATTGCCATCTGCGGTGAGGAAGAGGCGCCGGCGCACCAGCATGCCGAAGCGCTTGGCATAACCATTGTGGCTGGTCTCGATCAACTGGCCTTCGGCGCTGCTGCGCAGGGCCAGCGTCACTTCCTCCACCCCGGCGGCCAGCGTGCCATCATCGCGGATGCGGGTGGAATTGGTGTCAGCAATCACCAGGGTCGAATGAGCGGCGGTGGTGGACAGGCCTGATGCCAGCGCCGGCGCCAGTGGCGCGGCGAGGCCGCGCACGCCGCCGCAATTGCTGATCAGCCGGTCGGGCCCGTCGCTCATCTCAAAGGCGAGGGTGCCGGCATGGCCGCTGTTGGACAGGCGGGCCGATGGCGGCGGTCCGGCATCGATCACCACCACGCTGCGCCCGGCCGAGAGGCGGTGATAGCCGCTCCAGCGGCCGCCGCGGCGGATTTCGGTGCCTGTCGCCGCCTTGCGCGAAAGCCGGTCAAGGGCATCGGCGCCGATCACTGCGCCGCCATGCCATGCACCGATCTGGCCATCCCCCAGCATGAGCCCGCGCAGCGCCGGGGCGAGCCGGGCCAGCGTATCGGCAAATACCGGCGGTGCGCGGTTGCCCAGTGCTTCCGGCGCGCCGGCGGTGAAGATCAACAGATCGGCCAGCGTCAGGCCATCAATCGGCGCGCGGCTGGCGATACCGCCGTCGGGCAGCACCAGCGCCGGCAGCAGTTGGTTCAACCCGGCCAGCGCCGCACTGGCCCGCGTGTCGCCGCCGGGAATCAGCGTGCCGGCGGCATAAAGCCCACAAAGAGCCTTGGCCTGAGCCAGGCCTTCGGTGCCGCGCCGGGCGGCGCGATCAAGGTGGCGGGCCCAGGTCGCCATCGCCGACAGCACCGCCGAACGATAGATCTGGTTCGATGATGACAGGATCAGCGGCGCATGGCCCAGCGCCATCAGCAGCCGCGTGCCGGCCAGATCGGCGCGCCAGCCCAGCGCATCATATTCGCCCATGCTGGCCAACCAGCGTTCGACCAGATTCTGCGCCGCGCGCCGCGCTGCCTCGCGATCGGGCAGGATCGCCAGATCGCGCAGCCATTCCCAGCCATGCGCCCATTCCAGCCACTCCGGCGGCGGGCCGGCTTCGCGGAAATTGATGTCCCGCGTCATTTGCGTATGATCGGCGTGGATCAGGCGGCCGGCGATGATGCGCTCACCGATATGGGGGTCGCCGGGCACCGGATCGGCCGGCGCAGCTAGCAATTTCAGCGGAAAGCGGCCGCGCAGGCGAAAGCTGTGCAGCGGCGAGGCATAGAGCCGCGACGTGAGCCCCGCAGCCAGTTTCTCCGATAGCGACAGGCCGCGATCACCGCTGCCACGGCGCAGGCTGCCATCCTCATCTTCAAGTTCGGGATGAGCCGTGGGAGATTGGGGCGGTTTTGCCATCAATGCCCCTTCAAGGCCGCGATATTAGCGGCATACTGCGCTGCGCCGCCCTTGAAGCTGGCGGTGCCGGCGACCAGCACATCGGCCCCGGCGGCAATCACGGTGGCGGCATTGCCGGCATCCACGCCGCCGTCCACTTCCAGATGGATCTGGCGCCCGCTGTCGTCGATCATCCGCCGCAGCCGTTCGATCTTCTTCAGCTGGCTGGTGATGAAGCTCTGCCCGCCGAAACCGGGGTTCACGCTCATCACCAGGATAAGGTCGATATCGCCCAGCACTTCGGCGACCAGTTCCACCGGGCTGGCCGGATTGAGCGATACGCCAGCCTTTTTCCCCAGCGCCTTGATGCGCTGGATGGTGCGATGCAGGTGCGGACCGGATTCGGGGTGGACGGTGAGGATATCGGCGCCGGCTTCGGCAAAGGCTTCCAGATACAGGTCCACCGGGCTGATCATCAGGTGCACGTCAAATGGCAGGTCGCTGTGCGGGCGCAGCGCCTTCACCACGGCCGGGCCAATGGTGATATTGGGCACGAAATGCCCGTCCATCACGTCGACATGGATCCAGTCCGCCCCGGCGGCGCTGATCGCGCGCACCTCTTCACCCAAGCGGGCGAAATCTGCCGACAGGATCGATGGCGCGATGCGAACGGGAAAGGTCATGCCCGTTATCTAGCAGGGGCTTTGCGGCTGCGGTAGTGGCTGCCCACCACCCGCTGCAACCGACTGTGGATGGTTCGCGTCGGCCTGTCTCAGGCCTTCTGTTTGAGCAGCTTCGTCACCGTCTCGTCGAATTCGCGCTTCACCTTCTCGCTCAGCGCGCCCGTCGCTGGCCCGGCCCAGCCCACGTGCACTTCCTTCACTCGGCCATCGCGGCCGATGAAGATCGTGCTCGGCCACACCTTCACCGGCGCCAGATCGCCCAGCACCTTCTTGGTGTCTTCGGCGTTGGGTTGGCCGCCATAGACCATCGGGTAGGGCAGCTTGTAGCGGGTCTTGAAGCTGGTGATCTGGCGCATCGCACGGGCCTGATCGGTGCCATATTCGAACTGCAGGCCGATCATTTCCAGGCCTTCCTTTTGCCGGCGCGCCGCGTAGGGGCCCATGAAAATGGCTTCGTCGTGGCAATTGGGGCACCAGGCACCGCCCAGCGTGATCACCACCACCTTGCCCTTGTAGCGGGCGTCGTTCAGGCTGATCATCTGGCCTTCCGGGGTCGGCAGGCGGAACGACAGCCGCTCACCGCCGGGTGCTTCGACCAGCACGGCGTTCATGGTCGCCTGCTTTTCCTTCTTTGCTTCCCACGGATTGCCGGTCGGGCGGCTGGTGGCCGCAAACGATGCGCCTTTCAGCGTGTCGCCGGCCAGCGTGCCCTGCCACAGGCTGGTGAAGCTGCCATCGAAGGTGGAAAGCTTGAGCTGGTTGCCGTTCAGTTCACCCGACAAATAGCGCATGTCGCCAGTCGGCAGCTGCACCGTGCCCGACACCTGGGAACCCACTTGCTTCAGCAACACCAGGCCCTTCACCTTGTTGTCATCATAGGTGAGGTTCCAGCGGCCCGCCACGTTACCGGCCGGCTTCACCGCCGTCGGCGTGAAACGCCAGCTGCCGCGCTGGGCGCGGGCAGCCAGCGTCACCGTGCCGGTGGCGCGCAGCACGGTGGCGCTGCCGGACAGTGTGTCGTTACCGGCGGTCTTCAGCTCCAGCTTGCTGTTGTAGCTGGGGAAGATCAGCGTGATGCTGTCCCCCGTCATCTGCACCTGTTCGACCTTCAGCCGTTCCGGCGCGTTGACCAGCCAGGCCTGCGGGCCGGTCTTGCCTTCGCGCACATCCAGCGTGAACGGCAACGGCCCACCGGGGTGGGCGTCAAAGCTGACGCGCCATTGGCCATAAAGGCCAACTGCAAGAGCCGGGGCAGCAGTCAGGCTTGCGATCAGGCCAGCGGTGAACAGGGTGCGAAATTTGGTCATCATGATCCCCCAAAACGCGATTGCCGGTTATCGTTCAAGCCGGCTTTTCTTGTGCTTGCCAAAGCTGGGCTTTCTACCGTGCATCGCGTTCGGCGGCTTGGGCGCGCGCTGCATCCGCAGCCTGCAGCACCGCCCATGCCGCCTGCACAGCGCGGAACCGCTCGGCCACCTCAGGGCTGGTGCCGGCCACGTCGGGGTGACTGGCCTTGGCCGCCGTCCGCCATGCGGTCTTGACGACATCGGCGCTGGCATCGGCGTCCAGCCCCAGCACCTTCAGCGCATCAAGCTCGGCGCGGCTGCGGCTGCCATCGCCTTCACCGCCCCATTCCCAGTGGCTGGCGCGGCGATAATTGCGCTGCCGGTCTTCCGAAGCCGCGCGGGCGGCGGCCTCTTCTGGCGTCAGGCCGCGGAAATAATCCCAGCCGGCGTTATATTCGGCGGCATGTTCCTGGCAGAACATCCAGCGTTCCGGGCTGTTGGGCGCCTTGGGGGCAGGGCGGTCACCCACGTTGGTGCACCCGTCGCGATCGCACAGGCGCACGGTGGTGGCGGCGCGTTCAGCGCCATAATCCCGCCAGCGCGGGAAGCCCCAATCATCGTTGCGCCGCTGTTTTGGCACGTGCCCGCGTCTCCTCAATCGCTCCTTCTATGCCATGCCGGCCGCCGTTGCGAGTCTGGACGGCTGCGGCACAAACGGGCATGGCTCGCGCCAGATGTTGGCCCTGTTGACCACGCGGCGCTTCGGCCCCCTGTTTGCCACCCAGTTCCTGGGCGCCTTCAACGACAATCTGTTCCGTACCGCGCTGGTGTTCATCGTTGCCTATGATGTGGCGGCGGCTGATCCCAAACAGGCGGCGTTGTTGGCCTCTACGGCGGCCGGGCTGTTCATCGCGCCCTTTTTCCTGTTTTCTGGCATTGCCGGTTCCGTCGCCGATGCGCGTGACAAGGCCGGGATTACACGCCTGGTAAAGCTTTCCGAGATCGCCTTCATGGCATTGGGCTGGGCGGCGCTGGCAATTGGGTCGCTGCCGCTGGCGCTGGTCGTGGTGTTCCTGATGGGATGCCATTCAACCCTATTCGGCCCGGTCAAATATGCCATTCTGCCCCAGCATTTGAAGCCGCAGGAACTGATCGCCGGTACCGGCCTAGTGGAAAGTGCCACCTTCGTGGCCATCCTGCTCGGCCAGGTCGCTGGCGGCCTTCTGGCAACGCAGGCGGTCGGGCCGATCGCGCTCGCCATTGCCGGCCTCGGCTGGCTGGCGTCGCACTTCATTCCGCCGGCGCCGCCCGAACCGGGGCGCACATTGAACTGGAACCCGGTGTCGAGCAGCCGCGCAGCGTTGGGCCATGCCTTTGCCAATCGCCGGCTGCTCATCGCCACGCTGGCGATCAGCTGGTTCTGGGCGCTGGGCGCGGTTTACACCAGCCAGTTCGTGCCGCTGGCCAAGAACGACATGGGGGCCACGCAAGGTGTCGCCACCCTGTTTCTGGCGGCCTTTTCGGTGGGTATCGCGGCTGGATCAGTGGCGGTGGGGCGCTGGCTGAAGGGGCGCATTTCCACTCGGCTGTGCGGTGCCGCCGGGCTGGCAATGGCGCTGGCCGGCATTGATCTGTGGTTCGCCATCGGCGCGGTGGGCAGTGCGCCGAAGGACGTCACGGCGTTCTTTGCCACGCTGGCCGGCTGGCGTGTGCTGGCCGATCTCACCGTGCTGGCGCTGGCCGGCGGGGTGTTTTCGGTGCCGCTCTATGCCGTGCTGCAAACTGCTGGCGAGGCTGGCAGCCGGGCCAGCGCCATCGCCGCCAACAACATCATCAACAGCCTGTTCCAGGTGTCGGCCGTGCTCGGTGCCGGCGCGGCCGTGGGGGCAGGGCTGGGTGTGCCGTTGGTGCTGATGCTGGCCGGGCTTACGGTGCTGCCGCTGCTGCCGGCGCTGAATCGGCTGGGTCGGGCATAGCGGCGATCCACTTGCGGATCAGCGCGTTCCCCTCGTCATGGGCCAGCGCGCGGCCGAATTGGGGCATCATGATGCCGGGTTCGGACGAGGTCATGCGGTGTAGAACGATGGATTTGTCGGGCTGGCCGGGCAGGATCGAAAACTCATGCCCGCCCGAACCGCGCCCGGCCGCTACGGGACGTTTCAACACGCCCAGATGGGCCGGCGTGACTTCTTCCGGCACCAGATAGAGGCCGGAGTTGGACGCAAAACCGCCCCGACTGTGGCAATGGGCGCAATTCACCGCCAGATAGGCGCGGGCGCGGGCGTTGAGCGGCTCGGCCGCATTGTCCCAGCGTGCCAGCCTTGGCCAACCATCAGCGGGCAGCCGGGCCAGCCGGCCCGATGTGGCCCATGTCATCAACTGGTTCGGCCCGGTGCCATGCAGGCTGCCGTTGAGATTGCCCGCCGTGGGCCCGATCGGCGTGATCGCCTCGCCATCCTGGTGGCAGGTCTTGCACTGGTTCTGGTTGGGCACGGCATAATCGATGGCCTGCGCGCGGCCCGCCTTGTCGATGAACTCCACCGGCACTTTCATGCCGGCGCGCCTCAACACGGCGCCACCGTCCTGTTCAACATAGCTCAGCGCCACCCAGCCGGCCGGGCGGTGGATCAACAGGCGTGTCTCGATGGGACGCACATCTTTCGCGGGCTGCCGCAGATCAGCCGGGAAGGCAAAGCGTTTGACCAGCACCGTGCCCACCGGAAAGGCCAGCGCGCCCAACGCACGATATTGCGCCTTCGTCCCCGGCGGCAGCCAGGCAAAGCGGAATTTTTCCGCACCATCCGAAAACAGCGGCGTGTTGAGCGTGTAGGGCTGCACCCCCGGCGCGGGGTGGCCGGCGGCATCGAACAGGCCATAATCAGCCAGCCGCGGCGCATCGGTGGTCAGCAGCAATTGGCTCTGCACCACGGGCGCAGGCGCCGCCCCCAGCAACAACAGCGCCGCCCAGATCCGTCTCACTTGGCGCGCGCCTCCAGCGCTGCCGGCAGCACGATGGCGGGCCGTGTGCTCACCACCAGATTTTGCTGCATCGGCGCCGGCCTGGCCTGGGTGGCTGGCGTGCCTTGCAGGCCCAGATTGAGGCTGATGCCCGGTGCATCGATGTTGATGCCGCCCTCGGCCAGCTTCTCGCCGCCACCGCCCGGCACGGCATAGCGGGTGATGCCATCCCACAGCACCGGCGGAATGGTACCGCCCACGGCTGCGGCAATCTCCTTGCCGCCGGCAAAGGCCGGGGCCTTGCCGTTGTCCATGAAATGATTGCCGGCCACCGATACACTGCGCGGCAGCGGGTTGTAGGCCTTGTCGGTGAAGGCCTGGGTGTAGGCGACCACCATCACGGCACTGCCGTTGTTGCCCATCACGTGATTGCCGGTGACCAGCACATTACTGTTGGCCATCACCATGATGCCGGTGCCCGATGGCACGCCAGCCACGATGTTGCCCGGCGCGGCAAAGTTCACATGATTGTTGGCGATCACCTGATTGTTCGTCAGCTTCACGTTGCGGCCGCCCTGTTGCGGCAGATCGGGCAGATCGAACACCAGGATACCGCCGGCATTGTTGGTGGCGGTGTTGCCCACCACGTCGGCGTCATAGCTGTTCTCGATCTCGATCCCGGCGACGTTCATTTCGGCCCGGCTGCCCCGCACGATGATGTTCTGCGACTGGCCCACATAGATGCCGGCATCAGACGCGCCTTTCACCACCGACCGGTCGATCAGCACGTTCTTGGAACTGACCGGATACAGGCCATAGGCGCCGTTGGTGGATTTCGGGCCGCCGGTCCATTCCACCCTGAGGTTGACCAATGCTATGCCGTCGCTGCCCTTGGATTTCACCCCGTTGCCGGCGGCATTCTCGATACCCAGATCGCGCACCACAACATTGTCCGAGGTGATCAGCAGGCCTTCGCCGGCGACTTTCTGCGCGGTGAAATCGAGGATGGTCTTGTCCGGCCCGTCGCCCTTGACGGTGACGCCATCGACATCGAGCGACAGACCATCGGCGAGCGCGTAACGCCCGGCGGCGATGTGCACGGTGTCGCCGGGCTGGGCTTCGATCAGCGCGGTTTGCAACTTTTCCTGGGCGTTGCCGCCCGGCCCGACGTGGATCATCTTCGCCTGCGCCAGCGATGAACTGGCCAAGAGTGCAATCAGAAGCGCCATGCGCATGTGGTGATCCTTCCCCGGTTCCTATTCTCGGGCATGACTTTCCGCCCTTCTGCAGTGCCACTCAACCCCTGAATTCGTCCGGTTAACGCCCATTTATCGCATTGGCGTCGGGGGTTTGTTATCGATGCGCCCATGCACGCTCTGATACCTGCCCTACAGATCCACGGCCTGGCCAAGGCCTTTGACGGCTTTCTGGCCGTGAATGGCCTCGATCTCGTCGTGCCGGCCGGGCAGATCTATGCGCTGCTGGGCCCCAATGGCGCCGGCAAGACGACAACGCTCAGGATGGTTACGGGCCTCGCCCGCCCTGACGCCGGGGATATCAGCGTGTTCGGGGTGGATGCGCTGGCCGATCCGATTGCTGCCAAGCGCCTGATCGCCTGGCTGCCCGACGAGCCCTTGCTCTATGATAAGCTGACACCTCTCGAGTATCTGGCCTTTATCGCCGGCCTGTGGAAGGTGCCGGCCGCCGCTGCCGAACCGCGCGCCGAAGCCTTGCTGAAGCGCTTGACCCTTTGGGACAAGCGCGACAGCCGCGGCGAAGGCTTTTCGCGCGGCATGAAGCAGAAACTGGCGCTGGCTGGCGCGCTCATCCACGAACCACGCCTGCTCATCCTTGATGAACCGCTCACCGGGCTTGATGCCGCCGCGGCGCGTTCGGTGAAGGACATGTTGCTTGAACAGGTCGCGGCGGGCGGCACCGTGATCCTGACGACGCACATATTGGAAGTGGCCGAACGCATTGCCCAGCGCATCGGCATCATCCGTGCCGGCAGCCTGGTGGCCGAAGGCAGCATGGCTGAACTTTCGGCCGGCCGCGCCGAAGGCACCACGCTCGAACAATTGTTCCTTGAACTGGCACAGGAAGACGTGCCGGCATGATTGCGCTGGCGCGGCCGGGCAGCCTGCCGTGGCTGGTGCTGCACGATGTGCGGGTGAAGGCGCGCGGCCGCGAAGGGCGCTGGGGCCGCATCATCGCCATGCTGCTGTTGGCGCTGTTGCCGATTGTTGGCGGTGCGGTGATGGCGTGGCGTGTGCGGGGCGGCGCGGATCTTCCGCTGGCCGCGCTCGGTTCGGTCGGCGCGGTGCTGCTGGGCATGATGCTGGTGATGGTCAGTTCCGCCTATGCCCATGTGCTGCGGCTGGGCCGGGATCGCGGCGAGCTGGAACTGCTGCTCACCGCGCCGCTGCCGGTGGCGCTGCCGTTCCTGCTGCTGACAGCGCCCTTCTTCTTGTTTTCCGCGGCTTTTGGCCATGTCACCTGGGTTGCCGGCCCACTGGTGGTGGTGTCCGTGGCGCTTGTGGCGACCGCACTGGCGCTCACCATCGCCACGCTGCTGGATCGGCTGCTCGGTCCCAAGCTGGCGAAGCTGGTGGCGCAGGTGGCCGGCGTTGGCTTGGCAGCGGCGGTGTTTGCGCTGGGTCAGGCGCCCAATTTTGCGCCCAAGTGGTTCGATGCCCAACTTGCCTTCTTCTCGCAGCGTCCGCCGACGCCGTTCGACTGGCCGGCGCAGGCCGTGTTCGGCCAGCCCTTGCCGCTGATCACGGTGCTGGGGCTGGCGCTGGCGGCATCGCAATGTTCGGCGTAGCTGGCGGCGAGCCGGATGGAGGCAGCGCCGGCCGATCCCACCGCGGCTCCCCATGTGCCGCGCCGCGGCCGGGCGGTGCGCTTTGGCGGCAGCGCCACGGCCGTGTTGTTCGGCAAGGAACTGAAATTGCTGGGTCGCGATCCGGAACTGATTTCGCAGATCGGCCAGCAGCTGGTGTTCATGGTGCCGATCCTGGCGCTGATCTTCACCGATGGCCAGGTGACGCCGGCGCGGCTGGCGGCGGCCGGCGTGTTTCTGGCCGGCGCCTTATCCTCGTCGCTGGCTTGGCTGGTACTGTGCGCCGAAGATGCGCCCGATCTGATTGCGGCTGCCCCCTTGCGCCCGGGCGTTGCCATTCGGGCCAAGCTGGCGGCGGCGCTTACCCCGCCGTTGCTGATGGTGTCCGTGCTGGCGCTGGTGGTGCTGCCGAAGTCCCCGGTCGCGGTGGCGGTGATGCTGCCGATGGCGCTGGTGGCTGGCCTCGCCAGCGCCGCCATGCAGGCCTGGACCCAGCCGCCCGCTCGCCGCAGCGCCTTTCGCAAACGCTACCGCAGTTCGCTGCTGATGGCGGTGGGGGAATTCGTACTGCTGGGCAGCCTCGCTGGCGCCACCCGCCTGCTGCTGGCCGGCAGCTGGTGGACTCTGGCGGTGCTGGCGGTGCCGGCGCTGATGCTGGCGGGCGTGTGGTGGTTCCGGCCGAAACCGGCTGAGTGATCAACCGCGCAGGGCTGCTGCTGCTCGCGCCCGCGCTTCGATCGCGGCCCAATCCGTTTCGCCGCGCTTGGCGATCCAGCTGCCGCCCACACAGGCGACGGCCGGGTCCGCAAGCCATTCCGGCGCGCTTTCAAGCGTGATGCCGCCGGTGGGGCAGAAGCGCACGTTGCGAAACGGCGCGGTCAGCGCGCGCAGCATCGGCAGGCCGCCTGCGGCCACCGCCGGGAAGAATTTCAGCCGGTTGAAGCCCATTTCCTGGGCACGGATAATGTCGCTGGCGCTGGACACGCCAGGCAGGAACGGCACACCGCTGGTGCGCGCCGCCGATCCTAGCGCCGCCGTGATGCCGGGCGAAACGACAAAGCGCGCCCCGGCCACCAGCGCGGCGGCAAGATCACCCGACGAAATCACCGTGCCGGCGCCGACGATGGCACCTGGCACCTTGGCCATTTCGGTGATCACGTCCAGCGCGACCGGCGTGCGCAGCGTCACTTCCAGCACCGGCAGGCCGCCGGCCACCAGCGCTTCCGCCAGCGGCCGGGCGTGGGCGATATCGTCCACCATCAGAACCGGGATCACCGGCGCCAGGCCCATCACGCTGTCGATATCCATCATCGCGTCTTTCGGCCAAAGGCGGCGGCAGCACCGAACAGGCCGGGCTGCGGGTGGGTGATCAGCTTGACGGGAAGGCTGCGCATCAGCGTTTCAAACCGGCCCTTCGCGGCAAAGCGCCCGGCAAAACCGGAACGCGGCAAATGATCGGCCAGGCGAGCGCCCAGCCCACCACCAATTACCACGCCGCCAGCCCCATGCGCCAGCGCGATATTGCCCGCGAACGTCCCCAGCGCTTGGGCGAAGCGATCAAGCGCGGCGGCGGCCAGGCTGTCTTCACCGTTCATGGCCAGGCTCCACAGGGTCTTGTCGTCCATCGGCTGGATGGCCCGATCGTCCAGCGCCGCCAGCGCCGCGTGGATGTCGGCCAGGCCCGGCCCGGAAATCACCCGTTCCGCCGAAACCCGGCCAAAGCGGCGACGGAAATGCGCCAGGATCGCGTCTTCCAGGCTGTCCACCGGCGAAAAATCGCCATGGCTGCCTTCGGTCGGCAGCACCTGCCAGTCCGGGCCACCGCGTTTCACCAGCAGGCCCACCCCCAGCCCGGTGCCGGGGCCCAGCACGGAAATGGTGCCTGTGTCGGGCAACGGCACATCGGGCCCACAGATATGCTGGAACGCGCCTTCCCCGCAGGCGCCCACGGCATAGGCCACAGCTTCAAAATCATTGACCAGCACATGGGCGTCAACGCCCAGTTTCTTGTTCACCATTGCCGGGCGGATCACCCAGGGATTGTTGGTCAGCTTCAGCTCTTCGCCCACCACCGGGCCAGCCACGGCAATGGCGGCAGCACGCGGCAGCGGCCGGCCAATGATGGTGCCGAAGGTTTCCCATGCCATCTGTAACGACGCATGTTCGGCGCAGCGCATCACCACCGGTTCATCCAGCGCCACGACGTTGCCAGCGCCATCCAGCCGCGCGAGCGCAAACCGGGCGTGCGTGCCACCGATGTCGGCGGCCACAAGCTCAGTCATGCCAACTCACGCCGTCGCGTTCGGTCAGTGCAATGGCGGCGGCCGGGCCCCAGTTGCCGGCGGCATAGGGCTTCACGGCCATGCCGGTCTGGGCCCAGCCGGCGCGGATGGCGTCGATCCAGGTCCATTGTGCTTCCACCTCGTCGCGGCGCACGAACAGCGTTTGCCGACCTTCGACCAGATCGAGCATCAGTCGTTCATAGGCAATGCGCCGGCGCACATCGGCAAAGGCGTTGGTCATGCCGATATCGAGCGGCACGGCGCGCAATTTCAGCCCGTCGCGGTCCAGCCCCGGCACCTTGGCCATCATCTGCAGGCCAACATTCTCGTCAGGCTGGATGGAGATGATCAGCTTGTTGGCCTTCAACGCGGCATCGCCGAACATCGAATGCGGCACGTCGCGGAACTGCACGATGATCTCGCTCACCCGTTCCGGCACGCGCTTGCCGGTGCGCAGATAGAAAGGCACGCCCTTCCAGCGCCAATTGTCGACATGTGCCTTCAGTGCCACGAAGGTTTCGGTATCCGAGGGCTTGGCCAGCTCATCCAGATAACCGGGCACCGGCTGGCCCAATATGGCACCAGCGCCATATTGGCCGCGCACGCTGTGGCTTTCCACTTCGCGGGCGGTGATCGGCCTGAGCGAGCGCAGCACCTTCACCTTTTCATCGCGCACGGCCGCCGGATCAAGCCGCGCCGGCGGTTCCATGGCGACCAGCGCCAGCAGCTGCAGCATGTGGTTCTGCACCATGTCGCGCAGGGCGCCCATGCCGTCATAATAATCGCCGCGGCCTTCCAGCCCCACTGTCTCGCCGACGCTGATCTGGACGGACTGGATGCCGGTGGCGTTCCACAGCGGTTCGAACAAGATGTTGCCGAAGCGCAGGGCGAGCAGGTTCTGGACGGTTTCCTTGCCCAGATAATGATCGATGCGGAAAATCTGGCTTTCGGGGTAGGCAGCGGCCACGGCATCGTTGATTGCCCGGCTGCTGGCCAGATCGTGGCCCAGCGGCTTTTCCAGCGCGAGGCGGGCGCCTGCACAGGCCAGCCCGGCGCTCGACAGGCCAGCGATGGTCGATCCGAACAGGCTGGGCGCGGTGGAAAGGAAGATTGCCAGCCGGCACGGATCGCCCACTTCAGCGGCGAGCGCGGCAAAGCCTTCGGTGCGGCTGGCGTCCAGCGGCACATAGGCCAGCCGATCAAGGAAGCTGGCCACCGCGGCAGGCGGGCGGCGATCCGCCTCCAGATGCTGTTCCAACGCTTTGGCCGCCAGCTCGCGGAAACTGCCACTGTCGAGCGTGGAACGGGCGGTGCCGATTATTCTGAGTTCGGGGTGAAGCAGGCCATCACCGTGCAGGCCAAACAGCGAGGGGATCAGCATCCGCCGCGACAGATCGCCAGTGGCACCGAACAGCAGCAGGGATGTGGCAGCGGTCATGCTCTAGCCTTGAACAGCATTGCGTGTCCGCCGGCAAGGCGATTGGCCGCGGTGGCACCTGCAAAGCGTCAGGTGGCGCGTCCGCCACATCTGCCTAGGATGGTTGCCATGAGCCCGCTTCCTGTTGCCCTGATCGGTGCCGGCTGTTCCGGTTTCACCACCGCCAAGCGTCTGCGCGACGAGGGGGTGGTGTTCGACTGGTTCGAAGCTTCGGACCGGATCGGCGGCAACTGGGCCTACAACAACCCCAACGGCATGAGCAGCGCTTATCAGTCGCTGCACATCGACACGTCGAAATGGCGGCTGCAGTTCGCGGAATATCCGGTGCCCGCCGACTGGCCGGATTTTCCGCACCACAGCCTGATCGCGCAATATTTCAACGATTATGTCGATCATTTCGGGCTGCGGGGCCTGATCCAGTTCGAAACGCCGGTGACAAAGGTGGCGCGGCGCAGCGACGGCAATTGGGACGTCACCACCAAGAATGGTACCAAGGCTTATCGCGCCGTCGTTGTGGCCAACGGCCACCACTGGAGCCCGAACCGCCCGGTGTGGGAGGGCCCGTTCAACGGCACCATCATCCACGCGCATGATTATCGCACGCCGTTCGAGCCGCTGAACCTGATCGGCAAGCGCGTGCTGGTCGTTGGCCTGGGCAACAGCGCGGTCGATATCGCGTCCGAACTCGGCCAGCGCAGCATCTCGGAGAAGTGCTTCGTCTCCACCCGGCGCGGGGTGTGGGTCTTGCCCAAATATTTCAACGGGGTGCCCGCCGACAAGCAGGCCGCGCCGCCGTGGCTGCCGCTGCCGATCGCGCGCTGGATCGGGCGGCGCAAGGTGAAGCAGTTGGTGGGCAACATGGAAGATTACGGCCTGCCTACACCCGATCACGAGCCGCTCGATGCGCACCCCACGGTGAGCGGCGAGTTCCTTACCCGGGTCGGCAGCGGCGACATCGGCGTGAAGCCGGCCATCGCCCGGCTCGATGGCGACGGGGTGATCTTCACCGACGGTAGCCGCGAAGTGCTGGACGCGATCATCTGCGCGACGGGCTACAACATCGAATTCCCGTTCCTCAGCGCAGACGATGCGCGGGTGACCGACAATCACATCCCGCTCTACAAGCGCATGGTGCAGGCCGATCCCGCCCTGCACGGCCTGTGGTTCATGGGGCTGGCGCAGACGCTGCCAACATTGGTGAACCTCGCCGAGCAGCAGTCAAAGCTGCTGGCGGCGTTTCTGGCCGGCCGTTATGCGCTGCCGTCCCCGCAGGAGATGGCGCAGACCATCGTGGCCGAGGAAAAGCGTTACCAGGGCCATTATTACGCCAGCCGCCGCCACACGATGCAGGTGAATTTCGAACCTTATGTGGCCGATCTGGCCGCCGAAATCAGACGGGGAGCGAAACGGGCGCCGCGTCTGGCGGCGTGAGCGGCGCGCGGCCCAGGGCCATGAACCGCCCCCACAGCAACACGGCCGACAAAGCGCTGGCGATGATGATCGCCCAGATCAGCCCATCCACACCGCCACCAGATTTCACCCCCAACCACCAGGCCAGCGGCATCATCACCACCACATAGGAAAAGATGTGGATCACCGCCGGCGCGCGGATGTCTGACCTTGCCCGCAGTGCTTGCGCGGCCACCACCTGCAGGCCGTCGGCGGCAAAGAACAGGCTGGACAGCACCATGGCGCTGGCGATGCCGGCCATCACGGCAGTTTCGCGCGAATATGCCGCGGCTATGGTGTCCGGGAACAACCACACCCCCAGCGACACGATTAGCAGAACGACCGATGTCACCCCGAAACCCTGCCCGGCCGAAGCCAGCATGGCACCGCGATCGCGGGCGCCATAGGCCCGACCCACCAGCACCGATGTCGCCACCGAAAGCCCCAGCGGCACCATGAACACTGTTGCCGCCACGTTGATCACCACCGCCCAGATCGCCACCGCCGTGACGCTGATCCAGCCGGCAAACACCGCCATCGCCGAAAAGGCCAGGCTTTCGATGAAGTAGCTGACCGCCGCGCCATAGCCGACCGCGCGCATCGCCCGCGCTGCCACGGGATCGCGCGGCGCCGGCGACAGCACGCCCAGTTCCCGCGCGCGCCTCCAGCGCAGGATGACGACCGCCAGCACCACCAGCAGGAACAGCCGGCTGGCAAAGGTGGCCCAGGCGCTGGCCGCGGCCCCGTGCACGCCAAACATATTGTCCCCCGGCACCAGCCACAGATTGACGATAAGATTGACGATATTGGCCAGCCACATCGCCACCATGCCCGGGATGGCGCGGCCATGGGCTTCCAGCCAGAACAGCCCGGCATCGGCAACGATGATCGGCACCAGCGACACCGCCTGCACCTGCAATACCAGGGTCGCGCCTTCGGCCAGGCCCGGGGCCATATCGAAGGCCACCAGCATCGGCCCGCCGGTCACGGCAAGGAACAGCGCGCACGCCACCGAAATCCACGTGGCATAGGCCAGCCCGCGCCGCAGGATCGCCCCGGTATCGGCTTCGCGGCCTTTACCGATGGCCTGGCTGGTCATCACCTGCACGCCGGAAAGCAGCCCAAGCGCGGTGGTCAACACCACGCCGGTCACCGCCCAGGCCAACGCGTGATAACCCAGTTCCGCCGCGCTGTAGCGGCCAACCACGATGGTATCGACCAGCCCCATCGCCATGATGCCCAGCCGCGATGCCACAACCGGCCCTGAAAGGCGCAGCAGCGCCGGCAGGCCGGATCCGGTTTTCTCGGTCGGGGCCATGGCGGCCGTCATTGCGGGTCATTCCAAGGTGAAAAAGGCCGATCGCCATACAGGCCGCGGCAGATTCGGGCAAATCGGCGGGAGGTTACTTCTTGGGAGCAGGCTTCTCGGGCGGCGCCGGTACCAGCCTGCAGCCGCGCGCCTTCATGATGCCCTTGATGTAGCTGCGCCTGATCTGACCGGCGAGCCGGGCAGCGGCGGCCTGGCGTGCGGCCTTGTTGGCGCCAGTGATCTGCCGGATGATGCCCTGGCCGGGGATGAGACTGCCGGTGATGCCTTCGGCACTGTCGAACAACTGCTCGGCCGGGCTGCGGCCCTTTTTCCCGACCAGCGCCGGATCATCGACATCGGGGCCAACCAGCAATGTCATATGATTCACTTCGGCATTCAGTTGGCGGCAGGTACGCAGCGATTTGACCGCGTAAGGGTTGGCCATGATGTTGGCCAGATCCTGCTCGATCTTGGGCTTCATCACGTTCAGGTCGCGCAAGGGGCGTGTCGCGGCGCGGCCCAGCGCATCGTCCACGCCACCCTTGTCCGGCCCGATCACCTGCTCGGTCCCGCTGTTGGACGGCGGCGGCGGTGGCGGCGGCGCCGTCTGGGCAGTAAGCAGGAGCAGCAAGACGGGGGTTGTGATCATCGGCCTAGCTTGGCCCGGTCAGGCCGAGTCCGCAAGGCTCGGCCAACCCCTACGCCAGTTCAGCCCTTCCCCATCAGGCGCAGCACTTCGGTGCGGCTGCTGTGATCGTTGCGGAACGTGCCCATCATGCGGCTGGTGGTCATCACAACGCCCGGCGTCATCACTCCGCGGGCGGACATGCAGGCGTGAGTCGCTTCGATCACTACGGCAACGCCAACGGGATCAAGATGCTGCTGGATGCAATCAGCCACTTCGGCCGTGAGCCGTTCCTGCACCTGCAGGCGCCGGGCAAAGCCGTGCAGCACGCGCGCCAGCTTGGAAATGCCCACCACGCGGCTGCGCGGCAGATAGGCGATGTGGCCCTTGCCGATGATCGGCGCCATGTGATGCTCGCAGTGCGACTGGAACGGGATGTCGCGCAAGATCACGATCTCATCATAGCCGCCCACTTCGGCAAAGGTGCGCGACAGGTGCAGGCCGGGATCTTCGGCATAACCCTTGGTGTACTCGCGCCACGCCTTGGCGACGCGCTTGGGCGTGTCGAGCAGACCTTCGCGGGACGGATCATCACCTGTCCAGCGAATCAACGTGCGGATGGCATCCTCGGCTTCGGCCTGCGGGATGGTGACGAAATCGGCGGGCGCCGGCGCGTCCATGGGGCTGTCTTCGTCGTAAATCGAACCGTTCATGGCGGAAAACTCCAGCTCGAGGACTGTGCCAACGCGGCGTCAGCCTGACCCGCTGCGGTCAATGGTGACAATGGGATGGCTCCGGTAGGCGCTGCAGCGACCCCAGACAATCGTTGCATTGTCGCAGCAGCGACTGCTCGCCGCTGCGACCCTTTCCCAATGGATAGGCTGTCAGCCCGCCGAACGCGCTCGGCTGGCGCGCTTGCGCTCGTTCGGATCGAGGTGGATCTTGCGCAGGCGGATGTGATTTGGTGTCACCTCCACCAGCTCATCCTCGTCGATATAGGCGATGGCCTGTTCCAGCGTCAGCTTCTTGGGCGGGCTCAACTGGATGGCATCATCCTTACCGCTGGCACGGAAGTTGGTGAGCGCCTTTGACTTCAACGGGTTGACCTCAAGGTCTTCCTCGCGGGCGTTCTCACCGATCACCATGCCTTGGTAAACCGATTCGCCCGGGCCGATCATCAATATGCCGCGCGGCTGCAGATAACCCAGCGCATAGGTCACGGCTTCACCGCTTTCGGTGGAGATCAGCACGCCATTGGCGCGGCCCGAGATCGTGCCCTTGTGCGGGCCATATTTCTCGAACAGTCGGTTCATGATGCCGGTGCCGCGCGTGTCCGACAGGAATTCGCCGTGATAGCCGATCAGGCCGCGCGACGGGGCCGAGAAGGTCAGGCGGGTCTTGCCGCCGCCGCTGGGGCGCATGTCGGTCATCTCCGACTTGCGCATCGCCATCTTCTCGACAACCGTGCCGGAATAGGCCTCATCCACGTCGATCACGACGGTTTCATAGGGTTCAGTGCGCTTGCCAGCTTCGTCGGTGCCGAAAATCACCCGCGGGCGCGATATCGACAGTTCGAAACCTTCGCGGCGCATGGTTTCGATCAGCACACCCAGTTGCAATTCGCCGCGGCCGGCCACTTCGAATGCGTCCTTCGACGGCAGTTCGGTGATGCGGATCGCCACATTGCCTTCGGCTTCGCGGGCCAGGCGATCAGCGATCATGCGGCTTGTCACCTTGCTGCCGTCCTTGCCGGCATAGGGGCTGTCGTTAACGCTGAAGGTCATCGACAGGGTCGGCGGATCGATCGGCTGGGCGGCCAAGGCTTCGCTCACGCTCTGCTCGGCGATGGTATCGGCCACGGTGGCCTTAGTCAGGCCGGCCAGCGCGATGATGTCGCCGGCAACGGCTTGATCGACGGCAACCCGTTCGAGGCCACGGAAGGCAAAGATTTTCGAGGCGCGGCCGATCTCGGCCACCGTGCTGTCAGGGTTCAAGGCATGGATCGGGCTGTTGACCTTCAGCGTGCCCGACATGATGCGGCCGGTCAGGATGCGGCCCAGGAAATTGTCGCGGTCCAGCAGCGAAACCAGCATGCGGAACGGGGCTTCCGGATCGCCGCTGGGCGACGGTACATGATCGACGATCTTCTGGAACAGCGGCTTCAGGTCGCCGGAGCGCACGTCGTCGGTCGGACCGGCATAGCCGCCGCGGCCGGAGGCATAAAGAACGGGGAAATCGAGCTGGTCGTCGTTGGCTTCCAGCGTCACGAACAGATCGAACACTTCATCTAGCACTTCGCTGGCGCGCGCATCCGGACGGTCGATCTTGTTGACGACGACAATCGGTCGCAGGCCCAGCGCCAGCGCCTTGCCGCACACGAACTTGGTTTGCGGCATCGGGCCTTCGGCGGCATCGACCAGCAGAATCACGCCATCGACCATCGACAGGATGCGCTCAACCTCGCCGCCGAAATCGGCGTGTCCGGGGGTGTCGACAATGTTGATGTGGTAGGGATTGTTGTCAGCGTCTGCCCACTCGATGCTGGTGCACTTGGCCAGGATGGTGATCCCGCGTTCCTTTTCCAGGTCATTGGAATCCATGGCGCGTTCGGCCACGCGCTGGTTGTCGCGGAACGTGCCGGACTGGCGGAACAGCTGGTCGACCAAGGTGGTCTTGCCATGGTCGACGTGCGCGATGATCGCGATGTTGCGGGTGGACATGCGGTACTTCCGGATCAGATGGGCAGGGGCTGGGCGGGCAAAATCGCCAGCATTGCGCCGGCCATATCGGCTGCGCCCATAGGGCAAGCCCGCCGCAAGGGCAAGTCAAGGGTCTCCCGGGGGTGCTGCACAGCCGCAATAACCGGCGAATCCGCCTGCAAATGATTGACTCCAGACGATGACAATGGCCATGTCCGTGTCAAAGCTTGGGGCTCGCCCGGATGGTCGAAGACGGACAGGGAAATGCTGGATATCCGCAAGGTGCCTATCGGGGCCTGACGGTTGGTGCCCTGCTGGCCGAAGCTCGCGCTGCCGCTGGCCGCGATCTGGCCGATCTGGCCCGCGAAACCCGCGTGCCCTTGCGCCACCTGATGGCCATAGAAGCCGATGATCATGAAGCGCTGCCGGCGCTGCCTTACGCGCTGGGCTTCGTGAAGACCTTTGCGCGCAGCGTCGGGCTCAATCCGGAAAGCGTCGGCGCCCAATTCCGCGCCGAAACCCGGCTGACCCCGCATGTGCCATCTGCGCCCAGCCTGGAACCGCTGGATGAAGCCCGATTGCCGTCGCAGGGTCTGGCCTTGGCCGGGTTGGCCGTGCTGGTGCTCGTGATCGGCGGTCTCGGCCTTTATGGCAGCGGCGTGCTCGATCCGGTGCCAAGCGCTCCGCAAGTGGCAGCCCCGGCCCCGGCGGCGATAGACACGGCCACTGCAGCAGCCTCCGCTCCGGCGCCCGCCCCGGCTGCTGCTGCGCCGGGCGCCAGTGCCGCAGCTGCGACGCCCACCATCATCCCAACCAGTGGCCCGGTGACGTTGACCGCGCGAACGGACGTGTGGGTGAAAATCTACAGCCGCATCACCGGCCGCAAGGCATTTCAGGGCCTAATGGTTGCCGGCAGCATCTACAAGGTGCCGGAGGACAATGGTCCCCTCGTCCTGCGCGCGGGTCGCGCCGGCGAGATCGAGGTGAGCGTGGCCGGCGTTAAGCTGCCACCGCTGGGCGGGTCGGTCGAAACCGTTGATGGCGTGGTGCTGACCGCGCCGGCCCTGGCGGAACGCTTTGCCGGGTCCGCTGCTGCCGCTGCGCCTGTTCAGGGTTCGGCAAGTCAGGCTGCGCCACAACCGGCGCCACGTTGAGTTTCGGGAGCCTGTTTGTGAGCCGTTTCGTGCCTGTTCTGCTTGCTGCCGCCGTGCTGCTGCCCGCCCCTCTCGCGGCACAGGCGGTGGATGTTGGCAAGCTCGATCGCCGGGTGGGTACGCTCGAATCGGAAATGCGCGCGGTGCAGCGCAAGGTTTTTCCCGGCGGCAACGCGCGATTCTTCGAACCGGAAATCCCCGCTCAGGCTGCAACGCCCGCACCTGCGCCGGAAACGCCGCCCGCCACCACGCCGATTGCCGATCTGACCGGCCGGGTGGACGCGCTGGAAGGCCAGTTGAAAACGATGACCGGCCAGATTGAGGCGATGGAATATAAATTGCGCCAATTGGAAGACGGCCAGCGCCGATTGAAGGGCGATGCCGAGTTCCGGCTGAACGCGCTGGAGAATCCTGGTGGTGCGCCGCCGGCCCCCGCCGCCGATCCCGCCGCGGTGCCAGGCAAGCTGCCCGCCCCCTCAGCTGCAACGCCCGCACAGGCGCCCGCCAAGCCGGCTGTACCCGCCGCCAAGCCCGCCACTGACACGGCGGCCTGGACCGCCGCCTATCCCAAGGTGACAGCACGCGATTGGCCGGGTGTTGAATCGGCGATGAGCCAGTTCATCGCCGATTGGCCGAAATCTATCCGCGTGCCGCAGGCCAAATACTGGCTGGGCCGCAGCTTTGCCGCGCGCACCCAGTATCCGCAGGCGGCCAAGGCCTTTCTTGATGTCTATCAGTCGGCGCCGCGTTCGACGCCGGCCCCTGATGCGTTGATCGCGCTGGCTGGCGCCCTGAACGCGATGACCAAGCCCAAGGACGCCTGCCAGGTGCTGGGCGAGCTTGAATCGGTCTATGGAGCCAAGTTGACCGATACGCAGAAGGCCGACGCCGGGCGCCAGCGCACGAAAGCCAAGTGCACTGCGTGAGCGGGCCAAACGTGCGGCCTGATCTGGCCGCACTGATTGCGGCAGCGCTGGGCCGCGCGGTGGCCGCTGATGAACGCATTGCCGTGGCGACTTCGGGCGGGCCTGACAGCCTGGCGCTGCTGTCGCTGGCCGATGCGGCCTTTCCGGGCCGGGTGACGGCGCTCACCGTTGATCACCGCCTGCGGTCCGAGGCGGCCGCAGAAGCCGCCAGCGTTGCCGCTCAGTGCGCCGCCCGCGGCTTGCCGCATGTGACGCTGGTGCGTGAAGGCGGGGATTTCACCAGCAATATCCAGGCCCGCGCCCGCGCCGCCCGCTATGCCCTTATGGGCGATTGGTGCGCCGCCCACGGCCACGGCCTGCTGCTCACCGCCCATCACGCCGACGACCAGGCCGAAACGCTGCTGATGCGCCTGAACCGCGCCAGCGGCAGTTATGGTCTGGCCGCGATCCGACCGGCCCGGCGATTGCAGCCCGGCGTGATGCTGGTGCGGCCTCTGCTGGTGGTCCGCAAGGCCGATCTGGCGGCGCTTGCGGCGGCTGATGCATGGCAGCAAGTGGATGATCCCACCAACCGCGATCTCCGCCATGATCGCACGGCCATTCGGGCCTTGCTGGCGGCCACGCCGGCGCTGGATGCGGCTGCCCTGGCGGCCAGTGCGGCGCACCTGGCTGCCGACGCCGAAGCGCTTGCCTGGGCCGCCGATCTGGCCTGGGCCGGGCGGGTTCGGGAAGCCGATGGCCGGTTGCTGGTTGATGCCGGCGGATTGCCGGCAGCGCTGGTGCAGCGGCTGCTGGCAAGCGCGGTGGAAACGCTGGCCGGGCGACCGGCGCGGGGCAGCGAGATCGCCCGGCTGGCCGCGCGACTCGGGGCCGGAGCAACCGGCACGCTGGCCGGGATCGTGGCGCGTCCCGGCACAATCTGGCAGCTTTCCGTCACCCGGCCGCCACAGAAGGGCGGCAAAAAGCCACAAAACGCCGCCTGAAACGGGGCAGAACAGCACAGGCGGATTGCAACCCCACCATTCCACCTTATCTTGGGCTGTGCGTGTGATCGATAGTATCGCCGTGTGTATCTGATCAGGAACTGTCCATGTCCGAAGGCCCCAACAAGCGTCCGCCCAACCCCTGGATGAAAAATCTGGGGTTGTGGATCGTCATCCTGCTGGGCCTCGCCGTGGCAGTGAACGTGATGCAGGGCACCGGTTCTTCGCGCAGCGGTGATACGCTGGCCTATTCGGATTTCCTGGCGCGCGTGGATGATGGCGCTGTGAAATCGGTGGAGATCCGCGGCGAGGAAATCATCGGCCGCACCAGCGGTGACGAGGAGTTCCGCACCTTCAACCCCGGCGACACCCAGTTGATCGAGCGTCTGCGCACCAAGGGCGTGCGCTTTGATGCCCGCCCGGAAGAAAGCCGTTCGGTGATCGCGCAGCTGTTCTTCAACATGCTGCCCTTCATTCTGATGATTGGCATCTGGATCTTCGTCATGCGCCAGATGCAGAATGGTGCTGGCCGTGGCGCCATGGGTTTCGGCAAATCCCGCGCCAAGCTGCTGGTGCAGAAGGAAGGCCGCGTGACCTTTGACGACGTGGCCGGCATCGACGAAGCCCGCGAGGAACTTCAGGAAATCGTTGATTTCCTGAAGGATCCGGGCCGTTTCAGTCGACTGGGTGGCAAGATTCCGAAGGGCGCGTTGCTCGTTGGTCCGCCCGGCACCGGCAAGACGCTGCTCGCCCGCGCCATCGCCGGCGAAGCCAACGTGCCGTTCTTCTCCATCTCCGGCTCCGATTTCGTTGAAATGTTCGTCGGTGTCGGCGCCAGCCGTGTCCGCGACATGTTCGAACAGGGCAAGAAGTCGGCACCGTGCATCATCTTTATCGATGAAATCGACGCCGTGGGCCGCAGCCGCGGCGCTGGTCTGGGAGGTGGCAACGACGAACGCGAGCAGACGCTGAACCAGCTACTGGTGGAGATGGACGGTTTCGATGCCAATGAAGGCATCATCATCATCGCTGCCACCAACCGGCCCGACGTGCTCGATCCCGCCCTGCTCCGCCCCGGCCGTTTCGACCGCCAGGTCGTGGTCGGTCGCCCCGATATCGATGGGCGCGAGAAGATCCTTGCCGTCCACATGAAGAAGGTGCCGCTGGCGCCCGACGTGAACGCCCGCACAATTGCGCGCGGCACCCCGGGTTTTGCCGGTGCTGATCTGGCCAACCTGGTCAACGAAGCCGCGCTGCTGGCCGCCCGCCGCGGCAAGCGGCTGGTTTCCATGCGCGAATTCGAAGACGCCAAGGACAAGGTGCTGATGGGCACCGAGCGCAAGACCATGGCGATGACCGAGGACGAGAAGAAGATGACCGCCTATCACGAGGCTGGCCACGCGCTCGTCTCGCTGCACGAGCAGGCGTCTGACCCAATTCACAAGGCCACCATCATCCCGCGCGGCCGCGCGCTCGGCATGGTGATGCGCCTGCCGGAACGTGACCAATACAGCTATCACCGGGACAAGATGTACGCGAACCTGGCTGTGGCCATGGGTGGCCGTGTCGCAGAAGAAGTGATCTTCGGCTATGACAAGGTCAGCTCCGGCGCCTCGTCGGACATCAGCTATGCCACCGATCTGGCGCGCTCGATGGCGACTCAGTGGGGCATGTCCGATAAGTTGGGCCCGCTGAAATATGTCGAGAACCAGGAAGAAGTGTTCCTTGGCCACAGCGTGACCAAGGCGCAGAACATGTCGGAAGAAACCGCGCAGATGATCGATAGCGAAGTGCGCGCCATCGTCACCACCGGCTATGATCGTGCCAAGCAGGTGCTGACCGACAATATCGACCAGCTGCACGCCATCGCCGGCGCCCTGCTGGAGTATGAGACGCTGACCGGTGACGAGATCAAGAAGGTCATGGACGGCGGCACCGCTGATCGCGGCAGCGCCACCACCACCCCGGTGGCGCGGCCTTTGTCTGGCTCGTCTGCCATTCCCAAGGCCGGCCGTCGCGGCACCGGTCTGGGTGAGGCACCAGCTGGCGCGTGAGGTGGCTGGCGATTGCGCTGGCCCTGTTGGTGGCGGCTCCTGTGGCTGCCACTGATGCCTCGCTGATCGCGTGGTTCGAGATTCCGGTCAGTAATCTGGACCGAGCGATGCACTTTTACGAAGCAGTGTTCGGCAAGCCGCTGAGCCGGGACCGGGTTGATGGCTACGACATGGCGATGTTTCCTGGCACAGATGGCCCGGAAGGCGCGCTTGTCAAAGGCGATGTTTACGTACCGGGCAAGGCCGGACCGATCCTCTATTTCCGCGTAACCGATGTTGATGCCGTGCTGAGCCGCGCCAATGCTGTCGGTGGCCGCACCCTTTATGCAAAGAAGGACATCGGTTCCAATGGCTGGGTGGCCGAGTTCGAAGACAGTGAGGGCAACCGGATCGCCCTGTTGCAATCGCGCTAGTTAATCCTCGTGAAATTCGCCGGGTTCGCGGCCTAAGGCAGGCTGGGTGAAAGCATAGACCGCCAGCGCCACTAGCGCCGCCGCTCCAAGCCAGTAGGTAACCGACGGGCCGATCTGATAGAGCCCGATGCCGATCGCCGGCGCCACGATGAAGCAGCTGCCGTTGACCGAGGTTACCGCGCCCGCAACGCCGCCTTGTTCTGCGCGGGAAACGGCAAGACTGGCCCCAGCAGTGAAACCCGGCCGCGCCAGGCCATAGCCCATGCTCATCAGCGCAAAGGCCAGCACCAGCGCATACAGGCTGCCCGATACGGCGATGCCTGCCGTGCCGACAGCAGCCAGCAACGTGCCCCAGCGCATTAGCGCCGGCGGGGTGAGCCGCAGCTGCGGGATCAGCACCCACTGCGCCAGCAAGGTTGAAAACGCCCCGGCCATGAAGATCAGCGCGATCGACCGCTGTGAATCAAGCGCGTCACCGCCCAGCGTGTCGATCACCAGAAAGCCCAGCGCCTGGCCAGTGGCAGCTTGGATGGAGCCTGACACAAAGCCAAATATCATGAAGGGCGCAATTCGACTGTCTTTCACACTCAGTCGCTTGGGCCGGCCGGCGGCGGCGGCGCTCACGCTGGCGCCGGTGGCGGCTCCGGCCAGATTGGGCTCCGACGATGGTGCGCCGCTGCCCATTTGGGCCTGGCCAGGCCGATGGGTCGGATCATCATCAGGCAGCACTCGTGCCACCGCGGCCATCACCACGGCGGCAATGGCGGCAAAAGCGAACATTGGCCCCGAAAGCCCCAATGGGGCCAGGATGAACAAGGGCGCCACCGCTGGCCCGATGATGGTGCCCAACCCGAATGCGGATGACAGGCTGGACAGCGCGGCGGTGCGATCCTGTTCGTTGGTGCGCCCTGCGACATAGGCCTGTGCCGCCGGGTTGGCCGCCGATCCGAATATGCCGAACAGGCTGCGCAGGCTGGCGAACAGCGCGAAGGTGGCGATCGGCGCCAGCCAGCCGTTGAGCCCGGCATAGATGGCAATGCCGCAGCCGGTCATCGACACCATGAAGCCCAGCGAGCCGACCAGCATCAGCCGCCGCCGGCCGCGGATGTCGCTCTGCCGCGCCCAATAGGGCGCGCTGACCGTCCACAGCAGGGCAGAGAAGGAGAAGATTACCGCCACCAGCATGTCAGGCAGATGGATCACACGCGCGATGGCGGGCAGAACGGTTTGCAGCGCCGTATTGCCAGCGGCCACAGTAAGCAATGCGGCAAAGACCACAGCGAATTCACGGCGCGGCAGCGATGTGGCGCCAAGGCCGGCAAAGGGATTGCTGGGTTGCACGCCTGCTTCATGGCCCTCACCGACGCGCTTGCCAAGCCGGCACTTGCCCACCACCATGCCATCCTGACAGCAGCGGGAGGGTGATATGGCAACGGGCAAGGTGTTGGTGACCGGCGCATCGGGTTATATCGCCGGTTTCATCATCAAGGCGCTGGTGGCCGACGGCTGGGCAGTGCGCGGCACCATCCGCAATCTGGCCCGCGCTGGCGAAGTGCGCGCCACGCTGGGCCTGCCCGATCTGGAGCTGGTGGCCTGCGATCTGATGAGCGACGCCGGCTGGGCCGAGGCGATGGATGGTATTGCCTTCGTTCAACACATCGCTTCGCCGATCCCGGCTGGCGAGCCGAAGGATCCCGATGAGCTGATCGTCCCGGCCCGCGAAGGCGCCTTGCGTGCGCTGCGTTTCGCCTATGCTGCCGGCGTGAAGCGTGCGGTGATGACCAGCAGTATGGCCGCAATCGCCTATGGCCATGGTGAGCGCGGCACGCCGTTCACGGAAAGCGATTGGTCCAACATCAACAGCCTGGAATCATACGCCTATATCAAGTCAAAGACGCTCGCCGAACGCGCGGCGCGGGAGTGGATGGCGGCCAATGGGCAGGGGATGGAGTATGTGTCTATCAACCCCGCTGCCGTGCTCGGCCCTGTGCTTGGCGCCGATTTTTCGACCAGCTTGGAAGTGGTGAAGAAGTTGCTCGACGGGGCGTTGCCTGGTCTGCCGCGGCTGGGTTTTGGTGTCGTTGATGTGCGCGATGTCGCCGCCTTGCATGTGCTGGCAATGGTGACGCCGGGGCTGGATGGTGAGCGCTTCATCGCGCAAGGCAAGTTCATGTGGATGCGTGAGGTGGCGGACGTGCTGAAAGCCGGGCTCGGCGATCAGGCGCGACGTGTGCCGACGCGTGGCCTACCGGATTTTCTGTTGAAATTGCTCGCCAATTTCGATGCGACGGTGAAGATGGTGGTGCCCGAACTTGGTCGCCGCCGCGAAGCCAGCGCCGCGCACGCGCTGGAACGGCTGGGCTGGAAGACCCGCGACGAGGCGACGACCATCCTCGATTGCGCCCACAGCCTGATCGAAAAGGGGCTGGTGAAGGCCTGACTCACTTGCCGCCGCTGGCAATCCACCTGTCGATCTTGGCCTCCAGCACTGCCATTGGCAGGGCGCCCGTCATCAGCACTTCGCGGTGGAAGTGCTTGATGTTGAAGTTTGATCCAAGTGCCTTTTCAGCCTTCGCCCGCAGGCGGCTGATGGTGAGCTGGCCGATCTTGTAGGCCAGCGCTTGGCCGGGGATGGCGATATAGCGCTCAACTTCGGCGGTGGCATCGGTGCGGCTCATGCTGCTGTTGGCCAGCATATAGTCGATCGACTGATCGCGGCCCCAACCCTTTGAATGGATGCCGGTATCAACAACGAGCCGCAGGGCGCGCAGCATCTCGTCTTCATATCGGCCCTGCAGCTGATAGGGGTCCTTGAACATGCCCAGTTCCGGCCCCAGGCTTTCGGCATAGAGGCCCCAGCCTTCGGCAAAGGCGGTGTTGCCGCCAAAGCGCTGGAAAGCGGGCAATTTCTCATTCTCCTGCGCCAAGCTCACCTGGAAGTGATGGCCTGGCACGGCTTCGTGCAGGAAGAGCGTTTCCACACCATAGTTGCTGCGCGAAGGCAGATCATAGCTGTTGTAATAGAAGATGCCGGGGCGGCTACCGTCGGGCGTGCCGCCCTGATAACTGCCGCCGGCATCGGTCTTTTCCCGGTGCGGCGGGACCGGGCGGATCTCCAGCGGCGATTTCGGCAGCGTATCAAACAGCTGGCCGATCACTGCATCGACGCTCTTGCCCGTATCGCGAAAGGCATCCCCCATGGCTGTGGCGGAGGCGAACTTGAAGCGCGGATCAGTGCGCAGTTGGGTGAAGAAGGCGGCGCGGTCGCCCTTGAAGCCAACGCGGGCCTGCACCTCGTCCATCCCCTTGAGAATACGGGCAACGTCGGACAGGCCAATGTTGTGGATCTCGTCGGGAGTGAGGCTGGTCGTGGTGTTGGCGGCGACCAGATAGCGATAAAGCGCCGGTCCGCCCGGCATGGCGCCCAGGCCGGGCGCTTCGCGGGCGACTGGCAGATATTCGACTTTCAGGAAATCGCGTAGGCGCAGGAGCGCTGGATTGACCCGTTCGCCCACCGCCTTAGCATAGGCCGCCTTCAGCCGCGCCTGGTCTGCTGCGCTGATATCGTTGGGGAATTTCTGCACCGGTTTCATCATGATGGAAGCGTCTGTGCCGCCGGTGGTGAGGTTGTTCAGCTGGTCGATGATGTTGTTCACCACCAGCTTGGGCTGCACCACGCCGGTCTTCATGCCCTGGCGGAACCGCAGGATCGAAAGATCAAGCAGCAGCGCGAACTGGTCGTGGCGCTTCAGCGCATCTTCGTAATCTTTCAATGACTTGAAGGGCGCTGCACTTTCGCCGGATTGGAGTTCCGCTAGAAACGAGTGGAAGCCGAAGAAGTGATCGATCGGACGCGGCAGATTGGCGGCGAGCAGGTCGGGCTGCACGCCGGCAAGATCGGTTTCGCGCTGCCATTTGAACGTGTCGTAACTCACTTGCTCGTCCGCAGTGAGGGCGCTGCGGTCGATGGCAGCCAAGGCCCCCAATTCGGACTCCGCGGCGCGCTTTTCGGCAGCAAAAGCCGCGTCGGTGATCATTTCGCCCAACTGGTCGGCACGGCTGGTATCACCGCGGAACAGGCCATAGAGCGGATTGCGTTTCAGACTGTCGGCATCGCTGGCAGCAAACAGCGCGCTGAGGGCGGCGGCTGGCGTTTGGGTGCCGGCCTGTGCCGTACCGGTGCCGGCGGCTGGCGCCATGGTGGTTTGCGCGGCCGCGGGCACAATCGCGATCAGGCTGGCGGCAAGCAGAAGAAAAGCGCGCATGGAAAGGCTCCGGAAGATCAAGCGTATTGCTGCAATAAGACGGTTGGCGAATCAGTCAATCACCTTCCCGCGCGCCATCACCCATTTCACCTGCGCCAGCTGTTTCGCATCCGCGGTCGGGTCGCCATCAGTGGCGATGATGTCGGCGGCCTTGCCGGGTTCGAGCGTGCCGGTTTCGGCAGAGAGCCCGAGCAGTTCGGCGGCGCCGGTGGTGGCGCTAATCAGCACCTCGCATGCCGTCATGCCGCCAAATTCCACCATGTCGCTGGCTTCCTGGCCGTTGCGGCCGTGTTCGAACACGCCGGCATCGGTGCCAAAGGCGATGCGGGCGCCGGCGGCGCGGGCGGCGATGATCTGTTTGCCGCGGCGTTCCAGGATGGCGCGCACCTTGGCTTCCACCACCGGGGTGTAGGCGCCGCTGCCCAGCCGTTCGGCGGTGGCGCGGAAGGGCAGCAATGTGGGCACCAGCCAGCCCTTGTTGGCCGCCAGTGCCCTTGCGCCGGCTTCGTCGGTGAAGCTGCCGTGTTCGACCGAATCGACTCCGGCGCGGGCGGCGGCCTCGATACCGCGCGGGCCGTGGGCGTGTGCGGCCACCTTGAGCCCCAGGCTGTGCGCGGTCGTCACGATGGCGCGCATTTCGTCGTCGGTGAAATGCTGGTCCAGCCCGCGGCCCTGCTGGCTGAGCACGCCGCCGGTGGCAGTGAACTTGATCACGTCGGCGCCGCGCTGGCTGGCTTCGCGCACCCGGGCGACACATTCCACCGCGCCGGTGCAGGTATTGCCCTGATCGAGCGCATCATTCACCACCGGGGCAAAGCCGGACACGTCGCCATGGCCGCCCACGATAGAGAGTGACGCCCCGGCGGCGAGGATGCGCGGGCCGGGGAACATGCCGCTGTTAATGGCATCGCGCACGGCGAAACCCGAAAGCCGCGCGCTGCCCAGATCGCGCACGGTGGTGAACCCGGCCTTGGCCGTGATGCGGGCGTTCTTCAGGCCATAGGCCACCGAGAGTTCGGCGCTATCGATGGCTTCGCGCCAGAACGGCGTGCCGGGATCGCCGGTGAGGTGAACGTGGCTATCGATCAGGCCGGGGCTGAGGGTGCGGCTGGACTGGTCGATGACCCGCGCGCCGGGCGGGATGGGCGCGCTGGCCGGGTTGATGGCGGTGATGCGGCCATCGGTGACGATGATCGTGCTTGGGCCGAGCGCCGGCTTGGCGGCATCGGTGATGACGTGGCCGGCCTTTATGGCGATGGTTTCTGCGGCTGCCGGGCTGGCGAGGAGGAGGGCGGCGATGAGGGTGGTGCGCATGTTTGGGTCCCCTGTTGTTGGTGGCTGTTTGCGCTGCTGTGGGGGCGGGGGCCAGTTGCAAATGCGACAGGTGGCAGAGCGCCTTTCACCAGGGCCGCCCAAAAATGAAAGTGGGTGCAGGGCCTCAGGCCCTGCCCGCCGGAGGCCCGCTTACTTCTTCCTCAACCCAAGGCGGCGAATCTCGATCTTTGGGCAGCGATCCATCACCACATCCAGCCCGGCGGCTTCAGCGCGGGCGGCGGCCACAGGGTCGACGACGCCAAGTTGCGTCCAGACGGCGCGCGCACCCACCGCGATGGCCTCGTCCACCACGCCGGAAACAAACTCGCTGCGGCGGAACACGTCGACCATGTCGATGGGTTCGGCGATGTCGGCCAGCTGCGCCAAAACCGCCTGGCCGTGGATCACCTGCCCGGCGAGCTGCGGGTTGACGGGGATCACGTGGTAGCCATGGGCGAGCAGCATCCCCATCACCTCAAACGCGGCGCGGTCGGGGCGGTCGCTGGCGCCGACGAGCGCAATCGTGCGGGTCTGCTCCAGCAGGCGGGCGATGTCGGCGTCGGCGGTGAGCGGCATGGCGTTACAGCCCGACTGTGACGATCACGCCGCGGGCGATTTCGTCGAAGATGGCGGCCGCTTCGCCGCTCACCGGCTGGGCGGTTTCCGATGCTGTGCGCACCGCCATCTGCAGGGGGATGCGGCCAAGGAAGGGCACGCCCATCGCTTCGGCTTCCTTTTCCGCGCCGCCGTGGCCGAACGGATCGGATACATGGCCGCAGTTGGGGCAGCAGTAACCGGCCATGTTTTCGACCACGCCGAGCACGCGCACGTTTACTTCGCCGAACATGGCGACGGCGCGGCGGGCATCGATGAGGGCGAGATCCTGCGGGGTGGAGACGATCAGCGCGCCATCGGGCTTGAGTTTCTGTGCGAGCGTGAGCTGCACGTCGCCAGTGCCGGGCGGCAGATCGATGACCAGCACGTCGAGCGCGCCCCAATCACATTGTTCGACCATCTGGACGAGCGCAGAGGACGCCATCGGCCCGCGCCAGACGATCGCCTTGTTGGGATCGGTCATCATGCCCATCGAAAGCGCCTTGATGCCATGGCGCACTTCGGGTTGCAGCTTGTCGTTCTCGACCCGGGCGCGGCCTTCGATGCCGAGGAGCGTGGGCACGGAGGGGCCGTAGATATCGGCATCAAGCAGGCCAACCGTTTGCCCGGCGCGGGCCAGGGCGAAGGCCAGATTGGCGGCCACGGTGGATTTGCCAACGCCGCCCTTGCCGCTGGCCACTGCAACCAGCTTGCGGATGCCCGGCACGGTGCTGGCCTTCGGTGCGGCCGTGGGGGTCGCGGCTCTGTCGGCGGTGAGAATGATGCGCGCGACGCTCACACCGGGCACGCGCTTCACGGCGGCTTCAACGGTGGCCTGCAGGCGCTCGGCCGTGGTCTTGTCGAGGCCGTCCACCGCCAGCACCAGGCCCACGGTGCCATCGTCCTTCACCACGACGCCAGCGGCGCGGCCGGTTTCCACCACGGTACCGCCGCCGGCCGGATCAGCCACCGCGGTCAGCGCGGTCATCACATCGTTCTTCACGGCCATCAGCCTGTTCTTCCTTGCAGTCGAGGCCATAACCGCAGACAAATGCCGCCGCAGTGCCGCATGGTCTCGCAATCCCCGTTCGGCGTCCGTATATAGATGTTTCAACGTCTTTCGATAAGGTTTCATCCAGTCCATGCCATGGCAGAACAATGGTGAAGGTGGCGGCGACAGCCCGTCCGGTGCCGAAGGCGAAGAGCCTGCGGCCAAGAAGCCTGAAAACCGGCCCGTCAATCCATGGGGCGAAGGCCCGCCGCGCCGCCCGATGGGCAAGCCCGGGCAGAGCCGCGGCGGCGATTTCGATGATCTGATCCGGCGCAGCCAGGAACGTCTGAAAACCCAGTTTGGCGGCGGCAATGGCGGCAGCGGCGGCGGTTTCGATGTTGGTGATGGCCGCTGGCTGGTGTGGGCCGGCGGGGCGATCGTGGCGGCCTGGGTGGTGTTTTCCAGTTTCTACTCGGTGGATGCGCAGTCAGCTGCAGTGGTGCAGCGTTTCGGCGCCTATGTTTCGACCACCGGCCCGGGCGTGCATTTCAAGCTGCCGTGGCCGATCGATGCGGTGGAACTGCGCAAGGTTGAGCAGATCAACATCATCGATATTTCGTCGAGCGAAGGCGCCAACGAGAATCTGATGCTCACCGGCGATCAGAACATCATCAACCTTGCCTACACTGTGCGCTGGAAGATCCGGAATCCGGAAAGCTTCCTGTATGAGCTTTCGGATCCGGAAAAAACCGTGCGCGAAGTGGCCGAATCGGCGATGCGTGCCGAAATCAGCCGCGCCTCGCTGAATGATGCACTGGGACCGCAACGCGCCCAGATCGCCGATCGGGTGCGCGAACGCATGCAGGAACTGCTTGATAGCTATCGCAGCGGTGTTGATGTGCGCGGCGTGGATATCAAGCAGGCCGATCCGCCCGCCGCCATCGATGGCGCGTTCAAGGATGTTTCCGCCGCCCAGCAGGACGCGCAGCAATATCTGAACCGCGCCCGCACCTATGCCCAGGCGCTGGTCGCCAAGGCGCAGGGCGATGCCGCCGGCTTTGATGCCGTTTATGCCCAGTATCGCCTGGCCCCGGAAGTGACGCGCAAGCGCATGTATCTGGAAACCATGGAAAAGGTGCTGGCCAAGGTGGAAAAGACCGTGGTGGATGCTCCCGGCGTGGCGCCCTATCTGCCGCTGCCTGAAGTGCGACGCCGCGCGGCAATCGCGCCGGCCGAGCCGGCCCCGGCCCCGGCACAGCGGTAACGGAAAGAATCACGATGGCCACCTTGACCCGCAATCCTGCCATTCTTGCCGGCCTGGGCTTTGCCCTCGTCGTGCTTGCGATGAGCAGTTTCTACACCGTTCCCGAAACCAAGCAGGCCGTGGTGCTGCGCCTTGGCAAGCCGGAGCGGATCGTGAACGAATATGATCCGAAGGCAAAGCTGGGCGAAACCGGCGCCGGCCTGACGATGAAGGTGCCCTTCATCGAAGACGTGCGCTTCATCGACAAGCGCATCATGGATCTGGATATCGATGCGCAGACGGTGCTTTCCACCGATCAGCTGCGGTTGGTGGTGGATGCCTTTGCGCGGTTCCGCATCGTCAACCCGCAGCGCATGGTGGAAACCGTGGGGACTGAGCAGAATGCGGCTGACGCGCTGAAGCGAATCCTGGCATCGAAACTGCGCAACGAGCTGGGCAAGCAGCCGTTTGCCGCGCTGCTGTCGCCGGAACGCGGCCAATTGATGGATGAAATCCAGTCCACCGTGAACAGCCAGGCCAAGCAATATGGCGCCGAAATCGTGGACGTGCGCATCAAGCGCGCCGATCTGCCGTCGGGCCCGCCGCTGGAAGCAGCGTATGCGCGCATGGCCTCGGCCCGGCAACAGGAAGCGGCGACCATCCGCGCCCAGGGCAACAAGCAGGCGCAATTGGTGCAGGCCGAAGCCGATGCCAGCGCGGCCCGCATCTATGCCGACAGTTTCGGCAAGGATCCGGAATTCTATGCCTTCTATCGCGCCATGCAGGCCTATCGCACCACGTTCGAAGACGGCACCGCCACCGTGATCCTGGGGCCGAACAATGAATTCCTGCGCGAGTTCGAAGGCCGCAAGGGCAATCGCTGAGCCGCTCGGCCTTGTTCATGCACGGTTAGGCGTGTTGTTCGCATAAGCCAGATGGGCTCAACCGCATTGCAACCAGAAAGACAGACATGAAGTCAAAGATCGTTCGTTCGCTTGTTCCCGTCGCTGTTCTGGCCACTGGCCTGGCCGCCATTGCTGTCGCGCAGGCGCCTGCCACCCAGCCGGCGCAGAACGCCGTGGCACCGGCCGTGGCCATCGCGCCGCCTGGCGGCGCGCCGCGCAGCTTTGCCGACCTGACGGCGCGGTTGGCGCCGGCGGTGGTGAACGTGTCGACCACACAAAAGGTGGAAATCGGCCGCATGCGCCGCATGCCCGGCCAGCCCGGCGGCAATCCCCTGGAAGATCTGTTCCGCCGCTTCCAGGAACAGCAGGACGGCGGTGAACCCGTCACGCGCGAGGCGACCAGCCTGGGCAGCGGCTTCGTCATCGCCGCTGATGGCTATATCGTTACCAACAACCACGTGATTTCGGCCGGCGAAGGCCGCAACCAGCCGGTCGAATCGATCACGGTCACATTGTCGGACCGGCGCGAGTACAAGGCGCGCGTGGTCGGCCGCGATCCGCTCACCGATCTGGCCGTGCTGAAGATTGAGGCGACCGGCCTGCCGTTCGTGCAGTTCGGCAACAGTGAAACCACGCGCGTCGGCGATTGGTCTATCGCCATCGGCAACCCGTTCGGGCTGGGCGGCACCGTCACCGCCGGCATCATTTCCGCCCTGCACCGCGATATCGGTTCGGGCCAGTATGATCGCTATATCCAGACTGATGCCAGCATCAACCAGGGCAACAGCGGCGGTCCGTTGTTCGATCTGGCCGGCAATGTGATCGGCATCAACACGGCGATCTTCTCGCCCACCGGCGGCAACGTCGGCCTGGGCTTTGCCATCCCGGCCGAACTGGCCAAGCCGGTGGTCGATCAGCTGAAGGCGACCGGTGCGGTGAAGCGCGGTTATCTGGGCGTCGCCATCCAGCGGCTTTCGGCCGATATCGCCGCCGGCCTTGGCCTGCCCAAGGACAAGGGCGAGATTGTTGCCAGCGTCGAACCCAACGGCCCGGCCGCGCGCGCCGGAGTGCGCCAGGGCGATGTGATCGTGACCGTGGCCGGCCGCGAGGTGAATTTCGACAACAGCCTTTCGTACATCGTTGCCACCACGCCGATCGGCTCCACCATCCCGATCGAAATGATCCGCGAAGGCAAGCGCCTGAAGGTGAACGCCATCATCGCGCAGCGCCCATCCGAAGCCGTGGTGGCGCAGCGCGCTGGCCTGCCTTCGGACGACGAACCGGCCGCTGAAGACACCAGCAAGGCCCCTGGCATCGAAGCCGCCAAGGCCAGCCTGGGCATCACCCTGCAGCCGCTCACCCCGGTGCTGCGCCAGCAGCTGAAGCTGGATGAAAAGGTGCAGGGCGTGGTGATTGCCGGCATCAGCCCGTCGTCGGACGCAGCCACCAAGGGCCTGCAGCGCGGCGACGTCATCCTGAAGATCGGTCAGAAGCCGGTTACCAGCCCCGCCGAAGCGGCTGCGGCCGTGGACGCCGAACGCAAGGCCGGCAAGGACACGGTGTTGATGCTGGTGCAGCGCGGCAACACGCCGGGCCGCTATACCGGCGTGAAGTTGATTCCGCCGAAGGGCTGAGGCCCTTGCCAAGACGGACAAGGGGAGCGGGCAACCGCTCCCCTTTTTCGGTTCACAGCGCCCGTTCGTAGATGCGGTAGGTGCGCGTCACGTGGCTGTCGATGGCGTCCGCGATGGAGCGCATCGGGCCGTTGTCATCAAGGATCCAGCCGATTTCGCCTTCGCTGGCGCCGAATTCCGTCACGGCAACGCGGCGGATATATTCGATCATCTGGAACGCCATCAGGCTGGCCACGCGGTGGCCCTGCAGCGACTTCCTGATGCCCATCAATGGCACGCGCATGCGCTTCACCTTGGGCGCGCGCAGCCGCCACAGCAGCTTGGCCCAGCCGAAGGGGAAGAGATTGCCGTTCAGATCGCGGGTCAGCTCGTTGATGTCGGGCAGGGTGATCATGAAGCCGACCGGCACGCCTTCATATTCGGCCACGCGCACCAGGCCTTCGAAGATGATCGGCTTCAGCTTCTTGCCGACATAGGCGATTTCGGCCGGGGTGAGCGGCACGAAACCCCAGTTATCCGACCAGGCATCGTTGAGGATATCGAGGATCAGGGCGGCTTCCTGGTCGAACTTCGACTTGTCCACCGGCCGCGTCACCAGCTTGGCGTTGCGTTCGGAGAAAGCGACGATGCGCTGCACCATTTCCGGGAAGGGCTGGCCGATGGGCAGCGACCAGGCGTGCAGATCCTTGGCGCCGGTGTAGCCGCGCGCCGTCACCATCCGTTCGTAATAGGGCAGATGATGCCCCATCATCACCGTGGGCGGCCCTTCAAATCCTTGCACCAGCAGGCCTGGCTCATCCCACACGGAAAGGCTGAACGGGCCAAGCGCGCGGGTCATGCCCTTCTCGCGCAACCAGTCTTCTGCGGCACCGAACAGCGCTTCGGCCACGGCGGCATCGTCGATGCACTCGAACATGCCCCAGTGGCCGGTACCGGGCCCGCCGCCGGGGGCAGTGGGGGCGATCACCAGTTGATCGACCTGCGCCGAAATGCGGCCGACCACGTCGCCGTCCTTCAGGACCAACCAGAAGGCGGCTTCGGCGTGGCCGAACCAGGGGTTGGATTTGATGCCGCCAATCAGGCCGAGCATTTCGGCTTTCAGCGGCGGCACCCAGTGCGGATCATGGGCGTAGAGTTTCCACACCAGATCGACGAAGGCCTTGCGGTCGGCAGCGCTTTCAACGCGCTTGAGGGTGATAGTGGTCATCGCTGGCGGTGATAGGGGGAAATCAAGGCAAATTTGCGAAGCTTATTCTTCGGTGCGGATCAGCACGGCCTCGCCAATCAGCAGGAACAGCAGGAACGGCGCCCACGCCGCCATCAGCGGCGGTACCGTGCCAAAATTGCCCATCGCCAGCATGAAGTTATCGGCCACGAAGAAAGCAAAGCCCAGCGCCATGCCGATCACGGCGCGCACGAACAATTTGCCCGATCTCGCCAGCCCAAAGGCGGCGACCGCGCCCAGCAGCGGCATCAGTACGGCCGACAAGGGCCCCGAAATCTTGTGCCAGGCGGCGGCTTGCAGCACGTCGGTGGGCTTGCCGGCGGCGCGCTGTTCGCCGATCTGCGGCCACAAATCCCACAGCGCGATGAAGTTGGGATTGATGCTGGTGGTGTTGAACTGGCGCGGCACCACCTCGGTCGCAAAATCCAGGCTCGCCCGCGATTCCAGCCCGCCGCTGGCCACATCGAACAGACGCACGTCGCGCAATCGCCAGCCGCCACCGATCGGTATGGCGCTGGCCGCCATCACCACCTGTACCAGGCCATTGTCGCGCCGGTCATAGATGGTGACGCCGGTGAGGCGCGTGCCGTCGCCGCGCCCGGCCACGGCATCGGCATGAAACAGATCATCGCCGCCGCGCACCCAGCTTTGCGTGCTCTTGGGCGCAGCGGTGGGGGATTTCCGGTATTCCTGTTCCTGCCAGGCCTTCAGCGTTGCACTGGCACTGGTGCCGATGCGTTCGTTCCACAGGAAATTGGCGGCCGCCACGCCCAGCGCCGCCACCATCAGCGGGGCGAGAATATGGTGCGCGGAAAGGCCGGCGCCCTTGAAGATCACCACCTCGCTGTTCTGGTTGAGCGTGGCCAGCGTCACCAGCGTCGCCAGCAGCACCGAGAACGGCAGGAACAGCTGCACGATCTGCGGTGCCCGCAACGAAACATAGACCCACAGATCGGATTCGGTGTTGCCGGCCGCTGCCAGCAACTTGCCCGATTCCGACAAGAGATCGAGCGACTGCAGGATCACGGTGAGGCCCACGATGAAGGCCGCGACCCGCACCAGGAACATGCGCGCCGTGTACCACGCGATGGTGCGCGACGGGAACAGGATGGAGAGGAGCTTCACGGTACGCGCTTACCCGGCCGACAACACGTCGTCGGCCCAGTTCTGGCGCCGCACCAGCTTGCCGGCGAGGCCGGAGAGGAAGCCGGTGATCTTGCCGAACCAGCGATCGAGCGCGCCGATCGGCTGGCCGCCCGGCCGTTCCAGCACGCGGAACAGCCACAGCGCCACGCCGAGGAACAGGGCAAAGGGCACCCATTGCGCCAGCACCGGATCAATTCGGCCCAGCGTGCCCATGCGTTCGCCATATTCGGTGAACTTGTGGAAGGTGACGAGCGCGATGATGGAGAGGAACACGCCGAGTGCCGAGGTCGAGCGTTTGGGTGGCACCGCCATCGGCAACGCCAGGAACGGCAGCAGGAACATGATCACGCACTGCACGATGCGGCGATTGAAACTGGCCGAGGCGCTGCGCTGCTCGGTCGCGTCGGTGGCGGTGACCATGGTGTGCAACAGTTCCGGCAGCGTGGCTTCCAGATTGCCTTCGCCGCGTTTGCGGAAGGTGGCCATTTCCGGCAGCCGGATCGGCAGATCATGCTGGGCAAAGGCGAGCACGCGCGGGGTGGCACCGGGTTTGGGGCTGTGCACCAACGTGCCATCGCTCAGGCGCAGCAGGATATATTCGGGGTCGTCGGTGGCCAGGAAGGTGCCGCGCGCGGCGGTGGCGGCAACGATCTGACCATCCTTGCCAGCGGCGCGCACGAACAGACCGCGCAGATCGGCCCCTTGGTTGCGGGATTCCTCCACGCGCAACGTGAGTCCGCCACCGAGATTGGCGAATTCGCCCACCTTGATCGAAGCGCCGAGCGCGCCGGAGCGCAGCTCGAAGCGCAGATTTTCATAGGCATAGCGGGTGACGGGTTGCAGCCAGCCGACGATGCCGAAATTGACCACGGCAAATACCGTGGCAAACACGAACGGCACGCGCAGCAGCCGCTTGTACGACACACCCACGGCCAGCAGCGTATCGAGTTCCGACGACATGGCGAGCCGGCGGAAGGCGAGCAAGATGCCCAGCATCACGCCGATCGGGATGCCCAGCGACAGATATTCCGGCAGCAGATTGCCCAGCATACGCCAAACCACACTGACCGGCCCGCCTTCGTTGATGACGAAATCGAACAGGCGCAGCATGCGATCAAGCACCAGCAGCATGGCGGCCACCACCAGCGTGCCGAACAAGGGCACGATGATCAGGCCGAACAGATAGCGATCGATGCGCTTGGTCACGCCGCAGGCAAAGTCCTTCTCCGGGCGCGACGGCGACCGGGCGGCTATCCTATAGCTGCCCGGGATGGCCCCGTCATGAACAAATCAGGCGTGTTCGTGCAGAGCCAGTTGGGCCATTTGCGCGGCCTGTTCGAACTTGGCGAGCACGATGTCGATCTGCTCATCGCTGTGCAGCGCGCAGATGGAGCAGCGCAGCAGAAACACGCCAGCCGGCGTGGCAGGCGGCCGGCTCATGTTCACATAGACGCCCAGCTCGATCAGGGTGGACCACATCAGCGCGGTGGTTTCCTGATCTGGCATCAGCACCGAAACGATGGCGCTTTCCGGCGTATCGGTGGCGAGGCGGAAGCCGCGCGCTTTCAAGCCGCCGTGCAGGCGCCGCGTCGCTTCCCACAGCCGGGCGCGCTTGTCGTGCGCGGTCATCAGCTTGCGGATGCTGGTGGTCGAACAGGCGATCACCGCCGGCGGCAGCGAGGCGGTGAAGGTGTAGGGCCGGCAGACCAGGCGCAGGATCTCGAACTTGGGATGGTTGGAGACGCAGAAGCCGCCCACCGTGCCGACGGACTTGGAGAAGGTGCCGACGACGAAATCGACATCGTCCGCCACGCCCTGTTCTTCATAGACGCCGCGGCCATGCTCGCCGAAGAAGCCCATGCCGTGGGCTTCATCGACCAGCACCATGGCACCGTGCGCCTTGGCCACCGCCACCAATTCCGGCAGCGGCGCAACATCACCCAGCATCGAATAGACGCCTTCCAGCACTACCAGCTTGCCGGCTTCGGGCGGCAGGCGCTTCAGGCGCTTTTCCAGATCGGCGACATCATTGTGGCGGAAGCGCACGATATCGGCGTTGGACATCTTGCAGCCATCATAGATGCTGGCGTGACTGTCGGCATCGAGGATGATGAAATCGCCCTTGCCGGCCAGCGTGGAAACCATGCCGAGATTGGCCTGGTAACCAGTGGAGAACACCATGGCGTGGGACATGCCATAGAAGTCTTTCAGGGCTTCTTCGCAGGCGGCGTGGGTCTGATAGGTGCCGTTCAAGACGCGGCTGCCGGTGGTGCCGGCGCCGAAATCGGTGAGCGCCTGCCGGCCGGCTTCGATGACGTCGGCATCGAAGGTCATCCCCATATAGTTGTAGGTGCCGAGCAGGATGGTGTGGCGGCCCTTGATGATGGCTTCGGTGGGGGAAAGCACCTTTTCCATCACGATGCCGAACGGATCGCGGATGCCAGTGGAGAGCAGCCCGGCGTGTTCGGCGATCAGCGGATCATATTTGGCGAGAAGATCGAGGACAGGAGGATTTGTCATTGCCTCAACCCTTCTTGGCGACCAGCCCGGCCACGGCATCGGCCACCTGGCCGATGGTTTCCAGATCAGGCAGCAGGTTCAGCGGGATCATGATGTCCCACTCGTCTTCCATGCTGGCGACAAGGTCCATCACGGTCAGGCTGTCCATTTCCATGTCGCCGGCAAAGCTGGTGGCTTCGGTGAGTGCCACCTTCTTGGTGTTCAGCGGCTCGATCAGTTCGATGATGCGGGCGTAAACGGTTGCGCGGTCGGTCATGAAGGCTCCAATGATAGGCTTTCTTGGCCCCTTGCCCTCACATCATGGCCAAATTGCGGAGCGCGGGCGTTGGTGCCATCATGCCGCGGATGGGGGACACAACCGACATCAGTATCGACGCGACAACCGAGGGCGCGCCGCCGCCGCTTCCGGGTGTCAGCCACGCCAACGCCATCCATCTGCTGCGCACCATGCAGCAGCACCATGTCACGCTGTCGGCGATGGCCGATCAGAAGGCCAGCATCATCATCGGGGTCAATTCGGTGGTGTTTGCGCTGGTGGTGAAGGAAGCCGCGACCAACCCGGCGCTTTTGGTGCTGGCGGCGTCGTCCGGGCTGGCCGCGGTGCTGTGCATGCTTGCGGTGCTGCCCAAACCGGGCGGCGGGAAGGGACCGGCAGCACCTCCCAACCTGTTGTTCTTCGGCGGTTTCACCCAGTTGAGCGAGGCTGACTGGATAGACTGGCTGGAGCGCACCAACGCCGATGATCACGCCATCCAGGTGGCGATGGCCCGCGATGTCTATCAACTGGGCCAGGTGCTGGCGCAGAAGAAGTATAAATATCTCGGCTGGGGTTATCGCGTGATCATCGGCGGGCTGATCGCCACCTTTGTCGTGTTCCTGCTCCAGACGGCGCTGGGGCTATAGCCAGCCGCGTTACAGCCAACCTCTTTGGCGGTAATCGCGCACCGTATCGGCCATGCCATCATCCAGCCCGATCTGCGGCTGCCAGATGGCGCCGAGCCGTTCATTGCCGCCGCGCGCCACCCAATCGGGATGAGCAAGATAGAAGGCGCGGTCGCGGCTGAGCTTGGGCAGTTCGCCTTTCCAGCCGGCCATCAGGGTCGCTACGCTGGCCGCAAGGCCGAGCAGCCGGTTGCTGATCGGGATCATGCGCGCACGGCTGCGTCCCATCGCGCGAGCCATCGCGCTGGCATGCTGGCCGTGGGTATAGCCCCCGGACCCATCATCGATTTCTAAGATCTCGCGGGATGGGCCGGCGTTTGCCAGCGCAAGCAGGGCGCGGGCCAGATCGTCGACATGAATCAGGCTGATGCGGGCGCCAGGCCGGCCGGGAGCAAGGCCCAGGCCGAAGCGCGCCAGGCTGAATAGGTCGCGCATCTCGGCATCGCCGGGGCCATAGACGCCGGGCGGGCGCACGATCACCCAATCAAGGGTGCTGGCGATTACCAGCGCGTCGCCCTGCGCCTTGGATGCGCCATATAGTGAAAGCCGTGGTTCGCGCGCGGCGAGGCTGGAGACATGGACGAAGCGCGGCACGCCAGCTGCGGCGGCCAGCACATTGGTGGTGCCGGTGACATTGCCGGCGACGAAGCCGGCTTCATCGGCCGCGTTGACCACCCCGGCGATGTGCAGCACGGCCGCCGCGCCCTCGCACAGGCGGGCCAGCGCGTTTGTGTCATCAAGATCGCCCAGCACCCATTCAACGCCGGGCTGCGGCGGCTGCGGCCGGCGGGTGAGGGCGCGCACGGGGCGATTGGCGAGCGCCACGACGCGGCGGCCGACGAAGCCGGTGGCGCCGGTAAGGGCGATCGGGGGGAGCGCGCCGGGCGCGGTGATTTCGGTCATCGGCTGGCGCGACGCTGACAGCGCGGCGAGTTAAGCTGCGATTTCAAACGGCTGAATTTCACCCGACAAATACTGCAATCGCGCCTTCGAACGCGACAGCTTACCCGAAGAGGTACGCGGCAGGGTGCGCGGCGGGACGAGTTCAACCACGCAGCTCATGCCGGTGATGGCCTTCACCTTGGTCTTGATGGCGTCGCGCAGCTTGATGCGTTCATCGTTGCAGCTGGTGCGGCACTGCACCAGAACGGCGGGGGCTTCCTCGCCCGACGGGGTGGTGACCGAGAAGGCGGCGATGTCGCCGGCCTTGAAGCCGGGCAGCTGCTCGATCGCCCACTCGATATCCTGCGGCCAGTGATTCTTGCCGTTGATGATGATCATGTCCTTGGCGCGGCCGACGATATAGAGCGAGCCGTCCTTCATGTAGGCCATGTCGCCGGTGTCGAGCCAGCCGTCCTTCATGCAGGCGGCGGTGGCTTCGGGATCGCGGAAATAGCCAGCCATGATGCCGAGGCCCTTCACGAACACGCGGCCGATCTTGCGATCAGGCAGGATGCGGCCGTTTTCATCGCGCACTTCGATGGTGAGGCCGGGCACGGCCTTGCCGCAGTTGACGATGGCGCGATAGCGGGTGGGCAGGCGGTGATCAGCGCGCGGCTCGGTGGCGCCCGACAGGGTGCGCTCATCGATCAGGTCGCACTGGATGCCTTCGCCCACCGGCATGATGGTGACAGCCAGCGTTGCTTCGGCAAGACCATAGCTGGGCAGGAAAGCGCTGGCCTTGAAACCGGCGGGCGCAAAGGTGTCGACAAAGGCCTGCATCACTTCCGGGCGGATCATGTCCGCCCCGTTGCCGGCAACGCGCCAGCGCGACAGGTCATAGCGTTCGGCAACCGGGATCGACGGCGAGATGCGGCGGGCGCAGATGTCGTAGCCGAAGGTGGGCGAATAGCTGAGCGAGGCATCCGGGTTGCGGCTGATTAGCGTGAGCCACGACAGCGGCCGGCGGGCGAAATCTTCGGTGGCGAGATAATCGACCGATACCTGGTTGGACATTGGCGCGAGCATGCAGCCAACCAGGCCCATGTCGTGATACCAGGGCAGCCAGCTCACCACCCGGTCGCCTTCGGCGGCATGGGTGCAGGTGGCGTGGGCCGAAAGATTGGCCAGCAGCGCTTCATGGGTGACCGCAACGCCGTGCGGAAAGCGGGTGGAGCCCGACGAATATTGCAGATAGGCGATGTCGGTCGGCTTGGCCTTGGGCAGGGCGACGTCGGGCGCTTCGCCGCTGAACCACTCGTCCCAATCATGGGCGGCACACAGGCCGGTGGCGGCATCCTTCACGATATCGTGCAGGCCGGGCGGGGAGAGCAGCATCAGCGGATCGCAGCTGGTGAGCTGCACCCGGATCTGATCGACATAGGCTTCACGACCGCCAAAACTGGTCGGCAGTGGCAGCGGCACCGGCAGCGCGCCGGCATAGATGGCGCCAAAGAAGGCGGCAGCAAAGCCGGCACCAGTTTCGGCGATCAGGGCGATGCGGTCACCGGGCTGCACGCCTTCGGCAATGAAGTGCGCGGCGTGGCGGCGGGCATCGGCGGCGAGTTCCGAAAAGGGGTAAGCGCGCACCAGATCGGCGCGGGCATCGTGGAAGTTGAAGCCCTTCTGCCCCTGCGCGGCGTAATCCAGAGCATCACCGAGTGTGGCGAAATTGGAGCGGCGCTGCGGCAGCGCATCGCTGGTGGCAGTGGGTTTCAGCGTCGAGGCTGAAGCGGCCTGGGGGGTGTCGGCCATCGGTATCTCCCTTGCCGCAACGCCAGAGCCCGACCCGGCCCGCGTTGCATGTCATTTTTCTACACCATGGCTCTTGCACGCAGGGGCGTTCAAATTCCGGCCCGAAAGTGGCAGGAAAGTGGCATGGATGATGAAAAGCAAGGAAATGGCCGCTCAAAGCGCGGTGGCGAGCGCCGGCTCCCGCCGCCGCTGGACGAGGCTGGCTTGCGGGATCTGGCCCTGCATTATGCCGCGCGTTTTGCCACCACCCGGTTGAAATTGCTGCGTTATCTGGCCCGCAAGCTGAAGGAGCGCGGCTGGGCCGGGGATCGGCCGGCCCCACTTGAAGCGCTGGCGGACCGGCTGGCAGAGCTGGGTTATGTCAACGATGCCGCTTTTGCGGCCATGAAAAGCCGGGCGATGGCGGCGCGCGGCTTGGGGCATCGCCGGGTGACGGAGCATTTGCACGCGGCTGGAGTCGGCGAGGCTGATCGCGGTGAGGCCCCCGATGAGCAGGCGGCGCTGGCCACCGCCTTGTCATTTGCCCGGAGGAAACGGCTGGGGCCGTTTGCGCGCGAACGCAGCGATGATCCGGCTGCCCGGCAAAAGGCGCTCGCGGCTATGCTGCGCGCCGGGCACGCAATGGGGGTGGCGCGAGCGATCCTGGCGGCGCGCAGCGTGGCGGAAGCGGAAGCGTTGATCGCGGCGGATTGATCAGCGCAAAAGCTGACGGCCACCGCCCGACCAGCTGATCACCAGCCCCAGCGCCTTGCCCATCACCTCGCCGGTGAGGGCAAAACGCTTCGGCCGCGGATCGCCGACCTGTTCGAAGGCGAGGGTGAGGCGGGGTTCGGCAGCGATCAATGCCGCCACCATCAGGGCCATGAGCCCGATTCGTGATGCCAGTTGCCCGATCATCGCCCGATACCCCTTGCAAGTCATCCAAGGGCCAAATTGGCGGCTTCCGGCTGACCGCAGGCTGAACGATTACGACCGTGGCCAGCAAAACCCCCCGCCGGGCGACCGGCGGGGGGTGATGATCTTCAGGCCTCCGTGGCCGGCGCTGGCAGCGCCTTGGGGGCCTTCTTGGCCTTCAGCTTTTTGATCGCAGGCACGATTTCGAACGACAGATCCTCGTCCTTCACGTGCACGCGCACTTCGCCGCCGTTGACCAGCTTGCCGAACAGCAGTTCCTCGGCCAGCGGCTGCTTGATCTTTTCCTGAATGAGCCGGCCCATCGGGCGGGCACCATACAGGCGATCATAACCCCGGGCGATCAACCAGGCCTTGGCTTCTTCCGTCAGGCTGATGTGCACATCGCGATCGGCCAGCTGCATTTCCAGCTGCAGCACGAACTTGTCGATCACCATGGCGACCACCGATGGCGGCAGGTAACCGAACGGCACGGTGGCATCCAGCCGGTTGCGGAATTCGGGTGAGAACATCTTCTTGATGGCTTCCTCGTCCTCACCGATGCGGGTGGTGGCGCCGAACCCAATGCCTTCACGCGCCATGTCGGCCGCGCCGGCGTTGGTGGTCATGATCAGGATGATGTTGCGGAAATCCACCGTCTTGCCGTGGTGATCGGTCAATTTTCCGTTGTCCATCACCTGCAACAGGATGTTGAACAGATCGGGGTGGGCCTTTTCGATTTCGTCGAGCAGCAGCACCGAATGCGGCTGCTGATCGACGGCATCGGTGAGCAGACCGCCCTGATCGAAGCCGACATAGCCGGGAGGCGCACCGATCAGCCGGCTGACCGAGTGGCGTTCCATATACTCCGACATGTCGAAGCGGGTGAGCGGGATGCCCAGAATGCTGGCCAACTGCTTGGCCACTTCCGTCTTGCCAACCCCTGTGGGGCCTGAAAACAGGTAGGAGCCAATCGGCTTGTTGGGTTCACGCAAGCCCGCACGCGCCAGCTTGATGGCGCTGGACAGTTTTTCGATGGCGGCATCCTGGCCGAACACCACGCGCTTCAGGTCGCCTTCCAGCGTCTGCAACTGAGTCTTGTCGTCGGTGGAAACGCTCTTGGGCGGAATGCGCGCCATGGTGGCGATCACCGCTTCCACTTCCTTCACGCCGATGCTCTTCTTGCGCTTGTTCTCGGGCAGCAGCATTTGCGACGCGCCGGTTTCATCGATCACGTCGATGGCCTTGTCGGGCAGCTTGCGATCGTTGATGTAACGCGCCGAAAGCTCCACCGCGGCCTTGATGGCATCGGCCGTGTATTTCAGCTTGTGATGCTCTTCATACGAAGGCCGCAGGCCCATCAGGATCTTGATCGAATCCTCGATGCTCGGCTCGTTCACGTCGATCTTCTGGAAGCGGCGCAGCAGCGCGCGGTCCTTCTCGAAGTGGTTACGGAACTCCTTGTAGGTGGTCGAACCGATGCAGCGGATCGCGCCCGAAGACAGCGCCGGCTTGAGCAGGTTCGATGCATCCATCGCGCCGCCGCTGGTGGCGCCAGCGCCGATCACGGTGTGGATTTCATCGATGAACAGCACGGCGTGCGGCAGCTTTTCCAGCTCGTTCACGACATTCTTCAGCCGTTCCTCAAAATCACCGCGATAGCGCGTGCCGGCAAGCAGCGCGCCCATGTCGAGGCTGTAGATGACGGCGGGCAGCAGCACATCGGGCACCTGGCCTTCGACGATCTTGCGGGCCAGGCCTTCGGCGATCGCCGTCTTGCCCACGCCCGGATCACCCACATAGAGCGGGTTGTTCTTGGAACGGCGGCACAGGATCTGGATGGTGCGGTCCACCTCGGCATGGCGGCCGATCAGCGGATCGACCTTGCCGATCTTGGCCTTCTCGTTGAGGTTGACGGTGAACTGCTTGAGGGCGCTTTCGCCGCCCTTCTTGTCGCTCTTTTCCGCCTTGGCCGGCTTTTCTTCCGGCTCTTCCCGATCAGCCGAGCCCTTGGGCGGCTTGGCTTCGGACTGGCCGGACTTGGCGATGCCGTGGCTGATGAACGAAACCGCATCCAGGCGCGTCATGTCTTGCTGCTGCAAGAAGAACACCGCGTGGCTTTCGCGTTCGGAAAATAGCGCGACCAGCACGTTGGCGCCGGTCACTTCTTCGCGGCCTGACGATTGCACATGCAGGATGGCGCGCTGCACCACCCGCTGGAAACCGGCGGTGGGCGACGGATCAACACTGGCATCGGCCTTCAGCGCCTGCAGTTCGGTATCGAGATAGCGGATCAGCTGGCCCTGCAGTTCCTCCAGATCGACATTGCAGGCCTTCATCACCTGGGCGGCGTGGGTATCGGTGGTCAGCGCCAGCAAGAGATGTTCGAGCGTGGCATATTCGTGGGTGCGGCGCGCGGCTTCGGCCAGCGCGTTGTGCAGGGTCTTTTCGAGTTCGCGGGTAAACGAGGGCATCAACGTCTCCGGGGCGCGCCGTTCGGGGGAAAGGAGCGCCGTTGGCCGGCCCGGCCGTATGGAGGGCCTACAGCCAATGTCTGCCGGGCTGGGCCAGATATCAAGGGGCAAACGGCCCACTGCAACACGTTTGTAATGTCGCAGTGGCGAACAGGAAGCACTGGTCAGCCCGGTGGCGGCGCGCCATGATGGATTTCCTGCATGGGAGATTGAAATGCGCCTGATGCTGATAGCCCTGATGCTCACTGCCGCGCCGCTGGCGGCCCAGCCCATGATGACCGCCGCTGCACCGGCGGCCTCAGGTTATGTGGCGGACAGGCCGCCGCTGGCCCTGATGCGACTGTTGCCGCCGCCGCCCGAAGCCGGCAGCACCGATGAGCAGGCCGACAAATTCCTCTATCGCCAGAGCAAGCGCGGCATCGGCGGGCCGATGTGGCAGAGCGCCATCGGCCAGCTGAGCGTGACCAGCCCCAGCTTCGTCAAGACCGTGAGTTGTGCGCTCGGCGCCACGCTCACCCCGCAAGCCACGCCGGCCACCATGATGTTGCTGCGGCGCGCCGGCACCGATCTGGGCCGCGCCGTGTTCCTGGCCAAGGATTATTACAAGCGCCCCCGCCCGTTCAGCACGGATAGGGGCAAGGCCTGCGACCCGGATGCCGCGAAGGACGGCGGGAAGGCGCTGGGCTTTGCCTATCCGTCCGGCCATGCTGCGGTCGGCTGGCTGTGGGGCCTGATCCTGTCGGACGCGCGGCCGGAACGCAGCGCCGCGCTGCTGAAGTTCGGCAAGGCCACGGGCGATCTGCGCATCGCCTGCCGGGTGCACTGGGCGTCGGATGTGACCGGCGGCCGCCTGATGGCCACGGCGCTCTATCAGCAAATCGCGGACGCAGCGGATTACAAGGCGGATCTGTTGAAGGCCAAGTCGGAACTGAGCCTGGCGCCGGTGCCGGAAGGCTGCCCGCCCGCTTGACGCGAAAAGGGGCGCCAGCCGATTGGCCGGCGCCCCCTTGTCACTATCCGTCGTTTACGCTGGCACGCTCTGATTGAACGGCGTGTCCTTGTCCGGACGCATGTCGCCGGGCAGGCCCAGCACGCGTTCGGCGATGATGTTGCGCAGGATTTCGTCCGTCCCGCCGGCGATGCGGAGGCCGGCCGAACCGATGTACGACCCTTGCAGCTTGGCCAGTTCCGGATCGGCATCGGCGCCGGCCACAAAGCCGTCACCGCCCGACAGATCAAGCGCGAAGCTGGCCAGATCCTGCATGGTCTTGGCCACCACCACCTTGGAGATGGACTGTTCCGGCCCCGGCACCTGGCCCTTGGACAGGGCCGACAGCGCCCGCATCTGGGTGAGCTTTATGCCCTGATCGTTGATGTAGGTCTGGGCGATCTTCTGGCGCACGTCGCTGGCACCGATGGCGGGGCTGCCGTCTGGCGCTTCCACGCCAATGGCCAGCTTCATCAGCGTTTCATAGCCTGGCGCATAGCGCGGCTTGCCGCCGACCGCCAAACGCTCGTGCATCAGTGTCGTGAGCGCGACCTTCCAGCCGTCGCCAACGGCGCCCAGCCGGTGCGAATCATTCACGCGCACGCCATCGAAGAAGACTTCGTTGAAATCGCTGCCGCCCGACATCTGCTTGATGCCCTTCACGGTCACGCCCGGTGCCTTCATGTTCACGATGAACATGGTGAGGCCCTTGTGCTTGGGCATGTTCGAATCGGTGCGGCAGACGACGATGCCGAAATCGGAGGCGTGGGCGAAACTGGTCCACACTTTCTGGCCGTCGATCACCCATTCATCGCCTTCACGCACCGCCTTGGTGCGGATGCCGGCCAGATCGGAGCCCGCCGCCGGTTCGGAGAAGAGCTGGCACCAGACTTCCTCGCCCAGCAGCGCCTTGGGCACATAACGCTGGACGACTTCGGGGTTGCCGTGGGTGAAGACGGTGGGGATGCACATGCCAAGGCCGATGGAATAGAGGCCCTGCGGCACGTGCCAGCGGCTCTCTTCCTGGCCATAGATGATGCTGTGCATGGGCGTCAGGCCCTGGCCGCCGAACATCTTGGGCCAAGTGATGCCGGTATAGCCGGCGGCGTGTTTCTTGGCCTGCCACGCCTTGGATCGCGCGATGAATTCCGGCAGCTTCATGCCTTCCGGCGGTGGATCGCGATATTCGGTGGCATTCTCGTTCAGCCAGGCGCGCACAACGGCGCGAAATTCGGCTTCCTGCGGGGCGTCGTTAAAATCCATGATGTCTCTCCCGAAGCTGTTTTCACCCTCGACCGCTCACTCTGTCGAGGCGCATTTCGTCACGCGGCAGCGCTGTTGCGCTGTTCCAGTGCGCGCACCAGCCGATCGGCCCACCAGCCGCGCGGACCAAGCGCGGCCACCAGCGCCCGGTTGCGGCGGTAATAGAACTGGCAATCGCTTTCCCAAGTAAAGCCGATGCCGCCGTGCAGCTGCACATTTTCCTCGGCGCAATAGGCCAGCGCATCGAGGCTGGCGACGCGGGCGGCAGCCGCCACCTGGCGCAGCTCGGCACCATTGGTGCCGATCATGGCAAGGCCATGCAGGGCGTGGGCGCGGGCCAGTTCCAGCTTGATATACATGTCTGCACACTTGTGCTTGACCGCCTGATAACGGCCGATCTTCTGGCCGAAGGCGACGCGGGTCTTGGCATAATCCACAGTCATCGCCATCGCGGCGCCAGCGGTGCCAATGGCTTCATAGGCCAGGATCACGGCAGCGCGGTCGAGCCAATCCTGATAATCGCCGGCATTGCCGAGCGCTTCGGCGGGCGTGTTGTTCAACGTCAACTTGCCATGGCGGCGGACGAGATCGACGGTTTCGACCGCCGCCGTCTGCGCGCCCTGCAGATCCACGATGTAAAGCTGTGGGCCATCAGCGCCAGCGGCCGCCACGATGGCGACATGGGCAACGGCAAGGTCGGCCACCGGCTGCTTGACGCCGGTCAGGGCACTGCCGCTCGACACGGTCTTCACCGTGGCCGGGCTCACGGCACCGGGTTCGCTCCAGGCGACGCAGGCGATGATCTCACCGCTGGCGATGCCGGGCAACCACTTGGCCTGCTGGGCTTCCGTGCCGGCCAGCACCAGCGCTTCGGTGGCGAGCAGGGTGGAGACGAGCGGCACATGGGCGAGGCTGCCACCGGCGGCTTCTGCCAACTGGGCCACTTCCTCGACCGTGAGGCCAAGGCCGCCATGGGCTTCCGGCACGCGTGCGGCGGTCCAGCCCAGTTCGGCAATCTCTTTCCACAGGGCGGCGTCTATTGCCGGTGCGTCAGCGGCCATCGCCTTGCGCGCCGGGCCGGTGCCAGCCTTTTCGGCGAGCAACTTGCGCGCCTGTTCACCGAGTTCTTTGGCTTCGTCGGAAAAATCGAAATTCACGGGTCCACTCCCCAAAGCTGATTGGGGCGCAGATTACGCGCACGTCAGCCTTGGGCAACCTGTCGCTTTTGACGCGGAGATGGCCAGGGGGGAGTCAGAGCTTGTGCGCGCTGAGGAACTCATAATGCGGCCGGCATTCGTCACGCACTTTTGCCGCTTCGCCCGTCAACGCCGGCTGCGGCCCTTCGCGGCCATCAAAGCCGGTGGAAGCCAGCACCCGGCCATACCAGTGCGGCGCCCACACGCCATCGGTGTCGCGCGGGCCGGCCGGCCAGTGCAGCATGGAGTCGGTCCACGCGATGCCCAGCGCCGCGCACAGGCGGGACAGCGTCCCTGCCGGATCCGCCAGCACATCGGCCGAATCGACCACCGGCGGGGCGTGGCCCAGCCGGTCGGCTTCCGCCTCGAACCAAGCGCGCTGCTGGGCGAACCCCAGGCCTTCCGCCGTCACCACCTCCCGCTTTTCGGCGTAGGAGGCGATCACCCGTTCCGGCGCGCGGATCAGGAAGGCGTGTTGGAAGCCCTTCAGATCACCTAGTGCTACCTCCCCGACCATGTGATGCACCATGTGCTTCTGATACCATATTGGCTTCGCGCACGGCCCGGAAAGCGCGGCGGTGACGCTGTGCCAATCGCAGTCCATGTCGGCGATCACGTCGTCGGCCATCGGGTGATCGTCGCCGGTGTGCTTCAGATAAGCGCCGTAAAACGGCTCGTCACTCACATGGCAATCGCCGCGCGCCCCAAAGCTGCGCATCATCGCCGTCGACAGGTTGCGCGGCCCGGACCACATTGCGATTCGGTTTGTCACGGCCGACCCCGCGCCGCCACATCGGCCTCGATCAATGCGCGATACAGGCCCTGCAGGCGCGCCACCATGGGCCCGCGCGCGTCGGTCAGCGTGCGGCCATCGATGCTGGTCACGGGCACCACGCCGGCAAAGGTGCCGGTGACGAAGGCTTCGCTGGCCGAATAGACATCGGTGAGCGAAAAGTTCTTCTGGAACACCGGGATGCCATTGTCCTCACACACCGCGATCACGTTGCCGCGCGTGATGCCGGCCAGGCAGTAATCGCCGCTGGACGTCCACACCTCCTCCACGCCGCGCCGGTTCTTCTTGACGATGAAGAAGTGGGTGGAATTGCACGTGGCCACAAAGCCGTGCGGATCCAACATCAACGCCTCGTCCGCGCCGGCCTGCGTGGCCTGGATGCAGGCCGTGATGCAGTTCAGTTTTGAATGACTGTTCAACTTCGGGTCCTGCACGTCCGGGTAGCCGCGCCGCACGTGCACGGTGGCGAGACGAATGCCCTTCTCGATGGTGGCGGGCAGCGGGTCCTTGTATTCGGCGATGATCACGATCGTGGCGGGTGAGACCACCACGCGCGGATCCTGATAGGGGGTGGAACGCAGCCCGCGTGTCACCATGAGGCGGATGTGGCAGGCGCTCATCGCGTTGGCATCGATGGTGGCGTAAATCCGCCGCTCCAGCTCCTCGCGGCTGATGCCGATATCCATGTAGATGGCCTTGGCGCCTTCCCACAGCCGATCGAGATGCTGATCAAGGAAGGCGATGCGGCCGGCGTGGACGCGCAGGCCTTCCCAAACGCCATCACCCAGCATGAAGCCGGAATCGAACACGCTCACCATCGCCTCGGCGCGGCGGAGCAGCTGGCCATTGACGTTGATCAGGATCGTCTCGTTGCGCGTGTCCGCAACGAAATCATGGGTACCCAGGGATGTGGTCATGGTTGGTTACTTCTTGAACAGGCTGTCGGCGGCAGCGCGGAATTGCGCTGCGCCTTCGCGCTTGGCTTTTGTCCGCACCAGCTCCGCTTCCAGCCCGGCGATGCGCTCGTCGAGATCGGCGATGGAGAGGCGATCGAGGTCTTCTCGGGCCAGATCGGCCAGCAGGTCACTCTTCTTCTTGGGCAGGTCGGCTTCGTCGAACATGGTCCAACGGTTGACCGCGCGGGCTGCCCTGTCAATATCCGGCGCATGACCATTCCCAGCCATATGACCGCCATCGACCCCGCCGCGCCGGGAGGTCCTGAGGTTCTGATTCCTGTCTCGCGCCCTGTCCCGCAGCCCGGGCCAAGCGAAGTGTTGGTGAAGGTGGCGGCGGCCGGGGTAAACCGGCCCGATGTGCTGCAGCGGCTGGGCCTCTATCCGATGCCGCCCGGCACGCCGACAATCATGGGCCTGGAAATCGCCGGTACCGTGGTGGCGGTGGGCAGCGAGGTAACGCGCTGGCGGCCGGGTGATGCGGTGTGCGCGCTGGTTGCGGGTGGCGGCTATGCCGAATACTGCACGGCGCCGGCCGGCCAGTGCCTGCCCGTGCCCGGCGGGATGGCGATGACGGATGCCGCCGGCCTGCCGGAAACCTGGTTCACCGTCTGGTCCAACGTGATGGACCGTGGCCGGGCGCGGCCGGGGGAGACGATCCTGATCCACGGCGGCACCAGCGGCATCGGCATCACCGCACTGCAATTGGCCAAGGAAGTCGGGCTGACGGCGATCGCGACGTGCGGCAGCGATGAAAAATGCGCGGCGGCCGTGGCGCACGGCGCGGCGCACGCGATCAATTACAAGACGCAGGATTTTGCCGCCGAGGTACTGGCGCTGACCGGCGGCAACGGCGTCGACATCGTGCTCGACATGGTGGGCGGCGATTATGTGCCGAAGAATATCGCCTGCATGGCCGACGATGCCCGCCACGTGAGCATCGCCTTCCAGCGCGGGCCAACGGCGGAAGTGGACCTGGCGCTTGTGATGCGCAAGCGGCTGGTGCTGACTGGTTCGATGCTGCGCCCGCGCCCCATCGTCTTCAAGACGGCGATCGCCGAAACGCTGGAAGGCGTGATCTTGCCGGCGTTCGAGGCCGGGCGGCTGAGGCCGGTGACCGACATGGTGTTCCCGCTCGCCGAAGCTGCCGCCGCCCATGCGCGGATGGAGGCTGGCACACACGTGGGGAAGATCGTGTTGCAGGTCAGCTGACGATACCCTTTGGCGCGAAACGCTCTTCCCGCCATTCGCCGCTGGTCAGCACCGCCTGCAACGTGTCGAGCGCCAGGCCGATATCGGCAAAACGGGTGGTCAGTGCCGGGAAACCGAAACGCATTGCATCGGGCGGGCGCATGTCGCCGATGACGCCGCGGGCGATCAACGCGGTCATCACGCGACGGGCTTCAGAGTGGCGAATGATGACGTGGGCGCCGTGGCGCACAGCGGGTGGCGCGTCGACTGTGACGCCGGGCAGCGTTACCGCGCCGGCGGCAAAGAGGTGGACGAGCTGGCGCGACTTTGACTCGGCGGCGGCAAGATCGATGCCGTCGAACGTCGCCACCCCGGCCTCCAGCGCGCACATGGCCAGAATGGGCGGCGTGCCGGTGAGCAGGCGGCGCGCGCCGGCGGCAGGGGCGTAATCGGCGGTGAAATCGAAGGGGGCGGCGTGGCCCATCCAGCCGGTGAGCGCCGGTTCTGCCGTGTCCCAGTGGCGGCGGGCCATATAGGCGAAGGCCGGCGCGCCAGGTCCGCCATTGAGAAATTTGTAGCCACAGCCGACCGCGAAATCGGCCCCATCGGCATCGAGATTGACCACCAGTGCGCCCGCCGAGTGCGACAGATCCCACAGGCTGAGCGCGCCGGCCTTGTGCGCAGCAGCGCTCATCGCGGCCATGTCATGGACCTGGGATGTCACGTAATGCGCATGCGTCAGCAGCAGTAGCGCCACATCGCCATCCAGCGCGGCGGCGAGATCGGCACGTTCGACGCGCTTCAGCGTGACACCGGCCAGCTGCGCCAACCCCTGCATCACATAGGCATCGGTGGGGAAGTCGCTGGCCTCCATCAGGATCGTGCGGCGGCCAGGCCGCAGCGCCAGCGCCGCGCTGGCCAGCTTGAACAGGTTGAGGCTGACCGAATCGCAGGCGACCACAGATGCGGGCTCCGCGCCCACCAGCGGCGCGATGGCGGCGCCCAACGAGACCGGCAGATCGATCCAGCCGGCATCATTCCAGCTGCGGATCAGGCCCTCGCCCCACTCGCTTGCCACTGTCTGTGCCAGGCGCTCGGGCAGGGCGGCGGGCAATGGCCCCAATGAGTTGCCGTCGAGATAGACGATCCCCGGCGGCAAGCGGAAGCGCGCGCGGGCGAAGTTGAGCGGATCGGCAGCATCAAGCGCAGCCAGTTGGGCGGGGGAGGGCAACATAGAGCGCCCTTGCGCCACAGTGCGCCCTCCATTACAAGCTGTCTGTGTCAAGCCGTCCCGCAAGGGGCGGCTGTTTTTATTCCGCAAAGGAGCCAAGACCATGGCCACCACCCTGCCCCTGATGCAGCATGCCACCGCCGCCTGGCTGGTGGACAACAGCGCGCTCACCTTTTCGCAGATCGCCGATTTCTGCGGCCTGCACATCCTGGAAATCCAGGCGATCGCCGATGATACCGCCGCCACCAAGCTGAAGGGCCGCGATCCGATCCGCGCTGGCGAATTGACCCGCGAAGAGCTGGACAAGGGCGAAGCCAATCCGGATTACGACATCAAGATTTCGCGCATGCCGGAACAGGCACGCCGCACGTCGGGCCCGCGCTACACGCCGGTGTCCAAGCGCCAGGATAAGCCGGATGGCATCTTGTGGATCATCAAGAACCACCCGGAAATCACCGACGGCCAGATTTCAAAGCTGATCGGCACCACCAAAACGACGATTGCCGCCATCCGCGACAAGAGCCATTGGAACTACGCCAATCTGCAGCCGCGTGACCCGGTGACGCTGGGCCTGACCAGCCAGCGCGAAATGGATGCGCTGGTCGCTGCCGCCGCCAAGAAGGCCGGTATCGATACGACCGTCGATCCGGAGAAGGTGGAAGCCGATCGCGCCGCGCTGATCAATCAGCTGCAGGCCGAACGTTATGCCGCCGCCAATGCGCCGGAAACGCCGGTTTCGAACACGCCCGGCACCGCGCTGGAGCAGGGCGAGGCGCTGTTCCGCCGCTGATCCTGCGCTTGCGCTGAGAATTCAAAGCCCGCTCATGCCCATGGCGTGAGCGGGTTTTTCATTCCTCGCGCCCGCCCAGCGGCAGCGGCAGTTCGCGCGGCGGCTCGCGGTCGAGCAGGCCGGCGGCCTTCAGATCGGCCATGCCGGGCAGGTCGCGCCGGCTGGTGAGATTGAAATGGGCAAGGAATTCCGGCGTCGTTGCATATTGCAGCGGCCGGCCGGGGGTTTCGCGGCGACCGGCGGGGCGGACCCAGCCAGCTTCCATCAACACGTCGATCGTGCCGCCGGAAACCGCAACCCCACGGATTTCCTCGATTTCCGGTCGCGTCACCGGCTCGTGATAGGCGATCACCGCCAGTGTTTCGACGCCGGCGCGGCTGAGTTTCTTCACCGTTTCGCGGCTGGTGCGCAGGAAATGGCCGAGATCGGGCGCGGTCTGGAACTGCCATTTGCCGCCGCGTTCGACGAGGTTGATGCCGCGCGGTTCGTAACTGGTGGCGAGCGCCCGCAGCGTGGGCAAAAGGTCGCCGCGTTCGCCGACATGGCGGGTGATCTCGGTCAGGCTCAAGGGCGCGTCGGCGGCGAACAGGATCGCTTCCAAGGCGCGGGTCAGGGCGAAATCCACAGTCTCGTCAGTCATGACGGGCCCTCAACAGGATGGGGGCAAAGGCGACGCCTTGGCTCAGCGTCGCCTTGCCTTGGCGGGTGAGTTCCAGCGCGGCGACAAAGCTGGAGGCCAGCACCGAGCGGGCATAAGATTCGTCCGCCAAATCGGCCGGCAGGAAGCGCACCAGCTCCGTCCAGTCGATGCTGCGGCCCAACAAATGTTCAAGCCGTTCAATGGCTTCATCCAGCGCCATCACCGGCCGGCGGCGGACGACATGGACGGAGCGTGAGCGCCGCGCGGTGATGGCGCCATAGGCGGAAAGCAGATCATAATAGCTGCATTCAAAGGTGGCGCGCTTCTCTTCGGCCAGACCTTCCGGATTGGGGCGGCGGAACATGTCCCAGCCCAGTTGCGGGCGGGCGAGCAGTTTCTGGCCGGATTCGCGCATGGCTTCCAGCCGTTGCAGCTGAAATTGCAGTTTCAGCGCCAGCTCAGCCGGATCGGGTTCGGCCTCCGGATCCTTGGGCAGCAGCAGCAGGGATTTCAAATAGGCCAGCCAAGCAGCCATGACGAGGTAATCGGCGGCCAGTTCCAGGCTGAGCGCCTTGGCGTCGCGGATGAAACCCAGATATTGATCAACCAGCGCCAGGATGGAAATCTGCGCCAGATCAACCTTTTGCGCCCGCGCCAAGGTCAGCAGCAGATCGAGCGGGCCTTCCCAGCTGCCCAGTTGCAGGATCAGCGTGCTCGTTTCCGGTGCGGCCCGCACCGGCAAATCGAACTGCTCGTCCGCTTCGATCACGCCAGCGCCAGCAGGGCGTCGCGGGCGGCGGCCCATTCGGCGACAGGGGTGGAATCGCCCCGTGCTTCACCGCTCCTCATCCACGCCATGGCGGCAGCGAGGTGCGTCGCGGCGGCGTCGCTCATCACCGGAGCAGCTTCGACGATGGAACGCATCTCATTGAAATCACCCGAACAATGCAGAGAAATGTCGCAGCCGGCATCGAGGCTGGCGAGCGCGCGGGCGCCGAAATCTTGCAAGGCGTTGCTGCCCGGCGGATGGCCGCCTGATTGCGGGTTGCCGAGCGCGTGCATGCCCAGATCATCGGACATCAACAGGCCACCAAAGCCGATATCATTGCGAATGAAATCAATCACATCGGGTGACAGCGTGGCGCAGCGCTCGGCGTCCAGCGCGGTGTAGGTGATGTGGGCGGTCATCGCCATCGGGGCGTCGGCGAGGCGGCGGAACGGCTCGAAATCGCGTTCCAGTTCATCGCGGCTTGCGGTGACGACGGGCAGTTCCAGGTGGCTGTCCGCCCGGGCGCGGCCGTGGCCGGGGATATGCTTGACGACGCCGCAGATGCCGCCGGCGCGGAAGCCATCAAGCACCGCTTTGCCGAGCGCGGAGACCACCATCGGTTCCGTACCGAAGCTGCGATCGCCAATGATATCATGACCTTGGGTGTCACGCACGTCGAGCAGCGGCAGGCAATCGACGTTGATGCCGAGGTCCTTCAGCAGCGCTGCCAGCGCCAACGCATTCAACCGGCACGCCTCGATCGCGGTGATCGGCGCCTTGTCATAGAGCAGGCCAAAACGCTCGCCGGTCGGGAACTCCGGCCAATGCGGCGGGCGCAGGCGGGCGACGCGGCCGCCTTCCTGATCGATCAGGATCGGCACATCGCGGCCGGCCAGATCGCGCAAACTCTGGGTCAGCGCGCGCACCTGATCCGGCGAATCCACGTTTCTTTTGAACAGGATATAACCGGCCGGATTGGCGGCGCGGAACAGCGCGCGCTCGTCATCATTCAGGGCAAGGCCGGCGAGCCCGAGGAAAAGCGGCTGCATCACTTCCTCACCTCGCAGGCGCCCTTGACTGCCAGAATGGCCTTGCAGGAGGCATCGGGATCAGCGGCCGTGCCGCGCACCCGCCACATCGTCTTGCCGCTGGACGAGGTCAGTTTCTGGATCTGCTTGGCCGTAAGCTTGGCCTTGCCGGATACCCGGGCCCATTCCTCTTCGGCCTTGGCCTCGCTCGAAAAGGCACCGATCTGCACCGTCTTGCTGCCGGTTGCTGCCGGCGGGGTGACGGGCGCTGACGGTTTGGTGACGGTTTTGGGCGTCGCGCTGGCGGCGGCTGGCGGTTTGCTGGCTGGCGCTGGTGGCACCGCAACGGGCTTGGTCGGCACTGGCTTCACGGCCACGGGCGCCGGCTGCGGCACTGCGGGTTTGGCCGGCGGGCGGGCGGGTGCCGTGGCGGCCGGCCCGGCCGGCATCACCTGCACCTGCACCGGCTGGCCCGCTGGCGCGGCGGGCGGCGGCGCTGCGCTGCCTGGCGGCAGCAGATCACGCGGCCGGCCCAGCGGTTCTTCGGGCAGGGCGCCCATGTCGATCACCGCGCCCGGATTCTCGCCGCGCACGGCTTCATGGATGACTTCGCCGTCGCCCTGCACATCCATGCCCTGACGATCAGCGGGCGGCACCTTGTAGGGGCCGGCATCGGCTTCGATCAGCGGTGCCTGATCGGCTTCCATATAACCCTGGGACGAGCCGCCATCGCGCCGGCCGAGCAGCATCAGCAGCGCCACCGCCGCTACCGCGCCCAGCGCCAGCACGGCGATGATGATGTTGAGCAGCGGGCGCTTCTTTGGCGCGGCCCGCAGCGGCGCCGCTTCAGCCAGCCAGGGGGCGTCTTCGTCCCTTTGCGCCATCAGTGCAGCTCCTCGGCAGCGGCCACCCCGATCACCGCGAGGCCGTTCCTGATCACCTGCCCCACCGCGCGCGCCATGGCCAGCCGCGCTGCGGTCAGATCAGGCCGATCGGCCAGCACGAAGCGACGGGTCGCGTCATCATTGCCGGCGTTCCACTGGCTGTGGAAGGCGGCGGCCAGATCGCCCAGGTAAAAGGCGATGCGGTGCGGCTCACGGGCATCGGCGGCCTGTTCGACGATGCGCGGAAAGTTGGCGGCCATTTTCACGACGTTCAGCTCATCGGCGTCGAGCAGCGTCAGGTCCGGTTCCGGCAGGGCCACGCCCGCCTCAAGCACCTTGCGGCCCAGCGAGGCGATGCGGGCATGGGCGTACTGGACATAGAATACCGGGTTGTCGCGGCTCTGTTCCACCACCTTGGCGAAATCGAAATCCATCATCGATTCCGGCCGCTTGGTGAGCATGACGAAGCGGACCACATCCTTGCCCACTTCCTCAACCACTTCGCCCAGCGTCACGAAGGTGCCGGCCCGCTTGGACATCTTCACCGGCTCGCCGGCGCGCAGCAGCTTCACCAGGTTCACGATCTTGATGTCGAGCGGCACGCGGCCATCGGAAAGCGCCTTTACCGCGGCTGTCATCCGCTTCACATAGCCGGCGTGATCGGCGCCGAAGATGTTGACCAGCGCGTCATAGCCCCGGGTCAGCTTGTCCCAGTGATAGGCGACGTCGCCGGCGAAATAGGTCCAGTTGCCGTTCGATTTCTGCATCGCCCGGTCTTGATCGTCACCGAAATCGGTCGAGCGAAACAGGGTTTGCGGGCGGGCTTCCCAATCGTCGGCAGCATCGCCTTTCGGCTTTTCCAGCACGCCTTCATAGATCAGGCCCTTGGACTTCAGCGTGTCGAGCGCGTCCTGTACCTTGGTGCCGAGCGAGGCTTCGGAGAAGAACACTGACTGCTCGATGCCGAGCAGGGCCAGATCGGCACGGATACGCTCCATCATGAGGGCGACGGTGCGGGTGCGGAACAGCGCCAACCAATCGGCTTCGGGCGCGTTCACATGCGTGTCGCCGAACTCGGCGGCCAGCGCCGCGCCCACCGGCACCAGATAATCGCCGGGGTAGAAGCCTTCGGGGATCTCGATCGTCTCGCCCAACGCTTCGCGGTAGCGCAGGTGGGCGGAACGGGCGAGCGTATCGACCTGGCCGCCTGCATCGTTGATGTAATATTCGCGTGTCACGTCCCAGCCGGCATATTCCAGCAGGCCGGCGAGGGCATCGCCCACCACCGCGCCACGGCAATGGCCCATGTGCATCGGCCCAGTGGGATTGGCGGAGACATATTCGACGTTGATGCGCTTGGCCTGGCCCACGGTGGAGCGGCCATAATCGCTGCCGGCGCCGAGCATGGCAGTGATCTGCGCGTGCCACACGCTGTCGGCCAGTTTCAGGTTGATGAAGCCCGGCCCGGCGACTTCGGCAGCGGCAATGCCCGGCTTTGTGCGCAGGGCGGCGACCAGCGCTTCGGCCAATGCGCGCGGGTTCAGCCCGGCGGGCTTGGCCAGCACCATGGCGGCATTGGTGGCGAGATCGCCGTGGCTGGCGTCACGCGGCGGTTCCACGGTGACATTGGCATGGGACAGGCCAGCCGGCAGTGTGCCAGCGTCGGTCAATTCAGCCAGAGCCGCCTTCAGAACGGCGGCATAGTCGGTAAACAGGTTCACGAGGATCAGCTTTGCATGAAGAAACGGGATTGCCCGTTCCCTAACGCCAAGCAGCGCGTGCGTCTATCAGCTTGGGGTGCAAGCTGGCCCGGTTCAGGCGGCGGCGGCGTGCGGCCAGGCGCGCGGGCCCGCATTGCCGGCGAACTGGGCGATGCGCAGCTTTTCCTGCGCCACAGTGCGCGACGTGCTGATCATATGATCCACCCCAGCGATAGTGATGGCCAGCGATCCGGCGTCGGTGGTTTCGATCAGGCCCTTGGCCTTCAGATACCAGGCGTGGAAATCAAAGGCTTCGGTGGAGCAGCCCAGCATGCGCTGCAGTTCATACTGGCCCACGCCTGGTTCCTGGGCGCGTTCGCGGCGGCGCTTGTACAGGTACAGCAGCACTTCGGCATGAACATCGGCATCGGACAGCGCGGTGCGCTCTTCAGCCAGGATGTCATCGTCGGCGGAAAACGCGAAGCCGGTGTTGCTGCTGTAGAGCGCGTCATAGGCCAAGCGCTTGCCGTGATCCTTGAGCGCGCGATAGGACTCGATCACCGCATTGAACATGTCGATGTCGGCGGTTTCCGGATGATCGGGGTGATAGATTTTCGCAAGGTTGCGATAGGCGATTTCCAGCGTGCGGTGATCGCACTCGGGATGAACCCTCAGGATCGCATAATAATCAACGAACGGCCGCGCCTCGGACATCGGAACATCCCCCCACTTCGGCGTCGGCCTTACGCAAACACACCAACGCAACAACATTAGAAACTCTTTGTTAAAGTTTGTCACAAATTTGTCAATGGCAAACCCAATAATAAAGGGTTAACGCCGGCGGCGTTGCTGCCCTCTGCAAAACCGGTACTTGTGGCCAGCCCGGTCGCAGCGCAGCATGGGTTCATGCACCACCGCGCCGCCGTCGAATCCAGCCTGGAACTGGCCGTTGCCGGTATCGGCGATCCACAGCCGGCGATCTATGCGCGGCTGTTTGCGCTGCACCCGGCCATGGAATCCGAATTCTGGCGCGATACCTCGGGCCGAATCCGTGGCGAGATGCTCAACCGCAGTTTCGAGATGGTGCTGGATCTGGCCGCTCCCTACGCGCCGGACGGCGGCTGGGGCGGGGCGTTCCTAGGCACTGAAGCCATTACCCACGATGCCTATGGCATCCCGCGCGCCGTGTTTGCCGATTTCCTGCCCATCGTTGCCGCCGTGATCCGCGATGGCTGCGGCGAAGGCTTCACGCCGGACATGGCGGCGGCGTGGGATTTGGTGCTGGATCGCGCCGCCCAGACACTGGCTGCCCTGCCCGGCAGCAGCGGCGAGGCGCGGGTGATCGATGTGGATGATGTGCTGCCGCCGGTGGGGGAGCGCGGGCTGCCCTTCCCGATGCGCTGAGCGGTTGACAGCCGCGCCAGCGCCCTGATGATGGCGCCAACAACAAGGCCGGGGGGCAGCATGCGGGCGATATTGGTGGGCGAGGCACTTGGCAGTTTCCTGCTGTTTGCCTGCGTGGTGGGATCGGGCGTGATGGCGGAGCGGCTGGCCGGCGGCAATGGCGCGGTGGCGCTGATCGGCAATGTCGGCGCGATCGCCGCGATGCTTTATGTGCTGATCGCCATGCTGGGGCCGATATCGGGCGCGCATTTCAACCCGGCCGTCACCATCGTCACACGGTTGCGCGGCGAAGGCACCTGGGCCAGCGGCGCGGCAATGATGGCGGTGCAGCTGCTGGCCGGCATTGCCGGCGTGTGGTGCGCGCACGCCATGTTCGATCTGCCGATCCTGCAGTTTTCCGGCCATGTGCGCGACGGCGCCGGGCAGTGGCTGGGCGAGTATATCGCCACCTTCGGCCTACTGCTCACTGTGCTGCTCACCGGGCGGCATCGCCCGGAAGCGGTGCCAGCCTGCGTGGCGCTTTATATCACGGCGGCCTGCTGGTTCACGTCGTCAACCAGTTTCGCCAATCCAACGCTCACCTTTGCGCGCAGCCTGACCGATACATTCGATGGCATCGCTCCGGCCAGCGTGCCGGCGTTCGTGGCCGCGCAACTGGCGGGGGCGCTGTGCGCGCACTGGGTTGATCGGGCGATGCATCCGGCGCCCTGAATCGCGCTGGTTCAGGCCGGCAGGCGCTTGTCGCGCTCAGCCTGGGCGGCGATTTCCTTGTCGGCCAGCGTTTGCCAGGCAGCCTGGGCACGCAGGAACATGGTGCGTTGATTTTCCAGCACGGCATCGGCGGCGTTGCGGGCGCATTGTTCGATTTGGGTGGAGTAGAACAGGCTGGTGGCGCGCATGCTGTGATCCTTTGGGGGACCGGCCAGAGCGGGGTGGCGGGCCGGGTGGCTGGTCAACCCAGCTGATCGAGCACCAGCTGGCGCAGTTCGCTGCGGGAGAGGACGGGTGAACGGCGATATTCGCGGTTGCCGTAATGCGGGGTGAGCGTGCGGCGCACAGTTTGCGCCCGGCTTGTGTTTTCAATCGTGGGTATGGTCATCAAAGTCCTGGCGCAGTTGAGCGCCCATTATGCTGTCGTGATTGGGTGGTGTGAACAGGAAGGCAGCAACCCTGCGCGGGTGTTTTCCGGCCCGAAGGCTGGAACGACCGCCGCGCAGGGGCGCCTCGAAGGGCGGGCAGCAGCCTTGCGGCGCTGCCCGGCCCCTGCCGCTTACGCAGCTTCGAGGTTGACAGCCGAGGTCTTGCCGCGGCGATCGGTTTCCAGTTCGTACTTGACGCGCTGGTCCTTGTTCAGGGTGCTCATGCCGGCGCGCTCGACGGCGCTGATGTGGACGAAGTTGTCATCGCCACCATTTTCCGGCGAGATGAAACCATAGCCCTTGTCGGCATTGAAGAATTTGACGGTTCCGGTGATCATAAGATGTTTTCCTTTCGCGAAAACAAGAAACCCAGCCGCAAATGCACGGCTGGAGCTGGTAGCGCGAGAAAGGAAGAGGAGCCGATTTTAACGAGTCGATTTCCGTCGCAGGCGACGATTAGCAACGCTCATGTGGGCGTGATTTAGGGGAAAGTCAAGGAAAGCCCTGATCATCATGGTTTGGTGCCCGTGCTGATTGGCGGATTGCCGGGGCTTTTCACCGCCAATCAGGGGAGCACGTCTGCCGCGCTGGCTGTCCCTGCGCGCATCACGATCACGCTTTGGGCGGGGCGTTGGTGCGGGGCCGCCGGCCTGGGGGCGGCGGCTGGTGCGTTGCCGGGCTTGCGCACCAGCCTGGTGGTGGTGCCGTCAGTGAGGTCGCTCACCTGCAGGCTTTCAAGGCGCACCCGCGCTTCGTTGCGGAACGGGCGCAAGGCCAGCCGGATTTCGCCGGTGGCCATGGCGAGCGGCAGCTTCTGCGCCTGCACCGGGTTTACTTCCAGCGTGACGGTCTTCACCACGCCGGGCTTGTCTCGGGCGATGTTCATGTCGCTGCCCACCGCCAGCACACGGATGTTCTGCGCCAGCAGATCGGCATAGGGCATCGCTTCATCGGGCTGGCGGATCAGAAACAGGTCCACCCGATCGCCGGGGAACACGAGCCCAGACACGCCGGCCACTTCGTTCACCGGCATTGTCAGCGCGCGCATAGTGGGGCCAAGCAGCGGCGCGGTCGAAAGCCGGTTGGCGCCGGTCACCAGCGCAGCTTCGGTCACGATCTCATTGGCCGTGATGGGGCGCAGCGCGGTACGGCCCTGGCCCAGGATCAACGGATCGATGCGCGCGAAATGCCCCTTGGGACGCTGCTGGGCCGGCACATCAACCAGCTTGAGCTTGTCCGGCGTCAGCTTTTCACCAAAGCCGATGGGTGCCGTGGCCACCACGGCGGGCGCCATGGGAATCGCGGATTTTGCGGCACCGCGGCCCGGCCCGTGCGGCAGCCAGCGCGCCAGCATCATCGCCACCAGCAGCAGCGCACTGCCGGCAATCAACATCCAGCGCGAGCGTTGCTGCACCCGGCTGTTGCGGTCATCCCGCCCCCGCCAGGCTGGCACGCGGCGCGGCACGCGATCCTGCCAGCGCTCTTCCACCCCCATTCTGCCACCTCCATCTGGAGGGGGTAACGGTCGGGTGTGGGCGCGGGTTTAGGCTGCGGCCAATCCGTCTTCCGGAATCGCATAGAGCAGCGCCGCGCCGCGCATGGCGGACGCGCTGAGCGCCTGCACTTGCGGCAGCAATTGTTCGGCGAAGAAGCGGGCGGTGGCGCGTTTGGCGGCGGCGAACTGCGGATCGGGGTGGTGGCGTGAGGCCAGCGCCTGTTTGGCGAGCAGCCAGCCACCCAGCGTCAGGCCCATCAGGCGCAGATAGGGTGTGGCGCCGGCGGCGACATCATCCGGGTTGTTGGCGCCGGCCAGCCAGATGCTGCTGGTCTGCGCCGAATCGAGCGCATCCTGCAGCCACGGGGTGATGAGCTTCAGCTCCTCATCCTCATCGAGATCGGACAGGGTGACGCGGACTTCGCCCAACAGGTCCTTCCAGTGCTGGCCGCCATCCATGCCCAGCTTGCGGCCGACAAGGTCCATCGCCTGGATGCCGTTGGTGCCTTCATAAATCGGGGCGATGCGGGCATCGCGCAGATATTGGGCCGCGCCCGTCTCTTCCACATAGCCCATGCCGCCGAAGATCTGGACGCCAAGGCTGGCGACCTCGACGCCGATATCGGTGGCCCAGCTTTTGGAGATGGGGGTGAGCAGATCGGCGAGGCCTTGCCCGGCCTTGTCGCCGGTGTGCGCCCGGTCAACGGCGGCGGCGTTGAGATACACCAGCGCGCGGCTGGCTTCGGTGAGCGCGCGCATCGTCATGATGGTGCGGCGCACGTCGGCATGTTCGATGATGCGCACAGCGGCAGGACCGCCGCCGAACTTGGCGCTCTGAACGCGGGTGCGGGCATAATCCAGCGCATGCTGCATCGCGCCTTCGGCAATGGCGACGCCCTGCAGGCCCACCTGCACGCGGGCGTTGTTCATCATGGTGAACATGGCGCGCATGCCGCCGCCTTCACGGCCGACCATCCAGCCGATGCACTGATCATGATCGCCAAAGCTCATCGTGCAGGTGGGGGAGGCGTGGATGCCAAGCTTGTGTTCAAGGCCGACGCATTTGAGATCGTTGCGGGTGCCATCGGGCAGGACCTTGGGCACCAGGAACAGGCTGATGCCCTTGGTGCCGGCCGGGCTGTCGGGCGTGCGGGCCAGCACGAGGTGGACGATGTTGTCCGCCGCGTCATGCTCGCCCCAGGTGATGTAGATCTTGGTGCCCTTGATCCGCCAGCTGCCATCGGGGTTGGGTTCCGCGCGGGATTTCAGCGCACCGACGTCGCTGCCGGCGGACGGCTCGGTCAGGTTCATCGTGCCGGTCCATTCACCGGTGACGAGCTTGGAGAGATAACGCTCCTGCAATTCGGGGCTGGCGTGGGCGGCGAGCGCCTCGATCGCGCCCTGGCTCAGCATCATGCACAAGGCGAAGGCCATATTGGCAGAGGTGAGCTGTTCCTGCACGGCGACCGCGACAGCGAAGGGCAAGCCTTGCCCGCCATGGGCTTCCGGCACGCCAAGGCCCGCCCAGCCAGCCTGCACATATTGGCCATAGGCTTCCACGAAGCCGGCGGGCAGCGTCACCACGCCGTCGTCCAGCTTGGCGTGGGCCTTGTCGCCGGACTTGTTGAGCGGCGCGAACACGCCTGAGGCCAGCTTGCCGGATTCAGCCAGGATCGCGTCCACCATATCCGGCGTGGCGTTGGCATAGGCGGGCAATGCGGCGAGGCCCGGCAGATCGGCGATAACGTCGAGCACGAAACGCTGTTCGGTGGTGGGAGCGGTGTAGGGCATGAGCTGGTTTCCGTTTTCGCTGTCACCCCGGTATAGACGCGCGCCATGGCCAGCAAAAGCCGCATCCTTCTGCCCGACGCCGCCGGCATTGCCGCAGCGGCGGATGTGCTGCGCGCGCGCGGCCTGGTCGCGGTGCCGACGGAGACAGTGTACGGTCTGGCGGCGCGCGCGGACGATGGTGCGGCGGTGGCCGGCATCTATGCCGCCAAAGGCCGGCCGAGCTTCAACCCGCTGATCGTGCATGTGGCCGATGTGGCGCAGGCCGAGACGCTGGCGGTATTCTCGCCGCTGGCGCACGCGCTGGCGCAGTCCTTCTGGCCGGGGCCGCTGACGTTGGTGCTGCCGCGTCGGGCCGATGCGCCGGTGGCGTCGTTGGTAACGGCCGGGCTCGACACGATCGCGCTGCGCTGCCCCGCGCACCCGGTGATGCAGGCGCTGGTTTGTAGCGTTGGACCACTGGCGGCACCGTCGGCCAATGCGTCGGGGCGGATTTCGCCGACGCGGGCCGTGCATGTGCTGGAATCGCTGGTTGATGTGCCGGTGATCGATGCCGGGCCGTGTGCGGCTGGGGTGGAATCGACGATTGTTGCAGTGGAAGCGGGTGGCTGGCGTTTGCTGCGGCCCGGCGCGGTGGCGGTGGAGGCGATTGCTGCGCTGGCGGGTGAACCGCTGGCGTCAGAGGCCACGCCGGCTGTGCAGGCCCCCGGCATGATGGAGTCCCACTATGCCCCGCAGCAGCCGGTGCGGCTGGAGGCGGCGACAGCGCGTCCAGACGAATTTCATATCGGCTTCGGCTCTGTGAAGGGCGATGCCACGCTGTCAGCCAGCGGCGACCTGACCGAGGCCGCCGCCTGTCTGTTCGATCTGCTCCACATCGCGCAGGCGTCAGGCCGCGCCGGCATTGTTGTCGCGCCGGTGCCGCGGCACGGCCTCGGCCTCGCCATCAACGATCGTCTCGCCCGCGCCGCCGCACCGCGGGGCTAGGCATCTGCCAAACGAAAGCGGGTGCAGGGCCTCAGGCCCTGCCCGCCGGAGGCACCTTGGTCTCCGGCGGGGCAGGGCGTCTCGACCGTCAGAGCTTGCCGATCTTCTCTGCCGCTTCGCGCAGGATGGCGGCGATGGCCTCGGCGCGTTCGGCGCGGGATTCGGCGTCACGCACCGCGTCGCGCGCGGCGGCGCGCAGATCGTGCATCGCCTCGCGCAGCGGTTCGCGGCCATCGTCTGCATTGCAGCGCGCCATGTCGGCCAGGCGCTGCAGCGCTTCCTTCAACTGCGCTTCCGCTTCTTCCAGCGCGGCACGGCCGGCATCGGTGATGGCATAGCGGCGGCGGCCTTCCTCGCCGGCGACTTCGCTGATCAGGCCTTCATCGGCCAGCATGTTGAGCATCGGATAGATCATGCCCGGCGACGGGGAGTAAAGCCCGGCGGACAGATTCTCGATGGCCTTGATCAGGTCATAACCGTGGCGCGGCTCTTCCTTGAGCAGGTGGAGGACGAGGATCTTCAGCGCCTCCGCGCCGAAACGGCGGCGGCGCGGACGCGGGCTATCGCCGCCATCACCGAATTCATCGGCAAAGCGCTGCGCAAAGGCGGCCCAGCGGCTGCCACGGCCGGACCAGCGGCCACCGAAGTCCTTGGCAAATTCCTTGTGGAAGCCATCGCGATCGAAGTGGAAACGGAAGTGCATGGGGGCGACTCCGGTTGGGGGTGTGGAGCCCTTAAGATATATCTTGAATGAGTGTATTGCAAGACCCATACAGCCAAGATCGCTGGACCCTTGCTGGCAGCGATGGCGCGCCATAAGCTGCCATCAACACCCAAGGGGGAAAGATCATGCGTGTGTTGGCTTTTGCCGCTGTTTTGATGGCGTCATCCGCACTGGCGAAACCGGTCGTCCTTACCGGTGGCCTGATCGTCGATGGTTCGGGCGAAGCGCCCTATGCCGGCTGGCTGGCGATGGACGGGGACCGGATCACCGGCATTGGCAAGGGTGCCGCGCCCGCCAGTGTGACGGGCGGCGCTAGCGTCACCGACGTGAAGGGCCAGGCGATTTCGCCGGGCTTCGTCAACATGCTGAGCTGGGCGACCGAAAGCCTGCTGATCGATGGCCGCGCGCAAAGTGACATCCGCCAGGGCGTCACGCTGGAGATCATGGGCGAAGGCAATTCGATGGGCCCGCTCAACCCGGAGATGAAGCGGCTGAGCGCGCTCCGGCAGGACGATATCAAGTACAAGATCAGCTGGACGACGCTGGGCGAGTATCTGGCCACGCTGGAGAAGAAGGGCATCGCGCCCAATGTTGCCAGCTTCGTGGGTCACACCACGGTGCGCGTGCATGAAGTGGGCGAAAGCGATGTTGATCCGACGCCCGAGCAGTTGGCCCGCATGCAGGGGCTGGTGCGCGCGGCGATGAACGAGGGCGCGCTGGGGCTGGGCACATCAATGATTTATGCGCCGGCTGCCTATGCCGAAACACCGGAGCTTGTGGCGCTGGCCAAGGCGAGCGCGGCCTGTGGCGGCATGTATATCAGCCACATGCGTTCCGAAGGCGACCGCATCGAGGCTGCGGTGGATGAACTGATCACCATCGCGCGTGAATCCGGCGGCCCGGCGGAAATCTGGCACATGAAGATGTCGGGCCGGAAGAACTGGGGCAAGTTCGACACCATCCTCGGCAAGATCGAGGCGGCGCGGGCCAGCGGCATCCGCATCACCGCCAACATGTACAATTATACCGCCGGCGCCACTGGGTTGGATGCAGCGATGCCCTTGTGGGTGCAATCGGGCGGGCTGGAACGCTGGATCGAGCGGCTGAAGGATCCGGCTCTGCGCGCCCGCGTGAAGGCCGAGATGATGGACGAGAATGCCGATTGGGAAAATCTCGCCAAGCGCGCCGGCAATCCGGAGAATGTGCTGCTGCTGGGTTTCAAGAACCCCGCATTGAAGCCGCTCACCGGCAAGACGCTCGGCGAGGTTTCGCGGATGCGCGGCACCAGCCCGGAGGATACCGCCATCGATCTGGTGATCGAGGATGGCAGCCGGGTGGGCACGGCCTATTTCCTGATGGATGAGGCCAATGTGAAGCGGCAGACGGCGCTCCCGTGGATGAGCTTTGGATCGGATGCGGGCGCGCCCAGTGCCGAGGGCGTGTTCCTGCTGAGCCAGGATCACCCGCGCGCCTATGGCAATGTCGCCCGGCTGTTGGGCAAATATGTGCGCGAGGAAAAGACGACGACATTGCAGGACGCGGTGCGGCGGCTGAGCCATCTGCCGGTAACCAACATGGGGATAAAGGAACGCGGGCTGTTGAAAGCCGGCTATTTCGCCGATGTCGTGGTGTTCGATCCGGCCACCATCACCGATCACGCGACGTTCGCGAAGCCGGCGCAATATGCCACCGGTGTATCCAGCGTGTGGGTGAACGGCGTGCAGGTGCTGAAGGGCGGCGAACCGACCGGCGCGGCGGCCGGGCGGGCGCTGAAGGGGCCGGGCACCGGGAAGTGCCCCGCCTGAAACCTGCGGGGCGCTGCCCGGCCTGATGCCTTACTGGCTGCGCGCCAGCAGTGCCTTCAGCTCGCCTTCCCAGAAAATGCTCCACGTGTGCGTGCTGTGGCCGCGCGTCTCCGTGCTTTCGGGGATCAGCACGTAACGGGCCTGCGGCATGGCCCGCACATGGCGTTCAGGCTCACCCACGCCGGGTGGATTGATGAAATCATCGGCGCTGTTCACCCAGGTGACGGGAACAGTGATGCGCGCCAGATGCGGCGCCGGGTTGTAGTTGCGGCTGGCTTCCAGCTGATAAATGCGATCATTGGCGTCGGCACTCCCTGCCAGCCCGGCGGCCATCGCACGCTCCGCCTGCGCATCGGATGCGGCGCGGCTGGGGGTATCGGCCTGCATGCGCACCGGGGCGGAACTGGCCATGGCCTGCAACGCCACGCCCACGCGCATGCCATTCAAGGGCGGCTTGGTGAAATTGCCGCCCTGCCAATCGGGATCGGCCTTGATCGCCTGGATCGCCATCGCCCGCCACATGCGGTTGCGCCCCGCCAGTTCGATCACGTTGCAGGCCAGCGGCATGATCGCCGCGGCGCGGCCAGGCAGATCGGTGCCGAACTGGAAACCCATCATGCAGCCCATTGATGTGCCCATCAGCAGCCGCAATTGATTCACGCCCAGATGATCGAGCAACTGCCCCTGCGCGCGCACCATGTCGCCATAATCATAGGCCGGGAACGCCATCTTCAGGCCGTCACTGGGCTTGGACGAGCCGCCGTGGCCGATGGCATCAGGCAGGATGATGAAATATTTGCCCGCATCCAGCGTGCCGCCTGGTTCGAGCAGGCGGGCGAACTGCGGCACAAGGAATTGCGCGCCAGTGCCGCCGGTGCCGTGGCCCACCATCACGGCATTGATGATCTCGCCCTTGGCGTTGCGAACCGGCGTGCCGATGGTGCGGTAATGCTGCTTCAGCGCGGGCAGGGTCTTGCCGTCGGAAAAGCGGAAATTCTTCGCGACAAAATCGGCTTCGGTAAC
>Ga0164293_10000050_pt1 | contig 70968 bp, 94 predicted proteins | sample GEODES118metaG_FD_111487 | JGI IMG/M metagenome (GOLD analysis project Ga0164293, IMG submission 111487) | Eutrophic lake water microbial communities from Lake Mendota, Wisconsin, USA - GEODES118 metaG | ecosystem: Environmental > Aquatic > Freshwater > Lake | place: USA: Lake Mendota...
AATGCCAATACGATGGTATTGAATTCATCACTGGCAGTTTCCTCGATTAGCACAGGGTTTCTCTTCGCAAGTACCATTACTTTCTCTTCATTAATAGGAAGCACCATCAATGCCAATACAATTGTTTTCTCCTCACTCACAGGAAGTACCATGATAGCAAATACCATGACATTGAATTCATCACTAACTGTTTCCTCGATCAGTACAGGAGCTCTCTTTGCGAGTACGCTTACCTTTTCCTCACTCATAGGAAGCACCATTAACGCCAATACTATGACATTGAATTCATCACTGGCTGTTTCCTCAATCAGTACAGGAGCTCTCTTTGCGAGTACGATTCGCTTTTCATCGCTATCAGGAAGCACCATTAACGCAAATACTATGATATTGAACTCGTCACTGGCTGTTTCTTCGATTAGCACAGGAGCTCTCTTTGCGAGTACGATTATCTTTTCCTCACTCATAGGAAGCACCATTAACGCCAATACTATGACACTGAACTCGTCACTGGCTGTTTCCTCAATCAGTACAGGAGCTCTCTTTGCGAGTACGATTAGCTTTTCATCGCTATCAGGAAGCACCATTAACGCAAACACAATGACACTGAACTCATCACTGGCGGTTTCCTCGATTAGTACAGGAGCTCTCTTTGCGAGTACGATTAGCTTTTCCTCACTCATAGGAAGCACCATCAATGCTAACATGATGGTATTAAATTCATCACTGGCTGTTTCGTCGATCAGTACAGGGTTTCTCTTTGGGAGTACGCTTACCTTTTCATCGCTATCAGGAAGCACTATTAACGCAAACACAATGATATTGAACTCGTCACTGGCGGTTTCCTCGATTAGCACAGGGTTTCTCTTTGCGAGTACGATTAGCTTTTCCTCACTCATAGGGAGCACCATGACAGCAAACACTATGACATTGAACTCATCACTGGCGGTTTCCTCCATTAGTACAGGGGCTCTCTTTGCGAGTACGCTTACCTTTTCATCGCTATCAGGAAGCACCATTAACGCAAATACTATGATATTGAACTCGTCACTGGCTGTTTCCTCGATTAGCACAGGGGCTCTCTTTACGAGTACGATTCGCTTTTCATCGCTCATAGGGAGCACCATGACAGCAAACACTATGACATTGAACTCATCACTGGCTGTTTCCTCGATCAGCACAGGGTTTCTCTTTGGGAGTACACTTACCTTTTCATCGCTATCAGGAAGCACCATTAACGCAAATACCATGACATTGAACTCATCACTAGCTGTTTCCTCGATTAGCACAGGGTTTCTCTTTGGGAGTACGATTAGCTTTTCATCGCTATCAGGAAGCACCATTAACGCCAATACAATGACACTGAACTTATCACTGGCTGTTTCCTCGATCAGTACAGGGTTTCTCTTTGGGAGTACGATTGCTTTTTCCTCATTAACAGGGAGCACGATATCATGTAGTACCATACTCAATCTTAGTACAATCAGTACAAATAATACAGGACCTCTTACAATTATGAATGATGTAACGATTACAGGATGTGCACAATTTCGAGGATGTGTCTCTACGATTTCTACCAATTTGGTATTGGATTCGAATGTATGGGGAAAATATTTGTTTGTGAATAAGGCAGAACAAGTATTAACATTATCACTAAATACACTTGCGTCATCTGGAACCTATATGGTGATTAAAAATATCGCATCAACGGTTGGTAATAATATAACAGTGAATGTTACACCCTATGGAGATTTTAGTACGTTTACCATTTCATCCTTTTCTACATTACGACTAATGAGTATGCCAAGTGGATGGTATTCGGTATAATTTTAATATGTATAGATAGTACGAATGTCATCTGGTGATTTTACATTTATCACGCTTCGAAACATATCAGCCTATCAAACAAATAATGCATATGTTCCGAATGATTATTTGCTAACAATGAGTACAAATGGTAATGCACGATGGACAAATAATGCAAACCTTAATATGATTACTGCATCTACTATATCATCAAATAGTATCTATGGAACGTATATGAGTACAAATATACTGATAGGAAATGAAATGATGGTAAACAATATGGTTGGAGAAACGATTACAGGAAGTACAATAAGAGCAGATACATTTTCCACTTTACAGAATACCTTTTCTAGTATGATCATGTCACCTGCGACCTTTACAACACCAACGAACTATACAAATACAACACCTAGTACAACATCATCGATATTGATTAATATTGGAGGAACCATGTGGAAGATTCCGATTGAACGTATATAAAGTATCCATTACTATCATTATCTTACCGCAAATCAATCTCTCAGTGAGAATGAAATAGAAAACAAAAAAACGAAAGCCTTAGGATCATGCGCATACAAATCAAATCTTAAATATCCGGACCAATCAACAGGATGCCAGCAGGTGGAGGGTTATTACAACTTGTCGCCACGGGAAAGCAAGATTTATTTTTAACGGGAAACCCCCAAATTAGTTTTTTTAAAATGGTATATCGTCGTCATACGAACTTTGCAACCGAATCGCAGCCGATGTATTTTGATGGTACACCAAATTTCGGACAACGAATTACCTGTTTGATTCCACGACGTGGTGATTTACTAGGTAAAGTCTATTTAGATGTCACCTTACCGCAGATCAGAGATACGTCTGGTAATATCTTATCCTATACGAATTCCATTGGAAATGCTTTGATTCAAGAGATTACGTTTGAGGTAGGAGAGCAAGAAATTGACAAGCAAACGGGTGAATGGATGGAAATATGGACACAGTTAGCGACGCCAGTAGGACAGCGTGATGCATTAAATGAGATGATTGGACGTGTGGAATTATACAATCCTCCGAATCTTGTTCCAGGTCCACAGTCTGCAGGATTGCGTTTGTTGATTCCGCTTCAGTTCTATTTTTGTAACAATCCTGGTCTCTATCTTCCATTGCTTGCCTTACAGTATAGTCAGATTCGTATTAATATCACGCTACGTCCTCTTCAACAATTATTTTGGGTGCCACCGCCCATTAATCAAGTAGATTGGGTACCGGCTTGTTCAACATCGGTGGATTGTACGTCACAGATTGTAAATATGATGTTGTGGGGTGATTATGTGTATTTGGATGTGGAGGAGCGACGTATGTTTGTGAGTACGTCACATGAATATATTATTGAACAGGTACAATATACACCACCTTACTCTATTACAGCGCAGCAGACAACTGCCACGATTTCAGTGGAATTTAATCATCCCATTAAGGAATTCATCTTTGTGGTGCAACGTGATGCAATGATGAATCGCAATGAATGGTTTAATTATAGTAATTTGGCAATTGGTCAGTCGACGCCAGCATTGGTACAGCCCTATTTGAATTCAAACGCTCCAGCGGGTCGTATGGATCTAATCGCAACAGCCAAGTTACAATTGGATGGGTATGATCGATTTATGGAAAGAGTGCCCCAATATTTTCGTTTGCAGCAACCCTATGATCATCACACGACAACTCCGGTCAATGCCTTTATTTATAATTACTCTTTTGCGTTACGACCAGAGGATGCTCAACCCACAGGAACCATGAATGCGAGTCGGATTGACAGCATTGTATGGCAGATTCAAATGAATCCAGTGCTGAGTAATCCTATCATGCCTGCTTCAGAACAGCGAGGAAATTGTCATATTGTCGTATACGGACATAATTATAATGTATTTCGTGTGATTAATGGTTTTGGTGGATTACTCTTTACGATTTAAATCGAGAAATGAAATGAAGAATAAGGAGAGGTAAAAAAGTCACAGTAGAGAGTAATGGGATCGTCGGTCTCCAATCTTAAATTTTGGGAAGATAAACCCCCACTATTTGGTAATAAAGAAGAGGCGGCAAATGATAGCATTTATTTGTCCTATAATGTATTTCTTGGACTATCGATACTAGGAGGATATTTAGCATTAGATCATTTGTATTTACGGTCCCCTGTTACCTTTTTGGCAAAAATAATTGTGAATATATTTTGTTTTGGAGTATGGTATTGGTATGATGCATTACAAGCAATCTGGAACAGTGATGTCATTAAATTATATGGATTATCGGTTCCACTATTGGGACCCAAAGGAATTGGAGCAGGAGTGCTATCAAAAGAAAAGCCGAGTAAATTACATTGGAATTTCCTGATTTATTCCATGTGTCTTCTCTTTGGGGGAGCAATTGGTCTGGACTCTTTTTTGGTGGGAGACAATCGTTCAGGATTGATTCGTCTTATTTCACTGATCAGTGTCATAGGCACTCCTATTGCGATTGCTTGGTGGTGTTATAATTTATTTTGGTATTTTACGGATACAGAATACATCATTAATATGAATGGTCCTTATTTTGGAAGAGAAGGTGGTTCATTTGTATCTAAATTATTAGGATTTATTCCTACTTTTTTGGTGCCCATTATTGAATCATTTGTTGCCCCTGTGACAGCTACGATTGGATTAGCGAATAATACAGTACAATTGGCACAAATGAGTGTTGATAAATTACCTGAAGTTGCAAATACAGTTGCAGGAACCGTGAAGGGGTTGATTGATGCATCTCAACAAGTGGGTACGATTACGCCATTGGCGTCACTTGCGACGCCTGACGCATTACAGGCATCCTCTAATAAACAACGGATGGCAGGTGGAGGTGAAGACTTAAACGCATTACCCTATACCCTACTAGGTACGGTTGCCTTTATTTCTGTCGCTGGATTTGCTGCGACATATTATCGATCCAAAAAAAATGTCAAACAAGCAGATGATTCCCCTCCCGAGCCAAGAGTTCTTCGAAAGCCTCATCAAGAAAAATCCACAGGTGCCGCATGATCCGATCACGATCATTAAATTTACAGCCAAATGGTGTGGACCTTGTAAACGTATTGATACCAATCTGTTACTTTCTTTGAGCGATAAGATTAAATGGTATGAGTGTGATTTGGATGAAAATGATTATACACCTGGTTATTGTGGAGTAAAGTCTATTCCATGCTTTCTAGCGATTGTGAATGGTAATTGTCAGCCTCTCCTTCAATCATCTGATACGATGAAAGTTATGCAATGGATCAAGGGTGGATTTAAACAGTAAAGTAATAAAATAATAAATAGCACAATCACATATTATAAAAATATCATATGTGATGGTAATAAAATGATTATGGTTTGAAAAAATAGCACATGTACTTACCCAAATGGGTATATTGACTACAACGGTGGAGAGTGTGATCGGAAAGGGAGAAAGAAGATGGAATAAGACGGCGTTTGTTTTTTTGGAGTTCGGAAAGGAAGAAGTCGCCAAAGGCGCCTGAATGAGATTGTCGTTCAGGATGCCAAGCGACTCCATAGATGGGATAGTATTTTCCTTCGATGGCAGCAATGTATTCTTTTCCTTTTTCATCGATACTCGTTGCTAAAATGTGATAAAATCGTGTTAAATGGAGATTATCCATAAAATCTGCAACGGACATACCATAATCATGATGTTGTAGAGTGGATTTCTTATGTTCTAAAAAATGGAGATACTGTGGAGAAAAAGAGTGAAACATACGTGATTTCTTTCCATCAGGTGTTAATTGAATGGGATACAGTCCATTTGCCACATAGCGTTTGAATGTCATGACACCACCAATCACAGTAAGTAACAATTCATATCCGAGACATGTCCCCCATATTGGAAAATAGAGATGAGGTTGTAAAGAAAGTTCAACAAATCGTGTGATGGAATGGATGAAGGCTTTATTTTTTAGAATATAACCCGTTTCTCCTCCAGGAATGAGAAGTCCATGTATCATGGTCATATATTCTTCGTGTTGCGTGGTATCATATGGAATGAGAAGGACATGTACGCCACGATCCATAAACCAGTCAACATAGGATTTCATCACATGAGAAGAACCATATTTTATCTTTTTTGAATGAGGAATGGTAAGAATTCCAACACAAATAGGCGATTTGAGAGCTGTCTTTCTGGTAGATCGCCGTATCGTACTCATCGATGTCCTACTAATTAGCAAATAAAAGACGTCCACGACCACCTGTCACTTCATACACATCCCATCCTTCTGTAAAAACACGAAACTCCGATTTGCGTTGCGTTAATGTAGGATTCGTATTAATATTTGCTAACTCCACATATAATGTAGGACGATCGGCTGTTGTAAAATTCACAGTTCCTTCTGGCGCACGTGGAGCAGGATAAATCGTACCATATTGCTCTCCACGTGACCATTTCATACTACCGATTTCTTTTCCACTCGCTTTTTCATCCTTCACCAACTGAACCATATTTTGCCATAAAAAAGGTTCATGTAATAATTCACGATCTCGCCCAGCAATCACCAGTTTCATGCGATAATAAAATGCACCATAAGGCTCAGTATATGGTTGTGCTGCATTTGGAGCATGTGTTTCAAAGAAATCATTACTGAAATTGTCTAGCTGATTATTATCTAATACATTGTAATTACGAAAGAACCAAAAGATACGTTCTGTTGGATGACGTCCATCTAGGCGGCGTGTAACAGACGCCGTTCCACCTTTATCCAAAGGGATGTAATCCAATTCACCAAATGTAAAATGATTTTCAAATTGGCGACGAAAGGGGATTTGAATAGGCATAGAACGAAGCGCTTCTTGAACATCGGGTGGAACATAGTGTTGAATAGTGGATAATAAAATAGTGGGTTGTCCGACTTGTGCGAGGGGAAGAGGGGCAAAAACGTAAGGAGTTCCGTCTGGAAAGGTATAGGTGAAGGAGGGTACATTCCATGGGGCAGGTTTATAAATGGTAGAGTCACTACATACGACCAAATCCTCTATTTTGCGAAGAGTACATTTGATACGGAATCGTTGCCATGCCATGGCAACAAGAGGAAATCCAGCATCGCCAGGGCACTGCATTCCTGGAAGAGGGAGAACGATACGAAGATGACCAGGTGTCGCTCGAAGCTGAATCCCACGAGCTGTGGGTACATTCGTATAAGGATTCACAGTGTCTACTAGACCTCCTACAGTTTGCTGAAGAAAGCTACTGTTCCATGATCCTTCTGTCATTTGCTTTGCCAATAGCCCGTCACCACTCCATTCTTGTAATAGGAATTGGTCTTGATAGAACTGAATGCTTTCAAATAGAAAATATCCGACATAATTGACATATCCATAGGATAACTGTGCCATATCATTTGTTGTGATAGGATATAGTCCATTTGCGGTGGAGGGTGTACCAACCTGTTTTTCAGGAAGATAGGGAAGAGGAGGTAGCCAGGATGGCAAATCAATTTCAAGGGCACATTCGGTCATGATATCACCATAGGGATCAATTTCTACTTCAAAGGTGTTGCCAAAGGTTGTTCCATTGATGGGTACTTCCGTTCTACGTTCTGCTAAGTGATGAATAGAGGATTGGTAACGAGCATCATAGGGAAACAGGCTTTCTTTTGAGTCTTTTACAAAATAGGTATCTTTGACACCACGTGCTACCAATTCAAAAAGAGCGCCCTGACCACTCGATTGATTGATGGTTGTCATTCTATTTTATAGAAGTCATTCTAATGTTATTTTATGCTCTTGATTTTACATTAATTAATAAGATGGCGAATGAAGGATGTCAGAATACCTGATAGAAGGGATATACCGAGTGCCATAGGTACATTAAAGCGATAAATAAGAATCATAAAGACGGCGAGGGAGGAGAATAAGGCGATGACAAGTATTCCCATCATGGTATCCATTCGTGTGTTATTACGTTTTGTCATTTTTGAAAGAATGAAACGAGAGAGACCTGCCGTAATGATAGAAGAGAGGACCATAAACATGGTGACCTCTGACCAACGTAATTCATAGGAAATGGCAGCAATATAGACAGCCGCCACATTGAGCGCAGAAATAGAAAGCGTTTCAAGAATAATGAGGTTATTATTCATCTATTATAAAATAGTATTAAAATTTGATAGATACGTTACCATCACAATAGAATAGAATACATCATGAATCTCGTGATTGTGGAATCTCCCGCAAAATGTCAAAAAATCCAAGGATTTCTTGGTGCAGGTTGGCGTGTGGTCGCTAGTATGGGTCACATTCGTGCGTTGAAACATGAATTGCAAGCAATTGGAATCGACAAGGATTTTGAACCCAGTTATGAATTTAGTAAAGAAAAAGCAAAAGCCATCAAACAGTTGAAGGAGTTATCAACGGATGCGGTGCAGATCTATTTGGCAGCCGATGATGATCGAGAAGGAGAAAGTATTGCCTATGCGGTCTGCTTATTATTGAAACTCAATCCACGGACAGCGTTGCGATCGGTATTTCATGAAATCACAGAGAAAGCGGTAAAGAAAGCCGTTGCTGAACCACGTCATTTAGACATGAACCGTGTATACGCTCAACAATCACGTGCTATGCTCGACATGATGCTTGGATTTACCTTGAGTCCTCTCTTATGGCGTTATGTTGCCCCTGCACTATCTGCAGGGCGTTGTCAGACACCCGCTTTACGTCTTGTGGTCGAACGAGAAGAGCAGATTCGCACCTTTACTGCAGCATCCAGTTGGCATCTCCATACCCAATGGTCAAAGGATGGATTTACCTTCTCCGCTGAAATGGAGGATGAATTGGAAGACAAGGATTCAGCCGTGAATTATATGGAATCCATTCATCAACAGCAGATGGGCAGCGTGATCGAAACGAATATAAAACCATGGACAGAATCGGCACCACTTCCACTGATTACGAGTACACTTCAGCAACAGGCGTCAGCAATGTTTTCCATGAATCCGAAGCAAACGATGGCTACAGCGCAACGATTGTATGAAATGGGACATATTACGTATATGCGAACGGATCATGCGATTCTTTCGGAAGATGCGAAGAAGGATGCGAAAGAGTGGGTGAAAGAGAATTATGGAGAAGAGTTTGTGGGAGAAGAAGTGAAAAAGAAGAAGCCGAAAGTGGCACAAGTAGCAAAAGTAAAGGAAGAAGCACAAGTAGCAAAGGCACAAGAGGCGCATGAAGCCATTCGTCCTACGCATATGGAGGTGATTCACTTATCAGATGTTTCTGTCTATGAAAAGAAAGTGTACCATTTGATTTGGCAGCGATCGATTCAATCGGTGATGGCAGCAGCGCATGGAGAATATTATCGGGTAAAAACACAGATCAATGACGACACGGATTTTACATGGATGAGTCAGTGGAAACGGACCGTCTTTGAAGGGTGGAAGCGTGCTGGAAAAGTAATGGAATTGGAGGAGTCCGATGAAATCATACAGGATAGTACACAAGATACTACATGGGAGAAAGCAGTTGCCCTACAAGTAGGTGATGTCATACGATGGGATACAATGAATGCGGAGTCAAAAGAGACAAAGGCGCAAGGGCGATATACAGAAGCGACGTTGGTGAGAGAGTTGGAGAAGTATGGGATTGGACGACCGTCCACGTTTGCATCTTTATTGTCAGCCATTCAGGATAAGAATTATGTGGAGATTAAGGACATTCCAGCCAGAGAAGTATCTGACACGGAATATATATTGACGGCGAATCAGTGGCCAGTCATAGAAAAAGAGACAAAGAAAAAGGTGGGGGCGGAAAAGAACAAGTTGGTGCCAACAGATCTGGGTCGATCGGTGCTTACCTTTCTGCTTCAGCATTTTACGGATTTATTTGAGTATGATGTGACGTCGCACATGGAGAAACGATTGGATCGTATTGCGGAAGGAACAGAGCCATGGAAGCAAATTCTACATGATATCTGGCAGTCGTATCAAGAGCGATATCATACGTTGTTACAAGGACAAAAAGATCGCCCGAATACAAAAGTGCGTGAATTTACAAATGGATTAAAGGCAGTTCAATCCAAGAAGGGTCCTCTTCTCTTGATCGAAGGAGCAAAAAAAGAGGATACGATATTTATAGGGTGGCCAGCGAACATTTCCTTTGAGGAAATGACGGAAGAAATAGCGCGTTCCTTTCAAAAAGAGGAAGAGGAAAAGAAAAGGGGAAATGAAATGGGAAGATGGAAGGACCAGCCGATTCAAAAGAAATCTGGAAAATTTGGAACGTATCTACAATGCGGTGATGTATCGGTTCCCTTTGTAGAAGAGGAACTAGAGAAAACAGTGGAGCGATTAGAGGCGAAAGCAAATGCGAAAGCAAATAGTTCAGTGATAAAAGAATTCAAGCAATATGTGATTCGTAATGGACAATATGGACCCTATATTGTTAAAACATCGGTCAAGAAAATGCAATTTGTATCGTTGCCAAAAGGATTAGATGGTGCCACGTTAACGGAGAAGGAGGTGGAAGTATTGTATCAGGCGGGATTGGCAAAAAAGAAATGGGGTAAGAAATGATAAAATAAGATAGAACAAATAAAATGACAATAAATAGGAAACATGTCGGAAGAAAACGGGGTGCAAGTCATTAATGGCACAGATCCAAAACATCCTCGATCTCGTTCTACTTCACCTGTGCGTACAGGTGCTACCACAAGTGCTACCACAGGTGCGACAACAGAGGAGGAAAAGCCGAAACGTTTTTTAAATGGATGGACGAAGGAACAGGAGCGTTTGATGGCAGAATGGAGCGACATTGCCCTCTGTTATCGATGGATTCATGACCGTTCCGAGAAGCATTTTCATAGTAAAACCATTTGGATTAATTTACCAGTCATTATTTTGTCGACATTGGGTGGAACAGCCAGTTTTGGAGTTCAGTCGATTTTTAGTACCGATTCATCGAAGCAGCTTGCGAGTTTTGTCATTGGTGGTATTTCACTGATGGCTGGATTGTTGACAACGATTGGAAACTATTTACGGTATGCGCAGTTAGAGGAATCCAATCGTGTGGCTTCGATTGCGTGGGGTAAATTTCAACGTTTGATTGCGGTAGAAATTGCGCTTCATCCAAATGAGCGAATCGATTCCCTTGATTTTTTAAAGATTTGTCGTGCTGATTTAGATCGTTTGATTGAGCAGTCACCGCCGATTCCAGTAGAATGCATTCAATTATTTGAGCAACAATTTGGACATATTAAAGATCTAAAGAAACCAGATATTTGTGGTTCCTTAGAACATACACGTATTTTTGAGAGTTCAGAAGAGCGCTTGAAACAAGTGGCAGTGGATGCGGCGTTATTATTGAGACAGAAGAAGAATACGTTAAATGAATTATTGGCGCCGCAAATACAAACGCGCATCAAAGAGCAAGTAGAGACACGGATACGAGAAGCGTTGGAAGAGCAGAAGACCCGAATGATGAAAGATATGGAAGAGGAAAGGATCGAATTGCAGAAATCGAAAGAAGATTTTGATAAAATGATGGAAAATCGTCAGAAGAAGATACAAGAGGAGATTGAATTGGAAAAGAAGAGAATGGTCCCATCAGGTTCACCTGAATCAGTAACGAGAGATCTTCCATTTGAGAAACGGTTTTATACGAGAAAGCATTCTACCGATTCATTTGAGAAATGGAGTACGAAGAAATCGCCTGTACTAGCACCGACTTCACCACAATCCACAACTGAATTTCTACTGGGTGATACACATAATACAATAATTATACCCAATCCACTATTTGAACAGGTAGAAATTCAAGTGGATCATGTCGAAAGCAATGAACACAAAAATTGAATAGAGACATGATATAAATAGAATGGTAACTAGATGTATTAATGCGTGTCTCGAAGAAGACTGTTCTTTCGCTGCTTAGACAATCAATTCATGTGGAAGCTTCGTGGGGAAAAACAACCATACGAAGTATTCATTTTGCAATTTTAATGAAGCGTGGAAAGGTATTAGAAGTAGCATGTAATGCGATAGGTTCACGGACGAGAGGATGTGGATATACAAATCGAACCATTCATGCAGAGCGAGCGGTTCTTAAAAAGGCGGGAGATCATACGAAATTAGATGGTGCCATTATGATTGTGATACGAATTTCAAGGGGGACAGGAGAACTTATGAATTCTGAACCGTGCAATACGTGTCGTCCTCATTTAGAAAAGTGTATGAAAGAGCATGGGTTAAAGTGTGTCTATTATTCTTCTTAAAATCAATATAAATAGTATACTATTTTTATTGATGTAAACGAACGATTTACTTCTGCCACACTTCAAAGAAATTCATATAGGTATCTGGAAACTTGTTAACTTGACGGCATTCCCATCCACCACACTGAACATAGACACGCTTCAGACCATGTATCGTTAACATATCGTCAATGAACCTCTTATGAGCTTCCTTATAATAATCATTTTCCATGATCACTAGATTGATGTTATCTAGGATATCTGGCATATCCGTCAAAATATAGTAGAATGCACCCTCGCAATCGAGAACTAAAGTATCAAACGAAATCTTATATTTATTGCGTAGCTCTTCCAATGTAATGGTCTGAACAGCATGATATCCAGGAAGAATCTTGTCACTCACAATGGTATCCCATCCACGTTGAATTAACTTTCGCTTTGACAAAGCGGAGGCTTCAATATGGAAATACATATCATTGGCATCACGATTTTTTTGGAGTTGAGAGGCGATTCCAGCATCCGATTCTAGTGTGACAAAATCTGGATTGGACAGAATAGACTGAATCATCAATGAATTACGTCCTACATTGGCGCCGATTTCTAGCACTTTCTCTTTTCCAGTTAGAAATCGCATCGCCATGCCCTGCTCTGGAAACTCTTGTGTCATGCTTCCATGAACGAGCTTCAATGTCTTATGAACTTCTTTTAGCTTCTTTTCAATCGCCGCATGACTTTCCTCATTAAGATCGTATGGATAAATATCCTGAATAGCTTGGGGGATGATATGCATATAGATCTGTTGGGTTGTTAGATCAATATAGGCTTGATGGCTATGATCGACAATGGTTTCTACGTCATCATCTGTAATGATGGTAACGACTTTGAGAACACGAGGTAGAGGATCGGTAAATAGATAGGCACGATCATCATCGCCTTTTGGGATCATCGCAATGTTCTCACGTACAAAATGGCTCAAGACTTTATTAGTAATGTCTAGTTGATGTTGATGGAGTCCATAGAGAATTTTCATGATGTATTCGCAATATATATAGTCATTATTTCATTTATTTAGGTTCTAGACGCATCTGGAATAATCGTGAATGATATGGTATAAAATTGAATATGTATAATTAGAAGAATTATAATTTAAAATGGATAACTATAATAAGGTAAAATTATGTTTTAGTGAAAATAACTGTACTCTTATTACAATATTTGAGGAATTTGAAGAATTACGAAAAGCTGTTCTAAAACAGTCTTATCATTTTGTTCGTGTTCGATTTATTGGAATTTGTTCACATGAATCATCTGTAGTCTTTACTAATTTTAATCTTCGAAAGACTGGAATGATATGTAAATTATGTACCAAAAAGAATAGTATAGAATTAAGAAAGCATGTAAATAATACAAATGAGATTGAATCTGATGGTATTACAATTATTGAAGAATATTTGGCACCCTTATATGAAATTATACGAACAAAAGAAGGATGTTTAGCAGATCTTGCCATTCGGAAAAAATCAGAAGACAAATGGATACCTGTTCAAGTTAAATCAACAATAAAGAATTCTCATAAAATGTATTCATTTGGACTAAATCATAATGATTATAGGAATATGTTGATTATATGTGTATGTATTTCTGAAAAGAAATTATGGATTATTCCTTGTAATCAGCTTTCTATATCATGTAAATTAAATATATCAATTACATCAAAATATAATAAATATTTGGTAGCTCCAAATACAGTATTTGATATGATTGATAGATTTCGTTCTGAAATTATATGTTTATATCTTGATAAAATTCTTCAACCAATTACTCGATTACAACAAAGAGAACAAGTATATGTTCGTAAGAGGGAAGTCTATTTACCTTTCCTACAATATGAATATCCAAGTATCCAAAACACATGTGTAGATGTAATAGTAAATGGAAAGAAAGTTCAAGAAAAAGTATTAGGATATACTGAATCAAAAAAAGCATTACAGTGTGGACTTATATCAAGTAATGGAACAAAGAATGGAAAACGATGTCAACGATGTTATCGTCTAGGTGAGAATGAATATTATTGGTTACATTCTTCTATTGATAATCGATTTTGGATTATTCCAGAACAAATCTTATATGATAAAGGGTATCTTTCTAAAAAAGATGAGACTATGCCAAAAAGGACATTATGGTTCAAATCTGAAAATAATAAAAATAAAATGTGGCTAGATGCATATCAATATACATATGACACAATTAATAAAGAAGAATTACTGAAAGTATTTGAATAAATTATTAAAAAAGATAACACTTTTTTAAAAATAGAGATTCGGTCGAGAGTGGGATCGAACCACTGACATCTTTCTTAACAGGAAAGTGCAACTACCACTGTGCTACTCAACCTCTCCACTCTCTCCGTAGAAACAAAAAGCTGATTTTAAACGCAGTGATTGTGTTCATCTAAGGAAACCAAAATATTGTAGAAGGTAGATGGAGAAGATCTGTGCAATTTGTGCAAAAGAGCCCTCCGCCCATTCGTTTAAAAAAATATCAGAGAAAAATGGAGTATGCACTTTTTATACCAAGCCATCTGCAGCGTCACGATATGATGATACGGTTGGCACCATTTCACATATTGATAAAGCATTGCAGATGATTGGTAATAAAAAATGGATTTGGCTATTTGATAGTGATGGATTTGAAGCACACCATGCATTGGGATTACAGACGGGACGAGGAATTTTACAACTGATTGAGCAAAAATATGGTACTCATTTACAGCAAATTCTATTTATTAACAACAGTTGGCATATTAAAGCGGTTATAAAAGCAGGATCCATGACCTTAGATGAAGTGTTACAATCAAAAATTAAAATGCTGGATGATAGAGTCTATAGTGTGCTTGAATTTATCTAATCAACTGATAAGAATACAAAAGAAATGATCTATCTCATTTATTTTACATCTAGATAATAGAAATGTCGAATCGCATCTTTGTTTTTAATAAAAGCTCTGTTCTAAAAAATACAGATATGTTTCTTATGATTAATGCGATAAATGTGATGTTGCCTGCGTTTTGTAAAACATGGTCATTAAAACAGTGTACGTGTATTGCAGCTCCGTCTAATACAAAACCAGGTACGAATGGAATGTATTGTGTATTTCTTGATCATAGTACATCACCAGGTACATTAGCATTTCATACAGAATACGACAATATACCCTATGGAGAAATCTTTGTAAAGACAGTATTACAGTACGGTGGTTCTGTATTAATGGGAGCAAATCGTACAATTCCTACTGTAGCACAAGCATTTTCTCATGAGATTTTTGAGATGTTGGTGAATCCGAATGTGAATGTGTGGTGGCAGACATCAAATACAACACTTGTTCCTGCAGAAGTGTGTGATCCAGTACAAGGTATGATTGTTCCGATTAAAGTGGGTTCTGTGATAGTGGGGCTCAGCGATTATATATTTCCTGAATGGAACGATCCGCAGAGTAAGAAGGGTCCTTATCATTTTTTAAATACGTTGAGACGTCCATTTCAAATGGCACGAGGAGGTTATTTGATTTACATGAAATCAGGTGTGATTTCTTTTGTATATGGTAATTCGGTTACATCATTAACACAAGATCGTCTACAAAATGAGTTAGAATTTATCACAGCAAAATATCAGAAGACGGCGGAGCCGATTGCAGAACTTGCTGCTCTTGTCGAGCCTGTAGAACCTGTCGCTCAGTAAAAAGGGCTTAAAGGTGCTTTGATTATAATACTTGTGGGGAAACTCACATGTATGCGCCTTTGGCCGAGTTGGTTAAGGCGGCGGATTTAAGACCCGCTACAGTAATGTTCGTGGGTTCGAATCCCACAGGGCGCATCTACTTTTTTTGAAATCTGTTATGATTTGAAAAATAGTATTTCTATAAAATTGAAAGTCTACTTGAATGAATGAATAAACAAAAACATCATAATGGGGTATATTTATCAAATTAAAAACAAGATAACAGGGGTAGAAATGGAGGAGGATTTCTATGGAAATATATAACCGAATAGAATCCTTTAAAAATAGTATCTAAGTAGAATGGCATCATCCAGACGATTATCTCGCAAAATGCCTCGAAGTGAAGCAAAAAAGAGATTTGCTCGTGATGATAAAAGAAGACGAGATACGGAGAAGCGTAAAGAAATGGTGGATATAGTAGAATCCCAAAAATATGTAACGAATCTATTTACGATAGTTCGTGATGTACAGGCGGCATCTACAAGAATTATTGAATTATCTCAGTTTCAGGGTAATATAGCAGGTCAGTTAGTATCAAATGGTCTATCTATTGTAAAAAATGTAAAGAAAGTATTTACGAATCTACGTGAATTGAGTGATTTTTCGTTGGATCGTTCCCATCGTAGAGATATATGTAAGATGGTAATTCTTGGTTTTCAATACGGAATGAATAGTATGAAATCTGCAGTTAGTAGTTGTTTAAAAATATGTGACATTACAAAAAGTCAAGAATGGTTGAATCACAGCTATGAATCATTAAACTTACTATCGGATGTGGGTGATTTATTAGAAATATATCGAAAGACTATGAATTTTGATGAAAATGAGGATCAAGAGTATATTGATCCTATTTATGAGATATTTTCTACTATTCAAACGATATATCATAGATATCTACCAGATTTTATTCAAAGTCAAAAGGATATCGAAGGAAAACTATTTTTGACGACGTATCAGAAAATAGTCGAGGTCCAATATTCTACGCAAGAAAAATATGAACGTATCCATAATATAGTTGATGCGATCGAGAGAAATGATGAGATGAACAAATATGGGCAACCATTACAAGAAGAAGGACGTGAACTGGATAAGGAATTACGTGAATTATATGAAAGTCTTAAGAATGATGTAAATTATGAATTATCACAATGTAGTATATTGGAGAAAATAGTGAAACGTAAATACCATAAAGATATTTTACAGAAAGATCTTATCGCATATATGTATGATTTTTTAATATTATGTTACCAAATGCTTGCAGAATCTATTTCGTATCTTGTGAAATCTCGTATTGAATTATCGTATTATTTTCATCAGGGAGAATTACAAGAAAAGAGAAAATATATTGCGCAAGTGGATCGCTATTATGCTGTATTGAATACATTACTAAATAAAATAAATGATATGAGAGAATATGCTACACAAAATGCTGAAAGAAATGAGGAAAATGGTCAAAGTGTACAGGATATATGTGATATGATTCAGGATCGTGGTATTTCATTACAGAGATTGCTTCGCAAGGCAAAGCAAACTCCATCATTTGAAGCGTTAGGTAAAAAATTAAATGAGATAAAAAAAGAGAAACGTAATTTGTCTAATCAGAGAAGGAAAGCTGCACAAAATCTTTCGAACCGACGAAAATATGAAGGTGTTGGTGGTCGCCGAACTCACAAGAAAAGAGCTTAAAGCCTACTTTAGAGGATAGAGTGTGGAGAAATCCACAACGGTCTCCTTAGCTCAATCGGTAGAGCAATCCCTTTGTAAGGGATAGGTCATGTGTTCGATTCACATAGGGGACATTGCTATCTGGAAGGGTGTTATCCCTTCCATTAGCGCCTCTTTAGCTCAATTGGTAGAGCAATGCTTTTGTAAAGCATAGGTCATGTGTTCGATTCACATAGGGGGCATGCTATGATGAGAGGATGGTATCCGCTGATCATAGCTATCATGGCTATTAATCGCCCCTATAGCTCAAACGGAAGAGCACATTCTTTGTAAGAATGTGGTATTGGTTCAACTCCATTTGGGGGCTATTTATGATTTATTTTTGTAGAAATAAATGATAAATGATTTTCTGTGATATGAATTCTACGCCTGGCGTTTTGTATATAAAATATAAGTCATACAGTATATGGTAAACATGGCTAAAGAACCTGTGCCAATGGGTGATAGTCGTTTATAAATTTCCATAAAGGCAGCAGAACCCAGCATCAATCCAGCATCGCCCACAATGATTTTTGCACCATTTTCTTTGGCGTAATCTTGAAAGACATCCATTAATTGGTTATGTCCACGAGGAAATGGTTTGATGACGAAAAAGTAAAATAGAATGTCGTGTATGGCTTGAACGCCTACGACCACACCTAAAAAGGGGAGAAGAGAGTAGGTACTGAATAGAAAGGGGTAGACGACGTGCGCAATAAGGAATCCGATAACGATGACGGAGACATCGGATAGAACGGCGACGAGTCCGAATCGATCGTACCAGGCATTGAGTGATTTTCCGCCGACATCAAAGTATCTGGCTAAAAATAGCACGGCGGTATCAAGAGAAAGAACAGAGAAAAATAAAGTGACGATATCGGAAGTGGAATGGAGATACATTTCTATTTCTTACGTGATTTTAAAAGTGGCATGGTATTATTTCTACAGAAATACACGGATAAAGAGTTTAAAGATTTTTTATCTAAAATAGAATAGAACCAGGTGTGGTTCTATCAGGTCTTGTAGCTCAGCTGGATAGAGCGTCTGACTTCTAATCAGAAGGTCGCGGGTTCAAGTCCCGCCAGGATCTACTACTATTTTATGGAGCGTGTACGACACGCTCCACGAATAGCGATATAGCTCAGATGGGAGAGCGCTGGGCCCATAACCCAGAGGTCCACTGATCGAAACAGTGTGTCGCTATGCTTGTTATGATGTTCGATACACCATAACAATCATAGTCTATTTAAAGAATAAATGTATGGGATAGTAGTAAGTCCATGGGATGCGGGTGTGGAAAAAAGAATGGAGCTGCTTCCCAAATGATGGGACCTGATAGGCAGCCTCTGTTTATTGATGAATGGGGACCGATTTTATGGAAATATTTACACTGTCTTGCTGAGAAAATGGGAACATCAGGAAATACAATTGTGGATACGGATCAAGCCAATTATATGGAGACTTTATTGACCACACTTCATCTTGTTATTCCGTGCACTGTCTGTCAGACACATGCTTCTGCCTATATGGTAGCAAATCCTATTCCTTCATTACGAGGATTGTATAAGAATGAATTACGTGATACGGTTCGTTCGTGGCTTTTTCTGTTTCATAATGCCGTTCGTTCACAGAAAAATCAGCCTATCTTAGTGAATACGATAGAAGAGTATTCAGCACTGTATCAGAATTGTTTGCTTCCCAAATGTGATTATACGAATTTCATTCAAAGTGTTGCAGCCGCTGTTCGGCAAGGATGGGTGCGCATTGAACATTGGAGAAAATGGTACAGTAATTCCGAACGTCTTCGGATTATTTCTGGAAATGTGGTTGTTTAACAGAAAACGTAAGATGTACGATAAATAGGATAAAGTAAGAAATATTCTTAAAATGGACAGTACCTGTCTGGTAGGTATACAGCATACGGATGGGCAAGTCGAATACATTTCTGTTGCGTGGAATGGTCGTGGAGTAGGTGAAGTATTATATCAATACTACAACACACGTGAAAAGGTAGTCGAACTGATTCATCAAGGATCACGACCCTACTTAGAAGATCCTGATGAAATCGTAGAGGAAGTCATGGAACCCCCGCAAATTGTACCCACCTATCAAGCGTTTTTTCGTGTGAGAAGAGGCGCACCCGAATACTATTATGTCTTTACTACCGACCATTCATGGGTCGTCTATTCCAAGCATTATCAACCCCCTATTCAAACTGCTAGATGGTTGTACCAAGATCTTTAATATAATGTATTTTACATACATACTATTAAGAATGATTACATTTAAGCACGAATGTTCCATGTGGAATTAATGTATCCATCCACTTCCATGGCAACGGTTTGCGAATTGCTGTGTGCAGCGATCGCATGAATGCCTCCATATAAACGTGACATGCCTGCTGAATCTGCCATTTCATCCCATGTGTTAAATGATAAGGTGAGTGGAGTGTTTGGAGAAATACCAGGCTCAACTGTCGAAGTTCCAGGATTTACCAGGAAATCACCATAATACGCCGTTTGATTGGTTTTAAGCATCGGGCAAAATAGAGTTTCCAAATCATAAAAGACCGCATTCTTCACAATGTTATTACCAAACCACTTATTCATGGTGAGAGCGAATGCCTTTGAAAAATGGCTATGTCCTGATGGAAAATCGGCAAAGGGTGGGGTGACGAAATTGGCGGTTTGGTAAGGAATCCACTGAGCGCCATCAATCATTCCATTCCATGACTGAATCGCTTGTCCTGTGTAGCGGCGACGAATTTCCTGAATGGGACGACTCTCCATATGCATCTTTTTAAGACGCCATGTGACACGTCCACCCTCAAACATATGAATGCCCAAATCCTGTAACGAAAACATTAACGTCGCAGGAGTGATATCGGTCTTGGAACGCATGTATTCCTTCCATAACCAGATGCCCATTTGCGGAGGTGCGACAGTGCCAGGTCCGCCCGCCCAGAATTCCGCAACGGTCTTCTGAAGATCTGACAAATTCGCCGCAATCGTCTTCACTTCATCAATTTCGACATCACGTGCCACCCCTGTTGCAGGCGCCACCGAATCCTGAATATCCACTTCATCACTTTCGGTAAGGCATGTTGACAAGACATTGTCCCAGTTATAGGTGAGATATCCCTGCTTTCTTCCCTGAACGGTAAGACGTGTCCATTGTTGAGGCTGAGGATAAGCAGCAATGTTATTTACGGTGACTCCATCTACGACAAGTGTTTGATTCCAATTGGCAGAATCAGTGGGTAATTCGGTAGAAGCAGCAGCACTTCCATCCACGCTACGATAATTGTACCAGGTTTGCCATGCAGCTACCCATGTATCCCATTCACCCTGTGCTCTGACACGTGTTACGATATCGGCTGGGCAATTGTAAATGGAACGATAGGTGCCAGGGACGATCAGAGGATTGAGATAATCCATAACGCATGTGAGCCAAATGACACGATCATTATCGGTCAAAGCGTGAGATGTTTTGGCATCCCAATTCCACGCATCATGTGTTCCAGTAATACGTGAATCAGAAGCCACCCAGTTCCACGCACCTATCACCGATGTAATCCATATATACATGAATCGAGAACCTCTTGTCGGTCCTAGATTAACAGAGGCAATGTATTGAAACACATAATCAAGTCCAGCATTCATGATGTACTGTAAGGATGATAATGGGTTAAGAGGTGTAGTGGCACCCGACATAATGAGTGATAAATCCGTTGGAGGTGCGATGAAGTAAGGTGTCATTTGATCAGGTCCCTCACCAGCAATGTTCACAGCACATACCGTAAAGGTGTATGGCTTCCATTCTTCTAACGTAGTAAAACGATAGGTTCTTTCCGAGGTTGTCACCGCTGCTAAAGCGACTCCGTTTAAATAAGGAGTAACACGATAGGTAAAGGGTCCATCTCCTTTAATAGGGGCATTCCATGAAACAATAACGGATCCAACCGTAAATGTAATTCCAGTTACCTGTCCAGGAATAGCGGGTACATAGGGTGGTACACTAACAGATGAATTGAGGGCAGGGCATGGACAGCCTGGGCTAATACCAACACATGTAGGGTATCGTGTATATTCTGTCATTCCACCTGTCTTTACATAGGACATGATGGAACTGTCTTGAATACCAAGCATGGGCTGAGAACCACGCATATAAGTGGAAGTGGCGCCAGGGGAGGTCTGAACTTGTGTTAAGAAAGAGCCAGCAATCGCTCTTTCCTGTTTGCGAATTGTTAGTTGAGACGAATCAAAGATGCGAGACATTTCTACTACATCTGATTAAAAATAAATGGAATCGGATGTGTTATTCCAAATAATGTTTTCGGCAAACAGGGCGATAGATTTCTGTTCCCCCAATCATAACTTCTTCTTTTGTAGCACCCTTGTATTGTGAATAGGTTGCAATAGTTCCATCACGGCAGACCGAACAAAATGCGGTGAGTCGCTCTACTTCTTCTGCATGGGGAATCAGTCGTAACATATCACCAAATGGCTTCCGTTCCGATGTCCCATCTAGACCCGCAATCACAATATGAACCGGTAGGGTATCCGCCCACATCGTTACATACTGAAACAAATCAGGAAAGAATTGTCCTTCATCAATGACAATGACTTGAAACTCTTGAGAACGTGCCATGTGATCCACTTCTGCCAAGGTAGAAACACAAATTGCTTTTTCTACCTCTTTATCATGAGATGCAATACATTCTTTACCATATCGTGTATCACCGATATAGTTAATAACGAGTACGTGATAGCCAATAGATTGATAACGGCGAACACGACGTAACAATTCTGTCGTTTTCTGCGCAAACATACATCCGATCAGCAAACTAAGATGCCCCATTATACTATCATATTCGGGGAAGAAAAACAATCAAATTTATATATTTCTAGTATGATAGAAGATATGGCATCTTGGAAGATAGAATCCATTCCTGCCTTTTGTGTTACATTGGAACGTCGTAAAGATCGTTGGAAACGATTTCAAGATCAGCCCGGAATTCAACCACTCGGTGTAAAACGATTCATTGGTGTGGATGGAAAAACACTAGACATTAAAAAAGATAAGAGAATCGCTACCTTAACCAAACGAAGCATCCTTCGAAATGTTCGTCGTTCCCATGAAGAATTAGATAGCCCAGGCGGTGTTGGTTGTGCTCTCTCTCATATTGCTATTTGGCAATGGATGGTAGACAATCAACAAGAAGTCTGTATGGTGATGGAAGATGATGCGGTTGTTCCTGATGACTTTGTTACAAAAGCCAATGCCTGTATTCAACAATCCGTTGTACTAAAAGATTCCAAACAATGGGATATATGGTTGATTGGTGGATTATGTGAAGGACTAACACGAATTCCACAGGAACCTGTAGAATCAGGAGTTGTTCGTGTAGGCGCCTTCATTTTAGCACATTGTTATATTATTACCTTACGAACTGCTACAAAATTTCTAGAAGATGTCTATCCCATTCACGCCCATATTGATTTTTGGATGTCTATTTATAGCTATTTAAACGATATACGAATTGTACACAATCCACAATTTAAATTAATTCAGGATGATGCTGTTAAAACAGATATTCAAAATGAACAGAAATGTGCCGTGTGTAATATTCCAGAAGACTACAAAAAGACACACACTCTTATTTCTCATACCGATTTGATGATTGCCCGTGGTGCCGAAGTTGTCTGTGTAGGACTCCTTGGATATTGGTTGTATCGTCGTTTTATTCGTTAAAACGATTTCTGTAACGCTTCCCATGAAACAGGAAACTTTGCCGCCAAACAGACACTAATCGCCTCGGCATAATCACGGATTTCCTTTTGTGCGGCTGGATTCAAACGAAGACGGCAAAGACGTGCGTAGGCTGCAAGTGAGCCTGTTTCAATGAATTCAGTATACATGCTCTGAGGGAGAATGGTACGAGCGAGTTCAGGTGCCACATGATTATCCAGTAGGTCATGATATGTTTTCAAGGCAGCGTTCGTCTGATTGGAAAGGATTGAATGAACACGATCTGAATCATCGACAGGTGTGGATTTGGAACCCTGCTTCAAACGTGGATCACGTTCACGAATTTCATTGGGGAAAGGAACCCAACATTCAGGTGGCGTATCGACGTAACGCCGACTCACTTCGTTACGAGCGAGACCAATGGTATGACGATACCATTCACGAGCTACAAAAATAGGCATCTTGATACGGAAACGAATCTGAGGATGGAAAAAAGGACTTACATGATCATGCTTTGCCAAATAGTTGACAAGCTTCTTATCTGCTTCTGTAAATTCTAGCGACTCCTTATCAAATGAGACACGGGCGGCATTGACGACCGTCAAATCATTACCGAATGTTTCCAAGCACTCTACAAAACCGACACGATCTGTTGTCAAATAGTTTTTAATGGTTTGCGATTGCGATTGCGATGCTTCCAATGCCATACTATACTAAAAATAGGGGAAGGGTATCTTTAGATTGTCATTTTTTAGTATGAATATTATTGAGGCTGCGTTCCGTCTTGTCCGTTCCACATGAATGTGCTCTCTGGAAATACAGGCAATCCGCTTGATGTAGCACATGTTTTTGTTGGGGTAAGAGACAAGCCTCCATAATGCGACCACCCTTTTCGTTGAGGTCTAGGCTTAACAGCATTTGCTGCAGAAACGGCAGCGGCAAAGCTCATGGAAGAGCCACCTGTCAGCTCAATAAGGGAAGCAGTAGTCCCAGCAATAGTTCCAGCAGTAGTCGCAGCAGAGCCAGCACCAACAGAGCCAAACGTAACGTCAAACGATTGCGTCACTTCACGTGTCAATTCATGACTCAGTGTGTGTTGAACTCCATTAGAGAATATATTGTAGTGGTCCGATGGCATTTCATCAACAGGCTGTGAAGATGTTCCACGCATCATACCAAGATACGCCCCGTGTTGTTTCGAGATGTTTCGATGATACATGTGGGGAAATTTCAGTGTTTTGAGAGCTCGATCCAATTCATTGAGAAGAAGGTCCCATAGCGGATGAGCATGCTTTTCACGATACACCTTGATGTCATGCGTGCATGCAACTACCATTTCCAAATAGTGTTCATACGTCTGTTTTCCTGATGCGATGTCATCCAGTAGCGCAAGCACATCAAATCGCAAGTAATGCGCCTCGCCATCCGTTTGAATCGTCACATCTTCGGATGAACTCACTGTTGTCTCGACAGTAACGAGTTGCGACGCCTTCAGGTCATATGCCTTCACGGTGAGAACATGTCCCAGTGGAAGCTTGGCAAGAACCACCGCTTCCATTCCAGCAGATAAGTCGCCCACCATGATTTCCAATTCATTTAGGTGATTGGTCGCATAGCGAGATTTGATTTCCGTATTCTTTGGAAGAGTAATACACACTTGTTGAAAGGAGCAGCTAATGAGTCCGCCAAGAACATTGCCGAATACGGTTGCCACATCCTCCAAGGTATTGACAATGGAATAGGAGCCGCCACCTTCCGTCGCCATACTCTGAAGAAGCTCGGCATTGTGATCTGTACCATATCCAATGCATGATAGCGATGTGCCATGATAGTCTTGGAGAAGTTTCTTGGTCATCGCAACAATTTGGTCGGGTTCCTTCACACCATCATTCGCCATTCCATCCGTGAGCAGGAGAATGCCTTGTTTGATTCCCGAAGGGTTCAGCCTCGGCAGAGCCTCGCCTGAAGGGTTCATGAGCAGGACATTACGAGTCTCCACCAACGCAGCACTTAGATTAGTAGAGAATTCCAGATGAATCATGGCGATGTGAGTACGAAGATTCTCCTTTTCGGTCAAGCTGCAACACATTTTATTGAGTATGGTCTTCGCAGTCGAGCTGAAGGTAATGACCGAAATACGGTCTTTCTCTCCAAGGAAGTTAAGAAGATAATGAAGCGAACGTTTGACGTTCTCAAGCTTGTCATCATCCTCCATGGAACCAGACGTGTCAATGACGCAGCACAGATGAATCGGCACACGACTCTCTGATTCAGGCGCCTTGACATGAATGGTCGCCCACTCGGGATGGGATGGGATGGAAAACGATTGGAATTGCATGGATGTTTGCGAATGGATATGCCTTCTCTTTTCCAAAAAAGCAAATCAATTTTTTATGATCTAACAACGAAATGCGAAAGCAAATAGTGCTACCGCAATAATACCAAGAGCAAATCCTGAGTGATAGTGATATGACATGGTGCGATACATAACTAGCCAATTTTCTACATCACGTTTTTCATGGAGATGATGTAACATCCAATCCGATTTTTTGTGTAGCATGTAATAAAAATAATTAGTGACAGATGATACAGCAATGACAGTACAAACAAGTGCGGTTGTATTCATTTTCGTTTTGGAATGATAGTAAATAATGAGGAGCGATAAAAGAAAGCCTAATCCGTATCCTTCGCATGAAATAGTCATTCTTTCCTTCGCAATGTTATCATATCTTTTTAGTAAATCAGGTGATAAGGTGGAACGATACTGTTGTACTACCTGGCTCTTTCCCGTCATAGTATAAAAATAAATCATACCGATGATAAAAATCACAGAGATCATACAACTTGTTACACAGACCATTCTATATAACCGAAATAGATTACTCTAGTCCTAAAAAGGTACGCCCAATCTTACTCGTAGCAAACATCGCAAATCCGGAAGCAATTTGTGCATAAAATACAGGAGTTCTTTTTGTACAACATAGTAAATAAAAGGACAATGCAACAAAAATTAAAAAGCTAAGCCAAAATAATTTTGTATAAAAATCCATGATCTATTGATGGATAATAAAAATAGTATGATTCTATTTTAACCACTTTATAGAATGATTCCACAAATCACAAAAATAAATCCATCAAAGGAAGATAAAATAACTAGTAATGGATTCCGACATATAGTAAGAGAGCCTCTACATATTGTTCCTTTTACACCTACCCCTGAACAAATAAAAATCTGGAATGAAACATATAAAGATTTATATAGCCTGATACGTAGGTAATTTCATAACATGATTTAAATAGATACACTAAGAAAATGACCTATGATATATTCATTATCATAATCATCATCTTAATTGGCTCTTGGGTCTTCTATCACGATAAGATGAGTTATCATCGAGCGCCTCGTACCATATGGACGTATTGGGAACATCCTGATAAGATTCCAAAAACGGTTATGATGTGCATGGAAGGATGGAAGAAATGGAATCCAACCTATAAGATTATCATGCTTACGAGGAAGAATTATAAAGGATATGTAACCATTCCTGAAGAGTTTCTTGCGCATTCCAATGTCAATGATACCACAGAGCGATTTTCAGATGTATTGCGATTATGGGTGTTAGCAGAACATGGAGGATTATGGTTGGATCCCTCTGTATTATTAAAGGGATCGGTAGAAGAATGGCTTTTTCCACGTTATGCTGAATATTCGGGATTCTACATGGAGCAACAGAGTCGTCCGATGCCTATGATAGAAACATGGTGTATGGCATGTAATAAGGGTAGCCCATTTATGAAGAAATGGAGGGATGAATTTTCACAAATCGGACAATTTGTAAACATAGAAGCCTATCTTCTTTCACGAAAGGATATGGGTGTCCATTTTTATACATTGGGTGATCCAAATGGAAGGGCGATTCAAGTAGCGTTACAGAAAATCCTACAAATAGACAAATATCCGCTAGAATCATTGTATCTACAGAAATCGGAAGAGGGACCGTATCGCTATTTGGTGGATGCCATGTGGAATTCGGAGAAAGCGGTGGATGCAGCATGTCGTATCAAAAAATACCAGAGTCCGATTATGAATCTGCGTAAGGAAGAAAGAGAGGTATTGGAAAAGCGTATTGATTTTGATTTTACGTTAGAGAGTTGTGGTTGGTTGAATTAGGCAGATACTATGTTAGACGCTTTCGCTTTTGCTTTTGACCATTCCAGATACATATGGGTCCACTGGATGAAATAGGAGGAACCCAATTTCTCCGTCGCCAGTTGATGAAGCTCTTTTTCCTTTTCAGTCAAGGTCGCAAAGAATTCATCAAAATCGGCTGGAAGCGGTGCGGGTTTAGGCGGCAAATAGACTTTCATTTCTGACCAATCCACTGTAAAAAATGCCATCAAATTTTACCTGTGAAGTACATAGAATGCACTTCAAAGATAAACGAGTGCTCACCATTGCTTCTACGGAGGATATGTTACGAATCATCGAATCCAAAGGTAATTCTTTACGAGATTATAAAAAAGGGACACGTGTTACTGTTCATAATAAAATGGAGCAGGGATATTCTTATGTGTTGGAAGTAGCACCTGGAACTCATTTTGCGGAAGGATTTGAACCGTATTATACCCCTGCAGAAATGCTAGAAATGGGCGTCTTTAGTGGGAAATACTTGAACGATTGCTTACTAGAGTTTCCAAAAGAGTGGTTTACCAAAGCGATCAAGAAGGGAAAATTGTCGCCGCAGGGAGCCGATACCCAGTGTAACTTTTTAAAGGTAGATTCACGGTTAAGTTTACAGAAATGGATAGAGTATGGATGGGTGCCCAATCAAGCAGGTCATGTTGCGAAACAGTATCCGTTATTATCTGATAAGGAGAAGAATCATGATATTCGTGGGTGGTTTCAATGGTATTGTCGATATTGGATGGGGCGAAGAGAACCAGAAATGGATGAGGTGCAAATCAAACGATGGCGTGCGTTTCGGAGACATGCAGGGCAAATCAAAGCCAATTGTAGAAAAGGGGATTTGAGTTGTCGTCCCGTACAAAGACAGGCTTTATTACAGTGGGCGCATCAAGTGGATGGTTAGATTTAGAATTGAGCTAGCTCTTGAGAGGCTCCTGTTGTGAATGCGCCTCTTCCACCACGATGTCTTCTGGTGCGATGCTTTCGAGTGCGTCGGGTACGGCTTTTACGAGTAGAACGGGAGCAAGGGGCACGACGGGATTGATGTTTGGGCATGTCTATTTGTACTAGATAAAAATAAAACGATTTATGAATCATTCTATTTCTTCCAACTCATTGACCTCGTCATCGGATTCTGAATCAATGACTTTCTTTTTCACTGAAACAACCGTTTTATTATATTCACGTGTCAATGCAGTTTTCACTTTCGTAGTTAGTTCCACAGGCGAAAAGAGAATATCAACCGATTCCATGAGTTCATCACGTGTCACTGACATTTCTTTCATGCGTTGAATAGCGCCTTTGATGTCGGGTTTCTCTATGTTCAACGGAATAAGAAGGATATGATTCATGTACTCCGCTCGATCTAGCCGTAAGGATACACTAGAACATCGTTGATGCCGACTCATTTCTTCCATTATTCGAGTATGTTTCATTCGTCTCGAATTCTTTCCAAGAAGTTGAGGGAAGATTTGGAAAGGAGCGGGACCCGACACAGTGCGTGCGGCTGCAACAGTGGTTTGAACGATGTGGGGCAATAAGCTCCAGTCTTGTGTTCGCATGAGACGTTTTTGGAAGAGATCGCCATCGGAAATAAATTCGGATGCTGCGACAATATCATCGAGCGATCCTTTTGATGCTGCCACATACGCTTCTTGAACCATGAGGGGCACCATAAAATGGTCCACATAGACGAAGTCAGCCGCTTGATCTAAGCCCACCCGTTTATTTCCCATGAGTTTCTGGGTGGCGGAGAAGAGATCGAGGCGAAGGCTGGCGTCTTTATTGGAATCGGCATCCATGCCACGATAGAACTCTAAACGGTTGAGGATAGAACGGATGTCATTGCCATTGTCTTCACATAATTTTTCCAGGTCTGCTTTTGTAATGGAAATCTCCTCTTTCTTGGCAATGGAGAGAAGAGCCGTCGCAATAGTTGATTTGACAGGACGGCTACATTTAATAAGAGTGCAAGCACTAAGAATCGGTTTCAACTTGGGAGGGCATTCGTTGGCGATACAAATGATGGGGGTTAGTGATTTGCGGATGAGATCAGCAATTTCACCGATGCCGCCTCGTTCTGAGAGTCCGTCGATTTCATCCATGACTACGACTTCTTTTTGTAAACGTTTCATACCGAGTGAGATGAGCCCCTTTAGTGTGGAAATGCTACGACTATCGGATGCGTTGTATTCGGCGATCTTGTAGCCCATGGAATTCGCAATACAATGGATCATGCTTGTCTTTCCAATACCAGGCGGACCAGTAAGAAGAAGTCCAGGTGTATGAGGTTTCCAAGTTTGGAGCCAGGTGGTAATTTGTTGAATTGCATCTTTGTGTCCGATAATGTCCTTTATCAAAGTGGGGGTATATTGATCGACAAGGAGTTTCTTTTTGCGAAGTGCTATTTCGTGGTGTTCATGTTCTGTTTGAATGAGGGGAATACCAAGACGTTTGGCTTCTTTGTATCGCCAAGATTCGGTAATAGGACGCCCATCATGACAGGTACTGCCGAGTTGCAATTGGTAACCAGGGCGAAGGACCTTGTGAAGACGATTATTTGTAGGAGGGCATACGCCTGTTTGCACAATGTCGGTCATGTAAATGGGATACGTGATACACTTTTGTACTAATGTTTACTATTCAATTTTATTTGACTAATTCTTCGTTACTGATTTTGCAATGATAAGAGAGGCGAGAGGACCATAATGAAAAATCACGAGGGGTAACAATGGACCAATTCACAGGTTCAATCAAATCAAGCTGATCAAAGATGTAGGCAATGAGGGCGGAACACCAAAAGCGTTTGGTGGTAGCGGAAGCAGAAGGGGCAATGGATCCATCAATGTCTAAATGGTAGGCTGCACGAATCCAATCGAATAGGTTCATGTCATAGGGTCGATTGTGAATGGTTTGGTGAATGGTATCGATCTTTTCGTAAAAAGAATGATTGCGTTCACAGGTAATACGACGAACGTAGACGGAATAAGGATCACATTCTTTTAGTAGATCGGAGAACAGATGAAGTTGTACGCCTGATTTTAATACATGATCTTCCGAATCAGGAATGGGATTCCAGCCTGATTCTAATAGGTAGATGCCATTGGGTAAAGAAGAATCAATAAATGCGGGATCTTTGATAATCATACCAACATGAGAATAGCGGCTGCGTCCTATCCATTCCAGTAAATAGGAAAGCCATGAGGAACCACGAAAAAGAATAATATCGCCCGTATCAAGAGTAGATAGATCAAATATCATGGTATGAATACTATGATATTCAAAGAAATAGAAGTAGAACTTAAAACAAAATAGGTACTAAGAGTCATAGTATCATGCCTCTCGTTCATCGGCATATCGCAAAAGAATCAAAAGAACCAACGAATACACCATTATCAGATGATAATAAACAAGGATCACAGCGCAGTGCGTTTCGTAAGGTACGTACATACGCACAGACGGCAAGTATTCCTGCTTTATCGATTAATGTTCCAGAGCCGATTATGATGCATAATTCGTATTCTACGTTGAATGATATAATTACGTCTAGTTCAAATGATTCTGATAAGTATACGTGGAAGTCAGATGAATCATCTGACTCGTTAGAGAGCAATACAGATAATGATATGTCAGTACTAAACGATGCGAACGATGCGAACGATGCGAACGATGCGAACGATGCAAGTGATGAACTCAGTGATACAGATTACAGTGATATGCCACCATTGATTGATGAGTCGTGTGAGAGTCAGAGCAGTGAGTCAACTGATTCCGATCAGGAAATCATTGTGAATCATACGAGATATCAGCGTGTACGAAAGCCCTGTAGTGACAATTTGCCTTGTGCTATTACAGTTTCCTTTACATTATGGACAATTGCCATGTTTATGCAATTGATCTTTCAATTATGTGGTCTCGTGAATAACAAGTGTTCTAGAAGGCTTTAAGCAAATGGCGAGCGCCAACAAAGAGGATGCCTCCCCATAGAGAGTCAGCGATGGCAAATTTCCAATCGTACTGATCAAAGAGGGCATAATTGGTAAAATCGTAGACGGCATAAACGCATACACCTGTAAAAAAAGCTTGCTTGAGGGAGGTCGTTTCTAGGAGAAGATGGGCGAGACATAAGTAAACGACAACCGCACCGATGTAACGGACATGAAGGGGTGAGCCTTGAATGCGTTCGGTCATGTTTCTGGCATAAATTCCACCGGTTAGTAACCAAAACATGTCCACGAGAATTAAGATGGCAGAGGTCTTAAGAAGTTGATATATGTACGACATTTCTATTATATATGTTTATTTGTTATAGAGTAGTGCGTTTCTATGCAGAATGTAATAATGTATTCTGAAGTAGTGCCGATGGAAATTACGACTCTGCAGATTGAAGCGTTTAATACGAATGTACATGGATCCAAAATATTATGCCAGGGACCATTCCAGCAAGGAAAGTACCCGCCTATCATGGATTCCATACAGCAATTACGACAACCGTTTAAGAAGAAGATATTGATATCCAATACGACATTTTCCTTATCGAAGTATATGCCGATGTCATATGATGCCCATTTTCAGGTAAAGGATTCGCAGGATTGGACATTAGCGCTTACGTACATGACGTATGCTCCCAAGCCATTATTGGTGATGGTGGAAGATATTGGGATTCCTGATGGATTATGGCAGAAGTTGAATCGGACGACGACGCTAGTTCATTGGGTATCTGCACCTGTTCTACAGATTCGTCCGTATGATACGATTTTCTTTGCACCAATGGATGATACGTCGTATTCGGATACGGTATATAAAATTCTTCAATCTGTCTATAAAGCATCGTATTCAACAAAGGAACACAAAGAGATTGCTCAGGAATTGAGAGTTGCAGCGGCGGGAATGGTATGGTCGAAGGTGGAGGAAGAGGCTCAGGGACGAGTCTTTTGGTATGATCCAATTTCGCACCAAGGAGATCATTTAACAAAGAAACAGTTATCGGAATTGTTTCAATGGCTTTCCAATCATTTTGTAGAATAGTATCATAATATAGTAAGGTATACAATAATATGATAGGATATGGGGTTATATTTGATTTAATATTTCTTATCTGCCATCATATTAGAAACGGCACCAGCAGCACTGGTAACAGCAGTAGATGCAGCATCAGCGACTGTGGGAGCGGGCTCATTGTAGCCGCCACGGCGACGAGTGCGACGTCCACGATGGCTCTTCTTAGACTTGGGAGAGTGAGCCATGGATTTGCGCATCAATCGGAAGGTGCCTTTCTTGGCGATGAAGCCGAGGGCGCGAAGGTGCTTGATGGCTTTCTTGCCAGCGGCATGCTTCTTACGAGAGACAATGCGACCTGCTTTTGTTTTCATAAGATCCTTTTTCTTCAAGCCCCCTGAAGTATGTTTTGCTGTTTCATGATAAACCTCTGCCTTGGATCCTACTGCCTTAATTTTGTCTGGCATTTCTATATTAATTACATAGAAATTATTTCATGAAAGAAGAGTGTCCATTCATAAAATAATAATCTTATCTAATCACCGTACTTGTCAAATAAAATTTGAAAAGTAGAAAAGGAGAAAGAAAGATAACCTCAGAAATGAATTCCATGAATGATATGGATACGCATCAGCAAGACCCCATCGAAAACATAGAAGAAAAGCTAGAACATTTGGAAGATCTTGATAATGAAACACGTCTTGAAGTATTGTATGAAGAAATCAATCATTTTGTCATCCATGGAATTCAGCCCAATGAAAAATGGTATCAGGAACGAATGTATTACGTCCAAGAATACCAGACCATTCAATGGGGTGATCTTGCTGCACGAAGCTATCAGAAAGATCATGTCATATATGAATTATCTCTATCCGTCGTTGATCACCTTGAACAATTAGAAGAAGAATGGAGTACATCACCTATCTTTAACTTATGTGTCTATCAGCGTCTTCTGGAATCGATTCGTACAGTTTGGCGACAATACGCCCGTGAATATGGCGTATCCGCTCACACCGTGGACATCCTGGATTTGATGAATGGAATGGATAACATGTAGTATTTAAATCTACCTTTAAAATAGTCGTTTAAGTCGTATGATGTATTACAAATTGCGAAGAACCTAAAATATACATAATATTATATACTAAGGAGCAAAAAAAGAGGATGACTGGCTTTTATAAAAAAATTGACGTTGTGATGTCACAAAAAAAAGTCATACGTCCATCTACTATGCTTTTCACCTATACTAAAAACGAGCACGGTCAATTTGTCTGCCCTGACTGTGGTGCGATTAAGAACCGTCAGAATTCAATGCATTATCACATGAAGAAACATCAAGAAGATCTCAATCATATCTGCAAGCATTGTAAGAAAGGATTTCTTCAAAAGCAGACGCTAGATCTTCATATTCGGTCAAAGCATCCTGACATGGTAAAGGATGATCAGACCAAAAAATTTAAATGCCCGATGGAAAATTGCAGCTTTACTGCGCTTACCAAAGGAAATTGTGTCATTCATTGTCTTCGTATTCACTTTCAAGAAGAAATGAAAGAGATTATGAATGTACAAAATGATACGAAAACAATTACGTGTAATGAATGTGCGATGGAATTCAACAATAGCTGTGGATTCTATTACCACTGCAAAGATTGTGTGGTCTTTAACAAGGAAGATGACAAAGTTCAAAAATTACAGGAACTCATTGCGTAAGATGGTCGGTAGAGGGATGTCCAAACCATTTACAATATTCACAATACATATTATCTTCTGTCATAGTAAGATGTCCGCAACTGGGGCATCCTACTGTTTTTTGTAATTTACACCATTTTTTATAGCATCGTGGATGAACTTGATGACCACATGGTAATTGATATCGGTACCATAGATCAAATAATGGTTGCTCCGTTAAGGTACATACAATACAGCTCCATGTATCACGATCGTAAAGCTGTTTTATATATTTCTCACATTCGTCAGATTCATCATCATTTGCCAGTTGATAAGACATCTATGTAATAGATATCTTATCATTTTAGATAGGGAATATTCGGATTATTCAGATTCGGAATGAATTTCCATTTGACGTACCAAAGAAAACAGGTGATATCCAATTGCAGCGAATCCTAACATGAGTAGCATTTCATATGCGGCACGTGGTGTTTCACGTTTATGGTATCCAATGTAGAGTAATAAGGGGGCGATGAATAGAATATGAATAGCGTTGACCCATACGTAACTCGAACCTTTAGAGAGCCGTACTATTAATTTGTAGCCATGATAGATAAGAATCACAGCTCCAATGGCAAGAAGAGCATTGTAGAGCCAGGTAGAGGTAGATGCACGTTGAAATCCTACAAAGAGAAAAAGGGGAGAGACAAACAGGACGTGAAATAATGCTAAGATAAAATGCTGATCGTATTTCATATCTATGGAGTGCCCAGTTTAAAACCAGAGACATGATTGTTATCATCACCATAAACAAATCCAATGAACATGATAATGGAACCAAGATAGATCCATTTGAAAAGGGGATAACGAAATAAATAGGCATACAAATAAGAGGAAAAAATGGTATAAATCAAAAGAAAAGAGAGATGTTGAGCGGTAAATGGATGTAAATAATATTCAATAAATCCAGTTCCATATTGTTTAGCATGCTGGAGGCGATCCATATCTATTAAGATATAGTAAATTTGAAAATATTTTCTACAAATAGCAAATGAAAATGTATCATATTATCACACAAATACAACAAAGTTGTACTTCTATCTATTGTATAAAATGTACATTATCATATCCTAAAAAGTGGTATGATACGAAATTAAATAGATGCTTCTTTTGCGCCACCTTTCATTCTGTTTATCATACACGCAACGATATATTAAAAGAGTTGGAATGGCAATTTATTAAAAGTGGTGAATCAGATCGTAAAGAATACTATCAAACATACTTGAAACAAATGGATGATTGGTGTATTCACTATTCTATCGAATCCCATAAAATAGATCAAGAAATGGAAAAAGACATACGATATACATGGAATATTGATAAATAATACAATCGTATTACATAGTAATATAAAATAACTATAATGTGATCTTCTTTGAAAGAAGAGGTTGAGAAAGAGAACGGGAACAAAGTGATGTTTGTACAAAGGGAACGGGTATTTTTTCCCGTAGCATAATATTTAGTTCACGTTGTTTGATGACCGTTAATTCTTCTAACAATTCGTGTATTCTATTATTTTGAGTGGAGGATTGGTGATGGGTAGAATGGAGTTCCCATTTGAGCACTTTAATTTCATCGGATAGTGTCTGAATCATTTTCATTTGTTCATGAACCAATGCCTGCAGAGCATCTATTTTTCGATTCATTTTTGATTCCAAACCAATGGAAAACCATTCATCATCCATACTAGACGGCTGAGTCATACTAATAAATACTATCATTTAGTATGATCCAGATAGACACGATTCATACATTTAAAGAGAAAGACAACATCATAGTCATATGATCTCTGGCTACCCAAAAAAACAGACACAGCCATCCTACACAATTGTTGGGGCATTTTGCCCTTTTCCAACTATAAAAATATCCTCTGAATCGATTATGAAACACTATATCCCTCGTATCATCTACGCAGCTGCAGAAAATCTATTTCGTTCCTATCCATTAGATGTTCCTCTTCTCATTTATCAATATTATTACAATAATATTGGACATGATGTATTCATCGAAAGAACATGTAATGGTTGGAAAGAATGGATGAATACCTATTCAATTCCTTTTCAAAAAGAGCCAACCACATATATGGTAGATGGTCTTGCTCTTGCTCTACAACAAGAGAAGGAATGTACACGAATTCTTCCAAATATGATGCGTCATGTAAAGATATTATATCAGACATTGGGGATCTAATGTTCAGGATCTTATGCGTTATAAACAGAGAGGACACGTGCGGATGGATCAATATAATCGGTTACTTCTGTTCCATTGGCTGACCATTTGGGTTGCCAATATCCTGGAATGACCTCCTGACGGTGTTCTCCCACAAACTCACAAAATAGCTTGCGATAGTAGTACGCTTCCCTCGTTTTTGGTGTACAATAAGGATAGGTGGTCGCCGCATTCGCCATTTCCTCCTCCGTTACTTTGTCTTGTACCCACTCCTGAATGATTTGATACCATGACTTTTCGCCAGAGACGCCATCAGAAAACGCCTCCTTCTTTCGCCACAACACATGCTCAGGAAGAAGAGTACCCTCAAACGCCTTGCGCAACCACCATTTTTCCATCTGATGGTAGGTTGGCATTCGTTCTTCAAAAGGAATCGTCCAATAAGAACGAATGAATTCAGGGTCTAATAAGGGAACACGTCCTTCCAACCCCCATCTCGAAATACAACGATCTGCACGCTTGACATCATAATAGTGAATCTTTTTCACATATTCTTTTGCGGCGCCTGCTAACGCCTCACCATTGGGAGCATACCAATTAAATAGATAAGAAGAACAGACTTCATCTGGACCTTCCCCTACCATCACAACTTTACAGTCCGTTTGTGTCCCAATGTATTTGGAAACAAGGTATTGTCCAACGGAGGCACGCACAGTAGTGGTATCCCATGATTCAATAGTGCGAATCACATCAGGAATAGCAGCAAGTCCCTCTTCTGGTGTGAAGAAGACTTCGGTATGAATCGAACCAATATGGGCAGCGACATCACGGGCAAATTTTAAATCGGTGCCTTCTGACATCCCGCAGCAAAAGGTACGAATGGGTTCGCTGAGTGTTTGAGCGGAAATAGCGGCGACAAGACTGGAATCCACACCACCAGATAGAAGAAATGCCATGGGTTTATCAGCTACCAAACGACGTTTTACCGAATGCTCCACGGATAGGCGAACTTCTTCTAAGTATTCTGCATCAGTAGGCTCATATTCACCCCATAGTGTTTGGAGTCGTTCATCAAAGAAGCAACGAGGAGGATGAGCGGTGTAGACAGAGGAATAATCTTCTGATTCCACAGTAACCGTTTCATTAAAATGATAGGTCATGAGGTGTCCTGGTGGAAATTCAATCAACTCACCTTCATAATGTAAGCCGCCTTTCAATTCTGATGTAAAAAAGAGAGAATCGGAAGTAAGAGTAGGATGATAATAGAGGGGGCGAATACCAATTTCATCACGACAAGCAATCACTTTTGTAAGTACCTTCGACTTAAATTCAAAGAGGACAAAGGCAAATTCACCGCTGACGTCGTTGCGAATCACATCACAAAAGAAGCGTTCTTGCCTTTTCTTACAAAGCTTCATATAAATGGTGGGAAGGACAAGACAATCATTTTTAATATTATCTAGATCATAATGGGAAATGAGATCCTTAAAGTTATAGATTTCGCCATTGCAAATGAAAATGATGGTACGATCTTCGTCTTCTAGAAGAAAGGGTTGATTAGAATGGAAGGTATCATCGATAATAGCGAGACGATGAAATCCAATGCATACATTTTCATAGGTTTCAAAATAGGAGTTGGTGGGTCCACGATGCTTTAACTTGTAAAAATCGTCGAAGCATTTTGAAATCGGTATACCTTTCTCTTGTAACTGAATGTACGCCCAGATTCCACACATATGTATTATATGATTTCTGTTTATTTAAATCGTGTTAGAAGCAATCTTTGATACCTAGGATAGTACGTGAGAAGACTTCGCAGGAAAGCATACACATGATGACGGAACTAATCATGAAAAGAACGCCATTTTTCATATCATCAGAAGTAGGGATATTACATAAATGAAAAATATGATCAATCATAGTAGTATGATTTCCTATTAATCTGCATTCAATATTAAAAAAGAGGCATGCACCACAACAGAGGTGTTGTAGCCAAACAAGAAACCAAATACATGTTAAGAGAACAAGTTGTAAATAGGAGTTGGAAAAGATATGGATATAAAAATACCATAATATGATTCCATAGATAAATGCGTGATGTATCATTTGAATAATGATACCTACTTTTTTATCATCTGATTCCCAAAAAATAATAGATCGTAAAATATGTTCTGTTGCATCATGAATCGCATCATTAAGGGTATATTCTTTTTGTATTTCTGGTTTTATTTCTGGTTTTATTTCTGGTTCTATTTCATGTTCTATGATTTTCTCTTCCGTATGAAGCATAGTCATTGGTAGAAAGATAGATTTTAATTTATAACGGCGGTCGCATTTGATTGTACACTCGAAGTAGGGCATCTTGCGTTTGCGCATCCGTGCCATCGGAATCGTAATTAAGATCTTGGATGTCATCACGGTCATCACGATCATCATGACGATATCTCCAAGCGGGAGGATAGGCTGGAATGTAAGTAGAGACATTCTCAGGAATAGCGGCAGGAACAGTCGCATCACCAGTCGCATTATCCGTCGCATCATCCGTCACAGGAACATCTTCTTTTTCATCTACCTCAATGGAAGGCACTTTTTTCGAAGACTGACGCTTTTTCTTTGCTTCCTCCGTAAAATTTATCGTCTTGAGACGAAATTCGATATGTTCATCGTGTATTCTCATGTCAATGTAAGGAACTGAATACGAATGCACAATGCTGATGGTGCGAAAAGCGTCATTCATCATCTGAATCAGTTCTTGGATTTCAATAAACAAGTCGTTAATGAATTGTACAGCAAAGATAATAGACACATCCGAAAATGATCGATACTTCTTATCCGAATAGCGATGGACACGATTAATGAGTTCGATCGCCACCATGCGAAAGGCACCAAAGACCTCCTGTACTTCCTTATCACGTTTTCTCTTTTTCTCATTAATAGCAAGGCAACGTCCCCACTCTTTCTCATCAATCTCTTGTAACAGGAGACGAATATGAATGGCATTGATAGTTGTGTTATCAATGTGAGTCTGATAATGTTGTTGAGACATATCCTGAAATTCTTGGCAGATGCGATGAAACTCGTAGAATTTGTCGGCAACATGAGGAAGGATGCCTCTCGGCATGCGAACGAGCTCCCAGGCACGAGGAAAACCGCCACACGGAACATCTGCAGGATTGCGCTGAATATCTCCTCCTGTTCGTCGCAGCCACTCATAATAGAGCGGATTGTGAAGCGGTCCGCTTGTCACGATCTTTCCCGTCGCCCAATCCCACGGTGTCTGACACGTGATGCACCACATTTGCGAGCAACCTCCACCATGCTCAATTTGCTCACCGCACTTCGGGCAAGGCTTACAATTTTTGCGAATCAAATCCGCCGTTTCAATATCGTCTTTGAGACATTCGTGAGGTGAGTCGTGGCTATCGCCTTTGACCATGAAGCATTTGGAGCAACTGTACCATTCGCACATGCCACATTTCCAAGCACTACTGAGGAATCCTTTGCAGTTGTCATGGGTACAGCGGCGAATAAAACGCTTTCTTTCTTCCTCTTTTTTGTCATCCGTGTCAGCAACAGCATTATCACGAGGTGCGTGACGAAGATCAAAGATGATTTCTTTCTTTATAAGAATGTCTGTACGTAATTTGTCGGCTTGTGTCATGAGAGCATCCAGCTGCTTTCGTGATTCTAGTATGAGCTGCTCGAGTGCCTTTCGGTCCTCCTCCTTCATCGTTCTCGAAGGTATGATTTTATAATGTTCGGCACATTTCAAACTGTATTCTTTCATGATACTATCTTTTTCATTTTTCAGTTGGACAATTTCCAAACGAATGCCCTGCGCAATTGCTTCACGATCTTTGCGATGACGAACAGCAAGCGCTTCTCCCTGAAGTGCAGGAAGCTGCGCTCGATAACGATTCATCAGTACCATCTGACGGTGTTGGAAATACGTCTGCTGTAGATACGTCTTGGTGCAGCTCTCCCGTAACACTTCATCACTATAATTCACACGACAGTGAAGACAATGCGCATCTTCATGACGGCTCAGAAGATATTGTTCCACGCACTTAGAACAAGTGTCTTTGCTACAAAACTTACACACTACTTTTCTGCGAAGAACCGCTGTATAATGATCAGCGCAAATACTGCATACTTCCTTTTCAACCTTCTCGGCTTTGGCGACAGGAGGCTTGCGAGGCTTCTTGGATTCGGTCACGACAGATTCAGCGGACATAATTTGATGCTGTCTGCTTTATGAAAAAAGATAGCATCAAATTTTTAGTAATTTACAATATTTATACATTTGGATACTTATGATAAGGATTCCATCGGTTTCTGTTTCATGGAATGTTGTGGATTTCTCTGATCGGAACCAGTGTAATGGGACAGAGGCATTTTTGGATAAATATATTGTTGAAATGCTGTCAATACGGAATTCAGATCTGTATCTTTCTCCGTACTAGGTTCCGCTCCTGTGAGGATATCAAATGCGGTGACATGTCCATGTAGTGTACAAATCGTAGTGAGTAATTCTAATTCAGCCACATGCATTTGATGACTAATCACATGAATGGTATCAGGAAGGGGTTTCATTCCATTCCAATAACTCGAAGGGTGTTTATCTTTTGTAAGCGTATATTTCATCCTCTATCTAGAGTACTCTTCTTCGCTTTAGATGGAACTTAATAAAAATTGAAATATTAGATCATAAAAGAAAAGACAATGAATAATAACTCGCTTTCTTACTCGTTTTCGATGGATTATAAATCGCTTCTGATCGATGCACTGGATACGATGCGAAAGAAAGAAGTGCTGGAGAAGCAGACTTTTCGTGCTCGTGCCTACGCCACGGTCATTCGGCAATTGAAAGAGCGTGCGGAACCAGTTACGTGCTATGAAGATATTCACCATTTCCAAGGGGTGGGAGAGAAAATTCGTGAGAAAATCAAAGAAATCATGGAAACAGGACAACTTCAATCGGCGGAAAGGGTCAAAGAAACACACGCAACGGATGCTGTGGACGTGCTACAACATATTTATGGAGTGGGACCTGCCAAAGTGCGTGAATTGATTCAAATGGGTATTCGCACAGTGGAACAACTTCGTATCGAAGTGGAGAAAAATCCGTTCTTATTAAATGAGAAACAGAAGATTGGATTGCGATATTATGAAGAATTGCTGGAGCGAATTCCCAGAGAAGAAATGGAAGCTCATCGTGACCTCCTTCCCACCTATTTGCCTACCGAAATGAAAGACTGGGAAACAGAAATTGTTGGATCGTTTCGCAGAGGTCTCCCTACATCAGGTGATATTGATATGCTGATTCGTGTACCAGCGAATGTGACTAATAAAATGGCAAAGACGTTACTTGCTACCTACGTCACACGGATGAAAGAGGCGGGATATATTGAGGAAATCCTGGCGTTGGGAGAGCATAAGTGTATGGCGATTTGTCGTCTTGGCGTAGCGAGACGATTGGATCTGTTGTTGACACCTGATGAGGAATATGCGTGCGCCCTTTTGTATTTCACGGGATCGGACCAATTTAATGTGGCGTTTCGCCATCATGCATTAGAAAAAGGGTATACGTTGAATGAGCATCGTTTGACACCGTTACATCACGATGTGCTAGTTCCACAGATGGTATCAGAGAAGGATATCTTTCGCTTTCTGGAGCTCCGATATATCACACCAGATCAGCGAGTGGATAAACATCAAATTAAGAAGCAAACGAAGCCGCGTGTGGCAATACAATAAAATATCATGATATAGAAAAGATGAAGTATTTCGTCTTTGATATGGACGAAGCCATTGCCGAACTATATTCGGTTTTTTATTGTATTACAAGTCTTCGTCTAAGAGATACTATACGTGAAGATCATCCACGACTTCTTCCTCTTTTATCAGATTCATTAGAAAAGCAAGTAGAGAAAGCATATCGTCTCTTTGTGAAGAAAGTATTGAAAGAGGAGCTTTCTTTGAAGCCGCTTGGAATATTACGTCCAGGTGTATTACATGTGATGAATTCTTTGTACAGGCTACAAAGGGCAAAAAAAGTCGCACATGTCGTTATTTATAGTAATAATGGAACACTGACATGCCTTGAATTTATCAGAGACCTGATTCATGAGAATATTGGATCGAGTACATTGATTGGAGAATGTGTTCATCGTACCCATCCATTACGAAATGAGCATGAAACTGCTAAAATGGGATTACATGATAAATGGGATAAAACATGGAACAGTTTGAGAAAGGTATTGATAGAGGGAAAATGCCGAGCACCATCTACTTTATCGGTGGATGATGTCTATTTCTTTGACGATTTAGATCATAAGGATTTACATCGTGCGATTGGAAATCATTATTATCAGGTACCACCTTATGAATTTAAGGCGTCTTTTGAAAGATTAAGTGAAATCTATCGATTGGCAGTGGAAGAAGCCAATGTGAATATGTATCAATTTGCTCCATTGATAACAATGATGTATGGTACATTTTCATCGGATCCATTTGCGTTATCGATTCAACGTATCATACAGATATTTCAGGCAAGTACGGAGCGTACTGCAAAAAGAGATGATATACCACTACCTTATCAGCAAGATAAAGGAATTACAATGATGAAAGATGCGATTCATAGAGTACAGCGTAGAATGATTCATAGAGTACAGTGTAGAACGATTCGAAAAAAAACACATAAGCGGTATCATAAAAAGGATACGTAGTTTATCACATCTATATAGAAGGATGAAGTTCTTTTTTTTCATCATGGCTTTTATCATATTATTTATATTATGGTGGACACATCGAGAGAAGGAAGGATTTCTAACAGATTACTGTGCTTCCAATAAAGATTGTATATCATGTGCGAATGCGAGTGGGTGTTCATGGTGTCAGAATGAGAAGCGTTGTCTGATGAGTAGCATTTTAAAGAGTACGGATCCAAAATGTAACCAATCCAATACAATTTCTGCTGCATTTCGCTGCGAAGATGCTTCAAAAACGGCAGCACCTGTAGGTCCTGAAACCAACGCAAGTAATCAGGTTCTTTATGATTTTACATTATATAAGAATCAGATTGAAGACAGGATTCCACCACCCAACGCATTTACGACAGAGCAATTACAATATACACCTGAAACGATCATGGCAAATACCAATCAGCTTCGTATGGATATAAAGAATTTGTATACCAGTATGCCTGAAGTAATGGCAACTGCTCTTCAAAATCAGATTCAGCCGATGGTAAAAGATATTTTATCAGATAATTATCTCATTCAAGACTAATGGATCTTCTGTCCAAAAGACAGGATTTAAATAAAATCATACTATTCTATCATAGTTCCTTATTCTTTTATCATGTCCGCATTTGATCGTTGTCAGCGTCTTTCCAATCTTTCTCTCATGTTCGTGAATGGGAAGCTATTGCCCAAGTTGGACTTTTTGGGAACGATTTCCATCCATGGTTGTGAATACTTTAATGTATTTCGTCGCTACAACAACAGCTATGATATTGTCTTGGAGGATTTTTATGGCGACCTTCATTTCCATAAGGATTACACCTTGCGTCAGTCTATTCAGAGTGTGTTGTGCCTTTCAGAGGAGCAGATGAGTAACATTCATGTGTTGAATATGTTTTCGTTTAAGCATCAGTGTGAGAAGGTTGTTTCTGATCTGGTGGAAATGCGTTGGTCTGAGATTCAATACCGTTGGTATGGAATGTCATTGAATCTGGGTGGAATTCTGAATGAATATCATTCTGTTTCACCTACCACGCCTTTGCGTGCTATTTCTACGCCGAATATGTCTCGAATCGCATATCGGTTCAATGGGGCGAAGCGTCAGCGTCTGTCGGATCGGTTTGCGAAGATGGAGGCAGCATCTCAGACGAAGGAAGAAGAGGAGGAGTCCATGGAAGAGGATGCGGAGGAGGAAGAAGAAGAGGAGGAAGAGGAAGAAGAGGAGGAGGAGGAGGAAGAGGAAGAAGAGGAAGAAGAGGAAGAAGAGGAAGAGGAGAAGTCTTCCAATTATGTGTGCCTTCGTAGTGGTATCACCTATTTTAAGCAATAAGCATTAAGCAATAATCAGTAAATATTAGATCATACTATTAAAATGAGACAATCGTCCTATTTTTATTGTATCATTCATCCCAATCATACACGGGAGAAGAAGAATGAGTAAAAATCACACTCTTTTCAGAAATCGTACGAATATATTCATTCATTTTTTCCAAAAGACCAGAAATGTTATGATGCACAGCACATATTTCTTTCGAAATGGGATCATCCCGTGATTCAAATTGAGAAATAACAAAATAGGGGTTGGTTTCATTAAAATCGTAATAAAATGATTTTAGATCACGTATTTTATTACGTATGGTATTTTTATAGTTCTGTGAAATCGTTGGATAAGGTGTATACAATTGAATAAATACATTGAATCGTATGATTCTCTCTCTAAATTGTTTCAAAAAATCAAAAATACGTAGCTCTGTGATTTCCTTTCTTTTTTCCTCTCGTCTTTTTTCTTTCTCTTTTTCCTCTAATTCAGATGGAAGTATAATACGAAGTTGCGAAATATCCATTTTAAAACACTTATACTTAGATCCTATACTTTTTTTAGCGGATAAATCACTTCAGTGGAGAAATCCCTTTAATGTATTTGATCACTCCTTTCTTCACAACGGCTGAATCCTTTACAATGGACATAACGTTCGTGCGAATGGTATCTTTGGACAATTTATGATGGGCACCAAGAAGATCGACCAGTTCACGAACTTCAATTTCTCCACCTGATGAACAGACTTTCATAATGGAGCTTGTCCATAAACGTTCCTTCTCTTCTCCTGACTCTCGAAAGATGCCATCGGGTAGCATAATGGTATTGACAGGTGCATCCGTATGACGGACTTTCTTTAATAAACGATCCAGTCGGTCTTCCGATTCATCGAGCAAATCAGTGGTCCATCGTGACAATTCCTCCAAGTGTGCCTTATGACGCCGCCAATCCGTGCGACGTTTTCCCATTTCTTCCATGGCTCGTTCCAATTCTCGTATCATTTCTACTCGATCAAATGTCTTATTCTCTTCTTTATGATACTCCCACCAGATACGAAAGAGAGAATGTAGCAGTTGAAACACACGATTTTCATCATCACCACAGAATTCTTCAAAGCGATTAATATAAATCATCATATTCTCTCCATCAAACTCCGTTAGCAAATTGCCCGAATGGCTTTTACCATACAAATCGGTATAACGGCTAATCATCACACCAATGTGCGCCTGTGGATTCTCTTTCACATCACGTAGAAATTTGTCCACCTCGGCTTTGGGCACAATCGCATTATAGTTTTTGAGTTCCCAGAGAACCACTTGTCCCTCCACTTCCATGGAAAAATCCATTTCGTGTCCCATACCAAGACGGGTATCTTTGAGTTGAAATCCTCGACAGAGCCCATAATTTCGTTTGAGTTTATCACCGAATTCTTCTTCGTAATCCGATCCTTTCGTCTTCACGTTCGCATTTCGTTTTCCAAGCGTGCTCGACAATTTAGTAACTTCATCCGTTTGTTTGGTAATGCTTTCACTTAGCTTATGGTAGGTCGCCTCCATTTTATCCAGTTGTTGTTGCTTGGCTGCGACCACTTTCTCCATGAGCTCCTCTGTTCGTTTGACCGCTTCCTGAATGTCCTGTGCACGAAGCTCTTCCATTTCTCTCTTTCGTACCTCGAGCACTTCATAACGTGTTGTGAGAATATCATGCTCTTTTCGTAAGAGCCGCACTTTCTCTTCCGTGTCTCTCCCACATATTTCCTTTTCCATACTGCGTGCCTCCTTGATTCCATTTGAATACTCGGCGTTGATTCTATCCTTTTCAGCAGTAACAAAGCGAATATCCTCTTGAAGAGCTGATAATTTCTCCTGGTAGTTCATTTGAATGTGTTGGAGTTCCGCTTGATGACGTGTTTCAATGACACGAACTTCGTCATTCGATCGACGTGTTTTAATGGATTGTTGGGTCATCGCACCGATCCAGAGCGCCTCTTCGATTTCTTCCACGGTACCTGAACGATAAACTTCAGGTAACACAAAGGAGTGTGTTACCTGAAGTTGAATTGATTTTTGCATATGATAACGATTCCTATGATTAGAACGTGACGTATCTTTATATAGTATGCTCATTGCATTAATGATTTTTGGAGGCTGGCCAATCATTTCCACAACCAGGCTGTTTTGCGTTAGGTATCCGAACATTCTCTATTTCTTCGATATCAGGCAACCAATTCGCACATAGTTGACATAATGAATGCGGCATGCCTGGTGCTTTTTCTAACATATGTTGTGTAGGCCACCAATTAGAACACACGTCAATATTGCCATCTGTCCGTACAATAGCTTCAAAAGGAGATATGGACAAAATGGTAGACACAGTAGACACAGTAGACACAGTAGAAGACATTGTATCGTATTCTATAAATTTGAATGAAAAGATTTCATTTAAATCCTAAAAAGAGTAGAATGGAATCCGTGGAAACAATGGAACAAGCAGAAGCAGAAGGAGGATTTCTCCTGATGAGTCTCGGATTCATTGTGTGTGCGTTAGTATTTAGTGTATGTGGTCAACCACCGAATGGTGATCGTCGCCTAGAGAACATTACAAATACATTTACATTCGTGATTGCCATCTATGTTATCTTGTCGCTCCATATTCTTCATCCTTCTTCATGGGGAAAATATGCAATACGAATCTTTCTAGGGTATATTGGAGGTAGACTCATTCAAAAATTCTACACAAATTAATCGTTTTACAAAAACGTATTTTTATTGCTACCTCGTCCTTCCCAATAGATTTGCGCATAATTATTCGGATTTTTATGGGTAACCTCCACTTCAATACGATCCATCACATGTGTCAGTTTCACGATACCCAGAGGGGGAATAATATAGAAAACCCCATTCAAAAAAGAATTCGTTAGTTTATTTGAAAGGAGATTTTCCTTCTCTGGCATTTCTGCACGATAGCCACGGATGGCACCAAAGGTAAACATGGGTGCGCACCAGTAACGAAACAGGATTGAGGTAGACATTCTACATATAATATATTTATTTGGTTTAAGTAATCAAAAGATTACTTAAAGATAGTATACGATAGCTGTATTATATGAATTATTTTTGTTATATTATTACATTATTGGAGTCAAGTGAACGAGTCGAAAATGTAAAAAAGCTAGAGACAAAGCTAAAAGAGAGAGGGTATCATGTAGAAATCATTCCCGCTTATTATTATAAATCAGTTAATATCTATGATATTATGCATAGAGAAAATATTCTATTAAAAGATACAAATGGCTCACTAGCACTAACACAAATAGGATGTTTTCTAAGTCATAGGGAAGCATGGAAGAAAATTCAATCTCATTCCGAGAATGATGTACATATTATCATTGAAGATGATATGAATCTGGATGACAACGTCGAGTTGTATGATTTTAACAAGATTCCTGAGTATGATGCGGTTATCTTATGGAGACATCCTTCTCAATTAAATACTCCTGTCACACATGTACAGGATGGCTTATTACATCAATATTTTCAATGGGGAATGTGTAGCTATGCGATTCGTCCATCCTTTGCCAAAGATCTTCTGGACATAAAGCAAATCGATACACCTGTTGATTTATTATTATACAGAGATGTATATCCACATAAGAAAGTATTTGTCACAGAACATAGTCCATTTATTAATCTAGGATATTTAGGAGTTCCCAGTGATTACCAATATAAGAGCTGGATTTATACGTAGATATAATCTAAAGATAAATATTATTATCATATTATATGATTCGTCAAGAGAGTATTGATATCTTACAAAAGGGATATACGGAAACGTATCCTTTTCCTTATATTGTGATTGACAATTTCCTTGAGAGGGAAGCATTAGAACAAATTGTATCTGAAGTGAGAACCATGAATTCAGAGGACGCTTATTACAAGGCAACACACAAGCCTAATGCGCTTGAATTCAATAAGTTTGCATTTAAATCCAATTTTCCACCGATGATGGATCGTTTCTTTAAGGAGTTGGTATCTGAATCATTTGTTCAATCGATTGAGAAATTAACTGGCATTCAGCCGATTATTAAGAATGATTTGAGTTTGGCGGGAGCAGGTCTTCATCGGATTTCCAATGAGGGATATTTGGCGATTCATACTGATTTTAATACCTATACGCATCCCGAACATGGTAAGTTAGATCGTCGCATCAATATTTTGATTTATTTGAATCCTGTATGGGAGGAGGAATATAAGGGTCATTTGTGGCTGTGTAATGATACGGAACCCATTAAGAAGATTTTGCCCATTCTGAATCGTTGTGTCATTTTTAATACGACGAGTCAGAGTTTTCATGGACATCCAGAACGTCTTTGTCTCCCTGATGGTATTTGTCGAGAGTCGATAGCGTGTTATTATTATACAAAAAATGTAAATGATCCCCTTGATTTTGAGGGTTTGGAGCAACATTCAAGTGCACTGATTTATCGCCAATTTAAATATGATTTTTAGCAGATGATACAAAATGAAATCGATCAATTTCGCCAACGATTTTTTGATAAGGTAATTGAGGACGAACAGAAAAAGATTCAGGAGGAAAAGAAAAAGCAAGCAGCTTGCTTCCATTTATTTAATAAATTGGGTCAGATGAATCCAAAAGGATATCAAGAACGCACCTGTTCAAAGTGTGGTCTAACTGACATAAAACATGTAAAAGTCTGGGAAGGGACGAAAGGGTGTATCATTTCCTAATTGCGTAAAATAGCGTGCGATTATTTATATACGGTAAGTACAATGTTTGATAAGTTGTGGGCATGGATCATGGGTATCATTACCTATCTTGCAGCTCTATTTGGTCTGAATCGTGCAACTACTGTCACAGAACAGATGGAACAGAAGGAAGAAGTCCCAGAATCGGCGGAACCAGAAAATCAGTAAAGCATTAAAAATAGTATCTGATGAATCGTAGAAATCATAGAAATGACTTCTACGATCTTGATAAACATGGACAAATACATAAGATACATTTTTATTTTATTCGCATAATTCGAATAATTTTTCTAGCATTTTTCTTTTTTCTTCTGCTTTAGCATTCACAACCATATCAATATTAATGGTATTTTCTTGTTCTGCTTTCAAGTGCAAGTGATACACTTTTACGATTTTGGTTTGACCCATTCGTACAGCACGAGCAATGGCTTGATCCATCATGGCGGAGGTCCACCAGGGGCTGACAAAGAGAATACGATCATATTCTTGAAGATTGAGACCTACGCCACCTGCCTGTAATTGAATCAGTAGCACTGTCGTTTCCTGCGTTGCCTTTGATATTTCCAATACGATACGGCGCTCCTCCTGATTCATGCTTCCATTGTACATCAGAATATTATCATCTTTTATAAGCTCCTCTTGTAATAAGTACTCACGAATCAATGACATCTCATCATTGAATTGACAGAAGATAATATATTTATGAACTTGGTCGGTGTCAGAGGTGAGAATTGTTTTAATGGCTTCTAACTTGGTGCTGGGTCCCACCCAGTCAGGGCGGGTATAATATGGATCTTGGCGGCGTTTGGAGTTGATGTAAACTTGAGGATGGACAGAGATTTGACGGAGGCGAAGGAGGAGGAGAAAGGCTTGAGAGGGGATAATGCGATCGCTGGCATATTTAAGAGCCATGGATTCGGATGCGCATTGAACACCATGATAAAATTCATCTTCAGCAGCAGTTGTGAAGGGTAGCATCTGGTGATGGATTTCAGGAAGGGGTGGCGCACCTTGAATGGTGGTACGAAGAGAATCAAGAGAGCGATGAATAAGAATCTGGGGAAGAATGGTATGATAGCGTTTCTCCCACGAATACATGGCAGAAGTGGGAACACCAAGAAAGGCAAGCAGACTCACCACATCCTTCAAGGAATTAACCAGAGGCGTTCCTGTGATGACCCATCGAAGAGGAGCTTTCAGTTTGCGGGCGAAACATGCAACCATACCGCTACCATTACGAATCTTGTGTGCCTCATCTAATACAACACGATCCCATGGCTCACGAAAGAGCGAGGTCGTCGTGTACAGTTTCTCGTAATTGCTGATGTAGATGGAGGGACGATTTTTCATCAATCGCATAGGGATGGCGCTATTACGATTCTGTAATAACCACTTGTCCTTCTTTTTCTTGTCCACTTCATACACAGACATACCCGCACGCTTACAGATGGTAGCCCATGTATCAATCATGGCAAGAGGCGCAATCAGAAGTGTTTTCTTAACGACATGATTCACCATGACCGCCACCATTTGAATCGTCTTGCCCAGACCCATATCATCACACTGAAATCCACCCTTTATAAGAGTCGTTCCTGCCGCATTTCTCAAAGACACTTCTGTACCCACACGCTCTTTCTCCAGCATCCACTCAATCCCCGTTAGCTGATGGGGAAAGTAGGAAAATCCGTTCCAAAGTGGTTTCGCCATATTATTCAATAAAAAATAGAACAGATGTTCCTTTCAATTTTTTATTTGTAGGTGGGATGTATTTAGAGAAGTGTATGGGTGCCCATTTCGAGGCGAAGGCTGTTTAGGATATGCGGAGAATCGGCGAATTGTTGCCATTGGATAGATAGGTAATGATTCATGATATTGGCGGAAAAGAGGAGAGGAGAGGACAGATGATGATCAATCGTGGTAAGAAAGAACGTATTTGTGCGTTGTTCGACGGGAATCTGGCAATGAAAGTCGGTGTGCAGTGAAATAAGAGGGACATTCAGTGTTTGAAGATGATGATGAATTCGAGCCATGAAAGCACAATATTCAGGATTCATCATGGGATGAAAGTCAGTATTATTATCTTGTACCGTGTGATAGTGTAGAGGAGACCATGCATGAAAGGTATGGATACCATCCAGAGCCGTATGACAGAGGACAAGAGGAATACAAGGAGCGTTCATTAGGTTGTATATCGATTTTGTAGAGTATCGGTTCCATCAATTTTTAGGGGTCAATACGGAAATAGATTTGTCCAGCATCCAACATGACTTGAAGAGCTTGCTCAATCGTATCTATCATATTCGACTGTCCATTAAGCATGGAAATTAATTCAAGATTGTTTTGAATAATAGCAGATTCCGCAATCGCATTTTCCACTTGCAGTCTTTCTAATTCAGAACGCTGTAGTGCTAGATGAGATTCGAAGACATTTCCTAGACTAGCAGAGTATTCCGTGGGAGAGAAGACATCGCCTGGACGTCCTTCTTCCCATTCGGCAATGGAATAGCACCGCAAGGTGAAGAGTGATTTCTGTGCGGCGGGATAAATCGTGACAGAATAGTCAGGACATAATTCATAGATGGAAAAGTCGCTGTACAGAAGAGTATCACGAGCTCGACTGGTAATCGTTTGATTATTCGGCGTATCATAGATGTCTCCCACAACCAGTAATTCAGATCGACGAGTGCCCATGTAATCAAACAATGTTTTGCGGTGAAAGGCTTGAAAGGTATCACCTGCTTTCACGATGATGTGCCAGGAAGACTGAAGGAATTCGCAGATATTCACATCTTCGTAGGAGAATAAATCAAATGCTGTCTTATCACGAAGAGGACAGGATTCTTTCTGAAGCGCAAGACGGTCATCGATGTGGTGAAGAGCAGGACAAGGTGGTTCGCACAGTGTAAAACCTCGATCGATGTATTTCTGGATACGCTTCTCCAATTTCTTGGTACGATTGTCCGCCACTTCTTGTTCTTGAAGATAGGGACTGGAAATGTAGATCTTGCGTTGAAGAGTCAGAGGAGAAAGAGTTTCAAACGTATTATCCTGTGCATTCCACCATGACACACAGGCGCTCAAATCAAATGCACTGCGAATGTATTCTTTGAGGGGCTGGACACGAATCACAATGATTTGTATTTTCTTTTGACGGTCGTTAATGAAAGATATCACTTTGATAATGTGATTGGTCGTAAAATTCTGAAAATCGTACTGTCCGTTATTATTTTCCTCCTTTTCAAAGACGTTTTGAAAATAGTATCCGAATTCAAAGAGAAAGTGACGGAAGAGTGTTTCCATCATGGTTCCGCTCACATCGTACTCTAGTACCCAAATATCCATATCACCTGGTTCATATCCTGGATCGATTCCATTTTCCTTCAGATACAGCGCCAATGCTGCACTACCTGCGAGTAGTGAAGGAGTCTTCTGAAGAAGATGTTGGAAGCGTGGAAAATCGATATCGTAATCGGCAAGAAAGGATTCCATAGTGGGCGACTTCTATCTATGAAAATCATTTGTTCAATTTTTATCAAATAAAAAAGAACGGGGTTCTTTTTACGTTTTACTATTTAATTGTATGGATGATCCTTTATTTTAATGTTAACTTCTTAACGAAAGGATTACTGCTTAATGAAGGGATTACTTCTTAATGAAGGGAAGAACGGAAACTTCTCCCTGAACAAGAGAGGCTCCAGCGGAAGTAGGGTGTCCTTTGAAGACAGAATCACCTTCAGTGAGGTGGAAACCGTGGCTGCGTGCCGAGTAGGTATAGACGGTCTTTTCCACTGCCATGTCGCCTTTCTCTAAGAAAGTTCTTCTGCGGTAATTGATGAAGACATCCGCTTGCGGATAGTAGGTGAAGACTTGATGAGCGGCTTCCGTGCTGTCAAAGCTAATGTCGGTATTGTCAATGATAAAGAGTTTGATGGTTGCCCATGATGCGGGCAGATTCCAAAGCGCTTGAAGTTCGGGCGTCATGGAGAGAATCGTGCCCTTGCCAAGAACGGGATAGAGTGCACCATCTTTCTTGCGGAGAATCTCTCGTCCTTTCTCAATGGTAAGCAAGACGCCTTCGGGGGTGCTCATGGTTTCAATGAACTCACGTGTCATGTCAAATGCTTCATCAAACTTGCGTTCAACAGGTTTGTGGGCGATGATGTTGAGCACTTCGCGAATGCAGCGATCCTCTTCGGTGGGGTTGTCCCAGCGATCCACACGGTCAATGTGGTAAAGCCAGGTAGGCACTTCCAAATTCGGATAGATCCAGTGCCACGTCTGGAGAGCGGCACAGCTTTCCACATGAATAGGGCAGGCATGAGCGGGCCAATCTTCTACCGCTGACGCATGATGGTCAATGCAGTTCACAGAAAGAGCACCGTTGAGAAACCATTTTTCACGGGTCTCTTTTGGGACGGAAACATCCAGCAGAAGCACGTGAGTGTTTCGCATGATTTTCTCCGCCATCGCCCAGGTGTTCGGCTGACCAGGAGCAATGGGATACTGGCGAACCGTGCCGTGACGGGAGAGGCTGCTGTGGGCGATAAAGCAGGACATCCAACCGTCAATGCAGTTGCCGTGGAAGAGAATAACGTACTTGGAATGAAACGATGACATGATAATCGGGATACCTTTCTTTTCTCCGTTTCTAATTTCAATTTTTATGTAGTTAGATGTCTCCAAAATAAAAATAATAGACAGGGTAAGTGTCAATGATTTTTATAGTGTATTTATGAAGTAGTGGATTGCGGCTCTTGTTGTTCGTCACGTTCTTTGTTAGATTGTTGTTCACGGCGTTGTTGTTCCTCGTGTTCTAGTTGACGAAGATGATCTTGTCGCTGCCGTTCACGAAGTTGGATGAGAATTGCCACATTGAAGGGACGCATATACATGTACCATGAATCAATAGGACGGTCAAACATGGTGGGCGATTCTTTCTATTCTAGAATATGATTTCAAATTTATAGGATGTGAGCTTCTATCCTAGATATGCAACTGCCAAGGACATGCGTTCTAAAATACTGACAGAATGATAAAAGTGTCCTTTGGAGGCTTGTTCGTACTGTTCCATGATACGAATTTCATCTACTTGTTGACGGAGAACATGAGAGATATTTTTGAACATACGAATTCGTTCTTGAAAGGATACGTCCATCATCAGAATAGGATTCTCTTCTTCCCATGTATTATATTCATCGTATAGGGCGGGTTGATAGACAAGTTTGTTAGCCACACAGAGTCGTTCAAGGCGTTTGCGTAAGTAGGGTTGATAGATTTTACCTGCTGCAATCTCCTTGTTCTCTGTCTCTACCGCCACACCTTCAAGGTAGGTCTTCCACTCAGTAGACCACGACATGTTGATTTTCTTTTTGTTGAGTCACGATTTCAATTTTTTTACATAAAAAAGATCGTGCTTTGTAGCACTTTCTCTTTTCTAATACGTATTATTGTTTATCAATGGGAACTTTGCAGCATGGGCATAGGGTATGCTGACGAAGGCATCTTTTACAGATGGCTTGATTGCAGTTGCGATGAATATGATAGGCATCGCAATAACAAATGAAGCAGGCGGGAAACGATATACCTTTACGAAAGCGATGTTGAATGTCTTCACAGCTTTTACAGACGTCGGCATAAATGCCGTGAGCCACATTCAACAGGGATATTTCACAGACTCGACAGTAGTCTAGAAAGGTGGTTGTGATGCGGCGGCACTTGCTTGAAGGTGCAATAGGTGACGTAGGAGATGGAATGGATATCGCAACGGATGCTGATGGCGCAGCTGAAGCAACCAATAACGCATTGGATAACGCAATGGATGAAGTGGATGATGCAACAGTTGGATCAGGTGATGGAAAAGTAAATGCTCCATGTCTTCGTTGCAGACCGTCTTTTTGAAGAACAGAGTATGATGCCCCGTTGGGGCGTGGACTGCCTAACGGTGGAACGTATACTTGGATTGTGCTACTGACTGGAGCATTCACAACATTCGTAGTATGGCATTCAGTAGGCTGTGGGATTTGAATATGCGGAATATTCAAATTCTCAGGCGGAGGAAATGTTTTAATGGATGCGAATATGGATGTCATGGGCTGTAATATTCATTGTGAAGTTTCGTTCTTCAATTTTTATGGTAAAAAATAGGAAAATCATTTAATAGTAAGAATGCTTTCCATCAATATCAACCTGTAATGTAATGTTTTTACCATATGGATGAGAACGAATGGCGCTGAGAAGAGAACGATGTAGTTCGGGTGTAAGGTAATGTTTTCCTTTCTGGTAGATATGAACGTAGGATAGTTTATCATAATGAGGTATGCAATAGGTCAAGACATTGATGATGGTGGCAAAGAGTGGATGACTGGCATTGAGATTGATCTGATGAGTGAAATCGGGGTGCTCTGCGTTCAGATGGGAGATCCAGGAAGAAATGGCAGAAATCTCGTCGGAAGCAAGATCTTCCAAATTAAGATGAACAGTATGATTTTCGTAGTAAACAGGTATTTCCATGTGGAAGAGGAATAGATATAAAAAAGAGGCGCCTCTTCCTCATTTTATTTTTATTTGTATTTTCTGATTTTTCTGATTTTTCTGATTTTCTGATTTTCTGATTTTCTGATTTTTTGTTTTTTATCGATCTTCCTTGGCAAACTCAATAGAGATGAGTTTGAATCCAATGTACAAACGTCCGAATTCGGCATCGTAAGCACTTTGGGCATCCATGGCATTGAAGAATTTAATAAGGGCAAAGCCTTTGATAGTATTATATAAACGGCTGGAACGGTCCATGTTGCGAGGGATGTAGATGTCGCGAATGGGTCCATATTTTTCAAAGAGGTAGCGAAGGTCGGTCACACGGATGTCACGGGGGATGTTATGGATGATGAGAGTTTTGATCGTGGCGATGGGCTTGGAAGGCAGAGCCCAAGAGGGATCTACGACCTTGTACTCTTTCTCTTTCTCCTGTTCTTTCGTTAGACGCATTAGTTTGGCAAGCTCTTCCATTTCGCGGATGTAGTCAGAGCCCATTAATGCACTTTCCATGAAGGAACGCAAATCATTGGAAATGGAAGGGGTGAATGGACGGGAAGACATGGATCAAATGGAGCAAAGGGAGGACACGGGGTTACATACGTCTTTTCAAACCAGAATTTTACCTTCAATTTTTATGGCTAAGTGGTGGAAATATGTTAGATATGAAAATGGCAAAAAATGAAAAAACGGTGTTCCGTTTCTCTTTTTTATTTTTTGTATTTTCTTATTCGTCATTATTTTTTATTCGTCCCATTCTGGTTCAGGACAGGTTGTATCAATCGTTTTTGTCTGTGAATCCCATTTTCCTACCCACTTTCCAAATTCATAACCATCATCTTCCCAAAGATAACCATCAAAGGTTCGTAAATATGATTTGCCAGCATGCTTCCATATATGTGCGTTACCATCATTGGGACAGGACCAGTCTGAACTGGTGTTTTTTCGAGCTTTTTGTTCCTCTTGTTTGCGAATTTCTTCTTCTCGTTTGCGAATTTGTTCAGCATGTTTGCGATCTTCTTCTTTCTGAATACGAACTCTTTCCTTTTTTTTGCGATCTTCTTCCGCTTTTTCTTCTTTTTCTTTGCGTAGTTTACTTGCTTTCTCCTCTAAGAGCGGCATAGCCAGACTCATCATGGACTTCATCATTTCAGCCATTTGCTTTATCTGCAGTGTTTGCTCTTTCAGTTGCTGCGTTTGCTCTTTCAGCTGCTGCTCCAAACTAGGAACAATGCAATGTGACGGTTCCAGAATATCATGGATATTGTCAAATGCGTTGTTTAGGCGCGCCTGGATGGTCGCAAGATCGGTGGACAGATCGAATTCGGAAGACATGGAGGAGAGTGCGATAATTGCATGGATCCATTTTCTTTCAATTTTTTATTTGAAGAATAAAATGGTTCAATACGTCCTTATTCCAGTAAAAAATGCAAATAAAAAAAGAAAAACTGTTTTTAGTTTTTCTTTTTTCTTTTTTAGTCGTTTTTGTCTTTTTTAGTGTTTCGTCGTTTTTGTCTTTTTTTTAGTGTTTCGTCGTTTTTGTCTTTTTTTAGTGTTTCGTCGTTTTTGCTATTTTCTGTTTTTTAGTCAAAGTCGGGCTCCTCCACGCTGTCATCAATGCGATCCTCGTCGATCAGGTACACGCCGCACCAATCGCCGCAGCTGCCATCGGCTTCCTCTTGCCACACTTGGTGGTCGCTGTTGCGAAGGTACTTTGCGCCCTTGTACGTCCACGGATGGACGGCGCCGTCTGCAGGGCAGGACCACACAACGGGCTTCACCGCTTGCGGTCTGTTGCGCCAGACACCAGTAGGCGCTTTGGCAGGCACAACAGCAGGCACTTTGGCAGGCGCTTTGGCTGGTTCAGCCACTTTCGCCTGAATCAATAGCTTTCCAAGAGGTCCATTTGAGGTCGCTGCGACAGGCGCTGCGACAACAGCGACAGGCGCCGCAACAGGCGCTGCGACAGGCGCCGCAACAGCGACAGGCGCCGCAACGGGCTCAGCAGCAGGCACAACGGCAGGCTCAGCAGCAGGCGCTTTGGCGGACACAGCGGCAGCGGGCACAGCAGCTTTGGCGGGCGCAGCCTTCACCACCTTAACCACAACGGGCGCTTTGGCAGCTTTGGCAGCCGCTTTCGCTTGCTTCTCCGCCTCTTTCTCAGCGGCTTTCGCTTGTTTCTTCAGCTCAGCGGCGGATTCGCGAGCCATCTTCGCAACCGCTTTGGCTTCCTCCAGTTCCGCTTTCTTGGCGGCGACTTCCGCCGCTTTCTCCTCAGCGGTTTTGCGTACAATGAGGGGCGGCAGTTCCTTCGCATACTCCTCAAGCTCCTCGGGCGCCATCACGATTTGAGCATCAAACGAATCCGAAAACACGTTGTACAGCGCCTCATGAGTGCCATCTTTAAACTTGGGCGACCAACGCTGCTTGGAAAGCGACATTGCGTGCGTCAGAATCATCGGCTTGCCATTGGGATAGACATGCTCGCCGTCGATCTCAACCGATGCGGGCATCAGAATCTCCTCGCCCGACTTGCGATTACGCACGATGAACTCCTCCCATCCCACTTCAGCGGCGTGGAGAAGTGTGAAATTCACCCAGGCGGTGGACTTCTGGAGCTGCTTCGGCGTGGGCTTCTTCGGCTCAGACGGATCCTTCTTCGGCTTGGACTCGGACTTCGAACGCTTCTCCGCTTCCATCGTCGCCGTTTTGATCACCTTGAACAGGTCAGCGCAGTCGAACTGCTTCAACGCCGCAAGGACGGTGGAGAGATCAACGACGATTTCCTGGGACAGGGACTCAACGGATTCAACGGATTCGGTGGTGGACATTTTTGGCTCGGACTTGCTTGGATGCTTGGACACGGGGTGCTACTACGTTTCTACTACGGTTCGCAGCTCTATCTTAGCCGGTCGCCGCCTTCAATTTTTATTTAGATTTGACGGTATTTTGGCGACGGGGGGTACCCCTCCCAGTCCTCGGGCGAGGTTTCAATTTTTTCCTAAATTTGACCATTTTACGCGTGGGAGGTTCGCCACCCCAGGGGGGGAGGGGGGCGCCCTTCACGCACTTATTATCAATTTTTTTCTATATTTGACCGTTTGCACGCGTGCGTCTTGGGCAAGGGGACACCCCCTCCCCCCCTCGAAAAATTGTCAAATCTAAATAAAAATTGAAGGCGGCGACCGGCTAGAAGTGGCTGTCCCGATTACTGACATAAAACTAATCACAGCGATTTGCGATGCAAGCGACAATGGAGGAGAAACAGCACAGCACCTGGTACGAAGTGGAAACGGACATCGCCCTTTGGAAGTCGACTTGCCCTTGCGGCAAGGACTTCCTTGTTCACGTGGCGAAAATCCCTCTCTGCCCCTCTTGCGAGAAGCAGATGGAAATGCCCACCGTGCTTACGCAAGAGCAACTCGACTTGTTTCTGGACGAGACCAACGTCTTCCTTCCCTACACGGAGGAGGACGTGGACATCGATACGCAAATCGACGCCAAGAATGCATTGGAGGAAAGCCTCCAGCAATTCGACTGGTGGTTTGGAGACCGCATCCAAATCCAGTTCATCTGGAATGAACTTCGAGAGAGCCACCACTCATGGGAGCCCGTACGCAAATACCTTGAGTCTGCCTACGTGGAAGCCTACCACCGCGACGACTACTAAGCCAAGAAAAATAAAAACAAAAAAACAAAAAAACAAAAAACAGGGAAACCCCTTGTTTTTTATTTGCCCTTAGCGTAAGGGCAATATTTTTTATTTCCAAATTTGAAATAAAAAATTGAAACGGTAGACCGGCTAAACAGAAGCCAGCAAAACGTATAAACGAAGTAGCACCCTGTATCCAAGCAAAATGGACAAAATCAACCCGCATCACGTGAAGCCGCTCCAAGACATCGCAGCCTACACCCTTCAACTGGAGCAGATTCCGTTGGAGGAGTTTCGCACGTCTGCAGAGGCACGAGCGATATTTCTCAAGACTCTCAAGTCGGCGGCATCCGACTTTGGATGGATTGTCGATGAAATTCGCATGAGTCAAGACGGTCTGGCTGAAATCAAGCACCTGAAACTGGACGCTGAAAAATACAACCCGCAATACGAGGAATTCATCGTGTTAGGCAAGGCGGCTCTTGCCCGATTCGCCGCATGCTTCCCAGCCATCAAGGACATTGTTCTGGATGGGACACATAAGGAGATTGATGAGCTTGACCGTAAATTCATCATCTTGTGTGACGCAGAGGAAATAGAAGAAGCCCTTGAAGCTGACCTCACGCCTCGTCCCGATCCGTGGCAGTAAATCAAAACATCAGAAAATCAGAAAATAAAAATCAGAAAATCAGAAAATCAAAAAATCAAAAAATAAAAACAAGGGACACCCCTGTTTTTTACTCTTAGTGTAATGGCAAAAAAAAACACTATCAAACCACCTAATAAAAAATTGAAGGCGAAGACCGGCTAGAAGGTAACTGCCCCCATTACGACCTACAGGCAGAACAGGCAACGAAAACGATGAATTCTCCCAAAATTGTCGATACCTATTCCGTGTGTACGGAATGCGATCATGAATGGCGCCCGAAAAAGACGACGCGTTGTCCGAATTGCGAATGCTCCGTGAGCACGAGATACGTGCTGGAGGCGCCCCAAATCGAGGCGTTGATGAGAATGGTGAATGAGAATTCGTATGGCACCAACAGTGAGGATGAAATCACGTTTGTCATCAGTGAGATGAGCAATTCGTTGTCTTTCGTCTCTGTGGCACTTATCGCACAAGCGTGTTGGATATACTTGAATGAGCAGCCTTCTACTCCCCAAATGAAGAGTGGCATGCGATACTTCAAGACGGTGTTCACGGATTTCGTAAGCCATATGTAGGATGCACTATACATAAGACAAAAATGACGAAACAACAGAAAATATAAAAATAAAAAATAAGGGGAAACCCGATTTTTTATTTGACCTTGTTAAAGGAAGTTCTTTTGTTGATAAAATCAAGAATAAAAAATTGAAATGAGGCGTTACCGAAGAAAAAGGCAGGGAAAGGAAGTAGAATCTAAGTACCATGTCCTACACCGAGATTGCTAATGCCGCCCGAGCCGCCGCTTACTCCGAATCTGATATTTCTCCGCCGCCCGTCTATGCCGAAGAGAAACACGATGATCTTGCTGCTGAACTGGCTCAGATGAAAGCCATGATGGAGCAGATGCGTTTGGACAAGGAGCGCCTGGAAGCGGATGCGAAACGCTACGAGATGGAAGTCAAGCGCAAGGAAGAAGAGGAGGCGGCTGCTCTTCGAATGGAACAGGAAAGAGAGAAGGTAGCCAAGGAAAAGAAGGAGCTTGATGCGGTGTTCTCTCTCTTCCGTGATGAGCCGCCCATGTGGTCTCGTTCTGAAAAAGGCATGGAGTTTCTATGGAAGAGTGCTGGTGAAGAGGAAAGCAAATTCCTTAGATCACTGGAGGCATCAGGAGAGACGATTCTGTTGACGCATGTAAATCTGAATGACCGAGCATGTGGAGGTCATCGCAAACCACAATCTGGTGTATTGCGATTTGTTCTCACCAATTGTCATCTGTATGAATGCGTATACAAATGGGTGAAACATCCTGCATCTCCATCAATCTGCGGGAGCTGCCTTTCGGACAACTGTATATCTTTCAAAACTGGAACATTCTACGCATCCACCCTGTATTCCTTTACAAATCCGTTGAATCTTGTCTATGCGAAGATACTGTTCTCTATCACGACTATATCAATATATGGATGTTTCGCTCACCAAAATAAATCCCTCTGGAATAGTATACACTACTCAACCGATGTTCTCAAGAAAATCGAGTCCATCATCCGCCTTATCCCAGGCTCTTACAAAAATGGCAGCTGGCGCCAACTGGACGGATTCTTTGGAATGTATTTCAACGAAACCACCATGGAAGTGTCAGAAGTTCCACCGCCTTCTCTGTAAACGGGAAGAAAATTAAAAAATAAAAAGCAGGGGCAACCCCTTGTTTTTTATTTGAAAAAAATTGAAATCATTGACTTCCAAAAGAAAAACCATACATATCAATGGAAGCCATGAACAATGTTACTCAAGAGGATTTGGAGCGCGTGATGAAGTGTGAACCACTCTTTGTGATTGGCAAAGAAGAGCTCAGCTTTGTTGATCTTCGCCACACGATGGAAGATCGGGACATTGCGGAATTATTTCTCGCCGTTACGGTTGATACATGGAAAGATGCCGATCATGCCTATAACGCAATCATTGCTGGAGAAGAGGATAAGGCGTACAAGCATCGTGAATGGGCGACACAGCGAGTTGCTGCAGCAAATCGTTCCTATCACTTCTGGTGCGACATGGTTAAGAAGGTCAAAGCGGAACTGAAAAAAGCCAAGCGCTCATGAATACCTTTGAAACAGATACTCTAAAATAACAAAACGACAAAACAATAAAAAATAAAAAAGCAGGGCAACCCCTTGTTTTTTATTTTTGAAAAAAAATTGAAATCAAAACTCGGCGATGGAAAGGCAGCGAACTTTAGTAGCACCGAAATGGAGGAAATCAACAGCACGAGAATCGCTGCGCACTTTGTGACTTGTATGGAGTGCGACAAAGTCTGGCGCACGACGAATGCGACGCGTTGCCCGCACTGCGCCCAAGCCTATGGACTTCCGTTCCAATTGGACCCGCTGTCCCAATCCCAATTGATGGATGCCATGCGTGATTTTGGGAACGAGGAAGAATACAAGGACGAGGACGAACTCATGCGCTTTGCGCTTGCGATGGAGGATAATTGCTCTTGGTATCGTGAGGAAGATCCGTGGTATACCCAGACCTGCTGGATGGTTCTCCGCGAGTATCATTTCGACAATCCCACGCCCCACATCCAACGTGCCATGGAGATCCTCGAGGCTCAATTCCGACTGAGAGTTGTCCTCGTGAACGAGAGAGGAAATATTCCCAATGAAGGTCCACTTTTCAGAGAGGAATAAAATGAAATAAAACGAAAATAAAACGAAAATAAAATAAAAGCAAGGAAACCCCTTGTTTTTTTACTTACCATAGTGAATACCTTTTTGCCACATATTTTAAAATAAAAAATTGAAATGGAAAACGGGCTGGGAAGTAGGTATTAGAAACCAAGTAGCACCAAAGATGTCCGCCCCCGCTTACCACATGCGCATGAAAGATCTCGCTGCCAACCAGCGTGCTGCGTACAAAGCCCTGCGCAGCTCGTATGCTGCGAAGCATTTTGAGCTCAAGCTAATGCAGTGTGAGCTCCGTTACGCCCTTCGTGAGGAGATGGTGATGCTTGCCAAGAAGCAAGAGGAAGAGAAGGCTGCTCTCCGTCAGAAGAATCGTGATGCACGTGAGCAAGCCAAGGTGGAGAAAGCCTACCTTGCTCCGAGCAAGTTGGAACCCGACTTCTGGAACTATTATCCGAATCACGATGGGCGCCGTGACACGATGGCGGCTGTCCTCAAGTCACTCGACATGCCTGTGGAGAAGTTGGATGAACTCATGCCCGCCTATGCGGAATGGCTCCTCACTGCCAACAAGATGCACGAGAATGGACGTCCGATGAACCGATGGGCGCTCATGACTGCATTCGTGCAGACCCGTCTCATGGTCCCGAAGCGGATGCTTAAGCCTGAGTCGGTCATCGTACAGATGCTTGTAGAGAGAGGAGACCTCGTGGTGGGACACATTGTGTAAAAGCATCCCTCTTCACAGAAAAACGACAAAACCGACGAAACAATAGAAAATATAAAACATGACGAAACAATAGAAAATCAAAAATAAAAAACGAGGACCCCCTTGTTTTTTATTTGTCTATAAAAATTTGAAAAACACGAACGTCTAGAAGAAAGTCGCAAAATGGATCAAAACATTCTTCAACAGCTTCGTCGCTGGGATAACACTTCAGTGTATCCCATCATTCTTCTCGGTGGACCCTCAGGCATTGGTAAAACCACGCAAGCTCGTATCCTGTCGCATGATCTTGGCATTCCCTACACGTCGCATGATCTTCACGGAAATGCACGTAACTTTATTCAACATCTTTCCGAGATTCTTCAGGAGCATCACTGTGCTATTGTGGATCGTGTGTTTCTCGACGGAAACATGACATGGATCAAAAATCTTAAGGGTATCTTTCCTGAAGAGATGGAGGTAGCACTCTTTCCCATCTTTCCTGTGATTCAGGATGAACTCTTGGAAATTGCTGTTCAAAACATGGAGAAACGTACTCTTGCCTTAGAGGCATCAGGTTATGCAGATGAACCTAACCGCAATAAATGTGGAAAAACCGTGGAGGGTCGTCGCATGATTCTTCAAAAACAGATAAATGAAATTCAACGTGTGCCACGAGCAGCGTATGTCGAGATTGTTGAGAAGGGTGTTCAACGAAGCATCGAGGACATTGCTCTTGCCTATCGTGAGGCTCTGTTCAAACTTCTTCATCAATGCCATCAACGAAAGAAGCGAAAGCGATATTAAAAATAGGATCTTACTAGAAACATGGCAGCTGTGCCAGAGAACGATATTTTGACTCGTTTGAATGACATTAATAATGCTATTGTGTTAATTCTAGGGGATCTTCGTGAAGACAATGTACCATTTGATGATGTTCATAGAAAAATACTTGAAGTACGTGTTATGATACAGCATATCATTGATGGTCATAATGATGAGCATCGAGATATATTGGATCATATGATAGATGCTGTAGCTGCTGCAGAATTAGCAGTAAATCCACGAGACCCACGTCTCGACCGATCTGAGAATGATGCCATTATGGCGTTGAGTGAGGTGATACGTCTTATAAATGACATACGGTTGCAACACGTGGGTGGTTATCGTAAACGCAAACGTCGTACCCATAGAAAACGCCGTACTCAACGCAAACGTAAGCATCGTACTCACCGCAAACGTACACATCGTAATCATAAATAAAAAATTGAAAACGAAATCGGCGGAGAGAGAAGGCAGCGAACCGTAGTAGAAACGTAGTAGCACAAAGCATGTCAGTCGCTGTCAAGCCTCTCACGCCTTTTCTGTCCCAGTTTCCCATTCGCATCCTTGCGTCTGAGACGGATGAGCTCAAGGACAAAGAGGTTCTCGTGAAGTGCCACACCATGTCGGGTGCGGAATACATCGTTGCCATTGCAGACTCGCAACTTAGCAGCACGATCGCCCTGTTTGCGGGACACGTCTGCGACGTGTATTATGAGCGCATTCATCTTGCGGTAAACTGTGAGACTCTTGGTATGAACATGCCCATGACAGAAGTGGCGAAACGTCTGAAGGAGACCGACCATGTCATTCAGGTCCTCGTGAAAGATCTTCCTACCTTTAAGTACACCCCGTCCTTCATGCTGCCTGACATCCTTGTCGGGCGTCGTGCCTATCACTCAGGCGTGACGGAAGGTTGGTAAAAAACATAGAAAATGCGAAACAATAGAAAAATAAAAATAAAAAACAGGCACCCCCCCTGTTTTTTTTATTTTATAAAAAAATTGAAACCAGACGTGATTCAAATAGAAGTCACTCACAATTATCCATGACATCCCAGGAATACGTACAAAACATGCCAGCGACGCATCTCGCTCACCAGAAAATGGTCAACGCCGAAATCTGGTACAAGTGGAACCTTGCAGACCATGAGAGAGTGGTCAATGGCAACGGCTGGGACTATTACAGTCCTGAGAAGACCATCTTTTCGGCTGCTGTGGAACGTGTACAGGGACCGCATCCCGCTCTTACCTTGTGTTATACGGTATGTGAGCGACGATGGAAGCAGGAACAAGAATGCCATATTACTGCCCGCATTGGTGAAATCTTCTTTGCGAAGAATGGAACAGGTCGTTGGGATACAGATGGCATTCGAATCAGCTACGCATTGGAGCGTGTGGATGCACCCCGCAGATGGAATAAATACTGCGTTCACCACTTTCCATCAGAGAACTTTGCGGATGTGATTACACAGCAAACGCAGTAATATACGATAAGATAAAAAAAATAAAAAAATGGGGCAACCCTATTTTTATTTCAAAAAAATTGAAAAACATAATTGGCAGAGAGAAGGCAGGGGATTGTAGAACCATGTCTCGCATCAAATCCATCGTGCCGCAATCCATTATGCAGCAATCCAAGGATATCGAAGAGGATGAGGTTCTAATGATCATTCGTAACATGGCAGGAGAGGAATTGCGTATTGTGGTCAAGAAAACCGCATTCTTTACCGATGTACGTGCCTACGTCGCTGAACGGGCGGACCTGAAATACTGTGATACACGTTTGATAGTGAACTATACTGAGCCAGACGGTCTTACGCCCATTCACAGTCTGATGCATTTATTGGAGGAACGCAACGTGGTTGATCTTCTTGTGGATACAGAGCAAACGGAATTTGACTGTCTCCTCTGTCTTCAACGACGCAAGATCTCAGAATGTCGTGAATGGAACTCTCAGCCCGAACTTTGTTGCATTCCTTGTGAAGGAAGACCGCACATGTGCTGTTGGTTAGATGTGGAGGAAATGCAAGAGTAAATGATCGTAGAGTATAGAAAATAAAAACAAGGGACAACCCTGTTTTTTATTTAAAAAAATTGAAACGATGGAATGGTGAGAGGAAAGGTAACCGTGTACCGCATTGAAAGATGTCTGAAGCACCGCCTGCCTATTCTGAAGCTCCTACTGAGGATCTTGTTGCTGAACTGGCGAAGATGAAAGCCATGATGGAGCAGATGCGCTTGGAGAAGGAGCGCCTGGAGATGGAAGCGAAGCGCAAAGCGGAGGAGGCGGCTGCAACACTCCGTGCAAAGCAAGAAGTGGAAGCCACTGTTAAACTTCAAAAAGAGAAGAAGGAACTGGATGCGATCTTTCAACAGTTTCAGAATCATGTTGTTCGTACACCTGATCTGCGTTTTGAGAATCCAAGCGCATATACCTTTGGAAAGAATGAGAAGCAACTTCTTACAATGATCGAGAATTCAGGAGAAACGATATTATCTGTAGGATTTAGCACTCATATTGTGTATGGAAATCCTGATACTGTAACTATTCAGTATCAATCGGGTATTTATCCGAATGTTCAATCAAGAGGAATTAGTCTGATTCTTACAAATCGGCAGCTATATGGAGTTTATTACAACACCGACAAGGCAGAATATTGTGAAAATACATATGTCAAAACATTGATAAAAATGGGTCATAATATGAGCTTTCAGTGTGTGTCTCTTTATCAATTCTCTGAGCCACTCAATATAAAATACGCAACGATGTTATTATATATACTAAAAACACCTAGCTATAACAAATGTTCATCTAACAGCATTTGGAATTATGTATCGATGCTTGAACCGTCAGATATTGATGGTAATTCTTCAAATACAATTCTTAAAAGATTCGAGTCCGTCATCCGCCTTATTCCAGGCAGTTACAAAAATGGCGATTGGCGCCAACTCGACGGATTCTTCGGCACGTATTTCAACGAAACTACCATGGAATTTTCTGAAGTTCCACCGCCTTCTCTCTAAATAAACGAAATCTTACAATATAAAACAGGGGTAACCCTTGTTTTTATTGTGATGTTCCGAATCGACTTCCGCAAATAAAAAATTGAAACGATGGATGACCGAGAGGAAAGGTGCCCCAATCATGACCGTCGAATCGATGTTGATGTTCATTTATTCGCATCCGAATGGAACAGGTTATTCCATGCCGTTCAACAAGATGTATCCCGTTGTCAAATCCTTTCTGGAGTCTCGCAAGAAGCCCTCGAGCATCCATTACGATGGAAGACAGACAGAGATGGCTGCCTTCACGATGACACTGTTTTCGGTACTGTATGCGGCGTCCTTTCATATGAAAGGACAAGAGATCGTGGCGTTATTCCTGGAGAATCTGGCGAAAGTTGCGAGTGAACCCTCTCTGCCTAACATTTCAGAGAACAAAGAGATCTATGTGAAACACAATCTGGTGCTATATTTTGATTACATCGATCGTTACGTAAATAAACCATCCTTTCGTGGCGTCGTTCCAACGACATACGACTTTGCTATGGAGGAGGAACACTCAGTGTATACCGCACATAATGCGGATACCATCTACTTTAATGCTCTTTCCGTTTCCCTCTATGCATTTGTGTATGCTCTGAAAGAGTATGAGCCAGAGCCACGTGTCCTTGTCAGTATCTTCTTTGGTCGTAATGCCCAACTGGAGAAGCTGAGCGAGAGTCAGATCTACAAGAACTTTATTGAAACTCCCATGTGGATGGATATGGTGATCGACTATTAACTACAAAAAAATCAAAATCAAAATCAAAAAAGGGGCAACCCGCCCTTTTTTCATAAAAAAATTGAATCAAATCATGACGAGAAGAAATGGTAAAACCATGACAATGGATGTCAATGCTGTGATCAGTGCGCTCAAGGCGTTTCAAATCGATGATCTTTTCCAAATCATGACGGCGGCGACGACGGAAGTAGAGCAGCGGACGAAGGATGTAAAGCCTCCATCGACTTGTGAAGATATGGAGGGCGTAGCGGATATCGAAGCATTCTTTACCACGTCTAGCAGAAATTTAAATGATGCAACCAACAAGGTTCGTGAGAAAGTGTTGAAGGTGATTTGCCAGCCGCCCCAAGCGTACTTGGAGCATGAGACGTATGGGCAATCGTGGAGAACGGTTCATCAGGCGTGGAACGATGCCCTGCGAAGAATTGCCACAGAGACAGGCATCCTTGAGTATACTTCAACACGGATCGATGTGCGAGGAGGTAGAGGATTCAATTATGATGCGGACGTCACCTATTTCAGCGAATATGGAACATCGAATCGTAAGATTGAGTTCAAGAATGGCGGAACGAACATTGGAGACTTGCCACAGTTCCTCTCTCTCCAGGCAAAGATCCAATTGTTTGAGGAAACATACGATTCGTTCTGGTATGAAAAATACCTCGACAAGTATCTGGCATGTGATGCCGAAATCACAGAGCCAAAGCCAGAGCGTGAGCTCTACTTGAAAAAAGTAACAAGCACTGTCTATGCGATCACTCCTTTCTTTGCTCAGCTGAAGAGCCGTGAATTGTTCTTTCAGAAGGAGAAGAATGAGGTGGTGAATGCCTCGATTGCTGATTACCTGGCGACGTATGGACATACCATCAATCGTGAGGCATTCTCAGAAAAAGTAAAAGCGACCCAAACTGACAAAATCTACCTTTTGTGGAGCAATGGAACATTCCATATCGATAAAGTACACGAGCAGGAAATGACAGAAATGACGTTCCATTCCATCAAGAATGGAAATATTCTTGAATTGAAATCAGGGCTGAAAGGGAGTCAGAACGAGTCCCGACCCTTTGAGACCATCTATGGTCTGCTGCTACGTTGGCGCAATCATAAGGGTATTCTGAACCCTGCCTGGCAAATTAGCATGAAACGACAATAAATAGAAATGAGAAAAGGTTTGCAGTCCCGGTTTGTACAAATTTGGTACAAAAATTGACTGCAAACCTTTTTTCATAGAGAAGGTAGAAATGTCGGATCGTGAGTGTGACGTGTGTGGGAAGGAGTTTACGAAGAAAGCTGGCTTGCTGAAGCATAAGCAGCGAAAGAATCCATGTAAGGCACCTGTTCGGTTGATCGAGGCAACTGTTCACCAGACGCTAGTGGATGCAGGCGTACCGCATCTTGAAGTGCCGACGACTGAATTTCGTGAAGTATCCAAGAAATTCAATTCGTCTATGTCAAAGGAGCTCAGAAAGGAACAGGGAATCTTCTTCACACCCAAGAAGGTACGTGATGTGCTATTTGAGAAATTGGCGGAGTGTGGCGTGAATCCGAAAGTCATTTTGGAACCGTCCTTTGGATCAGGAGAATTCTTGTTGGATGCGAAGCGTTTGTATCCAGAGGCGACCTTGTATGGAGTGGAGAAGAATGAGGAATTGTTCGCTTCCACCCAGTGCCCAGAGGCAAATCTTGTATGCTGCGATTTTCTTGATTGGAAGGGGAAGGCGGATTTGATTATTGGCAATCCGCCCTACTTTGTGTTGAAGACGGATCATTTATCGGCAAAAGAGAAGAAAGTGTTTGCGAGCAAAAATGCGGAGGCGATGACGGGAAGACCGAATATCTTTATCTTATTCTTGTACAAGTGTTTGACGGAGCACTTAGAAGAAGATGGATATTTGGCATTCATCATTCCAACGTCGCTATACAATTGTTCGTATTATCAGCCGATGCGGAACTACATTCAGAAGCATACAACGATTAAATATGTGGAGACGTTGGATAAGCCAGGATTTTATGAAACGGGACAGGATACGATGTTGATTGTGCTACAGAAGGGAAAGCGGAACAATGATTACATTTTCCAGTCTGCCAGTGGAAATATCTACATTTCGCCGCATTATAAGGAATTGTATGATATTACGAAGGGTACGAGAACGCTTGCAGATCTAGGTCTGGGAGCGAAGACGGGGAATGTGGTATGGAATCAGGTGAAGGAGCATTTGGCGGAGGAGGGAACGCTTCTTATTTATTCCAGTAACATTAATCATTCGGAACTGAAGATCGATAATCTGTGTGGCAAGGAACGAAAGCAGTATGTGAAGGATATGAAGAAACCGACGCTGTCTGGTCCACTGATTCTTGTGGAAAGAGGATACGGTAACTCGTTTAGTTTCAACTCGGTGTTAGTGGAGTTGGAGGAATTTTATGCTGAAAATCATATCAATGTGATTTATCCGAAGACGGAAGAAGCTGCTGAGAATCTGAATGTGGTGATGAGATCATTTCAGGATGAAAGGAGTCAGAAGTTTGTCAAATGGTTTATTGGAAATGGATCGATTTCGGCAACGGATTTGGAGACGATTATTCCCATCTTTTAAGGATTAAAATAAATGCTATTCGTAGAAATGTCAAGTTGCACGCGTAAAATGTATGGTGGTGGCAGAGGTAGCTTTTCGTCTAAATTAATTGCATCAAAACTTAGTAATAATGCCAGAAAAAGAGGCTTTGCTCAAGCTGATAATTATACAAAACGTATTAAAGCTGCTGCCAATACTAAAAAGTTAGAGAATAATACACTTAATCAAATGTATAGTATGGGAAATAATGCCGCTAAGGCTAAAGCTGCAGCCAATGCTCAAGCTGCTAAAAATAAAGCAGCTAGAAAGCAAGCAGAAGCAAATCAAGCAGCTAGAAATGAAGCAGCTAGAAAGCAAGCAGAAGCAAATCAAGCAGCT